>Ga0315327_10002397_pt1 | contig 9928 bp, 9 predicted proteins | sample M110032315metaG_FD_203460 | JGI IMG/M metagenome (GOLD analysis project Ga0315327, IMG submission 203460) | Ammonia-oxidizing marine archaeal communities from Monterey Bay, California, United States - M1 100m 32315 | ecosystem: Environmental > Aquatic > Marine > Coastal | place: USA: California... | reverse complement strand
TTTGCAGGTAAATTTTAGAGGTTCTGGCGGCTATGGATTAGATTACATGCGTTTTATTCGAGGTTATTGGGATGGAGTCCTTAAAGATGTTTTTGATGGAATGAGATATTTAGATAAAGAGGGTTTAATCGATATAGATCGTGTATGCATCTACGGGGCTAGTTATGGAGGTTATGCGGCTACCCAAAGTCCGATTATGGAACCTGACTTATTTAAGTGTGCCGTAAGCGATGTAGGTGTATACGATCTAGTGAATTTATTTAAAACTGGCGATATACAATCTTCAAGAGGAGGAAAGCCTCAACTTAAAATTAGATTAGGTTCTGACGAAGAAAGGCATAAGGAGATGTCCCCTCATTATAATGCAGAAAAACTAACTACCCCATTTTTTATGATCCATGGAGAGAATGATATTAGGGCTCCTTTCACGGACGCTGTGAAATTTTCAAAAAAATTAAATAAACTAGGTATTAAGCATAAAGCCGTGTGGATTGAAAAAGAAGGTCACGGTTACTTTGATGAAGAGATAAGGTATAGCCATAATATGGATTTATTAGAGTTCTTTAATCAATATCTAAACTAAAATTTATATCGTTACTTATTATGAGATTAAGAATATTACTTCTTTTATTGCCCTTTGTTCTTTTTAGCTGCGGTCCTTCAGAGACTCCTGTTTCAAGGGCTCATGCAGATTCTATCTTGTATATGGGTAATGGTACTGAGCCTCAGGATTTAGACCCACACGTTGTAACTGGCGTTCCCGAAAGTCATATACTAATGGCCCTTCTAGAAGGCCTGGTAATAAGACACCCCGAAGGGTTAGATCCACTTCCAGGAGCAGCAGAGAGCTGGGATATATCAAGTGATGGAACAACGTATACTTTTAATATTCGAAGTACAGCCGTGTGGTCTAACGGTGATCCTGTAACTGCCTATGATTTTGTCTATGCATGGAAAAGAATGTTAATTCCAAGTTTAGGCTCTAAATATCCAGACATGCTCTATGACGTGGTGAATGCAGAGGAATTTAATAAAGGTACCATTAAAGATTTTAATCTCGTAGGAGTTAAAGCTATAAATGATAAAACCCTTGAAGTTAAATTAAAGAACCCAGCAACCTATTTTATTGGCTTACTAGCTCACTACACCACGAGACCGGTCCATAAAGCAACCGTAGAGAAATTTGGTTCTATAGATACCATAGGTAGTCAATGGACTAGACCGGGTAATTTTATTGGCAACGGTCCTTTTACCCTTGAAGAGTGGAAACTCAATAAAGTCCTTATAGTTAAGAAGAGTAATAATTACTGGGATGCAGAAAATGTAAGATTAAATGAGATTCATTTTTTTCCTATAGACAATACTTCTAGGGAAGATTTGATGTTTAGATCAGGTCAATTGCACGTTACTTCTACCGTTCCACCTGAAAAAGTGGAAGTGTATAGAGAGCAATATCCCGATACTATACATATAGACCCTTATTACGGTACCTATTACTATAGATTTAATACTGAAAAAGAACCTTTTGATAATAAGCTGGTTAGACAAGCTTTGTCTTTAGCGCTCGATAGAAGACAGATAGTAGAAAAGGTTTCGAAGGGAGGTCAAAGCCCAGCATTTTCTTTCACACCTCCAGACCCTAATAGCTATTATCCTCCTACCTCATTAGACTTTAATCCCGAACAGGCTAAAGAGCTTTTAAAGAAGGCTGGTTATGAAGACGGATCTTTTCCTGATTTTGAATTACTTTATAACACCAGCGAAGGCCATCAGAAGTTAGCACAAGCTGTTCAGCAAATGTGGAGAACTAATCTTGGACTAAATATGACTCTGGCTAATACAGACTGGAAGGTGTATTTGTCTAGACAATCTGTAGGAGATTTCTCTATTTCAAGGGCTGGTTGGATAGGTGACTATCATGATCCAAAAACTTTTCTGGATATGATGGTAACTGGAAGAGGTAACAACCAAACGGGTTGGTCTAATTTAAAATACGATAACCTTTTGGCCGAGGCAGCTAAATCAACTTCTCAAGAACAAAGGTTTGATTTGTTGTATAAAGCCGAAGAGATACTAATGGATGAACTTCCGATTATTCCTATTTATACTTACACGCGAATATATATGTTGCATGAAAGTGTTAAGGGCTGGAATCCTAACTTATTAGATTCACATCCTTATCAATTTGTCTCCATAGAGAATTAGTGTGTTTGAATTAATTCTAAAAAGATTAGGGACAGCTATACCTGTACTTCTAGCTGTAATTACGCTTACTTTTTTAATGGTTCATTCAGCCCCAGGAGGTCCTTTTGATGCTGAAAAAGCTGTGACTCCTGAAGTGCTAGCTAAGTTAAATGAAAAATATAATCTTGATGCGCCTTTATGGGAGCAATATTCAGATTATTTATTTAGTGTAGTTCAAGGTGACTTTGGTCCTTCATTTAGATACCCAAGCAGGTCTGTAACGGAATTAATAACAACAGGCTTGCCAATAACTTTTGAATTAGCCGTTTATGCAATTATATTTGCTCTAATGTTAGGTGTGAGTGCCGGTATTTTAGGTGCTTTAAAACCCAATACTTTCTACGACTACATTCCTATGACAACGGCAATGTTAGGGATTTGTGTGCCTTCGATTATTCTTGGTCCTTCGTTAATTCTAACTTTTGGAATTTGGCTAGAATGGCTACCCGTTGGAGGTTGGGGAGATATCCCAGGTGATAAGATACTTCCTACAATAACTCTTGGAACGGCTTACGCGGCTTACTGTGCAAGATTGACTAGAGGAGGGATGTTAGAAGTCCTAAATCAAGATTTCATTAGAACCGCTAGAGCAAAAGGTTTAAGTGAATTTAGAGTAGTGGTAGTGCATGCTCTTCGGGGAGGCTTGACACCAGTTATAGCTTTCTTGGGACCGGCAATGGCGGGCTTATTGGCAGGGTCCTTTGTCGTAGAAACAATATTTGGTATACCAGGGTTAGGCAGGTTTTACGTTGAGGCTGCTTTTAATCGTGATTACACTATGATTTTAGGTTCTTCTATATTCTTTTCATGTTTAATTATTAGTTTTAATTTATTGTCGGATGTTATTGCAGCAAGCATTAATCCAAAATTGAGACAGTAAATGGAATCTAATCAGTCCAGTCTTTTTCAAGAAGCCCTAGTAAGACTTACTTCTAACAAGCTGTCGCTTTTTAGTTGCATCTATATACTTATTATTGTTTTTATTGCAATTATCACTCCTCTAATAGCTCCTTATGACTATGCTTTCCAAGACCTAGATTTAGGCCCTTCACCTCCCTCAGCCGAACATTTATTAGGAACTGACACGTTGGGAAGGGACTTATTAACCAGAATGATGTTTGGAAGCAGAATTTCTCTCATGGTTGGATTTCTTGCAACTGTTGTTGCTTTAGTTATCGGTGTAATGTGGGGAACCATTGCTGGATTTAAGGGGGGAAAGACAGATACGGTGATGATGCGAATAGTGGATGTTCTTTATGGTATACCTTTCATTATTTTAATAATCCTTTTAATGGTAATTTTTGGTAGAAATCTAATTTTACTCTTTATGGCAATTGGTGCTGTTGAATGGTTAACTATGGCTAGAATTGTAAGAAGTCAGGTAATGGGGCTTAGCAAGCAAGAATTTATATTGGCAGCAGAGGCAATGGGGGTAAGGAAGATAAATATTATTTTTCGACATTTAATACCTAATGCCATAGGTCCTGTAATTGTCTATGCAACACTGACGGTTCCTCAAATTATGCTACTAGAAGCTTTTCTTAGTTTCCTAGGATTGGGTGTCCAGGCACCGTTAAGTTCGTGGGGAATTTTAATTCGAGACGGAGCTGTTTCTATGGAGGAATATTGGTGGTTGCTTGTTTTTCCTTCTCTTACTTTCTCACTAACTCTATTTTCTTTAAATTTTATTGGCGATGGTCTTAGAGATGCACTCGATCCCCGTTCGGGACCCTAAGTTAAACTTCTACGCCAGCATTTAAAATAATCTTTAATACTTGGCCTGGGTAAATTTTCTCAGGTGATTTTAATTCATTCCAATTTTGAATTTCTTTAATTGAAACAGCAAACCTATTTGCTATTCTGTATAGAGTATCTCCAGATTTAACAGGGTAAAGTAGTGTGCGGGTTTTTTTGTTTGGTGTTTTCCCTCTTACTCTTTCGTATTTAGATAAAATCTTTATTTCCTGGCCTATTTGTAGGGGTTTTGTTAATTCAAGATCATTCCACAAAATTATATCTTGGATGGTGACACCAAATTGTTTGGAGATCCCCCAAAAGCTATCACCTTTTGCAACATTGTAGCTTCGTGCTTTAGGAGTAAAAGTTTTCTCCCAAGCTGGCCCACGAGGAACCATAATTTCTTGACCTGCATAAATTACATCACTATCCATTTGATTAATTTCTTTTAAGATGGGTACTTCTATACTGTACTTGGCTGCTATTTTAGAGAGATTATCTCCTCTTCTTATTTTATATCTATCCCATTGCACAAGCTCGATGTCTTCTAAAGAAGAAAGTTGTAGGGTAAATCTATCAGCTACTCCTGTTGGTAGAAGCAAGTAGTGAGGACCGCTTGGATCGGTAGCCCACTGGCTAAATCCAGGATTAAGTTCATAAATTGCTTCTGGAGTCATACCAGCTAGGTCTGCAGCTTGCATTAGATCAACTTGTCCAGGGGTTTTTACTTTTACAAAGTAAGGCCTGTTAGCTATAGAAGGAAGAGTGACAAAATAATCCTCTGGGTTCTTTATAAGCTCACACAGTGCAAGTAATTTAGGGACATAAGCCGTAGTTTCTTTTGGTAGATCAAGAGACCAAAAATCAGTAGGTTTACCAGCTCTCTCATTCTTTCTTATAGCTCGGTTTACTCTTGTAGTGCCTGCGTTGTAAGCGGCCATTGCAAGTAACCAATCTCCATCAAATCTATTGTTTAAATAGATAAGAAAACTAAAAGCAGCTTCAGTAGAAGCTATAACATCTCTCTTTCCTTCATACCACCAATTAGACTTCAAACCCCATTCTTTACCAGTAGCAGGCATAAACTGCCATATACCCGTAGCACCATAGATAGATTGAGCATAGGGATCAAATTCACTTTCAACAAAAGGAAGAAGGGCTATTTCTATAGGGACACCTAATTCTTTTGCTCTTTTGACTGTATGAAAGAGGTAACGCTGTCCTGATTTACTGATCCTATTTACCGCATGCTGGTTATTTTTAAACCTATTTCTGTAAATGTCAGCTTCTAAATAATCTTTAGGTATCGTTAAGGTTAATTCTTTGCGAATGCTATCCCAAAGATCAAAAGGCGTTTCGTCAATTATTATTTCTATAATTTTCGGTGGATCTTTACTAAATGCCTCATCAGAAACTAGGTTTAGTTTATTGGCTTCTGCAAATGCACAACTAATAAAAAGAAAACAAATCCAAAAAATATGTTTTTTCATAATCTTTTAAAAATTATCTTTCCAGTTCCTAATGGTTCCTAGTACTTCGACAGAAGAATTATCTGTAGTGGCATTGTATGCAATAGCAGCTTGGATAACATTTTCTTCATCACAACGCATAAAGGGATTTGTTTTAAGTTCAAGTTCTATTGTAGAGGGCAAGGTTACTTTATTTTGATCCCTTAAACTTTTTACTTCGGCAAGCCTGTTTTGAATATCGACATTTTTAGGTTCAACTTCAAGGGCAAAATTGAGATTAGATTCGGTGTATTCATGCCCACAATATACTAACGTATTGAGAGGTAAAGCAGAAAATCTAGAAAGAGTGTTATGCATTTCAGCAGGAGTTCCTTCAAACAATCTTCCACACCCAGCTGCAAAAAGAGTATCTCCACTAAATAGAATAGGGTTAGGTTCAGATTCACAAAAATAAGCTAGTTGGTCATTGGTATGCCCAGGAGATGCCATAGCCATAAAATATTGGTCGAAAACGTTAAAATGCTCGTTATCATTCAATGGGTTGGTTATTCCTTTTATATGACCGCCTTCTGGCCCATAAGCAGGGCAATTAAAAGCTTTTTGTAATTCTAGGACTCCACCACTGTGATCAAAATGATGATGCGTTACCATTATTTGCTTCAGTGATAGATTTAATTCGTTTAATTTTTTAATCACAGGCTTTGGATCGCCAGGATCAACAACAATTGCTTCATTTCCTTGAATAATTGTCCAGATGTAATTATCGCTAAATGCTTTTATTGGAATTATTTTAAACATAATAAAAAAAAGTAGATTTTACACTTACTAAGTCAGATTAGTTAGCTTATCTGTAATACAATTATCTTATAAGTCAATATGAATGTCATAGAAGTTTTTACAGATGGAGCATGCAAGGGAAATCCTGGTGACGGAGGTTGGGGAGCTATTATTCGGGTAGACGGAGAAGAGGAATATCTTTGGGGGGGTGAAAAAGAGACTACGAATAATAGAATGGAAATGATGGCAGCAATTAAAGCTTTGGAGTACTTTGAAAAATCCTCAAAGATTACTCTGACCACGGATTCAGGTTATGTTAAAGATGGCATCACTAAATGGCTTGAGAATTGGAAAAAAAATAACTGGAAAACTTCTTCAAAAAAGCCGGTTAAAAATAAAGATTTGTGGCAAGAACTAGACAGTCTGTCTTCTCGACATACTATCTCTTGGAAATGGGTAAAAGGTCATAGTGGTCATAGGGAGAATGAAATAGCAGACATGTTGGCCAATAAAGGGGTCGAAGAAATTTAAATGAACAGACAAATTATTCTGGATACAGAGACTACGGGTTTAGATCATAAGTCTGGTCATAGAGTTATAGAAATAGGTTGCGTAGAAATTATTAATAGACGTTTTACGGGCGAGGAATTTCACGTTTATCTAAACCCTGACAGAGACAGTGACGAGGGTGCTTTGAGGGTACATGGATTAACTACTGAATTTCTAAGTGATAAGCCTCATTTTCAAGATGTTTATGAGGATTTCATAGTTTTCATTAAAGGTAGCGAGCTTCTGATTCATAATGCTGAATTTGATGTAGGTTTCCTGAATAATGAAATCAAATTGGTTTCTAAGAAGAACCCTTTAATTGCATTAGAAGTCGAAAAAATAACTGATACTCTGCAAATAGCCAGAGAAAAACACCCCGGGCAGAGGAATAGTCTAGATGCACTTGTAGGGAGGTATGAGGTAGGAGGGTATGACCGCGAACTTCATGGAGCTTTGTTGGATTCAAAGATTCTAGGAGATGTTTATCTTGCTATGACTGGAGGTCAAAGTGCCTTAGATTTTGAGTCAGCTACTGCTAACAACAAAGAAGTAACTAAAGAATTAGAAAAAGATGTATTAAAAAAGAATGGTGCAAGACCGATTGTGGTAGAGGTTAAAAGTGAAGAGCAAGCAGCCAATAAAGCTTATCTAAAAAAAATGGAAGATGAAACAGGAGTTAAACCTCTTTGGCTGAACAACTGAGATGGAAAACAAAGTTATAACAAGGTTTGCACCCAGTCCGACGGGTACGTTGCATATAGGAGGAGCCAGAACAGCTTTATTTGCTTGGCTATTTGCTAAAAGTCATCAAGGAAAGTGCCTATTAAGAATTGAGGATACAGATCTAGAAAGATCAAAGTCGGAACATACCAAAGCAATTATTGATAGTTTTTCCTGGATGGATATTCAGTTTGATGATGAAGTTATTTACCAGTCAAAGAATAAAGAAAAGCACTTGTCAGCCGTAAAAAGCTTGGTGAAATCAAATGCAGCTTATTTTTGTAGTTGCACTTCTGAAAGATTAAAGAGCCTTAGAGAAGAACAACAAAAGAAGGGGTTGAAACCTAAATACGATGGGAAATGCAGAGAATTAGATTTAAAAGAAGGATCGGATACTGTCATAAGGTTTAGGAACCCTCAAGAAGGATCTGTTCTATTTACCGACCTTGTCAAAGGAGTCATAGAAATATCTAACCATGAATTGGACGATCTAATTATAGTGAGAAGCAATGGAATGCCAACTTATAATTTAAGCGTAGTAGTAGATGATATAGACATGGGTATTACGCATGTCATAAGGGGTGATGATCATATAAATAATACTCCAAGGCAAATTAATATATTTAAGGCGCTAGGTGCTAAAGAGCCCATTTATGGCCACATACCAATGATATTAGGAGAAGATGGAAAGCGATTATCCAAAAGACATGGAGCAGTGGGCGTATCTGAATACGAGCAATTAGGGGTTCTTCCTGATGCATTAAAAAATTATCTTGTAAGATTGGGTTGGTCTCTAGGAGATCAAGAAATTTTTAATCATGAAGAATTAGTTAATAAATTTAAGGAAGGGAACATAAATAATTCACCTTCAGCATTTTCTTTTGAAAAACTGTCTTGGTTTAACAAAGAATACTTATCACAAATAGACTCTGAGCATTTGCTATCCATATTAAGTAGTATGGAAACAGAATTTTCTCAAGATGATTATTCTTTAGAAGTGTTAAATTTAATAAGACAACGGTGTTCTTTGATGAGTGATTTTTCTTCAGAATCAAAATATTTCTTCAGAGACGTAGAAGATTATGACTCTAAGGCTGTGAAGAAATGTATCAACCAGCAAGCCATAGAACTTTTATCTGAAGTATTATCAGAATTTGAAGGTAGTAAATCTTGGAAAGCCTCTGATGTTCAAGAAATCATTGAAAAGGTCCTATCAAAACACAAACTTGGTTTTGGCAAGATTGGTTTGCCGTTACGTGTTGCGCTTACAGGTTCAATAAATTCACCTTCTATAGATAGAATGGCAGAAGTCTTAGGTCGGAAAGTTGTAGTGGAGAGAATTCGGAAGGCAATAAAAGAATTTTCATAAATTTTCTTCTATAAATTTATCTATAGCTTCCCAAGCTTGCTGCCTAATAAAATCTGTTTCCATTAGAATTTCATGCTCACTTTCAATATTTGCAATAACAACTTTATCTAACTGGCTACAAATTATTAAATTCTCATTAGGATTAACTAATTTATCTTTAGTAGCATTTAATAACAATACAGGTTGTCGAATATTTTTAATCCATCCAGGGGAATTCATTTCTTTTGTTCTTTTTAAGGCTTCGTAAGCCCAGCTAATAGAAAGGCCTCCAATGCCAAGGTTTTCGTCTTTTCTTATAAGTTCTTCTGATCTTTCATATCTTGCTTTGTCCGAAGTTACATTGTTCTCTTCAAAAGGTCTTTGGTGCCATCCTTTCTTTTCATGCCATTGCGGTTTTTCAAGGGCTTTTTCACCAAATCCAATTTTTGCTATCAGTCCAACTACAGAAAGAGATGTTTTAGTAAAAGAGGGCATTTGCAACGATAACATTGGTGCGCACAGAATGATGGCATCAAATAAATCATTATTGTTAGCTGCAGTCGAAGCAACTAGACAGCCTCCCATTGAATGCCCCATGGCAATCCAAGGTTTGGGACATAAATCTTGATATACCTCTTTGATGGTGTTTTCAAAATCAGAATCATAATCACTAAAATTCTTGATATGTCCAATGCGTATATCCTTTGCCACACGTCCAGACAACCCTTGTCCTCTCCAATCCATAAGAGCAACACAGAAGCCCCTTTGAATAAATTCTAGGATTACCTCGTAATATTTTTCAATAAACTCAGTTCTTCCAGATTGCAATAGAATAGTACCCTTGTTGGATGACTGGTTCCATATAGCTATCCTTAGCTTTACACCTTTTATAGTGCGATGGTAAAAACATTTACCACCTTCGGGAGGGCTGAAGTTCTCAACTTCAATCAACGGAGCTTTAGTCCCAAAACTTTTATTATAGTTGTTATCATTCATATTTTTCTTTTGCCTTATAGTTTAGAATTAACTTATGAATATTTTTAAAGGTGTAGTTTTTTTTATTGGTATATTTGTTTTAAGTAGG
>Ga0315327_10002392_pt1 | contig 9932 bp, 11 predicted proteins | sample M110032315metaG_FD_203460 | JGI IMG/M metagenome (GOLD analysis project Ga0315327, IMG submission 203460) | Ammonia-oxidizing marine archaeal communities from Monterey Bay, California, United States - M1 100m 32315 | ecosystem: Environmental > Aquatic > Marine > Coastal | place: USA: California... | reverse complement strand
TAGTGCCCATGACTGCACTACATGTAGAACTGGTTTCACAAGCGGCACCCGCGATACCAATCAAAAGGTCGATGACAAGTTCACCAAGCATATCGTCATCGTCGTCGTCGTCTGCTGCTACCTTGGCACATTTTATGGATAAGAGAACCAAAAGGGGAATCAAATAAATAAATCGAGATTTATTGTAGGAGCACATTATGTCTTTGTGGCTGTTAGTAAATTGTTTGAATACTTATTATACCAGGTTAAAAATGAATTCAATTTTTTTAATTTACATACCTGTATATAAATTAAAATTTAAATTTAGTGATATAAATATATCCTAATATATTTCATTATATGCCAGACAATCAAAAAGCGAATATTAGTTTTTCTTTACAAGAAAAACAAGAGCAAAGTCCTAATGGTTTATCATATGAAGATTTACTAAGTGAAGTTACCACATCAGCAGATGCTATTCCTGATGAAGTATCTGAGGAGGAATATGAATATGATTATTCCATGGAAGCTATGGCAGGCATGGATGATTATATAGCCACAGAGTTAGACTATCAAACAAATTACATAAAGAAAGACTTGGAGCGAATTGCTGATTATTATGAGATTTCAAAACGAAAAAAACGCAAAGACCAATTAGTAGAAGATATTGTATTATTTGAAAAAGACCCGGTTAATATACAAAAAGTGTATCAACGTAAAAAATTATGGAGATACATAGAAGAAATTAAAAAAGATAAGTATTTAAGACAATTTTTAATATTAGATTAAAATATATGGTTGTATCAAAAGTTGACAACAGTATAGATTATCCTGACTCAAAATTTGTAGATCCAGATGATCTTGAGTATGATGCGCAATTATACCAGATTGAATTATTTCCTGACCTAGATGTTGTAATAGCTTTGGGTAAAGTTAAGTATACATTTGTAGATAAAAATGTTTTATATATTCCTGTATATTTAACCGATGATGGTGAGGTATTAGTTCAAATTGGGATTTATGAGTTTCCTGCTAATATTTATACTTCTTTGTTGGATGAAGATAATGATTTTGATATTAGTTTATTAGAGAACCCTCTACCTTTATTATATAAATTTGCCACCGAAGCATTTATTCGTAAAGAATTGGGCATTAAGAAAGGAAAAACTCCTACTCCTCCACCACCACCAGCTGATGTCGAAACTCCGCCGCCAGAATCTAAAAAGGGCGCACTTCCACCAAAGCCAGATGATGATGGGGATGCTGCAGCATTATCCAAAGATAGTAGAGTACCCAATAAGCAAACAATTATAGAAGAGTTATTTGAAGAAGATGATACTAAAGCTCCTGAAATTAAAGATGAAATGGTTGCCGATGAAACTCATCAGGAAGAAAATTTTAAAGAGCATAAGGGACATAATTGGGTTGAAAAATTTATGCGAAATGAAAATTATGCTATTATCGATAATGAAGGAAGAGGCGACTGTTTATTTGCAACAATACGCGATGCATATTCGGGAGTTGGAAAAAAAGTTAGTGTAGAACAATTACGCAAAATTGCCAGTGATGCCGCAACCGACAAGATCTTTAAAGATTTTAAAGAACATTATGATATGTACGCCACTGAAGTACAGAGTCTAGGAGCTAAGTTGACGGCATTACAAGCTGAAAATCGAAAATTAAAGACGGCTTATGATAAAACAAAAGATAGAGATACTAAGGCACAAATTGTAGCTAAATCTAAACCAATTGTAAAGGAGTTTCGTGCAACAAGAAAAGAGAAAAAAGGAGCATCTGCTATGTTGCATGAATTTCGATGGATGCGAGGAGTTGATTCACTGGATAAACTTAAAAAGAAAATGCGTACCTGTGGGTTTTGGGCTGAAACATGGACAATACAAACCTTAGAAAATATATTAAATGTTAAATTGATTATTTTGTCTAGTGACAATTTTACACATGGAGATTATGATAATGTTTTACAATGTGGGGATATGGTACCTGAAAGTATAGAGAAAAAAGGAGAATTCAAACCAAAATACTATATTATCTTGGATTATACGGGAACGCATTATATGTTAATAACGTACAAACAAAAACGCATTTTTGAATTTGATGACTTACCACTTAAATTAAAGAAAATGATTGTTGATAAGTGTATGGAGTCAAAAGGAAAAAGTATATATAATTATATTCCTAAGTTTCAATCAATACAGGCCCGGCTTAGAGATGCATCAAAAAGCCCATTATCTCCTGGAGATGATGCTGGACCAGAAGACCAAGGTGCCGCAGGCGAAGAGCCCGCCGATGAAGGTTCAAAGGAATCAAAAAAAGCTATATTTGATGAAGACACTGTATTTCAATTCTATTCAAAATCATCTGATAAGCCACTTCCTGGTAAGGGAGCTGGAGAGAAAATAAATCCATCTAGAATGAAAGATTTTGCAGAATTGGCATCTATAATTGGATGGAGAAAAGTATTATCGAATTTTTATATGGCACCATTTAAACTAGATAATAGAAATTGGAATAGTGTAGAACATTATTATCATGCAAATAAATTCAAGAAAGGACATCCAGAATTTTATCAATTATTTACGGTTGAATCTGATTCAGATATTTCAAAAGACCCAATATTCGCTAAGGCAGCAGGTGGTAAAACAGGAAAGTATAAAAAGATGAATTGGAAGAGACCAAAAGATATTGTTATAGATGAAGATTTCTTTTCCAGTGGTAGGAATGCTGAAGCAATGGAAGCTGGACAACGGGCTAAATATACTCAGAATAAAGTTCCAAAAGATGTGCTATTAGCAACAAAAGATGCAAAATTACAGCATCACGTGAGAGGTTCCCCGCCTATTATATTTTATGATAGCATGAAGATTCGTGAAGAATTGAAAGTTCCAGAAGAAGATAAAAACGCTTAAATAATTAGATTTTATATTTGAAATAAAAATTGAATCCAATTATTAGACTATAATAGTACGTATACACCAACACACACACGCCTATCATAATGGGTATATATACAGACTCGAATGGAACTACATATAATATTAATATTGATGATGGAAATTTGCAAATGATTCAAAATAACCCGGATTTCCACTTCTGTTGGATGAGTGAAAATTACCAAATAGATGATGAACACAGTGATTATTATGAAGACCGAGTAGAAGACAACGAGACTCATCGTGTATTCAAAAATCAAATTACGGTTAAGACAGCATCAGGCGACTCTGTTACTGGTAGAATGTATCATTGGGTTCGCGGTCCTTGTAGTGGGACTGATTTGGAAGATTGGTTTATTATTTGTACCAAGCCTTATCCTTATATCAGGGATAGGAAGGAAGCTTGGGGTTAAAAATATAATGTTCTGCCTATAAAATTTTCAAAAGTGTTGCAAATATTTATAATACTATTAATGATGTGTAGACTAAATTCAGAGAATTTAATTTGGTTTGCAAATTCATTTTGAAACATGAACGCTTTATTTTTTTTGGTAAATTGATTGAGTGTAATCAATATTTCTTTCGTTAACATTTGACAATTATTTCTGCATATAGACCAATTAAAATATAGGTTATTACCAACACGTTCTTTTGTTTTTTCTAAAAGACTTTGTAAGGTATATTTTTTTCGTCCCATAGATATTTTGCGCATTTCTTGCATAGCAGAAACCTTGAAATTCAATGTTAATTTCAGACAATTATTTTTTTCTATTAATATATTTTTCCTTGTTTTATTTGGTAACTCAAGTTCAATAATAATAGAAGTATGTTGCGGAAAAAACACATCATTATTGGTAGTTTTAATGTATTTTTTCATCTCTTGTTCGAATTTGTATAATGTTACTATGTTTAAGAGTATTTTCGCAAATTTGGTAATGGGTTGTCTTACTAAATATATTCGTTTTATGGGATAGTTTCCATACTGTTTTAATATTGTCTTACAATCCGAATTATATTCATTAAAGTAAAAATAGTCTTTATCAATATTCATTTTTAACCACTTGTAAGTATAATAACTACATACTAACCAAATCATCAAACCAATAAAACACAAAGCTATAATCCCTAGAATAATAAATTTCCAATATGAGAATGAAATATTAATATTAAATAAATTCATTGTATTATTGTATGAAAAAATTTAATATAATTTTACTATTAAGTTTACGGAAAGATAAAATTTATAGTTTTAAGTAAGTTGATGAGTTCATTTCTATTCACTGGTTTATTTTTAAATAACGTGTATGGGACGTCTTCGAAGGGGTCGTATTTTTGAAATGTGTATATTTCGTATATATCTTTGTATCTATGATAATCTTGTAGTGAGATATGTCGTTTCTCTAGTAGCCAATCTAGAAAACTTGGTCGTGATGACCGTTTGTATTGTTTGAATAATTTGTAATAGCTAAATATGTTTTTCGATGATTTAATATAGTCATTTCCTGAACACACACATAATTCTTGAAATTCAGATAATGACATCTGAAGATTATACCGTATTTGTGTCATGTCATAAACGACTACAGTATGTTTCATTAAACTAAAATATCTAAAAATTTTGTTACAACCATACACCATTATATCTGTGTCCTCTGTAAGGCAAGCATAAATTTCCTTATTTAAAGCACCACATAACTCATCTGCTTCTCGTTTCGCAGTAACATATGTCATGCCATATGCTTTTAATAGATTTTGCGTTTGTTTGATGTCATCTTTTGTAATGGAGATAAATTTCTTTCGTAATATATCCATTTGGATTTCTATATTTTTTCGTTCTTCTCGTTGAGCATGATTAAACTTGTATTTAAGATTTTGAAATTCTTGTTCAGCGTTTTTCTTTTCTTGTCTCCTTTTTTTTGCAGTTTCATTCTTTATCTTTAACGGTTTACCATCAAAGATAAAGACAGCGGTGATATTATAATGTCGAAAAATAGAGCACATTAAATAGATATTTTCTAATAGATTACCCATTTCTTTAAATCGATAGAGATAAATACTGATATCGACGGCGATTGTTTTTCCCGCGAATAATTTAAGACTTTGCTCTTTGATGCTACGGTCATGTAGAGTTGATATAAATGTTTGTAAAAGGTGGATACCCATTGTTGTTAAATATGATATTTAATTTACCTATTAATGACTTTCAATTTAAACTTAATTCGCATAAGCTCATTCTCATTGTTTTTGTTAGTTTATTGTGTTTTGGCTCTGCTCTATTACCTTGTTGGTTTTTTAGAAATGCATGCATTTTATCGATATCTTTCAACAAATCTTTATTATTATATTTGTTAGTAATAAATTCTATAAAACTGTCCAATGTAGATGTATTCTTATTGAATGTTAGCAGATTATTATTGTGTTGTTTACACCATATAAGAAAATCAACATTAAAATACAGGAGTAAATTTTTGATAATATAATACGCAAATACATTTGTTTTCTCTTTAAACAGATATCGTCTTACTCCATTACTGACACTATCATTGCTAAACAAATTTTTATAGTTTAATCCCATAAAGTCTAAAATCTTAACCATTTGGAATAATGAAAAGATTTGTTCAAATCGTATACAGAAATCGCTATACAATAAAAAGTTGGTTTCATCTTTTTTATCTGTTAATAAATATGCTGATATTAAACTGTTCATAATGGATGCCCAAAATTCGGAATATGCTTCGAATAAGTTGAATTCACTATTAATGGGAAATAGTTGACGTATTTTTTTGTTAAAACGTGTGAGTGGCATATTGGAGAAATCTAATCCTAAGGTATGAAACGTTTCATGAATAAAGACTTTCATAAATTCTTCAGCTCTATATAAAATTATTTCTCCATGAGGTGTACATGAGGTAGTAACAGCACTGTTACAATGATTTTGTGAAATAACGGTGAATTGATTTCCTGGTAGCATTTTTTTAAATGGAGTTAGAAAGCCATAGATTTTAAGTGTTTTGGAACATTTAATAGGGGCATATTGAAATGCAATTTTTAACCATATAATCATTCGTTGAACATATTTATCAAATTGTGATAGATGATGATAGTCTTTTTCATTTAAAATGCCAAAATAAATTTCAACATTTCTATCCCCTATTTTAAGTTTGTAGATGACATAACCTTTTAGATGTTGAATAATATAACTTCTTATGAAATCAGGTATATATTTACTCTCATGTAATAACCAAGGTGGTACGAGTTGTTCTTTTGATTCTTCTTTATCCTTAAGATGTGTTTTAATACGGGTAAGTGTATCTTTTGCACTGGCCCATCGCTCGGCTAATTTAATATCGTTATAAAGAATTTTTAAAATATTATCTAATTTTTTTTGTTGTAGTGGTGTCTTTTTAACTAAAAAATGATCGAAATCTGGGAGTAATAACTTGATTAATTCTTCAGAATCTAATGAGAAGTTCATATTATATTATATAAATATTGTTTTTATATAATTTAAGCTATCGCAATAAGTATTTGATATTTGGAATTTATAAAATTTTATAAATAATTTTATAAATCATTCATTGTGTGCAGTGAAGGTGGGAAAAGAAAATTAGTTGGAAGCTGCTGCAGCTTTGGCCTTTGCCTTGGCACTCTTGGCAAAGTGAGGGCTCATGTAGCGCTGAAGGTTAAAATAGGTAAGCTCATCGTCTTTCTTAAGTTTAAGCAAGGAACGAAGTTTACTGTCGGCAAGGATGCGGCGACCATTCTTAGGATCCTGAAGTTTGTGGGCACGGATGTAAGTATTAATTTCACGGGTTACCTCAGTACGAGCCATCTCGGTACCATGAGGCTTGCCGAGGAACTTAGCAAGCTCTTTGCTAATCTTAGTTGGCTTCACAAAGCCACTTGGAGCACGGTTTCCAGTTTTGCGGGCGCGCTTGCGACCGGCTTTTTGTGCATTCTTAAGCTCGCGCTCAGAACGTTTCTGAAGAGCTCTAACCTGTCCAGTGACACTGGTGAGCTGGGAACGAAGAACTGCAAGCTGTCCCAAAAGCTCCTGGAAGGAGTCTGAAAGTGATGGAACTGCCTCAACAGCAGGTGCAGCAACAACTGCATTTTCAACAGGGGCAACTGGGGCAGGAGGGGCGGCCTTAGCGGCGGTTTTCTTAGAAGAAGACTTCTTGGATTTCTTTACCTTTGGCATTTTATAATCTATTTTAGTCGTATTTGTTTAAGTTCTTTCAGACAAATATATATATTTGTGACCTTAATGCTCACAAATATCCTAAATTATCCGCATAAAAATTTATGGATTTTGTGCTACAGATTGATAGAGCCAAGGCAGGGCAACTGCTGCATTATGGCTTACTAATGTAAGTGCTGCTAAGATGTAAAATGCACCTAAAGCTTTTGAGTCCTGATTAATTCCTTTTGAAATCAAATTTTCCATAATGTATAAAATATTTCGCTGAAGTGTTTCCTTATTTTTTTGTATCAATGAATGTACGTTAATTCCATGGAATGGGTTACCATTCGGAGGACAAATTTGGCGTTTTACATGACCGGTTAAATTAGCTCTATAATCCCAAATATCCTGCACTTCTCTTACATATCTAACTAGACCTGTCCTATCCAATGATAGAAACCATGAAGTGTCTGTAATGTGGCCAAATGTATCGATTCTATGGAAAATCGATAGTGTTTTCAACGATATGCGTTTTTTACTTGATAATTTATCAGAATCATCTTTTAATGCGATTTGAATTGGTTCTTTTAAAATATGCGATAACTTGATAAAATGGCGGATTTTTTTAATAATGTCTTTGGGTAAATTGACACGAGTATAAGGATTTTTTAAATCTCCTTCCGTTTTCATCATCAAATTATACAATGATTTAATATTGAAACTGTAAATAAAACCATCTTTACATTGATAACAGTAAAATTGCTGATAAGGGATTTTATGAATGGATTGCAATGTTAGAAAATCTGTTTCATTTACGCTTTTCTTCCTTTGTTTGATATTATTAAGTTTAAAATAATTTCTGCGCATCCAACCCCTTATGTGCTTTTGTACCATAGTGATATGATGTGAAAATTTCAAAAAATTATACATGCGATTAATTAATTCTGATTTATTACCTGAAACTTTTTGCTTGTAGTGACGACACATTTTTTTCAATTGACGACAATTATAATTAATGCAAAGCAACTTTTCAAATTCGCTAAATTCTAAGATAGAAAACTCTTCTTGTGACACTGTTTTTCGTTTTTTCCCTCGTTTTACTTCGACTTTATCGTATAAAACGCTTTGAATGTATGTTTTTGGAGAGAATTTTGTATTACTCGATTTCATTTATATAAACCATCAGAAAATTAGTTTAAATCTTTTATGAATATAATTTAAAAATTAAAATAAGTTATTTATGATCGCAATGGACTTTACCCAATATAAATTTCAAGTAATCAAAGTTTTTATGATCTTTGTGCTGTTTTCTAAAATAAACCAAAAATCCTAAAATAACCATCATGATCATTGAAGCTTCAACTATCTTAGACATATAATCCGTTTGGCGATATAGTTGTTCTTCTTTTTTAAACTTATAAAACTTACTGAAATTTTTCAATGTATAAAGTATTGTCAATAATAAAAAAGCTGTTACAGTGAAATAAATATTCATTTTGGTAAACATAAGGAAAAATATCCATATAAAAAATGCACTTTCCATTTGTGTAAAGGGATGAACAACCTCGGAAGATGTAAAATTTATAGTAAAATATATCAGAAACATAATCATAATATGCTTTGCCAACATGCTATGTGTAAGAATAGACCTTGTACGACAACTCAACGTTTCTGCAATATAATTACCAGAAACAGAGAGTATGAGTAAAAAAAGCCCTGCGGTATAATTTTTTTTATGTATTCTCTCCAATAGCCCACTAAAGAACGTCATTTATATATATAAGTTACATTATATGATTTGATTATTACAAAGAAACTTAAACATCTACCGATACAGTAAATTATAATGAGCAATTTCATCAAGATTATTAGGAATTATGAGCGTATTTGTAGAGTAGGGAAACAAATCATCGACCATAAAGATTTGGTGAGGCATGCAGCGCCTTCCAAATTAGATGAAGAATTCAGGAAACAAGAAGAACGTATACAAGAATTCGTAAAAATTACAAATGAAGCGCACGAAGAATGGAAAAATAATCCTTATTCAGTCAATGAATATTGGACCGGATTAAGTTAAAAGAGACATATTAAAAGGAATTGAATAAACATATTTATATGCATACTATAATTATGTTTGGATTACACTTTGTATCTTATTGGTACATGGTATACAAGTATGATACGCATTTTCATAAAGATTATATTATAGCTCTTCAACATAGTCTTAGAAATCAAATCTTCGTAACACTTCCAGCAACAGCCTTATTTTTAAATTGGTACCCTATTTGCTATAATAATTTTTTATATTCTATAGCAGCTCTACCTGTTATAATTGTTTGTGGTGATATATATTTTTATTTATCACATAGGCCGTTGCATAGTAAATATCTATGGGCTTTTCATAAATCACATCATCATGGGAAAGTTTGCGTAGCAAAATCACTAGATGCCGATATTCTTGAACATTTTATAGGTAATCTTGGGTCATTTGCAATTGGTTTTTTAGTGTTAAACTATTTTAATTTCATTGTGAATATTTATGTTGTTCATCTTTGGGCCTTGATAGCTACGATCAACACATGTATCAGTCATAGCGCGGGCAATGCACCTTTTGATACAGGTATTCATCACATCCATCATAAATCTTTAAAATATAATTTTGGTACAGGTTTATACTTAATAGATAGACTAACGGGTTCTTACAAAATGAAGGGAAAATAAGTCGCCATGTAGGCCTACATAAAATGATTTTATGTCATTGATTTTGCACTACACGCATGCTTTTCAATAACTTATTAGGCATTTTAAAAAAATTGATT
>Ga0315327_10002390_pt1 | contig 9935 bp, 7 predicted proteins | sample M110032315metaG_FD_203460 | JGI IMG/M metagenome (GOLD analysis project Ga0315327, IMG submission 203460) | Ammonia-oxidizing marine archaeal communities from Monterey Bay, California, United States - M1 100m 32315 | ecosystem: Environmental > Aquatic > Marine > Coastal | place: USA: California... | reverse complement strand
TACCCCAACCGATAGGTTGATTTGTGGTGATGTGGGGTATGGAAAAACAGAGGTCGCTATGCGGGCAGCTTTTAAGGTGGTTCTTGACAAAAAACAAGTTGCCGTGCTGGTGCCAACCACTATTCTTGCCCAGCAACATTTGCAGACATTTCGCGAACGTTTTAAAGAATACCCAGTCAACATTGAGGTTATCAATAGGTTCCGTACTCCGAGTGAACAGAAGGAAACTTTAGCCCAACTAAAAACAAGTAATATTGACATCATTATCGGAACGCATCGATTACTTTCGAAAGATGTTGAGTTTGCCGCGCTTGGTTTGATCGTTGTAGATGAAGAGCAACGTTTTGGAGTTAAACACAAAGAAAAATTAAAAAAACTTAGGAATGCCGTGGATATTTTGACACTCACAGCGACACCGATTCCTCGCACTCTGCATTTTTCTTTGATGGGAGTCCGCGATTTGAGTGTTATAGAAACACCGCCAGTTGACCGTCTTGCAGTTAAAACCTTTATCCGCAAGTTTGATGAAAAAGTCATTCGTGAAGCATTAATGCGAGAAATAGATCGGGGCGGGCAGGTGTTTTTTGTGCACAATAAAATTCGTAGTATTTATTCAATTTCTGAAATGATTTGTCGTGTGGTTCCAGGAGTTAAAATTGATGTTGCTCATGGCCAACTCCCTGAGCACCAGCTGGAAATAGTAATGAAAAAGTTTATGGATAAAGAAATTGATGTTTTAGTGAGTACCTCAATAGTAGAATCTGGTCTCGATATTCCTTCTGCGAATACTATTATTATCAACCGAGCAGACCAGTTCGGACTTGCCCAACTTTATCAATTGCGTGGTAGAGTAGGACGCTACAAACATCAAGCCTATGCATATTTATTGATTCCAGGAACAGGAAGTTTAAGTGATGCGGCCCTTAAACGGCTTGATGCAATTGAAGAGTTGAGTGAACTTGGGGCAGGTTTTCAGCTTTCAGCTCGTGATATGGAAATCCGTGGCGTCGGTAATATGCTAGGCCACAATCAGTCAGGGCACATTACATCGATTGGTTTTGATCTTTATTGTAAGCTTGTTGAGGATATGGTGAAAGATATCCGCGGAGAAAAAATTGATTCTCAAATTGAGACGGAACTGAATTTGATGGTAAAAGGATTCATTCCGAAAGATTATGTTCCAGACCTGAATCAGCGCCTAGATTTTTATCGAAGAATACAGATAGCCAGTGAGCATGAAGAATATTTGGCAATAATGAGTGAATTGCTTGATAGATATGGTCCTTATCCTGAGCCAGTGGCAAAACTACTAGCTCTTTTAGAGATACGTATATTTTGTCAGCAGATCCATATCTCCAAATTAGAATTGAAAATTAATCAAGCCTGTTTACATTTGCTGCCTTCAACTCTAGTCAATACAGAAAAATTAACATCTATGTTTGATGAGCGATTTAGTATCCAGTCTGAGTATAAAATTAATATTCGTGTGGATCGCAAGGGATGGAAAGAAGATTTAAGTCTTATCGGAAACTATTTAAAAAAATTAGCTTCTTTGTTGAAAACGGTCAAGGTATAAAGTTAATGTTGAATAAATTGTTTCTAGGGATTGCTTTGGGAGTGTCTCTGAGCATTTCTTCTTGTTCTAATGGTTCTTCCTCAGATGAAGTGGATGATACTGCTACTATTATAGTTATTAATAATGAAAAAATTTCTGCGGATCAATTTAAGGCTGAATTGAAAGTGCATAAGAAAAAATTCCGGGTACAGGGGGCAAAAGAACTTGAGGTAGGAGAGTTGCTGTGGCTTAAAAATACAACTTTGCAACAGATTGTAAAGAATACTCTTTTTAGGCAGGAAGCTAAAAAAAATAATATAAATATAAGTAGAGATGAACTGGATGAAGCTTTGTCACGAGTTTCGATTGGGTATGCGGATGATTCGTTTAATAAGCAGCTAGAATATGAAGGTATATCACATAAACAATGGGAAGATATAATAGAGAATAATCTGTTAATAAATAAATTGATTAACAATTTTGTCAATAGTAGAGTGTCTGTGAGTGATAATGAAATGCTTCGTTATTTTGAATCCCATAAAGCTAATTTTTATAAGCCTGAACAGGTAAGAGCTCTTCATATCATGGTGGAGACAGAGCAAGAAATTCGTCAGATCCAAAAAGAGTTGCAATCAAAACAAAAAAAATTCTCTGATCTAGCTAAGGAATATTCCCTTGGCCCTGAAGGAAGTCGTGGTGGAGATTTAGGTTATTTTGAAGCCGGTCAGATGCCTGAGGAGTTTGATAATGTTTTTAAGCTTAAAACTAATGGTGTTAGTGACATAATTCGAACTCCTTATGGTTTTCATTTGTTCAAAGTTGTTGATAAGGTTGCAGACCGAAATATGAACTTTGATGAATCCAAAAAACAAGTTAAGCGGGTTTTGCTAGAAGAACTTCAGTCTAAAACTTTCCAGAAATGGATAGTCCAGTTAAAAGAAGAATCTGTAATTGAGATTAAATATGATTTGCTTGAAAAAATTAATTGAAGCAGTTTTTGTCCTGCCTATTATTTCCTTTTCTTTTTTTCCGTTAGTTACCCACGCTAAAGTTTTTGACAAAGTAGCGGCAAAAATTAACTCAGAGATAATCACTTTGAGCGCTGTTGAAGAGAAGACTGAGCTTTTGCGGAATAAGTACGAGCGGTTATCCTCTGTAAGTATTTCCCAACAAGAACTTTTGAGTGAAGCTCTTAACATGATCATTGAAGAGAAACTTCAAACTCAAGAAGGGGAGAAACGCGGTATGGTGGTTGATGAGGCTTCAATAGATGCTGCACTTAAAAACATTTCAGATAAAAATGGTCTTGATGAAGGGCAGTTGGAAGAAATGTTGGAACGCGAAGGGAAAACCTTGAGTTCTTTTAGAAATCATATTCGTGATCAGATAATGGTTTCGAAAGTTAGTCGGTTTGAAATGAGCAATCGAGTAAAAGTTAGTGATAAAGAGATCAATAATTATTATAGCTCCCACCAGAAAGAATTTTGGAAGGATAGTCAGATACGGGCCCGCCATATCCTTTTTATTGTAGAACCTGGTGCTTCTGAAAAAAATAGAAGAGAAAAGTTAGACCAAGCAAAAAAAATCCTAAATAAAATTAGAGAAGGTGGTGATTTTATAAATATTGCCAGGGAATATTCTGAGGATGTTTCAGCTAGCAATGGAGGTGATTTAGGCTTTATAACAAGAGGTAAAATGGTTGCAGAGTTTGAAGAGGCTGCATTTAGTATAAAAGAACGGCAGGTCAGTGATATTATCAAAACAGAGTATGGTTACCACATTATAAAAGTTGAGGAGATTTTAGCCGGAAAAACATTGACTTTGGAAGAATCTGTAGATCGTATAACTAAGATTCTTTCTGCGCAAAAACAAAAGCAGGGTTATAAGGATTGGATGAGCGAATTAAAAAAATCAGCTTTTATTGAAGTTAGTTTGTTTTCGGAGCCCGGTAAAAATAATAGTATGATTTCGAGAAATTTAGAGAAAGAGAAATCTGGTGTTAGTATTGGAGAAACAAAGAAATTAAGTTCGGAAACCGATATCCGAAAAAAAAACCTACAGAAAAAATGGGAGGAGATGTATAAATCGGTTGAAAAGTCAAAAAACAACTCACAGTTTAACTCCCTGGAAGAAAAGCTTAAGCATATTAAAAAACTACGGAACCAAAACACTATATCTGAGGATGAGTATCAACATCGCAAGGAAAAACTTTTAAACCATCTTTGATTTTTTGAGGCTATTCTGGTTTTAGTTTCTTTTAATACTCCTCATTTAATTTTTCCCTCTGTATATTTTTTCCGTTTGAAAATTTTACAATTCAAAACGTTCAAATGTGTTTTCTCTGTTAAATACGAACGTTACGCCATTTTTTATTAAAGCAAGCATATCTTGTGATTTAATTTAGTACTTTTGAAAAATAGAAGGAGTATTTTTTTGATTAAAAAAAATGATGTTGTGAGCCTTAGTTACTCTCTAAATAACTCTGATGGAATAGAGTTAGACAAGGCCGGAGCCGAGGAAGCCATGAACTATCTTCACGGTGCCGGAAATATTGTCCCCGGCTTGGAGGAAGCAATTGAAAGCTTAAAAGTAGGGGATAAAAAGGTTGTAATGGTTCCACCTGAAAAAGGTTATGGGGATGTTGACCCTAAGCTCTTGTTAAAAGTTGCCCGCTCTAATTTCCCAAAAGATATGGACATTAAGCCTGGTATGCAATTTTCTTCAGAAATGGGTGGGAAGGACAATGTTTTCACCGTTGAAGGTATTGATGGGGATCAGGTTAATGTGAATGGTAATCATCCTCTTGCGGGTCAAACTCTTCATTTTAATATTGAAATTATTGGGATACGCGATGCTACTGAGGAAGAATTGTCTCATGGCCACGTTCATGATGGTAGTCACCAGCATTAAAAAATATTAACATTTAAAAGGTGCTTTTTTAGTGAAACTTGTCAACGTATTGGCAAAGATTAGGGATATGGTGGTGAGTGCCCGCTAGTTACCACTTATTGGTAAAAGGTTAATGTCAAGCTTTTCGAGTAAAGTAAAGTCGAAAATTATTGAATTAATCACACCGGGGGACAAAGTTTTGGTTGCTGTCTCAGGGGGTGCTGATTCTCTGGCGTTGATTTACCTTCTAGAGAAGTTCTCGAAAGAGCTTAGTTATAATTTGTTTGTTGCTCATTTAAACCATTTGACCCGTGGTAAGGAATCTGACCAAGATGAAAAATTTGTTGAGCAAGTAGCTGGAAAACTTTCCCTTCCAATTTTTATTGATAAAATCGATATTAGAAATTCTTCTTTAAAATATTCTTTTCAGGAGTCTGCTCGTATTTTACGTTATCAGTTTTTGGAAAAAACCCTGAAGTCGATTAAGGGTGACAAAATTGCTTTGGGACATACCGCAGATGATAATATAGAAACAGTTTTGATGAACCTGTTAAGAGGAACAGGATTAAGAGGTCTGTCGGGGATACCAGAAACAACCGGAAATGTCATTCGCCCACTTTTATACTTTACCCGACCCAAGTTAGAAGAGTTTTTGGGTGACCATAACATTGCCTATCGTACAGACTCTTCAAATAGCGACACAAAATACCTGAGAAATAAAGTCAGGCAAGAAATGATTCCTTTCTTGAAAATATTTAATCCAAATATCTCTAGAAGCTTGTTGGGTCTGGCAGAAATAGCTCGAGGAGAAGAGCAATGGATGTCAGAAAAAATCCATGAACTTTATTCAAAACTTGTAATAAATCAGAAGGGAACAATATATTTGGATGTTTTAGAGTTTGAAAAGCAGCACCTTGCAATTAAAAGACGTTTGGTTCGCGAAATTTTTTATCAACTAAGTGGTAGTCTTCGTCAATTTACAGCTTTACATGTGCGGCAAGTTCTCGATCTTTTTACCAAAGCTCGGGTCGGGAGTGTATTAATGTTCCCCGGAGGTGTGCGTGTCGTTTGCGATTATGAGAAGGTGTGTTTTTCCCTGAACGATGATTTTAGCTTAAGTGATATTGTAAAAAGAGCGAGTAGGTTACTGATCCCAGGTATTACGAACATAGCCCAGTTAGATATTCGATTTCATGCTCAGTTTGTTGAACTGCCTTTACCGGAGTCTATCGGTCATATGCAGGCTTATTTTGATTTCGAAAAGACAGGTGGAAATATTCGACTACGTTTTTTTCAACCAGGTGATAGTTTTGTTCCCTTAGGTATGCAAGGACATAAGAAAGTTAAGTCTTTTTTTATTGATCAAAAGATTCCTCGTAAAAAAAGACCTTTCATACCCATATTGATAAATGGCAATGATGATATTATATGGATATATGGTGAACGTATCTCTGACTCATTTCGTGTTGATGCAACTACAAAAAAAGTGCTTTTTATAGAAGGAAAAGTGATTTAAAAGTTTGTTATTAGAGGGCGACAAAAACTGTTTTTGTGGTAACATTAGATAATACAAGTCAGCTGTTAATTAGTGGAAATAACTCTGTAAGGAGATAACCTTGAATCAATTCTATAAAAACTTAGCGCTCTGGTTAGTGATCGGTATTGTCCTGATCGCTTTGTTCAATATATTCAATCAGCCTTTAACATCTCAATCAGAAGTTGTTTTTAGTGACTTTATGGATCAAGTTGAGCAAGGTCAGGTTACAGAAGTAATGATTAGTGGTGATAACATAAGTGGTAAGTACATGGACGGTAATAGTTTTCAAACAACTGCACCGCCAAAAGATCCAGACCTCATCAAATCTCTTAGGGAGAAAAGTGTTCGGATTGTTGTTGTGCCTCCTGAGCAGACGAGCTGGTATATGAGTATTCTTATTTCTTGGTTTCCAATGATTATATTGTTGGGTATATGGATTTTTTTCATGCGCCAAATGCAGGGAGGTGGTGGTAAAGCCATGTCTTTTGGGAAAAGCCGAGCCCGACTTTTAAATGATACAAAAAATAAAACTACTTTTAAAGATGTAGCGGGTGTTGATGAGGCTAAAGAAGAGCTTCATGAAATCATTGAGTTTTTGAAAGAGCCTCAGAAGTTTAGTAAGCTTGGAGGCAAAATCCCTAAAGGTGTTTTACTTGTAGGTCCTCCGGGAACAGGCAAAACTCTTTTGGCAAGAGCTATTGCAGGCGAAGCGAACGTACCGTTTTTCAGCATAAGTGGTTCTGACTTTGTTGAAATGTTTGTTGGCGTTGGTGCGTCAAGAGTTCGTGACCTTTTTGAACAAGGTAAAAAGAACAGCCCGTGCTTAATTTTTATTGATGAAATTGATGCGGTAGGTCGACATCGTGGAGCCGGTATGGGTGGTGGTCATGATGAGCGCGAACAAACTCTTAATCAACTACTGGTTGAAATGGATGGTTTTGAAAATAATGAAGGTGTCATTCTTATAGCTGCAACCAACCGTCCAGATGTTTTAGACCCGGCTTTGTTGAGACCGGGACGTTTTGATCGGCAGGTTACTGTTGGTCGCCCTGATGTCAAAGGGCGTGAAGGAATTTTGAAGGTGCACACCTCCACTGTTCCTCTTACAGATGAAGTTGAGTTGAAGATTATTGCCAGGGGTACTCCAGGATTTACGGGTGCAGACTTAGCTAACCTTGTAAACGAGGCAGCCCTATTAGCCGCTAGAAACGATAAAAAAGCTGTGACTATGGATGACTTTGAAGAGGCTAAAGACAAAGTCATGATGGGAGTTGAACGTCGGAGTATGGTTATTTCTGAAAAAGAGAAAAAAACCACTGCGTATCACGAAGCTGGCCATGCACTAGTTGCTTCTCTTTTACCTGGAACTGATCCACTTCATAAGGTAACCATCATCCCAAGAGGTAGAGCCTTGGGAGTAACGATGCAGTTGCCCATGGATGAACAGCACACATATCAAAAGAACTATCTTTATAATAGCCTTGCTATTTTGATGGGTGGAAGATGCGCGGAAGAAATCTGTTTGGGTGAAATGACTACTGGAGCTGGCAATGATATTGAACGAGCTACAGAAATGGCCCGCAAAATGGTGTGCGAGTGGGGTATGAGTGAGAAAATGGGGCCCCTTACCTATGGATCAAAAGAAGAGCAGGTTTTTTTAGGCAAGGATTTTTCTTCACAAAAAAACTTCAGTGATCAAACCGCCAAATTGATTGACCAGGAAGTTAAGACTCTTGTTATGGGAGGATATGACCGGGCTACTGAACTACTGCAAAAAAATCGTGATATCCTTGAGAACCTTTCTCAGGCACTCCTGGAAAGAGAAACCTTAAATGCAGTAGAGGTTAAGAATATTATTGCTGGTAAAAATGATATAGACTCAGATCCCTCTGATGGTGAGCCTCGAGAAAAAAAGCCTGAGACTTCGTCTGAAAAAATGCAAACTAAAACAGATTCTAATGAAGGACTATTGGGTGGTGGAGGGATGCCTGATCCTACGCCTGCCTGATTCATACTTTAAATTATATTTTGGCTTCAAAAACTCCACATTTCTAGCTGGCTTAAAGCCGGAATGTGGAGTTTTTGTTTTATAGCTACAATTGTGTTCACTGGTGGGATATATTTTTTATGATGCCATTTAAGTTTCCTCCTAAAGAGGAAAAAGCTTTAGTCATGGGCATTATTAATGTTTCACCTGACTCATTCTATAGAGAGAGTCGATGCGAAACCGTAGATCAGGCCATCAGTAAAGCAGAGAGAATGATTAGGGAAGGTGTAGATATTCTCGATATTGGAGCCGAAAGTTCTCGGCCAGGATCTGTTTCAATTTCTGAACAAGAAGAATTAGATCGGTTACTACCGGTATTAGTTAAACTTGTTAAAGTCACTAAGGTGCCTATTTCAGTAGATACTTATAAACCAGTTGTTGCACAGAAAGTATTGCAAGTCGGAGCTAGTATCATTAACGACATAACAGGCCTTCAGGGATTTGAGGGAATGGCCGAAATAATTTCCCAGTATAATGCTGGAGTGATTTTGATGCATATGCAAGGCTCACCTGAGTGTATGCAAGACCAACCACAATATGCGGATGTCGTCTCGGAAATTTTAGAATATTTACAGCGGAGTATAGATATTGCTATTTCGGTGGGAATTGATCCAAAAAAAATTGCTGTAGATCCTGGCATAGGGTTTGGTAAAACAGACTCACATAATCTTCAAATACTAAAAAATTTAGAGAGCTTTAACGAATTAGCTAAACCAGTTCTTTTGGGTATTTCAAGAAAGTCTTTAATAGGGAATATATTAAATGTTTCGGCTGAGGAAAGGTTGGAAGGTTCTCTTGCTGCTATTGCATTTGGACTAATACAGGGAGTGTCTATCATTCGTACTCATGATGTTCAAGCTACCCAGCGAACGATAAAAGTCATTCAAGAAATTATTAAAGCATAGCTATGATTCGTTTATTTGTAAACGTAGACCATGTTGCCACAATCCGAGAAGCTAGAAAGACGATTGAGCCAAGCCCACTAGAAGCCGCCTTATTGGCAGAAAAAGCAGGGGCTCAAGGAATCACAATTCACTTAAGAGAAGATCGTAGGCATATTCAGGATGAAGATGTGCGAATAATCCGCAAAGAAATTTCTACGCCATTAAATCTTGAAATGGCTCCAACTGAGGAGATGGTGAAAATGGCTTTAGAGATTCAACCATATCAGGTGTCTCTCGTCCCTGAGAAACGTCAGGAAATCACAACAGAAGGAGGTTTGGATATTTGTTCTCAGGAAACGACCTTATCGAAAATCAGGGAAAAGTTGCATTACAAAAAGATTTTATTAAGTCTATTTATTGATCCTGATGATAAGCAGGTAGACGCTGCAAAAAGAATAAAAGCGGATAGTATAGAAATCAACACAGGTAAATACTCAGAGCTTTTATTGGCTGAAGAAATTGAAGTAGAGCTAGGACGGATTCAAATAAGTGCTAAAAGGGGAGTAGAAAGAGGTTTGAAAGTATTTGCCGGGCATGGCTTGAACTACGAGAATGTAAAAAATATTGCTGCGATCCCAGAAATTGAAGAATTAAATATTGGCCATTTCATTGTTGGGCAGGCGATTTATCGCGGTATGGAAAATGCTGTAATAGAGATGATTCACTGCATAAAGCGATCAGTAGATAATCAAGTTGATTTTACTTCTATATAGAACTAATTGAAAAGGTTATGATTTTAGTGGATTTTTAATGAGCTTGGTATAAAACTTGCGGTATAATCTAATGTAAGTAGTTTTATCAAAATATTGACGTATAAGGTGATGACAGATTTAGACACTTCTTCTCAAATTTCTCATGATAACTTGTCCATCCGTGATAGAGGTGTTTCTAGCGAGCGAGAATATTCTCGTATTGTAGAGACTTTTGGCAGAGTCTTGGCTCATAAAGAGGACTTTCGTCTAT
>Ga0315327_10002384_pt1 | contig 9943 bp, 6 predicted proteins | sample M110032315metaG_FD_203460 | JGI IMG/M metagenome (GOLD analysis project Ga0315327, IMG submission 203460) | Ammonia-oxidizing marine archaeal communities from Monterey Bay, California, United States - M1 100m 32315 | ecosystem: Environmental > Aquatic > Marine > Coastal | place: USA: California... | reverse complement strand
AGGGGAAACTGAGTGATCGTGCCCTAGTAACCTTTGACATCCTCGTGTCGAACGACGGCACGACTTGGAAAACCGTAAAGAAAGTGCGTTCAAGGAAAGCGGCCAAGGCTCCTGCGAGGAAACCACAAGACCAAAAGAAGCTCAACGTCGTCCTTATTATGTCCGATGACATGGGTTATTCCGATCTGCCGAAGTTTGGGAAGTCCGAAATCCCCACTCCGAATATCGACCGCCTCGCGAAAGAAGGTACTCTTTTCACCGATGCCTACGTCACTGCACCGATCTGTGTCGCGTCTCGGATGGGATTGCTGACCGGTCAATACCAGCAACGCTTCGGTATTTACGACAACATCTACGGTGAAGAGAAGACCCGCCTGTTCCTTAACCAAACGCTGTTGCCTGCGGTGTTCCAAGATGCCGGTTACCGGACGGCTCACGTCGGAAAGTGGCACCTCAGCGGCAACAATGGCTTGCAGTACGAGACGGCGGGACCGCGCGAACGCGGCTTTGATGAATCGGTTGCCATTCTCGGTGGTGGTTCGGCGTTTTGGAAGGGCACACCTGTTTTTCGCAACGGCAAGGAGTTTCCGGCACCGGAATATCTGACCGATTATTGGGGTGCCGAAGCCTGCGCCTTCATCGATCGCGCCCATGCCCAACCCTTCTTTTTGTACCTTGCCTACAACGCGGTTCATTCGCCGATGCATGCACTCGATAGCGATCGCGCCAAGTTCCCCAAGGTCAAGGATGAGAATCGCCGTACCTACGATGGCATGCTACTGGCAATGGACCGAAGCATCGGGCGAGTACTCGACCGACTGGACAAGCACGGCATCGCGGACAACACGATCGTCGTTTTTCTCAACGACAATGGCGGAGGAGGCAGTACCGATCTATACGCGGCCCACTCGCGAAACTATGCCAACAACAAGCCGCTCAGCGGACACAAGTTCGACGTCCTCGAGGGTGGGGTGCGCGTGCCGATAATCATCCGTTGGCCCAAGCATGCACCGGTCGGAAAGGTCTATGGTGAAATGATCTCGAGCATGGACGTTTTTCCCACGCTGGTGGCCGCCGCCGGTTTGCGAATGCCCAAGGGACAACCAGCCGACGGCGTGGACCTGCTTCCCTTCATCAACGGCAAGGATTCCTCCAAGCCACACAAATGGCTCTGCTGGCAGAACCGCAGCTGGCTTGCACGACAGAAGGGTGGCTTTGTCGTGCCCATTCCCAAGGTCCATAATTCCGCCATCCGCAAGGAACACTGGAAACTCGTGCGCATCAACGAAAAGATCGGTGCGGACGCACCACGACCCGCGTGGAAACTATACGACCTAAATAAAGATATCGGGGAACAAAAAGACCTCGCCAAACAGCATGGCAACGTCGTCAAGGAGTTGGCCGCCCACTTCAACCAATGGCGGTCAACCATGCATCCAAGCGTTGAGTAACTGGCCGCCGGCAAGATGAACCATTCTCATGAGTTGATATCCGTCAGGCTATGGAAGTGTATTGATATACATTATCAGTCTAAAATCCGGCATTTTCCCAGGCACTGAACGCGAAAAACCACCCCTGAAAACATGATTAATAAACAGAAAACTGAAACAATAGCCCTTATCATAACCACCATGCATGGGGTTGGAAAAAACCCCGATTGACGTAAACAAGGTTACCCGCAAGTTCTTTAACGATGATCACTGATAAACTTGATGCTCGTAAGTGGATCCTCCCGGATCGGACTAATACTGACATTTCAAGTAATGACATACCTTCTGTCATTAAAGCTATTTTGCATGTCCGTGGCATCAATTCAATCAATGATAGCCAAGCATATCTGAACCCAAAATTGAATACGCTCAGTGACCCCTTTGAGATACCAAACATGGATGCGGCCGTTGATCGTGTTCTTCAAGCAATAGACAAAAAAGAGTCCATTGTCATTTACGGAGATTACGATGTTGATGGAGTCACTTCTTTGACCCTTCTCAATAAAATTTTATCGGCTTATGGGAACGAATCGATGCCTTTCTTGCCTCATAGAATCGAAGAAGGCTATGGGCTTTCTGTAAATGCATTGACCCGTTGTCTGGATGAATTTTCACCGTCTTTAATCATAGCCGTCGACTGCGGAACAACATCAAATGAAGAAATTACGTGGCTCAATGAAAAGAACGTTGAAACTGTTATTTTAGACCACCATGAAGCTTCACCCGAGGGGATGCCTGATTGTTGTGCTCTGGTCAACCCTAAGGCCACTAGAAATCTTTCAGACTATAGTTATGATTATCTTTGTAGTGTTGGCATAGTATTTAAACTTGCCCACGCTCTTTTAAAGCGCCGGCCATTAGCGGAATTTGATTTGCGAGAATTTCTTGATCTGGTCGCTGTTGGAACGGTATCAGATCTGGTCCCATTAATTGATGAAAACCGTGCCCTGGTGAAGCGTGGGTTAGTTGAACTAGGAAGAACCAAAAATGCTGGGCTCGCTGCACTCATCGAATTAGCTAATATTCGACCCCCTTACAGTGCAATGGACATTGGTTTCCGTATCGGGCCACGCATAAATGCGGCAGGAAGAATCGATACTGCGGGAAAGGCTCTTGAATTACTACTGTGCGTTGACTCGGCTAAAGCTATGAAAATGGCTGACACATTGGAGGAACGAAATCGTCAAAGACAGGATCTGGAGCGGAGAACCACTGCAGAAGCCTTTGAAATGATTGATAGTGGTCAGTTCGGAACAAAGAATATGGGGATTGTTTTAGGAAAACAAGGATGGCACCCTGGCGTCGTTGGTATCGTCGCATCTCGCATTTCAAAAAAAATTCATCGCCCTGTATTTGTCGTTGCCATTGATGAAGATGGGATAGGAAAGGGAAGCGGCAGGAGCATTGAAGGAATTTCATTAATCGATGTCATCAATGATGGTCGTCATTTCCTTATATCTGGTGGTGGTCATCAAATGGCGGCAGGGATTTCAATTCATGAGGATCAAATAAATGCATTCCATGACCATCTTTGTGCTCATGTTTCTGCAAACAGTAATCAGGATTGCCTTACCCCAAAACTGAGGTTGGATGCCGAATGTCATCTCAGTGAATTGCATTTGGATTTACTCGACCATTACTTAAAGCTTGAACCTTTTGGGTCCAAAAATCCTGAGCCTTTGCTATTCTGCCGTAGAGTTACTCCAACCTCAGAACCAAGAATTCTTAAGGAAAAACATATAAGAATCACCCTTCGTCAGCGTGAATCTATTTGTGATGCTATTTATTTCAATGGAACGGACTATGAACTTCCTAAGCCTCCCTGGGACATTGCTTTCACGGTTCTTAGAAATGATTTTAGAGGAAAGGTCAGTATACAAATGAATATTAAAGCCATCCGTTCGGCCGTTAGCTAAATCACTGCATGTCTTTCACCGCGGAAACTCCTATCGATGAAATAGCCTCACTGGATAAAAAGCTCCTTAAGAATCTTACAAAGATTGGCTATGCGAAAGTACATGATCTCCTTTCACATTATCCCAAGAGGTACGAAAACCGTGAACAATTCAATGAATTTCCTTATGAGCCTACTGAATCACCAATATGCTTTAAGGGTGAGGTTATTGATTCTTCGAAAAAGTTTTATGGAAGGCGCCGCTTTTTTGAGGCTCTAATAAGTGACTCAGAAGGGGTAGGCATAAATCAAATCACGTTACGTTGGTTTAACATGGTTTTCATTCATAAGATTATCATGGTCGGTCACAAGGTTATAGTTTACGGAAAAGTTAAAAAAAGCGGTAAGCGTTTAATAATTGATCATCCGGAATTTGAAATTGTTGATGCCGACAATACGAACTCAGGCATTCATCTTGACCGCATTACGCCTATATATCCACTCTCAAGCGGTATTAGCCAAAGGCCATTGCGTGAAGTTCTTTTCAACATTATTGAAAATTTGGAGGAGGGTGGTTTCCCCGAAATATTACCCCCCAATAACTTTGTAGAAATTTCTAGAATTAAAGCACTTCGTGCCATTCACTTCCCAGCCTCAGACAAAGAACTGGCAGCTGCTAGGCGGGCATTAGCTTGTGAGGAATTTTTTATTTTGCAGCTCAATGTTGCATACAGAAAAGCGCAGCATAATGCGTTGCCCGGGTCCGCACATTGTGGCCCTGGGAAATTGCTATCAAAATTACTTTCCTCACTGCCCTTTGAGATGACTTCCGCACAGTCTCGTTGCGTAGATGAAATACGCTCTGATCTAGCTTCACCAAAACCAATGAACAGACTCCTTCAGGGAGACGTTGGATCCGGAAAAACTCTTGTAGCGGTTTGTGCTATTTTACTTGCCGTAGAAGCGGGTTCTGAGGCTGCTCTCATGGCTCCAACCCAAATATTGGCCGAACAACATCATGCTGTACTTTCTCAATGGTTGGAACCCCTTGGAATCAATGTTGGTTTATGTACTGCAAAAAAGAAAACAGGCTCTGATTTGCCTCTTTTTGAACAAAACTCGCCCGGCGTTATTGTCGGCACTCATGCCCTTTTATATGATTCAGCAGATAGCAAAAACCTCGGCCTTATAGTCATTGATGAGCAGCACAAATTTGGAGTGAGTCAGAGACAAAAATTAATTAATAAAGGGTCCTGCCCTGATGTTCTTGTAATGACGGCTACCCCAATTCCCCGCACCCTAACGCTCACTGTATACGGAGATTTGGATGTTTCTGTCATAGATGAACTGCCGCCCGGAAGGGGAAAAATTAATACACATGTCCGACAATCAAAGAAGCATCTTCCCGATTCTATTAAGTTCCTGAAAACTAAACTCAGCGAAGGGCGGCAAGCCTATATCGTCTATCCTCTAATAGAGGATTCAGAAAAAATTAAAGTTGGCTCTGTCGAGGGTGAATTTCAACAGTGGTCTGAAAACTTATCACCTTTTAAATGTGAATTATTGCATGGCAGAATTCCTCCGGAAGAAAAAGATTCTATCATGGATCGTTTTAGGAGCGGGTCTACTCATGTTCTCATTTCCACTACCGTGATAGAAGTGGGCGTTGATGTTCCTAATGCTACAATTATGTATGTCTTTGATGCTGAAAGGTTTGGATTAGCTCAACTGCATCAACTCAGGGGAAGAATCGGTAGAGGAAAGCACAACAGTTATTGTGTCCTGATGACAGGAAAAGTTACCGACGACTCAAAAGCAAAGCTCAAGGCCCTTGAGGAAAGCTCAGACGGATTTGTCATTGCTGAAGCAGATCTTAAACTCCGAGGACCAGGAGAATTACTCGGCAAAGCGCAGAGCGGTATTGATAGACTCAAGCTCGGTGACCTGATCACAGAAACGGAACTTGTTAAACAAACTCGGTCACTTTCTTCTGCATTAATCAAGCTAGACCCTAATATAGAAAACCCTGAAAATCTCCATTTGAGGACCCTAATTATGTACGATGATGGTAATGATGGGGTTGTCGCTTAGCAGGTTTTTGGTTTATGGTGGGAAGGGCATTTCTTCCAAAAAAGCATACTCGAGTCTTTCTAAGAAGGAGCGTTCCTTGGTTCTAAATTTCCTTCGATCTCTTTAATCCAATTTGGATAACCACTAGATGGCTAATCCTAAATTAACATGCTAGCCGGATTTTCGATGCGCCTTTTTAGCTCCGCGAGATACTTTGCACCTATCGCGCCATCAACCACCCTATGATCGCAACTCATCCCGACTTTCATCCGCAGACCAGCTACAAGGTTCCCTTCGTCATCAACGACCGGCATGCTTTTGATGCTGCCAATAGAAAGGATCGCGGCTTGAGGGGGATTAATGATTGCATCAAAACTATCAATTCCATAAGCTCCTAATGTAGAAACAGTTATGGTTCCTCCGGCAAATTCATCAGGGGAAAGTTTTTTGGAGCGTGCCCTCTCAGCTAAATCTTTTACTGCCAGGCTAATTTCGAGGAGACTCTTTTGTTGAGCATCAGGTATTACGGGCGTGACTAATCCATCTTCCACCGCAATCGCCACAGAAAGATTAACGGATCCATACTGAATAATGGCGTCCCCATCAAAGGAGGAATTAACTTCAGGCACAGAGGCCGCAGCATTTGCGACCGCTTTGAGAATGAAATCATTTACAGTAAACTTATTGTCTCCTTCTTCTGCGGCGGAATTTGCCTGTTTCCTAAGGTTCATTAGGGGCGCAGCATCAAACTCAACATTAAGATAAAAATGTGGAATTTGTGTTTTAGATTCAAGCAATCGCTGGGCAATAATATTGCGCATTCCTGAAAGAGGAATTCTTTGATCTTCACTCGTTAAGGGCCGTGATTTTTGAGGAGGCGATAGGGCTGTGGAGCTTCCTGAGACTTTATGATTTTCTAAATCTTTTTTTACAATTCTACCACCTGGTCCCGTACCTTTCACTTCGGATAGATTAATGCCTTTAGAGCTGGCTATTTTTTTTGCCAAGGGAGAAGCTTTGATTCTCTCATTACTTTCCGCGAGCGCAGGGTTATCTTCATCAGGCTGGGTTGTGGGGCTCTGATTTTGAGCCTCTTTGTTCTCTTCTGGTTTTTCAGGCTCTGATTCTGATGCCTCAATAGCGGCCGGTTTATCAGGAACCTCTTCACCTTCCTCCACAATCACAGCTAAAATTTCACCGAGTGGCGCTGTGGTTCCTTCCTCTCTATAAATAGCTCCAATTATGCCTTCATCAAAAGCAACCATTTCCATCGTTGCTTTATCGGTCTCGATTTCGGCTATGGGATCCGATACATCGACTTTATCACCGACCTTAACGAGCCACTTCACAACAGTACCTTCGGTCATTGTATCACTCAGTTGAGGCATTTGAACAAAATCGGGCATCTTATTGTCGTTTAGTATTTTCTATAGTTTTAGCCGAGCTTCTGAACCATCTCAACAACTCGGCTAACATTTGGGATTTGTTCTTTCTCAAGAGGTGGGCTGTAAATTGCTGGAGCATCAATTGAGGTCACTCTTAAAACAGGGGCATCTAAACTATCAAATGCCTTTTCCTGAATGGTCGCTGCAATTTGTGAACTGACGCCACAGAAGGGTTTGTTTTCGTCAATTAATACGGCCCGGTTGGTTTTTTCTACAGACTTTAATATTGTTTCTTCGTCGAGGGGTCTGATTGAACGCAAATCAACTACCTCTGCATTAATGCCTTTCTCCTCACCTAATTGTTTTGCTGCCTCAAGAGCAACAATGACTGAACGACCATGAGCAATTAAGCTAACATCTGTTCCCTGTTTCTTAACTTCTGCGGAGCCAATCGGCACCGTAAACTCTTCGTCTGACAAATCCGAAGCAGCGGCAGGATCTCCATAAAGTATTGTGTTTTCCATCACATAGACCGGATCATTGTCCCGGATTGCTGATTTCATTAGACCATACGCATCATGGGCCGTTGCTGGAGCGACAACTTTAAGGCCTGGCACATTAGCAAATAAATTTTCAGGTGTATGAGAATGTGTTGCGCCAACACTCGTGCCGCCATTCGCAGGCCCTCTGACAACTATTGGACAATTTATTGAACCGCCGGACATGTATCGAACGCACGCGGCGTTGTTAATCATTTGGTCCAAAGCAACGTATGCGAAACTAAAAAACATTAGTTCCATCACGGGTCGAACTCCGAGCATTGAAGCTCCTATTCCCATTCCTATAAATCCAGCTTCTGATATGGGTGTATCAACGACTCTCTTATCCCCCCATTTTTTCCATAATCCCTCAGTGACTTTATAAGCACCGTTATATTCTGCCACTTCTTCACCAATAATGACGACCTTATCGTCATTGGCTAGCTCTTCATCGAGTGCCCTGTTAAGTGCTTGGCGGTATAATGTTAAAGCCATATTATTCGTTTCTTTAAGCTAATTTGTTATCCAGCAAAATAGTGTTTAGTCATGAAAAAAATGTTTTCCCTGTTTTCCTGACTCTGTTTGATTATCGACCTCGTAATAAACATCATCCGTAATTTCTGAAAGATCAGGAAAATCACTTTCTTCAGCAAAGGTCACGGAATCCTTAGCTTCGCTCTTAGCCGCATTATCTAATTCTTTATAGCCGTTCTCATCAATGACACTCTCCTCAAAAAGGCGTTTTTTCCAAACGCTAATCGGGTCATAATTTTCTTTGTAATAGTCTATCTCCTCGGGGGATCGGTATTTTTTAGCATTAGCATCTGCTACTGAATGTCCCTGGTAACGGTAAGTATCAAATTCTAATATCGTAGGTTGTGACTCGTTGTGAGCCCTGTCCATCGCTTCTTTGGTTTTGGCCCTCACTTCATAGATGTCATTACCTTTGGCAACATCCCACTCTATTCCATATGCATCTCCTCTCTGCGCTAAACAATTATTAAATGCTGAGGAACGTTTTTGGCTAGTTCCCATTGAATATCCATTATTTTCTATAACGTAAATTACCGGTAATTCCCACAACTGAGCCAAGTTAAGAGATTCATGGAAAGATCCTTGATTAACGGCTCCATCTCCTAAGAAACATAGAGCGGCCCCTTTCTCTTCATTATATTTCAGCCCGTATGCTAATCCCAACCCGAGTGGAGTCTGCCCAGCTACAATTCCATGTCCGCCCCAATAATTTTTATCAGGAGCAAAAAAGTGCATCGATCCACCCTTTCCCTTTGAGCAACCTGTTTTTTTTCCATAAAGCTCAGCCATGCACTCATTCATGGACATCCCAACAGCTAGTGCGTGGCCGTGATCACGATAGGCCGTGATCATATGATCATTGTCACCACATAAAGATGCCGTGCCAACTGCGATTGATTCCTGACCAATGTAAAGATGCAAAAATCCACCCATTTTGCCTGCATTATAGTACTTTAAGGATGCTTCTTCAAAGCGCCTGATGCGTACCATTTGGCGTAAAAATTCTATCTTCTCTGCATCAGAAAGTGACTTATTCACTTCTTGTTCGCTATATTTATGGGACTCAATTTGTTCTAGCATAGTTTGCAAAGAATCTAGGTGGTTTGAGAAAGGTGAGGCGCTTTCATTAATGTGTCAGATTTGGGGCTTAAGGCAAAGTAAAAGACGAGTGCAAATATTGAATTGCTAATCAATGTCCGGATGCCAAATAGCCAAGCGGGGGGATAGCCTGGGACGCCCGTTGTATTTGCTTGAAACCACCCTGCCATATTTTTGGTATAGTGTGGATCCATGAAAAAGGACACTGAATTCAAAAGAAGATAAAACAGCAAGCTTGAGGCGATGGTGCAGCCTAACAGAACATTAATTCTTCTATGTTTTCTTAGTAGATATCCACCAGTGAAAATGACAGCAAATAAAACTAAAAGAAAAAGTGAATAGTAATTTATGATTGGCTGCTCATATTTAAGATTGAGTATTATATCACTTGTGATGAAGGTTCCAAAGGTAAGTATAAAAGCGATCCTCGTTGGGAACATCATTCCTCCACAGAGAGCCAGTGCTGCTAGTGGTGAAATGTTAGCAAATGCTTCTGCTGTTGGTTGGCCGAGATAGGCGGGCACTACTCGAACCACAACAAACATGACTAGAACCAAAAAGATTAATGAAATGCGCTTGAACATTCTTTGATAGAAAAGTATCTCATTTTTTGCTCCCCGCTAGAGCGGTTTGTAAAAATTGTAAGCCTAAAATCTATTATGGTGTTTAATGAATAAAATTGGTTGGTAATTATCATGTTAACACCTTTACTGTTTGTGTTCTATGCATTGTAAATACCTAATAACCAATGATATACAACAAAATAAATATTTATTTCCCTTGTTTTTCATGCCCAAAAATCAATTCAAATCTTTTTGTGTTCCACGTGGAACATTCTGTTTTGGGTGCATAATGGCTGAAAAGGCGTTGCTTTCGAACATCTTCGAATCAAAATTTAAACCATTCACTAATATTGATTTTGAGTAATTACAT
>Ga0315327_10002381_pt1 | contig 9947 bp, 5 predicted proteins | sample M110032315metaG_FD_203460 | JGI IMG/M metagenome (GOLD analysis project Ga0315327, IMG submission 203460) | Ammonia-oxidizing marine archaeal communities from Monterey Bay, California, United States - M1 100m 32315 | ecosystem: Environmental > Aquatic > Marine > Coastal | place: USA: California... | reverse complement strand
TTCTGGTAGCAGAGCGCTCGGCCGTTTACCAGCATCTCGTTTGTCTAATGCTTTGCCCATCTGCATTTTTCGATAATTAATGTTTTGCGTGTCGTTGGGCATCGTGATGATATCAACCGTAGTCCCACGACTCAATTTAATAATGGTATTGGTTGATAGGTTTGTAAATCGACTGGCACCGATCACAGCAATCACGATACAGACAACGAGGCCTATTATGCTGTCGCGCAGTTGCTGTTTTTGCTGCAAAAAATTCCAGACAAACCAGCATGCTCCCACCAATCCTGAAATTGCCAAAACGGTCGCGACGGAGAAAGGTTTTCCTGTCGCAAGAAGTCGTAATGAATCATTGTATTCACTGCCAAAACCGCCAGTTTGATCTCCCGTGATCCAACGGGCAACTCCGCGGTAAATAAGCAATCCACAGAGTGTAACGACAAAGGGTTGCAGTCCCGCCTTGGTGACCAACAGACCGTGCGATAATCCCAACAAAACGGAAATGATCATAATGAAGACGAGTGTCCCCGTGATTCCGAATCCCCAGTCCATGAGTGCCATCGACATCAAACAGCCGATGAGTCCAATCATTGATCCGATGGAAAGGTCAATGCCCCCAGTAATGATCACAAATGCGACACCAATACCGATGATTCCGAACAGACCACTCCAGCGCATAATGTTCTGGATATTGCGCGGGGTGACAAAAGTCCCTTCACTCAGCATCGTGGTGGCGACGCAAGCAAACACGAGTAACATCAAGATCCCTAATATTTTATTCATAGAACGTGCATTTCTTCTTTTGGGTTCGCGTTGTATCGGCATTGGTTGCTAGTTGCATGATAGCTTCTTCGGAGAGTTCATCATGATTTAATTCACCGGTAATCCGCCCCTCGTGCATCACGAGCACTCGATCAGACATCCCGATTATTTCTTCAAGCTCACTCGATACGAACAAGATTGAAAGGCCTGTTGCCGCTAAAGATTCAATCAGTTGATAGATTTCTTGTTTTGCGCCGACATCGATACCACGGGTTGGTTCGTCGAGCAACAAGATCCTTGGTTGGGTCAGCAACCATTTTCCGAGCACGACTTTTTGTTGATTGCCACCGGATAAGAAGCCGACGGTTTGTAACACTGAAGGTGTCCGTGTACCAAGTTTTTCGATCATTTCTTCGGCATCCGCGCGTTCTTTGGAAACATTACGAAAGCATGCTATATGTGCATGTTGTGCTAAAGAAGCAAGGCTGGAATTGGCTTGGATATCCATCTCAAGAATCAGTCCGCGATTTTTGCGGTCTTCGGGAACGAGCGCGATTCCAAGTTCAATAGCTTGTTTGGGAGTGTTGATCCAAACCTGTTGGTCTTTAACACAAATTTCACCAGCCAGACATGGTGCGACACCAAACAGAGCATCGAGCATTTCGGTTCTGCCAGCGCCGACTAAGCCCGCGACACCCACGATTTCTCCTCGACGGACTTGGAAATCGAGCGCATGGTCGGGATTGGCTTTTGTCACAAGACCAGAGACTTGTAGCATTACATCTCCGATCGATCGAGATGTATGGGGATAATACTGAGAAATCTCGCGACCAACCATAAGTTTGACCATCGCATCGTGCGTGATCTCGGTTCCAATAAGTTCGCCGGCATTTTCACCATCGCGAAAAACAGTCACTCGATCCGACAGCAACTTGACTTCTCCGAGTCGATGCGAGATGTAGATGATACTTACACCACGTGAACGCAATTCACGAATAACGTCAAACAACTGTTCAGTTTCACCGGCGCTTAAACTTGAGGTCGGTTCATCCATAATGAGGATTCTCGCGTCAACGCTAAGCGCTCGGGCGATTTCCACAAGTTGCTGTTGGCCGATAGAAAGATCAGCTGTCAATGTATCGGGATCGAGTGACAAGCCGACCATCGCTAAAAACCGTTTAGATTCTTTGGCGATGGTTGGTTTGTTGATGATTCCAAATCGTTGTGGTTCTCGGCCCAAGAAAATATTGGCACCGATCGTTAGGTTTTCACTTAGATTCAGTTCTTGATGAATCAAGGCGATGCCATGGGATTGTGCGACTCTTACACTATCAAGTACCACAGTTTTCCCAGCAACGCTTACATCACCTTCGTCAGGTAATTGCACACCGGCGAGTATTTTCATCAACGTGCTTTTACCGGCTCCATTTTCACCAATCAGCGACAAAAGTTCTCCCTCGTATAATTCTAAATCAATACGATTTAGTGCCAATACACCGGGGAATCGTTTGGTCAGGTTCCGAACGCGCAACAGGGGTGAAGTGGATTGAGTCATTAAATTTAGAGCACATTAGATGAGCCACTGGCTGTGCGAATTATAGAGAAACGAGGGGATTACTTAGAAGCTGTGGGAGGTTCTTCGCCGGTCAGTTCGTTAAGTTCAGTCCAGAATTCCATGACATTGTCTTTTATAATTTTACGAGCGGGAATATCGAGGAAATCGTCCATGTCGGCGAGATCGATTTCTCCCCGAGCGACTTGTGTCAAAATTTTAACGCTTTGATAACCATATTCGAAGGGGTTTTGTACAACGGTTCCATAACAGGTACCGTCTGCAATTGCTCGCAATGTTATGGCATCCTCATCGAAACCCACAATGCGGATTTCGCTCAGCTTATTAGCGTTTTTAGCTGCTTCTAGCATTTGCGGAGGGTTGTACGCAAAAAGCCCGACCATGCATTTTAGATCTGGATATGCGGTGATGCTGTCTTCGGCATGGGCTTTACATTTACTTCTATCAAAATCATCTGTGCGAGTTCCGAGAATGATAAACCGATCGTTCTTAATAACGGTGCCCGGCTTATCTTCTCGAGTCGAGTCTGAATCACGACCCATCAGTTGATCGATCAACCCTTGGCGGCGTGCATCGGCATTTTCTTGTCCGAGTCGTCCGACAAAAATCATGATTGAAACCATGCCCTTAATGTCAGCAGTAGCCTCGATAACTAGTTCTCCACACATACGTCCCGCATCGTAGTTACTCATTCCAATATAGAGCTCACGGTCGGAGTTTACGGCATCGGAATCGTGTGTAATCAGGACAGTGTTTTCAGCAATTTCGTTGAGTAGGTCGAGTTGATTATCGGAGTTGATTGGACTAACAGCAACACCGTCGAGACCATTGGTGATGGTGTCTTCAAGCATCCGCTTCTGATCGTCGATTCCGTTCGCTGGCATTTGCACTAACACTTCAGCGTTCAAATCTTCTCCGGCCTTTAACGCACCTGCTTCTGCAATATCCCAAAACGAAGCAATACCATTGGTGATGTAGGCTACGGTCGGTCGTATTGGTTTCGCAACTTCTTCGATTTCTGAATTGTCATCAGTATTATTACTGTCCGTGGAAGTATTAGCGGTGGTGGAATCGGAACCTGATTTGTCACTGATATCGGGTGCAGAGTCGCCGCAGCCAGTGAAGGCTAAAAGGGAGCCACTAAATAAAATTAATAGAGCGTGGAAATATGGGCGGTTCATAGTAACTCCAACGTAAATGTTAGCAGAACAATTCGATAAGGTATTTATAGATTCTATTTCTAAGACGCTGAACGTGCAAGACGCTGAACGTGCAAGACGCTGAACGTGCAAGTTATATAGGGGGTATCCCATCGAGCCAATCAAAGTTTGCTGTTAATGAAAAAGAAACGACTAGGGATATACCCCTGAGATTTATCTTCTTCGTCACATTTTAATTGCCGATGTATTTTGCATAGATGCTGTGTGCGGTGCTAGGGTCGTCAGTGCCCTGGATAATTGCTCGACCATCGGGAAATACCGTGAGTTGATAATCTTTAATTTGTGCACGCAGCAGGTAGGCATTTGCAGAAACGGTTCCGAAGGTTTTCAGTTTGTCTGCAAGTTGGTCGAGTGAAACGGATTGTTCGGTGTGGAAATTGATTTGTACTGCATTACGCCCACAGAGTACGGCTGTCGAACTTCCCTGTTGTGCAGCGAGCCATTTGAAATCTCGCTGATGACATGTTGGGCATGTTTTTAAGTCCAGCAATGAATCAAGCTTTACTTGTTTCGCTCGGTTTTCCCATAAATCAAATACGTGTAGATAAGGGCTGATCTGATTTGCATTACCACTTACGATTTTCAAGGCTTCGAGAGCCTGAATCGACGCAATGACATTGATAACAGAACCTAGAATGCCAGCAGAATCGCATGTCGGTGTGCTACCAGGCGGCGGCGGACCCGCTTGCATCAGGCAGTGTAAGCAAGGCGTCTGTTCGGGAATGATGGTCATTGTTTGACCTTCGCTACCGATGCAACCACCGTAGATCCAAGGAATGTTGAGTTGTAGAGAAGCATCATTAATAAGAAAGCGGGTTTCAAAATTGTCGGTGCCGTCGACAATGCAATCAGCATCTCGCACGAGTTCGATAATATTATCCGCTGAGATGTGGCTGACAACTGCAGCGACTTCGATGTCTGAGTTGATTTCCTCTAAATGTGCTTTGGCAGCAATCGCTTTGGGAATTCCTGCGGCGACATCTTTTTCGGTGTATAACACTTGCCGCTGTAGATTATTCCATTCTAAATAATCACGGTCGATAATTCGTAATTTCCCTACTCCCGCTCGAGCTAGCGTGTTGGCTAGGACGCTGCCTAGAGCTCCACAGCCACAAATAACGATGGTACTATCGCCAATTTTTTGCTGCCCTTGTTTACCGAGGGGCGCAAATCCACTTTGGCGAATATAGCGATTTGTTTTTGAAGCGGAAGATGACACGCGATTTTAAGAGTTAGAGGAAGTGAGAATCGTTACTTTATCATGTTTCCAAAGTCACTTTCGGACAAGACCGTGATCCCAAGTGTTTCTGCTTTTGTTAGTTTGCTGCCAGCGTTGTCACCGGCGATTAGAAAAGATGTTTTTCCCGAGATGCTACCAGAAGTTTTACCGCCGTTCTGGATAATCAATTCATGTATTTCGTTGCGAGTAAAACTAGTCAAGGTTCCTGTAACCACAAACGTTTTATCAGCAAGCAAATCACTTGCAGGTACATTTTCCGTTTGATCATATTGGAGTAGGACACCAACCTCGGCCAACTCCGACACAATGTCGATCCCCGGTTGTGTATGCATATACTCAAACACACCTTCAGCAATAACATCCCCAATTTCTTCGACATTGCTGAGTTCTGCAACAGTCGCTTCGCTGAGGCTCTTAATAGTACCAAACTCTTTGGCTAAAAGCGTTGCTACGGTCGCACCCACGTGTCGAATTGAGAGCGCGTTAAGTAAGCGATCTAGGCCGCGCTGCTTGCTAAGCTTAATCTGCCCGACAACATTCTGTGCGGATTTTTTTCCCATGCGATCAAGTGCCGCGACCTGATCCGCCGTGATGCGATAGAGATCGGCATAGGTTTTTACCAATTCAACCTCGACCAATTGCTCAACGAGTCGATCTCCCAAGCCTTCAATGTCCATGGCTGTACGCCCGGCAAAATAGCAGAGGCGTTCCCGTAATTGCGCGGGGCAGTCATAATTGGGACAGCGAATATAGACGCCACCCGCATCACGCACGAGTGTTGTTTCACATTCAGGGCAAGTAGTTGGGAATTCAAACAGTGGAAGCTGACTAGTTCTTTCATGCTTTTCGACTCGCACGATCCGTGGAATTATCTTCCCCGCTTTTTCAACGACAACGACATCTCCCACTCGAATATCTTTGCGTTGGATTTCGTCGGCATTGTGTAGACTTGCGCGACTTACGGTTGTGCCCGCCAATTCGACCGGTTCAAGTTCAGCAACGGGAGTAATAGCGCCGGTTTTACCAATTTGCACTCGAATTTCGTTTAAGCGGGTAACTGCTTCATAGCGTTCCCATTTGTAAGCGACAATCCAGCGTGGGCTGCGTGTGGTGCTGCCAAGTTGTGACCGTTGTCCAATGTCGTTTAATTTCAGTACAATGCCGTCAACTTCAAAGTCGATGTCTTGCAGTTGTTGTGTTAGATGTTGGCAATGTTCCGCGGCGGCCGCAAAAGTAGGAAAACTCTCCACTAGGGGTGATACGGGCAAGCCATAGCTGCGAATTTCGTCCAAAAATTCCATATGGTTGGTAGCTGTGATTCCTTCACAATATCCAATACCATGGCAAAACATCTGCAGGTGGCGTTGGGCACAAACAGTACTGTCCAATTGGCGGATACTTCCTGCAGTGGCGTTACGTGTATTTTTGAATAATGCCCCGCCGTGCTCTTGTTGCCGCTCGTTGATCCTCGCTAAATTTTGATTGGTCATATAAACTTCGCCACGGACCTCAAGTATCGCTGGAACGTGATCACCGCTTAGCTCAGCAGGCAGGTCTGTTATCGTGCGGATATTGTGAGTGATATCATCGCCGATTTTACCGTCGCCGCGAGTCACCGCTCGTACAAGCTTTCCATTTTCGTAAATAACAGATGCTGCCACCCCATCTATTTTTAGTTCCACAACCCAGTGGGCGTCTTGATTGTCGAGTAGGTCTAGCGTACGTTGCCCGAATTTATTGAGTTCTTCGAGATTGTAAGTGTTATCAATCGACAGCATTGGTATGCGGTGTGCGACGGATTGGAGTGTTGCCACCGTTTGCTCACCAACTTGTTGAGTTGGACTATCACTGCGTGCATACTCGGGGTACTGGTTCTCCAAGTCTGACAATTGAGCGAGTAGTTTGTCGTATTGGAGATCTGATATCTCGGGAGCAGCATCGATATAATAAAGCTGATTGTAGTGTTCTATTTGCAGCTGTAACTGAGTAATAGTTTGTTGGATTTCGGCGGTCAACTCGATTTCTCCTGCTCAACGTTGGTTTGTGCGCCGAGCTGTTCGTCTGATTGCACTGCAACATTAGCTTTGTGATTTGCTGCGCGACGATCTCGGACTTCGTCTAAAGCCATCGCTGCAACACAGAAAAAGCATAACACACCAAGTTCATAAATCATAAGGTCAACCCCGTTAGTATCTAAGAACTGTATTAATGCGGGTTGCGTAACTGGTTCAGGCGAAAAATGATCGGTCATCTCAGCCGCTCGAATAAACGTCACCGTCATCACTCCGTAGGCGCATGCGGTGGTTGCGAACAAGATGCCTGTAGCCACAAGAAGAAAGTAAAACACATTCTTTTTTTGTGTCGGTTTATTAGGTTCTGTGGACACGCCGAACGTACCTTCGATGTTGGGAGACGGAATTGAATACTGTTCTGAGTAGTTTAGCCTGATTTATTATAAGCGAAGTAGGTCATCGGTAAACTCGGGGCTGACGATCAAACACAAGTTACACGTTCAATCGCGTCCATTGGCGGGCCGTATCAGGTAGTGCTGGTAATCTGTTGGGAAAAAATCTATTATGAGGGATTAACTTTAGGTCAATATCCTCAGTAGGGATCTGCAGCAGATGACGGGACGTACCAAGGCACCGAAAGCCAATTTGCGCGACATTGAGTTGCGTGGTGTTGCGGTACACAATTTGCAGAATATCGACATTAATTTTCAGCACAATCAGCTGATCGCATTTTGCGGTGTTAGCGGTAGTGGCAAAACGAGCCTGGCCTTGGACACACTCTATGCTGAAGGGCAACGGCGATATATTGAGAGTTTTTCCGCGTATACTCGGCAGTTCTTAGACCGGCTGGAAAAGCCGACGGCGACGAGTCTGACAGGGATTCCGCCCGCTGTAGCGGTCACGCGCAAAACAACTAATCGTAACAGTCGCTCGACCATTGGAACCGCTACGGAGACGGCCAATTACTTACGTTTGCTGTTTGCAAAAATTGGAACCATCGTTTGCCCTCAATGCGATCGTGTTGTAGAGCAGGATTCCGCTGAATCCGTTGCCAAGCAACTCACGCTAACCTACCCACAGGTAACTTGTATGGTAGGTTTTACCGTAACCATTAATCATCAGGATTTGTTACGCGAATCTGAGGTTACCGATTCCGAATTGACCGATTTGATTGAACAATCGCTTGCAGGGTTTCTTGAGAATGGTTTTGTGCGCGTCGTTGTAGGTGACATGATGCTCAAATTGGATGATCAAATGCAGCAGGTTGTACAATACTGTGGTGAGCAGTTTGCTCAACCAATCGAAACCGTGCAATTGATTTGTGTAGTGGACCGCTTATCAGTTCCTACAGCAGAAGAGTCAGCAACTCGCTTTCAGGACTCATTAGAAACTGCATTTTCACAACCAGCTGAGATGTGTGTAGTGCTTTTGGAACAGGACGCCGATGAGGCAGCCCAACCAAGTGATGCGAGTGAAATTGAGAACATACGAGTGATTGTCGGACGGTCATGGTGCGAGCAGCGGTACAGCGTTAGCTATCAATGCAAATTCTGCGAACGAGAGTTTTCACCTCCACAACCTCGTTTGTATAGTTTTAATAGTCCTCTCGGTGCTTGCCCAACGTGCGAGGGGTTTGGGAACGTTATTCACAACGATATGGAATTGATCGTTCCTGACGAGAGCAAAACGATTCGCGAAGGCGCCATTGCACCTTGGAATTCCCCCGCCTATGAACATGAACGGCATGAATTGCTGGCGTTAGCAGAAGACTACGATTTGCCCGTTGACGTACCATTTCGCGAACTTAAACAATCGCATTTGAAGATAATTCACGAAGGGATCAGAGAACGAGAATTTGGTGGGTTGAATGGTTTTTTTGCCTGGCTGGAAAAACGAAAATATAAAATGCATCTACGGGTATTCCTGAGTCGTTGGCGCAGTTACCGGCGGTGTACGCATTGCCATGGGAATCGACTCAATGCAGAAGCGTTAGCTACGTCTGTGGGTGGAGCCAATATTGCAGAAATATGTCAAATGAAGATTCGTGACGCGATTTCTTTTTTCGAAGAGTTGGATTTGAGCAAGTGGCAGCTCAGCGTGGGGAAATTGATCCTCGAACAAGTTCGCGGAAGGCTGCATTATTTAGACAAAGTAGGCCTTGGTTATTTGACCTTGGATCGTACGTTACGAACACTTTCTGGCGGGGAATCTCAGAGAGTTTCTTTGACAACAGCGCTCGGGTCGAGCCTTGTTAACATGCTCTACGTGTTGGATGAACCGTCCGTGGGATTGCATCCGCGGGATGTGGAGCAGTTATCGACGGCGATCTTGGATTTGCGTAATCGAGGTAACACCGTTGTTGTAGTTGAACACGAACCCTCGATGATTCAATTGGCTGACCAAGTTATAGAATTTGGCCCCGGGGCGGGAAATCGCGGCGGTCAGATTACCTTTCAAGGTACTCCAACGCAAATGCTCAAGAATGAAAACTGTTTGACGGGAGCTTATTTGTCCGGAGCACGCGGTGAATTGGTACCGAGTGAGCGTCGCAAAACAAATCACGGGTGGATAAAATTGAGTGGAGCCACGGGACATAATTTGAAAAATGTTACCGCCGAGTTTCCTTTGGGAGTGTTGTGTTTAGTCACAGGCGTCAGTGGTAGTGGTAAGAGTACGTTGGTTCAGGACACTCTTTATGGAGCTTTGTGTAAACGCAAGCGGCAAAATGTATCTAAGCCTTTGCCTTATGAGGATATCGTAGGTGATGGTCAAATTGATGCAGTAGTGCTGATTGACCAAAGTCCCATCGGTCGGTCACCTCGCAGCAACCCAGTAACTTATATCAAAGCGTTTGATCAAATTCGAGCAGTTTTTGCGGAGACACTTGACGCCCGCACACATAATTATGCGCCGGGTCACTTTAGCTTTAACGTGGATGGAGGTCGGTGTACGACTTGTAATGGTGATGGACATCTAGAAATAGACATGCAGTTTCTCGCGGATGTGTTTATGAAATGCCCCCAGTGCGGTGGTAGTCGATATGGTGATGACGTGTTGCAAGTTACATATCGAGGAATGAATATTGCTGATGTATTGGATATGACCGTGCGGGCAGCATTTTCCTTTTTCCGCGGTCAACCAAA
>Ga0315327_10002377_pt1 | contig 9953 bp, 7 predicted proteins | sample M110032315metaG_FD_203460 | JGI IMG/M metagenome (GOLD analysis project Ga0315327, IMG submission 203460) | Ammonia-oxidizing marine archaeal communities from Monterey Bay, California, United States - M1 100m 32315 | ecosystem: Environmental > Aquatic > Marine > Coastal | place: USA: California... | reverse complement strand
ATGGCCACGGCGCTGAAAGAGGCATTCCCGCGCAACTGGTTGGCATTGAACCCGGTGTTAATCCCCACGAGCCCAACGGGAGCGTATGGATCATCCTCGCTGGCCACGTTTACACCATCCCGCTTATCGGAAGCTCCCTGTCCATAGCCAAGCGCAATCGAGATGCAGTCGTCAGCATGACCGAAAGCCACCAGGACCGGAATTTCCATCCGTCCCGCCTCAGTCTTGATAAGCGCCATGGGCGCCCGCGCATTCTTTCCCTCATCAATGAGCGGTTTGGGTGCATTCTTGACCTTGCCCAGGAGCAGGATTTCGCTTTCAGGCTCCAGTTCCTGAACCGCATCGTAAACCCCGAGAGCCTTGGCTGTCTTGGGCGAAACGAGCGCCGCGTTATCCCAGGAAAGTTTTGAAATGGGATCCGGGGCCTCCTGTAGCCAGCCGTTGTCGATATAGCGACCGTCCCACACTGAAGCATCGGCGAGGAAATTGATCTCGATCCCGTCCGACTTGACTGCACTGAGCACAGGCGCGGCGTCCTCTGCCTTCTCGGCATCGATGCTCTGGTAGGAACTACTGCGAAGGTAGCCGTCCCTGAGCGCCTCCTTCCATTCGACCTCTCCCTCGTCATTGGCATTCCCGGGCAGGGCGAAGGTCCTGCGCACTTCGGCCAGAGCCGGCGAGGGCTCCCCTCCCGGCCCCTCCCCCGCGATAAGCGCAGGAGCTGCGATCCTTTTCTCCGGGTCCTCACTCTCGACCTTGGCCCAGTCAAACGCCTTCCAGGAAAGGAGCTGCGAGAGAATCTCGAGCTCCGAGTGTCCTCCGTAGAGCGGCAGGATCATGGGTTGCACCAGCGAGTAGATTCCGCTCGCGGTGCGGGTGTCCCCCCAAGTCTCAAGATAGTGCGCGGCCGGAATATGCCAGTCGCTGGCCAACGCGGTGGCATCCGTGCGCAAGCCCAGATGGATGCTCAGTTTGGCCCGATTAAGCAGATCGGCGAATCTTCCACCCGGACGATCATAGACCGGGTTGGCTGATCCCAGGAGAAGGATGGTGGTGTCGGAATCGATGTCCTTTTCAAACTCCTCAATCGTGCCGTAGCCCTCCCGTCCCGTTTGGTAAACCACCAGCGGACCCCCATAGGCCCCGATCTTTTTGTTGATGGCGATGACAATGCGCTGCAGTTCCTCACCGTGACGACTTCCGGCCAGAACAACGGCCTTGCCCTCACTCGCCCTGAGATCATCCACGCAACCCCTGATCCACTCGTCAAAGGTCTTCGCGTCTCCTAACAGGCCTGCCTTCTCTTCGGCAGACATCCTGCCCGCCTCGTAACCATCCACCGCTACCCCAAGCTCCGCTGCAAGCTGTGCCGCGATCCTCGCAACCTGACTCGGCCTGGACCGCAGGCGATGATCGGCCATCCCACCGGTCAGACTGTAGGCCGTCTCCACCGCGTAGAGCCGGTTCATGGCTCCCGCCTCGATATCCTTCCGGTAATCTCCTCCCCCTCCCTGCCGTTTCCTGGAAAACTCCGATGCCCTCCCCATCGGATCGATCCCGAGAAAGTCGCAATCCAGCGAGAGGATGCGATCCGCCTTCGAGAAGTCGACCACGGTCTCCGTTCCGTCTCCGAACACCTCGGCGTGCACCCTGCGGCGCGCCTCACCCCGCAGGGCCTCGTAGCTGTAGAACTTTGAACCCGGAAATGCTACCTCAACCTCACCCTTCAGGCGATTGCGGGTCGGACAGTCGTCTTCACCCACCAGGACGGCAAGCTTGCCTCCCTCCCTCGCGACGGAGGCAAACACGCCCTCAAATTCCTTCTGCGAAGCCTTCTTCCCACCCTTCAGAAAGTCACGGGAGCGCTTGGGATCGTAAAGGTTGAGAACGGATGCCTGGGTCAGGGCGTCAGCACCGCACCCATCGTTGTGGTCGCCATTGGGCGCCAGCTTGGTGGGTCGACCCTCAAAGGTGGTCACTACCAGGGGCACGGAACCCTCCGCCCGGGGACGGCTGGAAGCATAGTAGAGTGGCTTTCCGGGTATGACCCACTCCGGCGCCTTCTTGTAGGGCACGATATAGGATTCCGGCCGTCGACACGACACCAGCGTCAACCCACCCAGGGCCGAGGACGCACCCATGAGCTTGAGGAAGCTGCGCCGCGTGGCCTGCCGGTCTTCCTCGCTCAGGTAGCCGGACCCCTCCGGGAATTCACGCTCCAGGTGCGCTTGAAAGGCCGAACTGCGCTCGAGTTCACCCACACTGCGCCACGACACGATGCCCGCGTCGTCTGCTGGAATCTCCGGATGATGCCAGGTCCGTTTACTCATGGTCTAACGATGACAAGTCGAACAGCTCTCCTTGGCCTTGATGTTCCAATGCTCCTTGAGGTAGAGGCCGAGGTCCTTCTGAGTCTTGAGCTCCTTGCCGGACTCGGGATGCAGAAGTTTGTTTTCGGTCAGCCATTCCTCCGCGTCGTAGTCGAGATTGAAGACCTCTTCCAGCGGACGAAGATGGTTCTCCGGGTTGCGGTGGCAGTCGAGGCACCATCCCATCGAGTGCGGCTCGGCCTGGTAGACAACCTCCATCTCGTTCACCTTCCCGTGACAGGACTTGCAGGACACCCCGCGGTTCACGTGAGCCGAGTGGTTAAAGAAGACGTAGTCAGGATTCTTGTGCACCCTTACCCACTTGATGGGCTCTCCATCGTAATCCGCGTAGTCCTTGTCGAAGGCCCGGCGCAGAGGCCTGAGCTTCTCGCTGTCCTTGCGAATATGCTGGTGGCAATTCCAGCAGGTATTGGCGGATGGAACGTTGGCATGGCTCGAATGCTCCACGAAACTGTGGCAGTAGCGGCAGTCCATCCCCAACTGATTCACGTGCAATGAGTGATCGTAGGGAATGGGTTGGGCCGGCATGTAACCAACCCGCTGTGCCTTCGGGGTGGCGTAGTAGGTAAATCCCACCACCACTCCGGCCCCGGCAACTCCAAGGCAAACCGCTATCTTAAGCGGCAAAATGTTCGTCCAACGCGGGAAGAAATTGGCCATTGGCTTTCCTTGGGGAGGGCTTTCCTTGGGGAACCGTAACAATTTGTGAAATTTTTCACAAGGGCTTTGTGAAATTTTTCACAAGCGTCCGAATTCAATTGGTTCAGGCAGAACGAAATGGTGTGTTGCCGCCGCCCTGATTGCAGGTAACCCAATTGGCTTCTCACGCCCCCAAGAAGTCTCAGGCCCTGGGACATGGACCCAGGCCTCTCCGGGAAGGAGGAGGACCGGGCACATGAGTTCGTTCGTTCACCGGAAACAGGATCGACTCAAGCCAACCTTCACCTCTCTCCTCCCGGATCGCGTCTCAAGCTGCCAGCAAATCGGGGACCGACCCGATGCAACCCGTGCCGTCCCTCATGACGATCAGAACTGGCTCCTCTCGCCAAAAAAAGAGCCCGTGACCGGAGCCACGGGCGACTTGAGGTATGAAATCCAGATGTATTGGAACTCCACTCGACACCTATTTCGACGGCACATCAAAGTCCCCCAGGGCATACTGCAGGCCGCCCAGATAGATCTTGAGCACATCCGGGTGCCAGTACATGGCATCGTTGTGACCGAGTGAGCAGTAAAAGACGCGGCCCTCACCCCACTTGCGCACCCAGCCCACCCCGTAATCACGGTCCGTCCGCTTGAGGCCCTTCTTATCGCTCTTCTCCAGATCGAGGCGCAGGAGCATCTGCACCTTGCTGGAATCGTAGGGATCACGCAGCTGGTAGATTTCCTCCTTGAAGCTCATGCTCCCGCCCTTCAGGTGGGCCACGATCGGGTGCTTCTCCTGACCCTTCTCCACCGCAATGGTCACATTACTGCCGCCGCCCCACGGGTGGCCGTCGAAAGCACCGTTGATCATCTTGGAGTATTCCGGAATGCTGTCTCCCCTAGGCTTGAGGGTGTCGGTGGCGGAGTGGAAGCCCGCGAAGCCCTTCCCGCTCTTCACAAAATCCTGCAGGTTCTTCTGCAGGCGCTCCGAGCGCACCTGAGCATCGGGCTTGCCCTTCTCGAGAAACGGATCCCCGGTGGTATTGAGGAAGAGAATGGCATCGAACTCGTTGATCCTGTCGCTCTCAAAGTTACCCAGGTCGTCACTGAGGATGGCCTCGAACGCACCTGTCTTCTCCCCCATCATCCTGACCGCAGTCAAACCGGTGGGAATCGATCCGTGGCGGAATCCATTGGTGCGCGAGAAGACGAGGAGCTTGCGCTTCTTCTTGGACTCAGCGAAAGCCTTCTCAGGCAGGCTGGGCGCAATCTTGTCGGCATTCTTGCCCTGGGGCTTGCCGTCTTTCTGGCCAATCGCCAGCGGGATCATGGCCGCCACAAGGGCGACGGGGAGGATGAGGGACAGTCGCTGTTTCATGATGATCTTCGAATTAGTTGCACGCTAGAGGATGCGGGAAGCAACGGCAACCCTTCAATCACAGGAGGATCCCGGCGTAATTTCCGGAAAAATTCACGCTCTCTGCCCTACAGGTCCAGCCTGGTCCAGGCTGCATTGTTCCCTGAGGACTCCACACAGGCCTTGATGAAGGCATTGCCCGCCACTCCGTCATCAACGGTCGGGAAATCGTAGCCTCCCGCGGGCGGATCATTACCCTCGATCTGATCTGCGATCGCGCCTGCGGCCGCAAGGTAAACATTGGCAAAGGCCTCAATAAAGCCTTCCGGGTGCGCGAAGGGCGTCCGTGAGTTGGAGGATGCCGCTTCTCCGACGTAGTCGTTACCACGACGGTAGGTTTTCCGGGGAGCATTGGCGTATTTCACGACCAGCTCATTGGGATCCTCCTGGTGCCACTCGATGGAGGCCTTCGTCCCATAGGCGCGAATGTTGAGGTTGTTCTCATCTCCATTCGATATCTGGGAGGCGTAGATGATCCCCTTGACCCCATCGGTGAAACGAACCAGGCAGTTGCCGTCATCATCGAGTTCGCGTCCCGGAATGAAAGCTGACAGTTCAGCGGCCAGCTCATCCACTTCCACCCCGCAGATATAGCGCACGAGATTATGGGCGTGAGTACCGATATCCCCCATGCAGTTGGAGGCCCCGGCAATGGCCGGATCCGCCCGCCAGTTTGAAATCTGGCCCTGCCCGTCGCCCTCCACATCTCCCACCGCATAGCCCTGCGGGTATTCCGCCACCACCTTGAGAAGTCGCCCCAGTTCACCGTCCTGCACCATCCGACGAGCCTCCTTCACCATCGGGTAGCCGGTGTAGTTGTGGGTGAGACAAAAGACCTTGCCACTGGAGTGCACCAACTGCTGCAGTTCCTTGGCATCATCGAGGTTGCTGGAAAGTGGCTTGTCGCAGATCACGTTGAAACCCGCTTCCAGGAAGGTCCGGGCTACCGGGACGTGCAGGTGGTTCTGCACCACGATCGTTACAAAATCGATCCGGTCCTCCCGCGCGGCCTCCTTCTCGGCCATCTCCTGGTAGGAACCGTAGACACGATCAGGATCCAGAAAGAAATCCTCGCCGCTGAGCTTTGATTTCTCGGGATCGGACGAGAAGGCACCCGCCACCAGTTCGATCTTGCCATCCAGGTTGGCTGCCATGCGGTGTACCGCTCCGATGAACGCACCGCGTCCACCACCAACCATTCCCATGCGGAGTTTTCTGTTGAGTGCCATGAGTCGTGAGTTGTGAGATATGCCAGGCAAGCGCCCCGCTTTCCGGAATTTAACTTAGAGTGAAACCGGCACCCCCGAGTCAGCCGACTCGTAGAGCGCATCAATAATCTTCATGAGCTTGAGAGCCTCGTCAGGCGTGTTGAGAGGTTCAGCTGTTCCTTCAATGGTTCCCACAAAATTCGCCGCGGAGCCAATCCGGCCCATGTCTTCACAGGGTTCCGTCTCAATGCTCCGGTTCACTGATTCTCCATCTTCCTGCACGTAGAGCTCGCAGGAGTCGATGGCAGTTTCGTCGAGCCCATCGGTTCCAAAGAGGCGTTCAACCTTCCCTCCGGCCCTGCTTCCCTGGAAGACAACCGAGACCACTTCCCGCTCGTTCATCTCCGCCCAGGAATTCCGCAGGCTGAGAACCTGCCCGCTCTTGAAGGTCACCAGCCCATGAGCCGCTGCCTCCACATCGGTCTTGCCATCGGCATTGTCAGGAATTCCCCAGGGACCCTTGAAGGACTTGTCAGTGATAAAGTCGTCGAAGGTCTGCCCCAGCACATGGTTCGGATCGGGATACCCCATGAAATAGAGGGCCAGATCGATCATGTGCAGCAAATCAATGACCGGTCCGCCACCCGACAGCTCCTTGGTCGTGAACCAGCCGCCAAACCCGGGAATACCGGTGCGGCGAATCCATTGCGACTGCGCGGAGTTGATCGTGCCCACCGTGCCATCCGCGATGTGTTTCATCATGGCCTGCGCCTCGGGCCGGGCCCGATTGTTGAAATTGAACATGAGCACCTTCCCCGCCTGTTCGGCGGCGGCAATCATCTGCTCCACCTCGCCCGCATTCAACGCAGGCGGCTTCTCGCAGAAGACATGCTTCCCGGCTTCCAGTGCCTGGATGGCAAGGGGAGCATGAAACTTGTTGGGGACGATGATGCTCACCGCATCGATATCAGACCGGAGAAACTCGGCGGTATCCCCGAAGACATGGGGAATCTCCCAGCTGTCCGCCGAAGCCTGCGCAGCGTCCCGGTTCACGTCCGCGATGGCGACCAGTTCACCACCACCCTGCCGGAAGCCGGGTGCGTGATACTGCAGCATCCCGCCGGCACCGATAACCCCTACCTTGGTTGCCATGATTCGCTCCGGATTACGGATTACTGGTTTTCCTTGTCGAAGGCCGAGTCAAAGATCACGTCGCTGGGTGCGAAATCGAGATCCCTCGTGAAGGCACAGCTCTCAGCCGCCCCGTGGATGCGGTCCATGCGACCGTCCTCCCACTCCACTGAGAGTGGCCCGGCGTAGGCGATGTCATTGAGCGCCACAATGATTTCCTCGAAGTCCGTGTCCCCCCGTCCCACCGAACGGAAATCCCAGAAGCGGCGCGGGTCGCTGAAGTCGGTGTGTCCGCCAAAGACGCCCACCGTGCCGTCGCCATGGCCCCACCACGCATCCTTCATATGCACGTGGAAGATGCGCTCCGGGAAATCGCGAATGAACTTCACGTAGTCGACACCCTGATAGCCAAGGTGGCTCGGGTCGTAGTTGAACCCGAAGCGACTATGGCCATCCACGGCCTCGATGGCCCGTGCGGCGGAAGCGATGTCAAAGGCGATTTCGGTCGGATGCACCTCCAGTCCAAAGTCCACATTGACCGCATCGAACTCATCGAGGATCGGCTTCCAGCGCGCCGCGAAATCATCAAATCCCTTCTGGTAGTACTCCTGGCTGGTCGGCGGGAACGCGTAAATGGAATGCCAGATACTGGAACCGGTGAATCCGTTGACAACCGCCCGCCCCGAACCGGCAGGCTTGTCCGCCATGTAGGATGCCCCGGCGTCAACGAACTTCCGGCAGGCTTTGGCGGTATCGATCATCTCCTGGGCCGCGCGCTGGCGCACCCCTTCCGGGTCACCATCACCCCAGACCACGGGCGAAAGGATGGACTGGTGGCGCTCATCGATATTGTCGCAGACCGCTTGTCCCACCAGGTGATTCGAAATGGCATAGCAGACCATGCCATTTTGCTGGAGAAGCTCCCAGCGTCCCTCGACGTAGCCGTCCTCATTGAGAGCTTGCTGCACGTCGAAGTGATCACCCCAGCAGGCGAGTTCAACTCCATCGTAGCCCATGTCCTTGACCTTCGGCAGAAGGTCAGCGAGAGAAAGATCGGCCCACTGGCCGGTGAAGAGTGTTACTGGTCGTGCCATCGGTGTGTGTCGTTGCGGATTGCGTTCAGTCATTAGGGAGCGAAAAGGCCTCGTGCAAGGCTGAGACCCACTTTTGCTCCAATTCCTCGTAGATTTCTCCTGTCCCCTCCTCGGGAACCACGGTCGAGCCCTCCTCGGGCTGGCAGAAGGCTTCCTCCAGGGATTCCAACGAGACGCCGCAGGCCGCCTGGGCTGCCCGCATGCCCGCCCCCAGGGCCGCCGACCCCGCCACGCTCAATCGAGAGACCGGAACGCCGAAGACATTGGCCACAGTCTGGGCGATGCCGTCGTTCTGCGAGGCGCCACCGGTGAGGTAAATCGTCTCCGGGGCCACTCCCAGCCAGCGGGAGTGGACCTTCATATTGAGGAACTGCCCCTCCAGCAGGGCGCGGACCACCGACGCCGGGTCGCGCTGCCCGTCCGCCCATCCCCGGTAGACCGCATCACCGGACTCCACCCGTGGGGTAATTTCCGGACCAAAGAACGGAAGCATCAGGCGGCCCTCGTTCCCCGCCGGTGTCCGGGCCAGGCCTTCCCGATCGAAGTCCGACCAGTCCAGCCCGAGATCCTCCTTCACCCTCTCACGCGCGAGCGAGCCATTCAGAAAACAGATCAGACTCATGAATCCGCCCATGGGATTCCCGAAGACATGCCCAAATCCGTTCGGGTCGGTCCGCGGTTCGGGCATGGCGGCAAAGAGGGTGTCGCTCGTTCCCAGGCTGATGACCACCTTCCCCGGCCTGGAAGCGCCCATTCCCACTAGACTGCAGGGATTGTCCCCGGAAAAGAGGACCACCTCGCACTCAGGGTTAAGCCCGTATTTTTCAACAAAGAACGCGCTCACCTTCCCTGCCACCGTCGCAGACGGTTGGGCGGGGGGAAGCTTCCTGCGCAGGTCCGGAGCGGTGGCTTCCAGCAGACCTTGATCCCAGTCACCCGACACGAGATTCAGCAGGTTCATGCCCGCCCCGTCACCGTGATCAATCGCCACACTCTGCCCCGCCAGGATGGACGCCATGAAGGAACTGACGAGGTGGATCACCCCGGTGAGTTCCCAGCTGTCGTAACTCATCTTCGCAAAACGGCGAATCTGGGGACCGGTGAAGCGCTCGATCGCAACCGAGCCACTACGACTGCAGACCTCGGCATTACCGCCCACTGCCTTCGCAATTTCAGCACACTCCTGACTGGTCGAGGTGTCCATCCAGATCGGCGCGGTCTGCCGGGTGAGATGAGAAAGGATCTGCGACTTGAGGGCTTTCCCCGGGTCCAGGGCCTGCACGGTGTCCGCAAAGCCATCATCGAGATACACGCTCCCGTGCTGTTGACCGGACCCCGCAATGGCCTCGATCTGCGACAGCTCTACTCCGCTCGCAACCAACCGCTCGAATAAAAGCTCAAGGGCATCAAGCCACATGAGCGGATCGCTGTGCACCTCCCCATTCTCTCCCCCCGGGATAAAGCCCGAGGGCTGACCATAGTCCGATAAGTCGCTACCGAAACTAACTGATTCCTCATGGATAATCGTTCCAGCGAGAGCATCGAGGACCACCGCCGACACGCTCTGTGTCGAGGAATCTAAACCGAGGACCGTTGGCATCGTGCTGATAGTAGGGCGCCGCGTCGCTCGTAGTGGCGCAGAAGATTTCCCGGTGATTTCTGGTTTTTCCCGTGTGGGCCATCCGCCCCACTCAATGCGGAGAACATTTTCCTCCCCGTCTGATTCCTAGAGGTAATCGTTGAGAAGATTTTCAAGCATTTCCTGGCGACCACTGGCCAGTAGTGGGGGCTCAATGCCCAGAGCATGGGAATCCAGCGCATCGAGATCAGTGGCTCCCGCCTCGATTTCCGCTCCGACTCCACTGTCGAAGGACGCATAACGAGATCTCACGAACTCTTCGAAGCGTCCGTCCTCGATAATCCTGGCCGCTATCTTGAGCCCGCGGGCAAAGGCATCCATGCCCCCCACGTGGGCGTGGAAGAGATCCTCCGGAAGGTGCGATTCGCGGCGCCGCTTGGCATCAAAGTTCAGGCCCCCCGTGGTAAAGCCCTGCCCCCCATTCAACTT
>Ga0315327_10002372_pt1 | contig 9957 bp, 7 predicted proteins | sample M110032315metaG_FD_203460 | JGI IMG/M metagenome (GOLD analysis project Ga0315327, IMG submission 203460) | Ammonia-oxidizing marine archaeal communities from Monterey Bay, California, United States - M1 100m 32315 | ecosystem: Environmental > Aquatic > Marine > Coastal | place: USA: California... | reverse complement strand
GGCGGGTAACTTGGGAGCCATCATCCGTCTTACCCAATGCCGCTGGGGGTGGACTGGCCGGTGGTACGGTGACCGATTGCTTTTCGTTTACCTCAGGCATAATAATTTAACCTTATTCGAATTGTGTTAACGCTTTGCGAGCTGCTTCACGAATTTTTAAATTTGGGTCATTCTTCTTTAACTGCGCCAAAGATTTTTTCAACTCCATATCCTGAATAAATGGCGCAACCTGGATGGCCACCAACATGGCCTGAACCTGCTCAATTTCATCTATATTAGGGAATGAATCTAAATAATTTCTATTCAAGAGGTCTAATAAAATTCGCTGCCCGCTGGCATTTTCTAATTTTGCTAACGCAACCGCCGCATCCCATCTCACATTGACCTCTGAATCAGCCATCATTTCTTTTAAAAAAGAAACGGAGGATTTATCTCCGATCTTTCCCAAGCTTATGACGGCTTGGAGACGGACTTTCGCCTCACCATGATCTAGCATATTGATGATGGGTTGAACTGCACTATTATCTCCGATATTCCCTAAGGCATGGATGGATGCCATAATCATCTCAGTTTCAGGATTATCTAGTGATGCTAAAAGGGGTGGTACATACCGTGAGTCTTTTGTGGCTCCCATTGCCAAGGCCAAATATTGCCGAACACGGCTATCTCGATCATTTGCAGCATAATCAAATGCTGAAATCATCTCTAAAATAAACCGATCATCCTTTGGAACCAAATCCGGGTTGGATAATATTTTGGATAATTCAAAAGCACCTTGCCATCTTTTCGTGGAACCACCAATTTTCACATCTTCCAGATAATCCTGAGCTGTATTGGGTTCAGAAGTAATAATTCGTACCACTAAAAATATGAGTACAGCAAAAATAGCAATAATTAAGGGTACAACAAAAAAACTATGAATCACAACCCGAAGGGCGGACTTTTTTTCTGGTTGTTCGTTTGTTACCTGTTGCTTTTCCAATATAATCCCAAAGGTTTTGTGCCGCGGAAAGGACTCGAACCTTCACACCATAAGGCACTGGTTCCTAAGACCAGCGTGTCTACCAATTCCACCACCGCGGCAATGATGCTTTTTCACTGTTGTAAAAGCTGGGGAAATTACTATCTCATGTCAGAAATTTGAAACAGATAAAGTGAATTAATGCCCTAAAGCGTTTTGGAGATCAGCCTTCAGATCTGCAACATCCTCAATCCCAATCGATAACCGAATTAAAGTCTCCGTAATACCCATTTCCAGTTTAATATCCTCCGGTATAGCTGCGTGGGTCATATTATATGGAACGCAAACCAGACTTTCTACCCCACCCAAACTTTCTGCAAGGGTAAATAATTCTATCCGTTTCAGAAAATGATCTCTCGCATCTATTGACCCAATATCAATAGAAATCATGTTCCCAAAAATCACATCACCACTTGGTGATCGCTGCTGTTTCACAGCAATTTCATGTTGAGGATGACTATTAAGTCCAGGATAAAGAACACGATCTAATCCTTTTTGCTTACAGAGCCATGTAGCTAATTCAGCTGCATTGTCCGTCGATTTTTGATATCGGAGTCCCAATGTTTTTGTGGATCGTAATAAGATCCAGTTATCAAATGGGCTGGGTACGCCTCCCGTCGCTTTCAGCAAAAATCGGAGTCGTTCATCCAAATCATCATCATTGGTGGTGAGTACACCCCCCAAAATATCTGAATGGCCAGAAAGAGATTTTGTTGAGCTTTGCATCACCACATCCACACCCAAATCCAATGGCCGCTGCCCGTAAGGACTCATAAACGAATTATCCACACTCAAATATACACCGGCCTTTTTGCAAATGGCTGATGTAGCCTCAAGGTTGCATAATTCCAAAAGTGGATTGGTAGGCGTTTCCACATGAACCAGTTTGGTGTTGGGGCGAATATATTTTTCCACATTCGCAGGATCGCGGGTGTCAATCCATTCAAATTCCATCCCCTGGCGCTGAAGTACATTCATTGACATTCTATATGTACCACCATAAGTATTTCTTGAAATGAGAATATGGTCTCCTGCATCAAAAAGTTGAAAAAGGGCGGTGGTGGCGGCCATTCCTGTACTGTAACAAATGGCATGCTTTGCATTATCCAGAGCCGCAAGATTTTTTTCCAACCGCTGACGTGTGGGATTTGAAACACGAGAATATTCAAAGCCTCGGGTTTTACCAACAGCATCCTGTTTAAATGTAGATGTTAAATGGATTGGCGGTGAAACAGAACCGGATTCTTTGTCTGCTTCATTCCCTATATGGATTGCTTTTGTTGAAAATTTCCAATTTTTCTTATTCGCCATTTTTAATTCCTTTTTTTATTCAAAAGAATATCCCTATACTTGAGTATATCCCTGATTTAAATATTGCTGTAATTTTTTGTATTTCACTTCTACTTCTTTCCCGCTTGGACTAACCATTCTCACTTTTTCGTTTCGACCTATTTTTTCATCTGCATGCACGGGCTGTTTGGGAACGCCGGAAGATGCGGCAGCCTGTTCCTGCATAGATGGACCGGAAAACCCCATCCCAGTAGTTTCATCGTGCTGAGTTTGAACATTCCGAGCACGGCTCACAGGCATTTCTGGTGCTGCTTCCATTCCCCGGATTTGTGTTCTATATAACCGTTGAACTGTTTCTTCAGTTGTGTCAACCATCATCTGCTGAAACATCTGAAATCCTTCCGATTTATATTCTAATAGCGGATTTTTCTGACCATAGGCTCGAAGGTTTATCCCCTCCCGAATCTGATCCATGGCGTATAAATGATCCTTCCATTTTTCATCAATTGTCCGGAGCATTACAAATTTTTCAAACCCGCGCATTACATCATCCGGCAGTAAGGACTTCCGCGTTTGATATACTTCTTTTGCTTGGCCTAAAATAAAATTTCTAGCATCTTCTATGGAAACCTCATCGCTTTCTGCAGATTCTTTAACCGATGTATAGTCAACATCCACCAAAAGATGGGACGAAAGATTTTGTCTCAAGTGTTCCCAATCCCAATTCTGGGGACTGGTATCCTCCATCCGGTTGATTTCATCATCCACATATTCGTCAACCATGTCTAATACAGCATCAGAAATATCTTCATCGTTTAATGCTTGTTTCCGGATATCATACACCACCTGCCGCTGTTGGTTCATCACATCGTCATATTCCAGCAAATGTTTTCGAATACCAAAGTTGCGTTGTTCCACTTTTTTCTGGGCATTTTCAATCGCACGAGTTACCATTTTAGCGGTGATGACCTCACCCTCTTCTGCTCCAAGTCGATCCATAATGCTGGCAATGCGTTCACTGTTAAACAAGCGCATCAAATCATCTTCCAAGGATAAATAAAATACACTCGATCCCGGGTCTCCCTGCCGGCCGGAACGGCCCCGCAGCTGCAGATCAATCCGTCGAGATTCGTGGCGTTCAGTTCCAATTATGTGGAGACCGCCAGCTTCAATAACCCCTTCGCCCAGTTTAATATCTGTCCCACGGCCGGCCATGTTGGTGGCAATGGTAACCGCACCAGTTTGTCCTGCACGCGCCACAATTTCTGCTTCACTCTGGTGCTGTTTTGCATTCAGTACATTATGGGGGATACCCTGTCGCTTCAACATGCGTGAAAGTAATTCGGATGCTTCAACCGTAATCGTCCCAACGAGAGACGGCTGACCTTTATGATGACATGATGCAATTTCTTCAACAACTGCATTATATTTTTCCCGCGTCGTTTTATAGATTAAATCTTCATTATCATCTCGAATAATAGGGCGGTGGGTTGGAATCACAACAACATCTAAATTATAAATAGACCCGAATTCTTCTGCTTCTGTTTCGGCTGTACCGGTCATACCGGCCAGTTTATCATACATTCTAAAATAATTTTGAATGGTAATGGTAGCAAGAGTTTGGGTTTCCCGTTCAACGGTTACATTTTCCTTTGCTTCTAATGCCTGATGCAGTCCGTCACTATAACGACGGCCGGAGAGAATACGACCGGTAAATTCATCTACAATCTGGACGCGGCCATTTTGCACCACATATTCTACATCTTTTTCATACAGCGTATAAGCCCGAAGTAATTGGGTCATGTTATGGATTCGCCCGGACCGATCCGCATGCAGTTGGTGTGCGTTTTCATTTTCCTGATCTTTTTCCAATTTTGATAAAGATTCATTTTCATCAATATCATGGAGCATTTCACCCAAATCCGGAATGATGAAAGTTTCCGGAGAATCAGGTGCTAAGGCATTACGCCCTTTTTCGGTAATGTCAATAACATGTGTTTTTTCATCAATACTAAAAAATAGATCATCATCTACTTCATGGAGTTTTTTATCCCGCATGAATTCTGATTCAACCTGATGAGCCAATTTCTTGGTGCCACCCTCCTGAAAAATTTTCATCACCTTTGGATGTTTTGGCTGTCCTCGTAATGCCTGGAGTAATTTATACCCCGCATCCCTATCTTTCTCTTCTTTCAAAAGAGTTTCACCTTCAGATACGATTTTGGAGACAAGTGCATTTTGTTGTCTCACTAGGTTTTGAACGAGCGGTCGTAAGTCCTTGAATGATGTATCTACCGGTGCATCCACGGCTCCGGAGATAATAAGCGGCGTACGTGCTTCATCAATCAAAACCGAATCTACTTCATCTACAATGGCGTAGGCGTGATCCCGTTGGACTTGATCCTCCTTCTGCAAAGACATATTATCCCTGAGATAATCAAATCCAAATTCATTGTTAGTGCCGTAAGTAATATCACGATTATAGTTTTCACGCCGTTGTTCTGGCGTCATATTATTTAAAATAAATCCAACAGATAGGCCCAACCGTTTATACACCTCACCCATCCATTCTGCATCACGCTGAGCCAAATAATCATTTACTGTAATTAAATGAACCCCTCTGCCAGTGAGCGCATTGAGGTAAATGGGGAAAGAGGCAACTAACGTTTTTCCCTCTCCTGTTTTCATTTCAGTCACATTTCCCCGATGTAGAATGATACCGCCCATAATCTGAACATCAAATGGCACCATTTCCCAACTCAATTCCCGACCAACAACTTTCCAACTGGTTCCGCACATACGCCGACATGTTTCTTTAACCATGGCAAATGCTTCCGGAAGAATTTCTTCCAACTTATCATGTTCAGCTAAAAGGATAAATTTATGCGCTTCATCTTTATCATTGATTTCTTTCGCTGCTTTCTCCTCAGCAATAATTCTGATTTCACGGATAGACGCTTTTAATTCTTGCGTTCGCCCCCTCAATTCATCATCAGATTTTGAGGTCAAATTTTCAGCGAATTGATTGACTTCATCCACCAATGGCAGCAATTGTTTCATTTCCCGATCGGATCGGCTCCCAAATACTTTTTTAATTAAATTTTGTATCATGAATTTTAATCCTTGGTGTCTTTATCCATTGATTTATATACGTTATCCAACACACCATTCACAAAGCCGGAACTTTCTTCTGTACTATATTCTTTTGCAATTTCAATGGCTTCACTGATGGAAACTTTTGGTGGAACATCCTCAATGAAATAAATTTCACTGATTGCTTCGACTAATAACAGCCGATCTAATATGGCCACTCGGCTAAATTCCCAATTATTAAGTCTGGTTTTAATTTCTTCCTCACACCAATCTTTATGATCCATAGCGACATCAAATAATTTAGAAATAAACAATTGCGTATTTTTATCATAAGATTGTCGATTTAAGGCGTCTTTTAGAACCGTGGCCCGATCTTCTCCTGTCAATTCGTAGGCATATAGCGCCTGAAGAACCGCTTCACGTCCCTGACGTCTTGGATGGGTTTTACTCACTTGATTAAACATTCTTTATAGAATATTAACTTTATGAACCCAACCATATGGATCCTCAATTTCTTCCTGTTGAATGCCGAGTAAGGTTTTTCTTAATTCCGTTGCAGCATCTCCCATATTACCGTCATTAATTGTATGGGTTTCACCTTGGAATGTCACCTGCCCTACCGGTGTGACCACTACGGCTGTTCCGGTACAGAATACCTCATCTGCAGAAAAAATATCTTTCAAAAGCAAATCTCCCTCTTCTACATTTAATCCTAATTGATCTTGGGCTAGTTGAATGATTGATTGTCGTGTCACACCAGGCAGAATAGAACCGGATAATTTGGGTGTCACTAATTGATTCCCCTTCCGCATAAAAATATTGGCTGAACCAACTTCTTCCACCAATCGTTCATCATCTGCTTTCAGATATAATACTTCATCAAAACCCTGAGCTTTTGCTTCAATGACAGGTCTAAGAGATGCCGAATAATTTCCAATGGCTTTTACATTGCCAATCCCTTTGGGTGCGGCCCGGTGGTAAAATTCAGAAGCGATTAAGTTTAACGGTTTAATATTTCCCTTAAAGTAAGAACCAACAGGGGCCGTGTAAATCATAAATGTATATTCACTGGAAGGCGCCACACCTAGGATCGGTGCCGTTCCCCAAACAATAGGGCGGATATATAATCCTCCTTTTCCGTAAGGCGGAATAAAATCCATATTATCATTAACTACTTTTTCAACCGCATTCACGAAATAATCTGTCTGCAATTCAGGCATACATAATCTTTTGCTGGAGCTGGCAATCCGTTTTCCATTCCTATCTGGGCGAAAAAGAACAATTCTATTTTTGGCAGAATGATATGCTTTCATTCCTTCAAAAACGCCTTGCCCATAATTCAGAACACCTGCCGCAGGTGAAATTTCTATATTCCCATAGGGGATTAACCCCCCAGAGGTCCAATCACCATCAATCGGGCATGTGCTTTTCCACATACTACGGGTGGGGTAAACTCCAAATCCTAATGCATCCCAATCAATATTTTGTTTTTTCATATTCGCTACTTTCCTTCGAGTAATGCCTTGGCAATAATCATTTCCTGGATTTCAGAAGTACCTTCATAAATCTGGGTTATTTTAGCATCCCGCATGAGCCGCTCTACACCTGTTTCTGTCATATAACCGGTGCCTCCAAAAATCTGCACGCATTGGGTGGAGGCATCCATGGCTACTTTTGATGCAAAGTTTTTTGCCATGGCCGCTTCTTTCCCAAATGGTTTTTCATCATCCTTTAATTTTGCTGTTCGGTGGATTAATAATCGGGCAGCATCCACATGAATCGCCATTTGGGCTAACTTAGTTTGGATTGCACCAAATTGTCCAATTGCTTTTCTAAATTGTTTTCGTTCCTTTGCATATTCCACAGATCTTTCCAGTGATTCTGCTGCAATTCCTAATGCCTGTGTAGCAATCCCAACCCGACCACCATCTAAGGTACCCAAAGCAATCTTAAACCCTTCTCCTTCTTCTCCTATCCGATTTTCTACGGGTACTTTACAATCATCAAAATACAATTCGCATGTATCTGAACCGCGAATCCCAAGCTTGTCCTCTTTTTTCCCTGTAGAAAGTCCATCAAAACTTTTTTCAACAACAAAAGTGGTAATACCTTTGTATCCTACATTCTTTACCGTCATACACATGAGAATAACAATATCAGAGCTAATCCCATTGGTCACCCAATTTTTGGTGCCGTTGATGATATAATTGTCACCGTCACGTTTGGCGAATGTTCGCATATTACTGGCGTCGGAACCGGATTGGGGTTCCGATAATGAAAAAGCCCCTAGTAATTTTCCACTAGCCAATTTCGTTAAATATTTTTGTTTCTGGTCTTCATTCCCATATTTATATAAAAGCTGGCAAACGAGAGAATTGTTGACGGACATCACCACTGCGGCAGATGCATCAGCCTTGGCGATTTCTTCCATGGCTAAACAGTAAGATATAGTATCCATTCCTGCACCGCCATATTTTTCAGGAATCATCATGCCCAAGAAACCCAATTCCCCCATCATTTTAATTTGATCTTTTGGAAATTCTGCTTTTCCATCCCGTTCAATCACACCGGGACGTAAATGATCTTTGGCGAAATCTCGGGCTGTTTTCTGAATCAGCTCTTGTTCTTCTGTTAAATTAAAATCCATCGTCTATCTTGTAATAATTAGCGCTGATGCTTCCCCACCACCGATGCAAAGGGTGGCTAAACCGGTATGAACATCCCTGCTTTTCATAGCATGGATTAAGGTAGTCAAAATTCGCGCACCGCTCCCTCCAATGGGATGGCCAATGGCGATCGCTCCTCCATTTACATTCACTTTATCATGGCTTAAATTAAAATCATCCATGGCTGCCATTGTTACGGGGGCGAATGCTTCGTTTATTTCCCATAAATCTATTGCTTCCGCTTTAAGGCCCGCTTTATCTAATACTTTTGAAATGGCTTTGCTGGGAGCGGTAGTAAACCATTCCGGCGCATGGGCGGAAGACGCTTGAGCCATAATGGTTGCCAATGGTTTAAGCCCCAATTCTTTTGCTTTTTCACCGGACATAATCAAAATAGCAGCTGCACCATCATTAATTTTGGATGCATTGGCTGCGGTGATGGTACCTTCTTTTTCAAAAGCAGGACGGAGGGATTCCATTTTATCAAAATTGGCTCTACCCGGTTCTTCATCTTTGTCCACCACATTTGGATCTCCCTTACGCTGAGGAATGGAGACAGGAGCAATTTCATAAGAAAATGATCCGTTTTCTTGTGCGGATTGAGTGCGAGTGTAGGACGCCTTTGCAAATGCATCCTGATCTTCCCGACTATAATGCTTTTCACTTGCACACAATTCCGCACAATTACCCATGTGCTTATCGTTGTATGCATCCCAGAGTCCATCTTTGATCATGGAGTCGAGTACTTGACCATGCCCCAGCCGATGACCATCCCGACCATTCGGAAGTAAGTAGGGCGCCTGAGTCATATTTTCCATCCCTCCGGCAATAATGATTTCTGCATCTCTGGTTTGAATGGCCTGTGTCGCCAACATGACTGCCTTTAATCCGGAACCGCACATTTTATTGATGGTGAGGCATTCCACTGAATCGGGCAGGCCGGCACCTAATGCTGCTTGTCTCGCCGGCGCTTGGCCTTGTCCTGCAGATAGCACATTGCCCATAATCACCTCATCAATGGAATTCAAATCAACTTTGGTTTCTTCCAAAACAGCCTTGATAGCAATAGACCCTAATTGGGATGCTGATACGGAAGACAGATCTCCTTGAAATGCACCTACAGGTGTTCGCTTAGCGGATATGATAACAACATCTCTTAATTCAGGCATAAGTCATCTTTCGTGTTTTGGGTAAAGTGATATAATCAGCGAAGGCTGAGAGGACGGGCGAGCCGATAAATTTAATGTGCTTAATCAATGAACAATATTTCTTATTTTTATTTCAGATTATTTTGGTGGGCACACACCAGAAATCAATCATCAAAAGTGCCAAGAAGTTAATACAATTCATCTGTGATTATTAAAGGATTTGCTTCGTTTAGTAAACAGAAAATGTAAAATTTTATTGAAAGTTAATCTTCCTTATGATCGTAGGCCTTTATGATATCCCTGACTAATTTATGTCGAACCACATCCGATGCATCCAATTTGCAAAACCCAAGTCCATCAATCCCTTGCAAAAGATCAATCACTTCCAGTAGACCCGATTTTGATTTTGAAGGTAAATCAATCTGGGTGATATCCCCTGTAATAATGGCTCTGGAATTCACACCCAATCGTGTGAGAAACATTTTCATTTGCATGGTGGTGGCATTCTGGGCTTCATCCAAAATCATAAATGCATTATTGAGGGTTCGTCCCCGCATATAAGCAAGGGGAATAATCTCTATTGTATTATTCGCCAATAATGGTTTCAATCTTGTGGTAGACATCATATCCCCCAATGCGTCATAAAGTGGCGTTAAATATGGATCCACTTTTTCCTTGAGATCTCCCGGAAGGAAACCCAAATTTTCACCTGCTTCCACCGCAGGGCGGCAGAGAATGA
>Ga0315327_10002367_pt1 | contig 9969 bp, 10 predicted proteins | sample M110032315metaG_FD_203460 | JGI IMG/M metagenome (GOLD analysis project Ga0315327, IMG submission 203460) | Ammonia-oxidizing marine archaeal communities from Monterey Bay, California, United States - M1 100m 32315 | ecosystem: Environmental > Aquatic > Marine > Coastal | place: USA: California... | reverse complement strand
CATAGAGGTCGTGCAATGGAGAAATTAATAAAATTCTTATCTAATACGGTAATTTGATTATGGAATATTGTAAACATTGTTCAATGCCAATTGTTTCTGATATTGAAGATCAGATATATTGCAGCAATCAATGTTGGGTCAATTCTCGCCAGACCAATTCAGATGAGCGCTGGCCAGCATGGCGTGTTTGGGTGTCAATATTTGGTATTTTTGCATTATTATTTTCATTACTCGTGCTTGTAACCACATTTATTGAAGAATTGTTATATTTTGTTCTTATATCTACCATATTGTCTTCAATTTTAGTATTTTTTATATTGAAAAATTCACATACGCCTGAAAGTTTTAAAGAATTATTAAAATTCCCTTCAAATCGTGAAGTTTGGCGTTTAATCGGAATCGTAATACTTGTTGATATTTTTGTTGTTAAACCATTGCATGTTATTTTTACTACTTATTTTTTCCCAGAAGCAAATGAGCAAGAAATAATAACCGTACTTGAAGAATTATCTCCTAAATCATCCATATTGATGGCTTTATCAGTTTCATTATTAACTCCTATCTTAGAAGAATTATTGTTCCGAGGTTTTATTCTAGGAGTTTTGTTAAAATGCTATGATGATCGAACATCAATAGTTATATCTGCATTAATCTTTGCTATTGCACATGAACCTGTGGCTTATGGAATGGCCTTTGGTGGAGGATTACTTTATGGGTGGATTCGAGTTAAAACAGGTAGTATCGTTCCTAGTATGATAACACATATTCTTTGGAACAGTTTTGTTAGTATTATAGTTCTTTTTTACTAACCATGTTTCATATATAGCATGAATTTTGCGGTCATGTGAAGCACGTCTTAGTATGTGTGGCTTGGCCCTACGCCAACGGTCCTTTGCATTTAGGACATATGGCTGGTTGTTATCTGCCACCCGACATATTCGCACGGTACCATCGTTTGAAAGGAAACAAAGTCCTGATGGTTAGTGGAAGCGATATGCATGGAACTCCAATTACAGTAACAGCTCAACAAGAAGGTAAAACACCAGAGCAGGTTGCAATGGAGTATCATAAACTCAATAGTAATTCTATTGAAAAAATGGGTATTTCATTTGATTTATTCAGCCATACTCACACAAAAGAACATGCCGAAATTGCTTTATCAATATTAAAAAAATTAGATGATAATGGTTACATTGAACCAAGAATATCTGAAGAACCTTACGATCCAATCGCTAAACAATTTTTACCAGATAGGTATGTCGAAGGGACTTGTCCCCATTGTAAGTGTGAATCTGCAAGAGGCGATCAATGTGATGATTGTGGAAAAACTTTAGATTCCAAAGAATTGATTAATCCACGTTCTAAATTGAATCCAGATGCAGAAATTGAATTTAAAGAAACAGAACATTTATTTTTCAAATTGTCCGAATTCCGAGATACTTTGCTAGATTGGTTGTCTGAAGGAAAAGAGCATTGGCGTCCTTCTGTAATTAATTTTACAAGGAATTGGCTCAAAGAAGGATTAATTGATAGAGCAGTAACTAGGGATTTAGAGTGGGGCATCGAGATTCCAAGAGAAGGTTACGAATCCAAGAGAATGTATGTTTGGTTTGAAGCAGTGATGGGATATTACTCGGCTTCAGTCCATTGGGCTAAGAATCAGGGGAAACCAGATGAATGGAAAAAGTGGTGGGAAAGCGAAGAATCCGAGCACTATTATTTCATGGCTAAAGATAACATACCTTTCCACACAATTATTTGGCCAGCTATGCTTTCAGGTTGTGGGTATAAACTTCCGTATGACGTTCCTGCCAATGAATATTTATTGTTAGACTCTTCTCAATTTTCTAAATCAAGAAGACATGCTATTTGGATTCCAGATTATTTGGATAGATATGATCCCGAGTTACTGCGTTTCTATTTGGCAGCAATAATGCCTGAACAAAAAGATGCAAATTTTACATGGGAAGACTATGTAACTAGGATAAATACAGAATTGATTGGAAATTATGGTAATTTACTTTACAGAGTAATGTCCTTTGCACATAAAAATTATCCTGAAGGCCTTCGTTCAGAAACAACTACAGTTCCTTCACTTAATGAAAAGATAATAGAAACTCAAAAACGCGTATCAGAGGCGTTAGAAGCTTGTAAATTTAAAAAAGCATTACAAGCAGTTATGGAATTATCACAGGCTGGAAATATCGCATTGAACGAAGCTGCACCATGGAAACAATTGAAAGCAGATAGAGATGCTTGTGAAGCAACATTAGTTACATTTTTGAATTTATGTCGTAGCCTATCAGTAATGATGGCGCCATTTTTGCCAAAGTCATCTCAGAAAGCTTGGGATTACATGGGTCAAAAAGACAAAATTGAAAATCTTGGATGGAATTCAGCCCTTGAAGTTAAGGCGGATTTCAAACTAGAACAACCCTTGCCATTGTTTACGAAGTTAAACATGGACGAAATATTGGAGAAAGAAATGCCCCCAGAGGAAACAAACGAGCTAGCTAACGTCAAACCAGAGATAACTCTTGACGATTTCAAGAAATTGGATATCCGAATAGGAACTGTAGATAATGTAGAACCACATCCTAATGCAGATAAACTTTGGCTTTTAGATGTAAATTTTGGAGGACCAACTAAGAGGATTGTCACAGGTCTTCGAGGTATTTATGAATCAGATGATCTTTTAGGTAAGAAAATTGCAGTTCTTGTTAACTTGGCACCTGCAAAACTTAGAGGTGAAGACTCCAACGGAATGTTATTAGCAGCAGAGGGAGAAGGCATAGTTAGTCTCCTACAACCTGATAAAGAAATTAAGGATGGAAGTGAAGTTCATTAGTGGCCAAACCACTAAAACCCACCTCTCGTGCAACTGATTTAGGGCCTGTAGCCTAGCCTGGAAGGGCGTCTGGCTTCTAACCAGAAGATCCAGGGTTCGAATCCCTGCAGGCCCGCCATTCTTTTTAGAATGGTAATTTTGATAAATCTACGTTTCCACCAGTAATTATAATTCCGATATTTTCCATTCCTTTCAGCGCCTTAAATTCATCACTTAGGGCTACAGCTACAGGAGTAGCAGAACTTGGCTCAATAATAATCTTCATTCTTTCCCAAATTATTTGCATTGCCTTTATTACCTCATCGTCGGTAACTGTGTATATCGCTTCTAAGTGGTCTTTTAGTATATTCCAAGTCTTGTCTCCCAAGCTTGTGAGGAGTCCATCACAGATAGTATCAGGATTTTCTTGAGGAATTATTTTTCCTTCTGTAAATGAACGATAGGCATCATCAGCTCCTTTTGGTTCAGCTCCATATAATTTAGTTTTTGGTAGAAGGCTTCTGGTAGTTATGCATGTACCTGACATTAACCCACCACCTCCTATTGGTGCAATAATAGCATCTAAATTTCCAATTTCCTCAATCAATTCCAATGCAGCCGTCCCTTGTCCGGCTATAACATTTGAATTGTTGAAAGGATGGATTATGGTTGCTCCAGTTTTTTCAGCAATTTTTTCGAGCGTAGTTCTTCTTGCTTCTAATGTAGGTTCACAAAGAGTAACTTTTGCTTCATATCCTCTAACGGCATCTAATTTGACATCAGGTGAATTATTTGGCATTACAATATAGGCCGGTATTCCTCTTTTTTGAGCAGCATAAGCTACAGCCTGAGCATGATTTCCACTACTATGTGTGCAAACTCCTTTTTCAGCTTCCTTATTATTTAGCATAGAAACAGCATTCCATCCTCCTCTAAATTTGAAAGCACCAACCTTTTGGAAATTTTCACATTTAAAGAAAAGTTTACGTCCAGCCAATTGATCTAAAGTCTTGCTTGTTAGTACAGGAGTTTTATGACCAATACCTTCAATGCGCTTAGCTGCAGAGCGCACATCATCTATAGAAGCTGCATATTTTTCCATTGGAATTTGATGGGATACAAGCATGATAAAAAAGGTTAATACCGGCCTTATGAATCAATTATCATGTCAACATATTATCCTCAAACAGTGATTTATGAGGAAAAAAAAGTAACATATTGGGTCTTAGCGGCGATACCCTTTTTCTTATGCTTCATTATTTATTTCGGATATAGAATGGAGTCTCTTGATTTATGGATAAGGCTCTTACCTATGATTCCAATGCTTTTTGTAATTTTTATATTCTACAATCTGGCATTTTATTCCGTGAAAATCTTTGATGATAAAACAATACAATTCGGTTTTCCGCAGTGGCACATAAAACTTCAATCACACGAGATCAAGTCCATAGAAGAAACAGTTCCATATCAACCAATCAAGGATTTCGGTGGTCTGGGGTGGCGCATTGGTAAAAAAGATGGTAAGTGGAAACGCGGCTATCTTGTATGGCTTCAGAAAGGAATTGAAGTTGAAACAGTAAGTGGTATACACTATGTTTTTGGAACTGACAATCCTCAAGAAATTATTTCTTTAATTCGATAATTTTTTTAGTGCGAGTATTTAAACCTTTAAATAGACACTTTATATACTAACTTCCCCCCAGAGGTATTTTACATGGCAGAAATAATAGTAGTTAACGTCGTAGCAAGTGCATCAATCGGTAAAGAATTGATGCTTCAAGATATAGCTTTCCAGCTAGAAGGTGCTGAATATGATCAGGATAGATTTCCAGGACTTATTTACAAATTAGCAGAACCTAAAACTGCAGTTTTGATTTTTAGAAGTGGTAAAGTTGTTTGTACAGGTGCAAGATCAATACCTGATGTACATGTTGCAATCAATAAAGTAGTAGATGAACTTAGAGTTCTGGATATGCCTGTTAAGGATGAGCCAGATATTGTAATACAAAATATAGTAGCTACGACTAACTTAGAATCAACTTTGAATTTAATTCAGATAGCAATGTCTCTTGGTTTCGAAAATGTAGAATATGAACCAGAGGCTTTCCCAGGGCTTGTATATCGAATGGATGACCCTAAAGTTGTCTTATTGTTATTTGGAAGTGGAAAGATGGTTTGTGTTGGTGCTCGTGAAGTCAACGATATCAAGAATGCAGTTAGAAATATAAAAGAAGAATTATCTACTGCAGGTTTAATGAGGACATAAGTTTCATGATAACTGTTGAACAGTTAATTCAAAGATTAGAGGACTTACACGAAGACACAGAAGACCAGTCTCTTGAAATAACATTAGATTTGTTGAATAGAATGCGCCGTAATATTTCTGGACGCAATACTCTTTATGGGTATCTTTCAGATGACAAATGGCGAGAATTGGAATGGTAATTTAAAATGAGCCAAACAGAAATCCGAGAAATAAGAACATTAAAAGTTGGGCGATATATCGTCATTGATGGTGAGCCTTGTAAATTGGTGGAATATATCACCTCTAAACCTGGAAAGCACGGTGAAGCTAAGGCGCGTATGGTAGCTATTGGTCTATTTGATAATCAAAAAAGATCCTTAGTACATCCGGTTAAGCACAAAGTGCATGTTCCGCTTGTAGATAGGCGTAAAGCTCAGATTTTAGCCGATATGGGTGCAGAAATCCAGATGATGGATCTTGAGACATTCGAAACATTTAACGTTCCTTTATCAGAAATTCCTGAAAAATTCCATCCAGCTATGGAACCAGGCAATGAGATTGTTTTCCTTTCAGCTATGGGTCGTAAGCTGGTAACAGACTAAAGTGTCAGAATTCTTTGCCGACGCCGAGGCTTCTTACAATGAAGCTAGGTTCGTGTACTATGGCTATCCGTTTGATGGGACTGCCTGTTTTAGAAAAGGTTCTTCCGAGGCTCCAGATGCAATTCGTAAGAATAGTTACAATTTTGAAACATATTTATTAGAATTAGGAATTGATTTATCTGATATTTCAGCAAATGATTGGGGAAATTTAGAAATTACTGATAATCAAGATAAGAATGAAAAGCTTTTGGAAGATTTAGTTTCAAAGATAGTTAATGAAGGTAAGTTTCCTATAGGCTTAGGGGGAGAACACTCTTTGACTCCTGCAGCAGTCAAAGCTGCGCATTCTAAATATCCAAATTTAGCTGTAGTAATTTTAGATGCACATTTAGATTTTAGAAATGAGTATGAAGGAAATCCTAAATCCCATGCAACTGTTACTCGAAGAGTTAGTGAGATTGTAGGTGTAGACAATGTTCGTTCAATAGGTATTCGTTCGGTTTCACAATCAGAAATAACTGAAGCTCGGTCAGTCGGTTTAAAATTTATAGAATCAGGATGGACTGAATTACGTGAATATTTAGCTGATGTTATAGAAGATTTGGACGGTCCTGTTTACTTGAGTCTTGATATGGATGCAATAGATCCGGCCTTTGCTCCCGGAGTAGGCACTCCAGAACCATTTGGTATGACTCCATATGAAATCATACAGACAATTAATTTCTTTGCAGATAGAATAGTTGGTTTTGATTGCGTTGAAGTATGCCCACCTCATGACAATGGCAATACTTCAGCATTAGCTGCACGCCTTACTCGACACTTAGTTGGTGCCGTTTGGCAGTCTCAAGAAAGATTCAAGTAATTAGTAAGATTCTTTTTAATTATTTAATACATTATAAGTCTAAATAACCGCGCGCCTAAAATAGTGCTTCTTCTGGTGGAAAGATAGTGCGGGGGTCGCATAGTCTGGCCAATTGCGTCGGGCTCAAAATCCGATCCTTAGTGGTACGTGGGTTCGAATCCCTCCCCCCGCACCATGATTTTACAATTTAATAACACATCTATCAACTATTTTATCTTCAATAATATGTTCTTTAATTATATCTTTAATATCTTTTTCAGGATTGTCAATTCGATACCATACACCTTCAGGATATACTACGACTGTTGGCCCTTGTTCACAAAAATCTAAGCACGCAGATCCATTTGCCCTTACTTTTCCAACCAAATTCATTTTAGCAATTTCATTTTTGAACATCATTTTGATTTCACTACCTTTTTTTTCTTGACAGCAACCTCGAGGATGATCCGATGATCTTGAATTTTCACAAATAAAAATATGTTTTTCAAAACCAATAGTTTTTCTTCCTTTTGGATCTTTCATTTTAGTCCCTCTAACCATAGTTTATGAAATGTTAAATCATTAGTTAATTCAGGATGAAAAGTTAATGCCATATTCTTTCCTTCAATACATCCGACAATATCATTGTTAGCCCAAGCAATTGGTTTAGTTTTATTTCCAATTGATATAATCGCTGGAGCTCGAATAAAGACACCTTTGAAAATTTCATTATTTTCAGTTCGAATATCTTTTTCAAATGAGTCTTTTTGTCTTCCATAATGATTTCTATCAATTACCATATCTATCTTACCGAATGTTTCATCTTGACATTTTCCAATTAGGATAGCTCCGGCACAAGTCCCCATTATTGGTAAAGTACTTTCGCTAATTGCTTTCCATAATCCGGAATTTTTTAAAAGATTTCTTAAAGTTGTAGATTCACCGCCAGGCATAATCAAGCCAGATATATTTTGTAAATCAGCAGGCGTTCTAACTTTGACTGCATTAATGTTGTTTTTTTCTATACTAGATATATGTTCCGAAACGGCACCTTGTAACGCTAGAATACCAATGTTCATTAATAGACGAATGTCACTGGTTTTAAAGAAGTATCATTTGTTCTTGAAAAAGAAATACTAAACTTTATATTACAACGGCGTCATGGTAAGTTCCCTTCAATGGGCGCAAGCCCACTGATACAAGGACTCAACCAAGGTGTGTACATATGCAAGAAACTAGTAATGTAAACAAGCAAAATTGGGCTACGAAGCTAATGGCTATCGTGGTCGTCGTGTCTATGGTAGGAAGCACAATAGTGCTCTTTGCTCCAGAGGCATCGGCAAGAACCGGATCTGATAGTTACGGTTATACTTTTAAGGATAGTGACGAAACTGGAGTAGACGCTACCTGGACTGAATTAATTGGTGCATCGGGAACAACTTTATTGATCTCGTCAAGTACTGATGCGGCCCAGGCGCTGATAGATCTTCCATTTCCGTTAACACTTTATGAAAAAGAATACGATTCATGGAGCAATGGCGGAGATAATGGTTACATTACTTTCGGTGCGGCAGTAAACTATCAATGGACTTCTTACCACATTCCAGCAACCCAATTAGGTCAAGCTGCAGTGGCAGGAGCCTGGTTTGATGGTGGTTTTTGTAGATCTAGTAACCCTACAGCAGGTGTTTACTACAATACAATAGGAACTACTCCTAACCGACAATTCATTGTTCAATACCAAGATCAAGGAGCTTGGTATCCTTCAGTTTACCAATGTCCTGGCGCAGCAGCAGCTAACGCATTGACTTGGCAAATAGTTTTACATGAAGATTCAAACAAAATTTCAGTTAATTACAAAGATACTAACGGTGGTTACGGTTCAGATAATGAACAAGCTACGACTGGTATCCAAGGTACTCCTCCAGGTGGTTCAGCAGGTTTAGAATACATCTACCGTAATTCGCCAGTGGCTTTCAATACACTTGACGACTCAACAGTAGAATTCACGCCCCCACCTCCAGCAAGAAATGACATTCGCTTAAAATCAGCAAGTGTTCCAGATCCAATTTCTTTGGATGAAAACAATGCAATGGCTGCAACTGTACTCAACAACGGTGTAAACTGTGACGTGGCTGGAGATTGTACTCCGGTTGCTGAAACTGACATCGAAGTATCAGCTTCAGTTTTCAGTATCAAAGAAGAGGTTTCAGATTATACTTTTGATGACAGGACAGATACAGAAGGATTTACTCACTCTTCAATTCAGGGAGCAGATGGTTGGACACAAGCTTTGAATGATGGTAAAGGTAATCATAATGAAGGAGATGAAGGCACTGGCGATGGCGCTTGGTCTTCAGGACGTAAATCTGCATCATTAGGTGGAATGTTTAATGATAATCAGAAAATACATTATGATGGAACAAATATTTTGATTGCTGACAAAGGATCAGATAGTGTTACAAAACTTACAGTTAGTACTAACTCTGTAACTACAGTTATTGCAGCAAGTTATACCTATCTAAATGAGGTTCTTGATGTAACTGAAGATGGAACTAACTATTATACTTTAGCAAGAACTTCAGGTACTTATGGTTCAATGACTAAAATATGTAAGTGGGCTATGTCTGATACATCCTCACCTACGGCTTGTAATACATCCAATGTAAAATATGGAACGGCTTTAACTTATTATGATGGAGAAGTGTTTGCTTTACAAACTTATTCCAGTACATCTTACCGAAAGGTTATAGTTTTAGATGCATCTGATATGACTAAGGAAACCGATTTCGCATATGGAAACGGTGTTTCAGCTTATTCATATACACAAGATATAGATGCAGATGAAGACGGAGATGGTTCATTATGGATTTCTTACAGAGATTATTATGGAAGAATACGAGAATATCATCGTGATGCTGGTGGAGATTATTCAGCATCAAGTTATTCACAAACATACATGTATTCTAGATATCACAGTTCTATAACTGTAGCAGATGATTACGTATATACTACTGGATATTATTACAGCAGTTATTATGGTGGAATCAAGAGATTGTCTACATCAGGTGGCTCAGTCACTACATTGTTCAGTTCTTATGCAGTTTCTGGATACAGAAGTTCAATGGCTGTAACTTCCTCTGGTGACATTTATGTTGCAAGTAATTATGCATATAGTTATGGCAGTTTCTCTAATTGGGATGACAAGATATGGATCCACGAAGGAACTACGGGAGGAACATACAGTAATAACCCAGATACAACATTGGGTCCAAATCCCGCAAGTCTTTCAGCATTGGCAACGCCAGTGTATGACACTTCAGCAGCAGTAGGAATGACTATGAGTTTCAAAATCTCATACCAATTTTACTATATGTATGAAGGTGCCTATTTAGAAAGTACAACAGATGGTGTCAATTGGAACCATGTTCCTCAATCACTTTTCACACAAGGT
>Ga0315327_10002366_pt1 | contig 9977 bp, 10 predicted proteins | sample M110032315metaG_FD_203460 | JGI IMG/M metagenome (GOLD analysis project Ga0315327, IMG submission 203460) | Ammonia-oxidizing marine archaeal communities from Monterey Bay, California, United States - M1 100m 32315 | ecosystem: Environmental > Aquatic > Marine > Coastal | place: USA: California... | reverse complement strand
CAGAATCCGGACCTCTACGCGTTTTCCTGGATCAGTTCTCCCCTCCTGTATCCGGAGGCAACCCAGAATCCTCTCCTTGCCCGCTTCGTCCGGCTGGGGGCCCGTCTCCTTCCCGGGCTCACGGTGTCCACAGGCGTCACCCAGGACAAGTGCAGCAGACAACCGGACCCCTGGAGGGAGAACGGAGAGTCTCGTCTCATTCACGCACGGGTATCCATCGGGTGGGGATACGCCATGATTGCAGCCGCCCGACGGATCCGGGAGGAGCTGAAAAACGCTCCCCTGCAGCTCCCCCTTCTGATCACCCAGGGCCTCTGCGATCCCGTGTGCCCCCCGGAGTATCTGCATGCCCTGCTGAAGGAGGCTCCCCTCCCGCACCTCACGCTTCACGAATTCCCCGAGGCCCTTCATGAGCCCTTCGTCGATGAAACCAGGGAGGAGCTCTTCCACCAGATCACAAGCTGGCTCGCAAACGAGTCCATCGTGTGAGCGCCGACGACCCTACGCCTCGCCCTGCGGGTAGGCCTCGTGGTACTTGATTGCCTCCACCCCAACCGCCAGGGCTGTCCCGTAGATCCCCTCCACGTCCATGGTCCGGGACACCTGGGCCGCAGGCCGCGTCAATCCGAGAATAAACTGACCATAGGACCGGGCTCCCCCCACATGAGTAAGCAGCTTCAGGGCGATGTTAGCGGCATCAAGGTTCGGGAAGACCAGGACATCGGCCGCCTGCTTGAACTCCGCGTTCGGTAACTTGATCTCTGATGCAAGAGGATCGAGCGCCGCATCCGCCTGCAGCTCACCGTCGATATCAACTTCGTCGGGGTTCACCCGCTGACGGGCGATTTCAGTGGCCGCCTGAACTTCACGCCCCGAGGACGTGGAAGCGGATCCCTTGGTCGAATGGCTGAGGAGCGCCACCCGCGGACGCCGTCCAAGATAAACGCGTGCCAGTTGTCCGGTCTCCATCGCGATTGCTGCCAGCTGTTCACTGGAGAGGTCCTCATTGAGTCCACAATCGGCGAGAAAGAGAACCCCCTCGCGACCGAAGTGTGCGAGGTGGGGCGCAAAAAGGATGGCTACCGAAAACACCCGGGGCACCGTGGGGACAGGTTTCACAAGGTGCAGGAGCGAACGAAAGATCGAAGCCGGAAAGCTGATGTTGCCTCCCACCAGCCCATCCGCCTGGCCATACTGGATCATCATGGCCCCGAAGTAGGCCGGCTGGCGGATAATCTCGGCCGCATTGGTAATCTCGATACCGCGAATATGCTCGGTGCGCTGAAGGAACTCGCAGAAAATCTCGAAATCGCCGGCCTTCTCCGGTTCCAGCACCTTTATGAAATCCAGCCCAATCCCGTGGTCCTCAGCCAGGGAAAGGATCTTCGCCTTGTCCCCAAGCAAAATGGGAATCCCGACCTCCTCCTTCACCATCTGGGCCGCCACCCGCAAAACACGCTCATCCTCACCATCGGTGAATACCACCCGTTTGGGGTGCCTCTGCAGCTTCGCAATGAGGGATTCGGTGAAGGGGTTGACCTTCGGAAACTGTGCTTGGTCGCTGGACTCTGACATGGGCCTGCACTTGCGCCAGGCGTAGAACCTAGTATTCCTCTCCCCACGCGACAACGCCAAAGGCACTCTTGGCTCAAAAGATTTCGCATGCCGGCCGACTATCACACCCATACTCCCCTCTGCCACCATGCCAGGGGGACACCACAGGACTACATTGAGGCCGCCCTTGGAGCCGGCCTCACCGAATATGGCGTGTCCTGCCACGCACCCCTTAAACCGGAGCCCTTTGACGATTGGCACATGCTCACCAGCGATTTGCCCACCTACTTCGGATGGGTTGAAACTGCCCGCACGCACGCCGCCGGTCGAATCCCGGTCCGGCTTGGACTCGAATGCGAATGGCTCCCCGGATGCGAGCGCTGGATCGAGGACCTCGCTTCGCGTACCGATTGGGATTACCTCATCGGTTCGATCCACTACCTCAGCGACTGGGACTTTGATAACCCCAAGTGGTTGGGGCGGTGGGCGGAGGCAGACGTGGAGGAAACCTGGAGCCGTTACTGGGAAGAGTACGCCAGGATGGCACGGAGCGGACTCTTCGATTTTCTCGGCCATCCCGACCTGATCAAGAAGTTCGCCCACCGCCCGGAGGGCGACCTCCGGCGCTTTTACGAACCAGCCGTGGAAGCCATCGCGGAAGCCGGTTGCGCCATCGAACTGAACACCTCGGGCTGGCACAAGCCCTGCCAGGAACAGTACCCGGCCCGCGAATTCCTCGCTCTGGCCTGCACGGCCGGAATTCCCCTGCTCATCAATTCCGATGCACACGCGCCCGAAGAGGTCGCTCGCGACTTCGACCGAGCCACTGCGCTCGCTCTCGAGATCGGCTACAGGGAAACGCTTCTCTTTGAGAAACGCAGGGGGACTCCCGTCAACTTGGCTGCTTCCCCATGAATCCTGCTCAGGGAGGGGCAGGGAAGCGGGAAGACAGTTCCAGCATGAACCACACCAGCATGATACCCCCCAGAGAAATCATGAGCCCTAATCCAAAAAGGAAGTAGCGGATTCTCCTAGTGCTGAGAGGAAAGCCCAAAGCCGTGATGACAACCTCGGTATAGAGGCCGAGGCAGAAGCAGAGATTCGCACAAAAGCCGAACACGAAAGCCCCGGTAACGACCTTCGCCGGGTGCATGATGGGGAACCCCATCCCCGGGGGATTCTCTGCCATCATCACCTGCTGCAGGTGAATGATGCGCCAGATCAGGACGATTCCGGGCACAAGCAGGATCCCATTGTAGAGAAGCCGCAGTTTCTCCCACGATTTTACCGTCGCTCGACAGAATTCAATCTCCGGTGTGAGCGATTTCATCCCAAACAGCGTGACTTCAGGTAGCCAAAGACACCCTCCGCCGAGGTCACCGCACCCCCCCCCGGACCAACGAGGACCGGTTGCTCCTCCTCCGGAACCTCGTCCCGGCCGTGCGAACCCTGGACCAAAGATGCATCCAGCGGAATGACTCGAAGCAGGGCCCGGAGACCAAGCTTCTTCCGGAGCAGGAAGGCTGCCACCTGGAGTCGAGGAAGGCTGAGGGCGGGATCGAGGTGGAGTTCAGCCGGATCATACCCGGGCTTGCGATGGATATCGACGGTGCGGGCAAAATCGGGCGCCAATCCATCGTCCATCCAGTAGTAGTAGGTGAACCAGGCCCCCGGGGCTGACACCGCGACGAAATCCCCACTGCGTTGCCCGCCAATTCCCTCTCCGAACCAATTGTCCCGGAGCTCGGCCACCCCTTCTGTCGATTCCACTACGTCCCGCACTTCCTTCCGGATCGACTCGTCCCGCACATAGACATGGGCAATCTGGTGATCGGCTACGGCGAAGGCTCGAGAGGCCCCCGCATCCAGCAATTCAAGGCCAAGCTCATTCTTGATCCGGAGCCAGCCCTTCTCCCGGAAGATCCGGTTGAGGTGCACGGGTTGCCGGACCTTTGAAATGCCGTATTCCGAGAGAAGGACAACCTCCACTCCTCGCTTCAGGAAAAACGAAATCAGCTCGTCGACGAGCCTGTCAATCGCCTCATACTCGGCCTCCATCTCCGGCGCACCAGGGCCCCACCGCTGCAAGCCATAATCGAGATGCGGAAGATAGACCAGATTGAGGTCCGGTTCCTCCTGTTCCTCGACCCAGCGCGCGGAATCGGCAATCCACTGGGAACTGGGAAGTCCGGCCTGGGGCCCCCAGAAACTCGGAAAAGGAAACTCCCCCAGGCACCCTGTCAACTCATCCCGCAGGCCAGGAGGATGGGCATAGACATCAAAAACCTTGCGCCCGTCAGCGGGATACATCGGGCGCGGGGTGACGGACCAGTCCGCGCTGGAATACATGTTGTACCACCAGAACATCTTTGCGCAGCGGAACCCCTCGCGCTCCCGTCGCACGGCCTCCCAGAGCTTCTCTCCGTGCACGAGACGATTGCTCTGCTTCCAGAAACGTATCTCCGCATCTTCCCTCTCATACCAGCCGTTCCCCACGATTCCGTGCTCCGCGGGAGAGCGCCCGGTGAGGTAGGTCGCCTGAGCGGTGGTGGTGACGGCGGGAAAGACAGGAGCGAAACTGGCCACCTCACGGTCGGCCGCGAACTTCTGCATGCGCAGCATCTTGTCCGCCAGCAGCCCCCTCGTGAGGCCCACCACATTAAGCACGGCAAGACGTTTCATCAAAACCCCCGAAGGTTAAGCCTTCCCTAATTAGGGACCGCCCCAAGGGCAGCTTCCTTCAGCTCCTCCATGCAGGCTTCGTGCTTCTCCTCATCGATCGAGTGCCGGTCCACACCCTGGCCCACCGCCTCCAGCATCAGGACGGTGAGTTCGCCCCCGAGGTGCTCCCGGAACTCCTCCAGCCCGCCATAAACCAGTCGCCTCCCCTGCTCATCCCTGATCTCCAGCGACTCGTGCCAGATCGGAAGCTGCATACTCTGGAGCAACCTTACCACCCGCCTGGCATCCTCCTCCGGAAGCCAGCCGCAGCGTGCCGAGTAGAGCGTGTCAAGCGCCACCCCCACCGAGACCGCATCGGCGTGACTCATCTCGAAGTTGGTCAACTGTTCCATCTTGTGTGCGGTCCAGTGCCCGAAGTCGAGCGGACGGCTGCTGCCGGTTTCAAACGGATCACCACCCAGCGCAATATGCCTGGCGTGCAGGATGGCGGAACGCTCCACTGCCTCTTCGAGGACCGGAGGATCCAGGGCGTTGAGCGCACCGACATTTTCTTCCAGCCAGTCAAAGAAGGATCCATCCTTCACCAGAGCCACCTTGATCGCCTCAGCCAGTCCGCTGCGGTTGTTGTGCTCATCCTGAGTGTAGAGAAACTGGAAGTCATTCACCACTGCGTAGGGAACCGCAAAGGTCCCGATAAAGTTCTTCTTCCCGAAGGCGTTGATCCCGTTCTTGACCCCAACCCCGCTGTCATCCTGCGCCAGAGTGGTGGTGGGAAAGCGAACGAGACGCACGCCCCGGTGCGCAGTGGCAGCCGACAGGCCAATTACATCGAGAAAGGCCCCGCCACCGATGCAGAAAACATACGAATGTCGGTCAATCCTGTTCCGTTCAATGGGAACAATCCCGTTCATGATCTGGGTCTTGCTGATCTTGCAATCCTCCCCACCAGCCATGATCACGATCTCCGTGAGGACCAGGTTATTCTGCTCTGCCAGATAAGATCGGATCTGCTCCTGCAGATCGGGAAAAAGTCGGTCAATCTCGCTCTCGATGAAGACAATGACCCTGCGTTCACGCTCTGTTTCCAACAGATCGCCCACCACCTGGTTCCCCGGGGCAAAGGCATCCTTGGTAAAGCGGATGCGATGCCGGAAGGTTACCGGGATATCAAAGTCATAGTCGCCCATGAGTCGCTCTTGGTAACGCAGACTACGGAAATTGGCCACCGTTTCTTGTTGCTGTTTGGAAACCAGGAAGAGGCTGGGCCATTATCGCGCACAAGGCACACGAAAATCGGCTTTGTCGGGGATCCAACCATTGTTAGACAGAAGGAATGGGATCAACCAAAACCATTGCTGAAGGACGGTATCTGGGGCTCTACGAGCGCGATGGCTGGGAATTCGCCGAACGACCCAACGCCGAGGGAGTGGTCGGGATCCTGGCCCTCACCTCTCAGGACGAGGTGATCCTGGTGGAACAGTTCCGGCGCCCCATGAACGCCCCGGTGATTGAGATCCCGGCCGGTTTGATCGGTGACGAGGACGACCATCAAGGTGAGTCCCTGGCCGAAACCGCCCACCGTGAACTCCTGGAGGAAACGGGCTATCAGGCAGAATCGATGAAACTCCTGCTCTCCGGGCCAACCTCCCCGGGAATGACCTCGGAAACAACCCACCTCTTCCTTGCAACCGGTCTGCAACAAATCTCCGGGGGAGGAGGAGTCGGGGACGAAAACATCCGTGTGCACCGTATCCCGCTCGGCCATCTGCGCACTTGGCTGAACGAGCAGGAAGCCAAGGGCCTCCTGGTCGACTTCAAGATCCATGCAGTCCTCTGGCTCGCGGGCTGCCACGATCACGGCTTGCAATAAGGTTCTCCCCGGGCCCTAGTAAGACCATGCAATCTGCAACCCGCCGCCGCTTCCTCACCACCGGAACCCTCGCCGCCACGGCTGGTTTGTTTCGTGCCTCCGCCGATCATCACAAGGGCGGAAAGGACCATCCCATCCTGCTGTCGCTGAAATGCGGGATGTGTGGCGAGGGGAAGACGCTGGACGAGAAATTCCGCCTCCTGAAGGACCTTGGCTACGATGGGGTGGAACTCGACTCCCCCGGAGGACAGAACAAGGACGAAGCGAAGAAAGCTTCCGCGAAAGTCGGTCTGCCCACCCACGGTGTGGTCGATTCGATCCACTGGGGCACCACCCTCTCCGATCCTTCTGCCGAAGTGCGGGAGAAGGGACTCCAGGGGCTGCTCACCGCCATTCGGGAGAGTGATGCCATCGGCGGCACTTCAGTTCTTCTGGTCCCTGCCGTGGTTAATGCCAAGACCACCGAGCAACAGGCCTGGGATCGATCCATCGGGCAAATACGCAAGGCCTTGCCCCTTGCCGCCAGACTGGGGGTCCACATTCTCATCGAAAACGTCTGGAACCGCTTCCTCTACGACCACGATGGCCCCAACAATCAGACCGCCGTAAAACTGGTAAAGTATATCGATGAAATCGACAGTCCATGGATTGGATCCTATTTCGACATCGGCAACCACCAGAAATACGGCAAGCCCGCGGAATGGATCCGCTCCCTGGGCCACCGTATCGTGAAACTGGACGTCAAGGACTGGGGGGTGAAGGCTGGCTTCTCCAAGATCGGTGCAGGGGACGTGGACTGGCTCGACGTGCGGAAGGCCCTCGCCGAAATTCGCTTCACCGGTTGGGCCACCGCGGAAGTCGGCGGCGGAAATCGCGCGCGCTGCGCGGAAATCCTGGCAAACATGCGCAAGCATTTGCTCGGGGCCTAGTGGTCCCGCTGTGTCGCCCCGGCAATGAGCGACGAATCCCAGAACCGCTTCTCCGGGCTGGCCCGCCTGTATGGAGAGCCCGGACTGGCCGCCCTGCGCCGGGCACATGTCGCCGTGATCGGAATTGGAGGGGTGGGATCCTGGACTGCCGAGGCTCTTGCACGGAGTGGGGTGGGGGAACTCACCCTGGTCGATCTCGACGATGTCTGTGTCACCAACACCAACCGGCAGATACACGCTCTCTCCGACACGGTGGGCCAATCCAAGGTTCAGGTGATGGCCGAACGGATAGCAACCATCAACCCGGAGTGCACCCTGCACGCCGAGGAATGCTTTCTAACGGGGAACAACGTGGAGACCCTCCTTGATCGCTCCCTGGATGCCGTGATCGATGCCATCGATGCGGTCCACCCCAAGTGCCTTCTCCTGGCCCAATGCCACCAGCGTCAGATTCCGATCATTACCTGCGGAGCGGCAGGCGGCCGGTGCGATGCCACTCTCATCGAGATTGCTGATCTCAGCCGTACCTTCAATGATGCACTCCTTCATCAGGTCCGCAGGAATCTGCGGGGCAACTACGGTTTTCCCAGCGGCGAAGATTCCCGGAAGAGATTCGGCATCCCAGCGGTCTTCTCCACCGAGAACACTCTCTATCCACAGGGTGACGGTTGCGTTTCGACCGAACGACCGACCCCCCAGCCCGCAGGACTACGCTGCGATGCGGGCTTCGGATCGGTCACCCATGTCACTGCGGCCTTCGGGCTCCTCGCCGCCGGCGACATCATCAATCGAATCGCGGGGTCGAGAAACAAAGAAGGCGGCCCGGGGCCGCCCTCAGGATCCGGAATCTGAGATCTGCAATCTACTTCACACCCTTCTTCGAGAGGCGCGTCCCACGCGTCGATCCCTGCCGGGCCTTGAACTTGGGATTGGTCTTGTTGATGACGTAGAGGGTGCCCCGGCGCTTCACGACCTGGCATCCGGCGTGGCGGCGCTTGAGCGAGTTGAGGGAAGAAAGAACTTTCATGACTCGTCCGAAAGGGGAGGCGCACTCTAGGCCGGATCAAATCGCTGTAAAGCCTATTCTCAAGGGCGTTTTCCGGTAATTCAGCGCACTTGCGATAGCCGGGGCAGTGTGAGACCCTGCCGACAACGGAGCTTGCGGGGGCCCTGTGGAGGACTGGCCACGGCGAAGCGGGCAACGGAAGACCGGACAGATGGCGGATAACTCTTACCAGGAACCGGATCCCCCCTTCGACCTCTCCCTGCGCCCTCCGGAATTCGGGGAGTTCCACGGCCAGGAAAAGGTCAAGGAGCGCCTCATGCTGATGGTGGAAGCAGCCCGGCAGCGCAACGATGTGCTCGAGCATATCCTGCTCTCCGGCCCCCCCGGACTGGGCAAGACAACTCTGGCCAACATCATCGCCAGCGCAGCGAAGTCCAACATTCACACCACCTCCGGTCCCCAAGTCGAGAAAGCGGGAGATCTGGCGGGGATTCTGACCAACCTGCAGAAGGGCGATGTGCTCTTCATCGATGAAATCCATCGGCTCCATCCCGCCATCGAGGAATACCTCTATCCTGCCATGGAAGATTACCGGCTCGACATCATCATCGACTCCGGCCCCTCCGCCCGTTCCATCCAGCTCAACCTGCCCAAGTTCACCCTGGTGGGAGCTACCACCAGGGCTGGCATGCTCACCGCGCCCCTGCGATCCCGCTTCGGCCTCGTCAACCGCTTGGACTACTACAGCCTGGAAGAACTTTGCGTCATCATCATGCGCTCGGCCGGGCTGCTGGAGATTCGGATCGACGAAGGGGGGGCCCGGGAAGTGGCCTCCCGGTCACGGGGGACCCCCCGGGTAGCCAACAATCTTCTGCGCTGGGTCCGGGACTACGCGCAGGTCCGGGCCGACGGCCTGATCGACGCCGGAACTGCCGGCAAGGCCCTCGCCATGATCGAGATCGATCAGGACGGACTCGATGAGATGGACAAGCGCATCCTGGAAACCGTCATCTACAAGTTCAATGGCGGACCGGTGGGCCTGAGTTCACTCGCCGTGGCAGTGGGGGAAGATGCCTCTTCCCTTGAGGAGGTCAACGAACCCTTCCTCATCATGCAGGGTTTTCTCAAGCGCACCCCCCGGGGACGGGTGGCCATGCCCTCCGCCTACCAGAAGATCGGAGCCGAGCCTCCGCAGGGTGCACAGGGGGAACTGCTGTAATCAGGACAGCTTCCGGATCGTATCCGTCCCGCTTGCCTTTACTCCGGCTGGGCCTTCTCCGCCTTGCGCTTGGCCTTGCGCGCCTTGCGGCGGGCCCTTTTCTCCTCCTTGTTCTCAGCCGGAGCCGGGGCGGTCGATTCGGCCTTGGCCTTGGATTCACCCCTGCTCCCGGAGTCCGCCTCCTTGAGATCTTCCACGCCAACCAGCTTCACCACTGAAACAGACTTGAGAGGCAACTTCCCGGGCGCACCCTCGGCCTGTGGAATCCCCGCCGGAAGCCCCGTTTCGAGGAGAATGGTCGTTGCCACCTCCAACGGCTGCCCCAGGTCGATATCAAACAGCATCATGCCCGTGGCCTCCTTGACCTCGGTCTTCAGGATCTCCTCTGCTCCTTCCCCATCCCCCTCCTTCGTTTTCCCCGAGAGCGAAATCCGGGCCACTTCGCGTCCTTCCTGCTCGACGACATTCTCGAGCTTGAGGGTATAATCGATCGTGACCTTCCCCCCAAGTTCTCCCATCGGCAGGTCAACCTCCGACTTCCAGCTGTCGCCCGGCTTGACATCCCTGCCAGGAAGGAACTCGGAACTTTGCCGGGCCATGGCCTCCAATTCCTCCTTTCCCATCCCCAGCTGGTCCGCTCCCTGCACGTCGTCCAGCCCTTCGAATCCCACCATTTTGCCCTTCTTGTCGTAAATTACCGCGAACTTCGTCTCCGTC
>Ga0315327_10002363_pt1 | contig 9986 bp, 5 predicted proteins | sample M110032315metaG_FD_203460 | JGI IMG/M metagenome (GOLD analysis project Ga0315327, IMG submission 203460) | Ammonia-oxidizing marine archaeal communities from Monterey Bay, California, United States - M1 100m 32315 | ecosystem: Environmental > Aquatic > Marine > Coastal | place: USA: California... | reverse complement strand
CAGTATCTCTCTCTACACATACACATGAAGAGGTACCAGGAACAGGTGGAGCCTCTTCTCCTGTCCCATCTACTCAAGAAACTGCTTCACCAACCAAAGGGACATAATTTTTTTGAAAACGGAACGAATAATAGAGAGGGTAAGGAATTTTTTTTCAAGTAAGAAAAGAAATGTCAAATATTTGAGTGGTGTACAAAAAAATAATACGAAACCAACAGAAATGGAGCTGTTCTGTACTATGATGAAAACTAAGCGCTGGGCTGATGTAAAGAGTCGAAGCAAACCGGTCCGCAAAAGGGAATCGAGGTAACTCTGTGTCTGATATAAAAGATACCCGCAGGGTACAGGGCACCATGGCACCACCACCGCCACCGCAGGGCCCAGGGCCAGGTTACCCGGAAGCCGGCTCGGACGGGCCACCAACCCATATTACAACAAAAGAACACAGAGATTCAACGATGGGTGCAGCCAGGACAGCACCGGCGATGATTAAAACGGACCATATGATGATTGATATGAATGGCCGGTGCTTTAAACCGGGTACCCGAGGCATAGGAAGGGGTAATCCGGGTCCGGGCCGGAAAGATTATAGAATGGTACTTATAAACAAACACAGAAAGAACATGTAAAGGTATATAAATAGATCTATGAGTATATTATCAGATAGTACAGGTCAATCACTGGTAGCACGTAAGAGAGGCTGGGCAGATCTAGATCTTGCCCTTACCCTACATCCTATTAGGAAAGATATCATCCCTTTAAGAGATATAAGCGCAGTTAAGAACGCCGTGCGGAACTTGTTACAGACCAACTTCTATGAGAGACCCTTCCAATCGACCACAGGGGCCAATCTAAGGGGATTACTATTTGAACCGAACGACGTAATTACCCGGATAGCCATGAGAGAAGGCATCAAAGAGGTACTTACCCAATACGAACCGAGAATTCACTTGCAGGGGTTATACATAGAAGAGACGTCCCAGGGGAATGGCTTTAAAATTACGATTGCGTTCAGGGTAAAAGAAAATAGTTCTACCCAAGAGGTCGAATTAATTCTAAGAAGGTTAAGATAATTTTTTTTCTCCCGGTAATTTTTTCCCCGGGGTAATTAACACAGGAATAAGAAAAGATGGCAACAAATTTAAAAGTAACAGAGTTAGACTTTGATCAGATAAAACTGAATCTTAAGAACTACCTCAAAACCCAATCTACGTTTAATGATTATGATTTTGATGGGTCCGGTCTCTCTGTACTCCTTGATGTTCTTTCATATAATACTCATTACAATGCCATGGCCGCTCACTTTGCCCTTAATGAGGCCTTTCTTGATTCTGCCCAGATAAGGGGTAATGTTGTATCTCGGGCCAATCTGTTAGGATATACTCCTCGTTCTAAGTTAGGGAGTAGGGCAACGATTGAAGTAAAGGTCGATGTCACCGGTCTATCCGGTACTCCTACCGCTCTTACTCTTTCTCGAGGAACCAAGTTTACTTCTATTGTCCAGGGTCTGGAATATAATTATGTTGTTCTTGAAACACAGACCGCCACCAAGACGGCCAATGTATATACCTTTACCGATGTTGTAATAGCCGAAGGGACATACAAGACCCTTAAGTTCAGGGTAGATAATGATATCGCCATTCAGAAATTTCAGATATCCGATAAGGATGCCGATACAAGTACTCTTCGTGTAAGGGTTCAGGCCAATCAGGAATCCACCTCTTATGATATCTTCTCTAAGTTTACCACTCTTCTTAATGTTACCTCTACCTCAAAGATCTTCCATCTTCAAGAGAATTCAAACGAGTATTACGAAATATATTTTGGTGACGGGGTAACAGGGTTCAAACCTACAAATAATAACATCGTCACAATGGATTATATCTTTACAAATGGAAAGGATGCAAACGGGGCCAAGACCTTTACGGCCGTCGATAATGTGGGAGGATATACCAATATTACCGTCTCAACAACCAGTAATGCCACCGGTGGGGCAGATCAGGAAACAATGGAGAGTATTAGATATAATGCTCCGCTTACATTTACTTCCCAAAACCGGGCCGTGACCTCCGATGATTATCGTGCGATCATACAAAGGGAGTTCTCTGACATCGATGCCATCTCTACATGGGGTGGAGAAGATAATGATCCACCCGATTATGGTGCCATTTATGTCTGTATAAAACCCGTTCTAAACGATGCCCTCACCACAGATCAGAAGACAGAGATAAAGGATACCGTTCTGAAGGGAAAGAACGTGGTCTCTATCACACCTACCCTGGTGGATCCTAACTATACATACCTGGATCTTGACGTATACTTTAAATATAACAACAACCTTACGGATCGTACTTCGGTAGAACTCGCCTCTGTGGTAAGAGATACCATCGATGATTATAACTTTAATAACCTTAATAAATTCGATGGCGTATTTAGACATTCCCAACTTCTAAAGAGAATCGATTCGTCCGATCCTTCTATTCAGAACTCGACGGTTCGCCCTTTCATGCATAAGACAATCACACCTCTTGCCACGACAGATCTTAACAACCATACTCTTAACTTTACCGGTTCGTTCTATGTCAGTGGCTCTGCAACAGACTCTGTCATTTCCAGTTCCGCATTTCAAATAAACGGTGTCGATAACTGGTTCGGTGATGAGGCGGTATCCGGTCAGACCACACGAAGGGTATATGCATACAAGATTATTAATTCTCTTGAAGTAAAAACAATTTCGGATTGTGGAACGGTCAACTCGGCCACAGGTCAGATTATTCTAAATAACTTTGTACCCACGGATTCAACCGGTAATACGGTATATACCGATATTAAAATAACCGTGAAACCGGATTCCCTTGACATTGCACCAAAGAGAGATCAACTTTTAAATATCACTGCGGCCGGTGTTCTGATAACCCCTGAAATTGATACGATCGCAGTATCTGGTTCTACCGGTTCAATTGGATATACAACTACCTCGAGATTTAGGACCTCATAATGTCAATATACGGATCACATTCTGCCTCGCCCGGATATATAGAATCCGTTGCAAGCACTAAGCGGAAAACAAAAGAAGACATTAGAATAGAACAACTTATTCCGTCTGACATTTTGGATAACGCGGGTGGTATTAAGAATCTTCTCAAGGCCTATTATCAATTTAATAATATGGAAGAGTTTATATACTCTGCAGAAGAAATATTCTCTGATGTTATTCTAAGTGGAAAGGCGGTCTTTAGAATATCCGATCCGGAAAATTCGAACGATCATTTCTTTTCTGATTCTACAGGTGCAAACTCGACCGCGGTTATTACAAACGCCGATGGTTCAACTACACCTGTTTCACTTTCAAATGTTAATATAAACATATCGAATGGTAATGAATTACCCGGTTCATTGGCCACTTCGACTGCCATTTCCGGTAAAACATTTACGATCAACAATCTTTCGGCATATAACGGATTAACAATTAAGCTTACAACAAAGGTTACATATTGGGTAGGTCCTGGTCCATCATATGTTTTAAATGCCATTGAAGAGGCACTAAACATTGATGAGAATACCAATGATTATTTAGAACTTATGCAGAAAGAAATCGCTGCGGCCATTCCAAGAGATTTACAGGTTGATAAGAGAACATTATATAAATCAATTGTCGACTTCTATAAAGTAAGAGGCTCGGCAGATTCTATCGATATATTCTTTAGACTATTATTTAATGAAACCGTTGAAGTAGAAGAACCGTGGGATAAAACACTTATTCCTTCTTCGGGTACCTGGATTAATGGTACATCAACCACTGCAACGGTTGCAAGTAATGTATCTTCTTCTACCGCGGTAACATTAAGTGAGGCAAATGCCGACATTCGTTTAGGTGCCACAATAACAGGAACAGGTATATCTGGTACCGTAACAGTATCAGGTATAACAGGAACATCTCTTACACTTTCTTCTGCACAAACTATTTCTGCCAATACGGTTCTAACGATTGTACAGACAGGTTCTTATGCAGATACAAAGGGTATGTTGAGTAATAATATTAAAATACAAGATTCTGCATACTATCAAAAATTTAGTTATCTTATTCGTACCGGTAAAAATCTGGCCGATTGGAAAAATGCATTTACAAAATTAGTACATCCGGCCGGTTTCAAATTCTTTGGAGAAATTTTACTCTTAACACAATTAACTCGAGCAGCATTAGGTGATAGTGATAAAGTTAGTTTACGAGTCGCAGGTGAAGGACCTACTCAGGCAAGTGCAGAATTAAGTGAACACGGAAATGAAGGTTTCGGTGTAGGCAATACAATGTATGCATATAAGGATATATACGGAAGAACAAATAGAAAAACATTATCATCAATACCAACTCTTCAACCGGGTGCAATTGGTGTTGAAGATTTCCCTGTACTTGTTCAGGCATATGTGGCAATGTTCTCTCCTAATATTGAACCACGAATTAATAGGAATGCAACAACAACCGTAACACTTTCTAGTGGTGCAGTTTCTACAATAACTCCTGTCGACAGAGGATATGGATATCCATTATCTCCTTCTGCTGTACCTACTGTAACAATTACGGGTGATGGAGGATCTGGTGCGACGGCAACATGTACAGTTGACGAATTAGGACAAGTAGATACAATAACAATTACGGCCGGTGGATCTGGATATACTTCGGCCTCTGCTTCAATAAGTGCGAATGCCGATGCAGGAAAACTAAATGAAATTATATTAAGTAACTTAGGTGATAAGAGATATAGAACTGCACCAACAATTGTAATTGACCCTCCAACTTCTACAGATGCAGAAGGTGTTTTACTTGGATCAAACGTTACTGCAACTGCACATTGTAATCTAGATGCAGAAGGTGAAATAACAAGTGTAACTATAGACAACGTTGGTTATGGATATGTTTTAGATCCTGTATTGAAAATTGGATCTACTGCCTCTGGTGAAACAAGAGCACAAGATATTAAACCAATATTAATATTATTACTTAATCATCTTGAAGATATAACACGAACAATTAACGGAAACAATCACTTCAATAATAAACGTGATTATGATTCCATAACTAAATTTAGAGACGAGACGCCAATAATACATTACTCTTCGAATATTATTCAAGATGGCCTTGGAACTAGTATAAATAGATATAGCTCATTAAGTAATATTGAACTACAAACATAACGGGAAACAATCATGACAGCAATAGTAACAACACCTTTTAGAGTCCTCAATGCGGAGAACTTTAAAGCCGACGTAGTGGCAGGCGGTATGTATTTGGGCATTGGTAAATCAGATGTATGGTCTTTAACGACTTCAGATACTACAGACACAACGGCCTTTACTCCTTACGATACCAAAGATAATATCCATGAAGCATGGAAAAATATGTTAGGTCTTAAAAAATTAACAGCGGCCGATATATCACATGTGGTACCTAGACATACATGGAAATCTGGTGATACATATGTTGAATGGGATTCTGATCAAGCAGATATATATGATAAAGCTTTTTATATTGTAACGTCAGAATTTAAAGTATACAAATGTATATATGCACCAGCTGCGACTTCTACTATTCAGCCAACTCAAACAAATACTGCACCTACTGCAGAATCTGATTCTTATATTTGGAAATACATGTATACGATATCAGTTGCAGATGCAGAGAAATTCCTTACAACATCTTATATGCCGGTCAAGACTGTTTCCCTTGCCTATGCTAATGATGCTGCAGCAGAATCCGCTTTAACTGAATCAGATTATGCACAATATCTAAATCAAAAAGCCTCAAGAGATCATGCTCAGGCAGCAGGTATTGAAAGATTAGAAATGACCGCAAATGGTAATAGTAATTATACTGGTAAACCAACTGTAACAATTACGGGTGATGGAACAGGTGCTACAACTGTAGCGGCCGATATTACAATGTCTGGTTCAGGTAGTACACAAAATGTTGCTTCCATTACAATGGCACAGGCCAGAAAGGGTACAGATTATACTGTGGCCGAAGTTACAATTTCTGGTGGAGGTGGTACACTTGCGACGGCACGTGCGGTTATCTCTCCACAAACTGGTCATGGTGTAGATCCTGTACAAGAACTTGGTGGTTTTTATACTGCACTTAATACACTTCTAACAGGTACAGAAGCAGGAGATTTGGTTGTTGCTCAGGACTTTAGACAAGTATCTTTAATTAAAAAACCACTTAATTATGGAACAACTACTGTATCTACTGCAACAACATTAAGAGCTTTAAAATATCTTGATTTAACTGGATCAAATCCTACTGCTAACTTTGTATTAGATGCAATTGTTACCGGAGCAGGTGGAGCCAAGGCGTTTATTACTGAAATAGATGTAACAAATGGTAGATTATATTTTCACCAAAACTCTAAAACCGGATATAAGGCATTTGTTAATGGAGAAGCAATAACCGGTGTAGGAGGTGGAAGTGCAACTCTTGCAGGCACTGCCGTTGTAAATGGTGAAGTAGCCTACAATTCAGGTCAAATGATTTTCTTAGAAAATAGATCTCCTATTAATAGATCATCAAATCAGACTGAAGACATTAAAGTAATAATTGAATTTTAATATACTAATTAGTATATAACCGTAAAGAGAAAAATATGGCAGACGTATATAAACCAATCACGAAAATAACAAATTATAGGACTAGTCCTTATTATGATACTTTCGATGAGAGAAATAATTATCATAGAGTTTTATTTAGACCAGGATATGCTGTTCAGGCAAGAGAGCTTACACAATTACAAACAGCATTCCAAGCCCAAATTGATAGACATGGTCAACACTCATTTTCAGATGGTGCAGCAGTTGTTGGTAGTGGAACTACCGTCGATACTGAATATGCATACATAAAATGTGAAGATGAATTTTATTCTACGGTTGCAACAGGATCAGGTGCTGCATATGATACGAGTACATATATTTCAGAGTTTGTTGATAAAACTATTATTGGTACTGATAATACCGGTGCATTTCAAGTAGAAGCAAAAGTATTGGCCGTAGTTGCAAATGGTTCAGGTCCTGCTCATGGTAGTAATAGTAACGATCCTATTACATTATACATTAAATATAATAAATCTGGCGGAACTTCGGCTACTAATAGAACAGTAAAAACCTTTGGAGCCGGTGAAGTATTTAAAACAACATCCGGTACTATTCGAGTTGGTAAAGTCCAAGGAGAACAAAGTGCAAGTGCTACAGAATATGTTGGTGCAATCGCATCAACAAATTCGGCATTAACTAATGGAACACAAACCGGTTTAGGTTCTGCCGTGCATATTGTAGAAGGTGTACGTTTTGTTTCAGGCTGTTTTACATATGTTCCAGGCGGCACATTAATATTAAACAAATATAATAATATTCCTTCATATAATGTTGGGTTATTAATATCAGAACAAATTATTTCATCAAATGAAGATGCAGATCTAGTTGATAATGCAGCAGGTCAACCAAATGCCTCTGCACCAGGTGCAAATCGATATAAGATTACATGTACTTTAATTGCAGAACCATTATCATTATCTGCCAGAACAACTGCAAACTATTTTTCTTTATTACGAATAGAGAATGGTATTACAAGTTATCCCACTAGAGGAGATAGTGTCGATACAGAATTAAACCAAAGATTTGCAGATAGAACATTTGAAGAATCCGGTAATTATACTGTTTCTCCTTTTGATATCAGTATAGACGAATATTTAAATGATGGTACGAACTTTGGTTTTAAAACTACAACAGAAATTATTGCAGAACAGGCAAGTGTAAATACAACTGCACAAGCAGAAACATTTGGTTTACCAAAATTAAATTTATCACTTTCTCCAAGTACTGCCTATGTTAAAGGTAAAAGAATAAAAACTTCTGCAGATACTAGAATTATATTTGACAAACCACGGGATGCTATAAATGATGTTGCAACGGCGAATGCTGCTATTACTACATTACCTTTAGGTAATTATATAAAGCTAACATCATCTACTATAAAGGGAATGCCTCAGATATCAACGATGCATACTCTTGTTTTAAATACTGGATCAATTGCTTCTCCAACTGCGGTAGGTACTGCACGTTGTAGAGGAATAGAAAAATTCGATGGAACTATACATCATTTATATATCTTTGATATTGTCATGACGTCTGGTACATTCGCTGCAGTAACAAATGTTTCACAAACTAATAGCGGCCAAGAAACTTTTGTGGCCACATTAGCAGGCACTCCTGGTGCGGCAGTTAGATATGACAGTGGACAATCAAGCTTTTTATATAAATTACCATTTTCTACAATACGAACATTAAAAGATGGAAGTAATAATGTAGATACAGATTATATAGTAAGAGCATATATGAGTGGCACAGTTGATTCTAGTGGAAACATTGTATTAACTTGTCCGTCAGGTGGTGTTCTTGCAAATGATGATGATATTCAAGTTGCAGTTGATACGAATGCAGTTGTAGAAGCAAATGCTGTGGCATCTGGTGTAGGTTCATCTAGTTTTACATTAAATTCTGCCGGACTTGATGGTATGTCACTTACACAAGGAGAGAAAGTTCAAGTTGTTGCATCAATACGAAGATTAAATAATTCTGGTTCTACAAGAAAAACAAAGACCATATATACTGATCAAACAAATACTATTACGGCCAATGGTTCTGCATCATATGGTCTAGGCAAAAATGATATTATAAAAATAAGAAGTATTACAGATTCAACTAATGCAGTTGTTACAAATAAATTTACTCTTGATAATGGACAAAGAGAAAACTTCTATGAAGAAGGAAATATTATTCTTAAAGGTGGAGAATCTGTACCTAATGGAAACTTAGTAGTAAAATTTGATTATTATGTTCATTCTGCAGGAGATTATTTCTGTGTAGATTCATATTATGATTCTAATACAAATTCAGCGGCCAATACAATATTATATGAAACTATTCCAACATTTAATGGTGTGAATGGTGTAGTTCAATTAAGAGACTGTTTAGACTTTAGACCATCAAAGGCCACAACTGGTGCCACAACTGGATTTGAATTTAGTTCAGGTACTAATGCATCTACATCTCTTGCCCCTTCACCGGGTACAATTTGTGAAAATGATATTAAATTTTATTTACCTAGAATAGATAAAATATTATTAGGCGATGATGGCATTTTTAAATATGTTAAAGGTACTTCGGCATTTCAGCCTAAGGCACCTGAAGATGTTGCAAACTCAATGACCTTATATGCAATTTCATGTAATCCATATGTGTTTAATGTTAAAGATGTTAAGGCAAATCCTATAGATAATAAACGTTATACTATGAGAGACATTGGTAAACTTGATAAAAGAATTAAAAATTTAGAATACTATACATCACTTTCTTTATTAGAAAAATCTGCGGCCGCAATTGAATTATATTCAGGAATAAATAGTAGATTTAAAAATGGATTTATAGTTGATGGATTCTATGGCCATAATATAGGAAATTCCGCAGATCCAGATTATAGTGTATCAATTGATAAAGTTCCTGGTACTTTAAGACCTAAATTTGATCCACGATCTATTAATTTAGTACGTGCTACTTCAGATCAAAGCAATAATGTATCATCTAACGGAGCAAGCAATGGTGTAACTGCCAAAGCCGTTAAGTCGACAAAGGGTGGTATTATTACAATGCCACATACTACTGTCGCACACATAACTCAACCATATTCAACTTATGCAGAACTTATAAATCCACACAACGTGTTTGCATGGGAAGGAACAATGAAGCTTTCTCCTGAAACAGATGAATGGAAAGAGGTTGATGTAAGACCAGATATAACAATTGATAATAATTCTATATATGATCAATTTGTGGCCATGGCAGAAGAGTCCGGAATATTAGGTACTGTATGGGATGAATGGGAAACTAATTGGACTGGTAAAGAAATTAATGAGAATAGTTATAATCAGATCATTGGCGGT
>Ga0315327_10002362_pt1 | contig 9987 bp, 6 predicted proteins | sample M110032315metaG_FD_203460 | JGI IMG/M metagenome (GOLD analysis project Ga0315327, IMG submission 203460) | Ammonia-oxidizing marine archaeal communities from Monterey Bay, California, United States - M1 100m 32315 | ecosystem: Environmental > Aquatic > Marine > Coastal | place: USA: California... | reverse complement strand
ACAATACTATCCCAACTTTGGTTGCTTGTTGTCCACTTTGCTCGGTCCTAAAGCACCCGGCATGCCATCTTTTTTTGGCTTACCACGGGGTGCGCGTTATACCGAGCCCACAGGATATCTCGGCGCAGCACATGAAGCGTTTGATATCGCTGGTGACCCCGTAGAACCTAAGGTTCGAGTAGGCAAGTTGAAACTGGAAAAAGTGCGATTCGAAAATCGCCAGTCGATGCTCTCACAATTAGATAACCTCGGTAAATTAGCGGATAGTTCTGATGACTCAATTGTTTCGCAAGACCAATTTGCGACGGATGCTGTGGACCTGTTGACCAGCGGACGGATGCAACGAGCTATGGATATTGAAACAGAACCATTGGCGCTGCGCGAACGATATGGATTGAATATCTACGGGCAACGGGTTTTGCTTGCCCGGCGATTAATCCAAGCGGGCGCTCGGTTTGTAACGATCAACCATGCGGTGCAGGGTGGTTTGTTTGGCGACGGTACGACCAACGGAACGTGGGATAATCATGGCTGGCTGTTCGATAGCATGATGTCTTTTGCGTCACGACCTAGCGCCGTACCGAAGGACTCGACATGGCACTCCTATCGCGGTCCTGGTAACTTGCCCCAGTTCGATATGTCGTTGTCGACACTGCTGGATGATCTAGAAAATCATGGTATGCTCGACACTACTCTCGTCGTGGCGATGGGGGAGTTTGGTCGTACGCCTAAAATCAATAAAACTGCTGGGCGTGATCACTATCCCGGTGCAGGTTGCGCCGTTCTTGCTGGCGGTGGTGTTAAGCGTGGTGTTGTAATCGGTGCGACGGATTCCAAGGGTACAGAGCCGTCCACTCGAGCATGGTATCCTGAGGATTTTGCAGCAACGATTTATAAAGCAATGGGAATTGATCCGCACGTGACCTATTTGCCACGACTTGCGCGGCCAACACCAATCTCCCCTGGGACTATTATCGACGGACTTTTGTCTTAAGGAGCTCAGGATATGCGTTGCAAGGTGTTATTTCTCCGTTGTGCGACTGTGCATTGTGTATTGGGCTTGGTGGCTACTGCTAGTCTATTTGCCCAGACGGATTCCGATGTGAATTTGCCGCCAGTCGGATTCTATAAAGACCTGTTTATGAGCAGCGGTGTGAATTTAACCAGTCGCAAAATACTACCAGCGGCGGAGTCGTTGGGTTTATCGTATGAATACTACGCGGGCAAAGACGCCGTCATTCAAAATAGGCTGATCACAGGGGATCACCACGATACCAATGGTGTGTTGTTATATCCAGATGGAGCCCCTCGATTTCGGATGATCTATGTCAACGGCGGCGGCGCAACAAACCACGGGAAATCACTGGAGTTAAGTGGGCGTCAAACACTGCGACAGTTTTTTAATGCAGGTGGCAGTTATTGTGGGAGTTGTGCAGGTTCTTTTTTAAGCGGTCGTAATGTTGACGCATCGGATAATCGGCGTCTTGGGTATCTACATATTTTTCCTTACAACACACTCAATACGGGGCTTAAGAAAGAACAGCTTGATCATGTGATTCCAGATGATTCGCCGTTGTTGAAGTATCGCCAGTTTGGAACGGAAAATCGCGTTGAGCAAGTGTATCACAATAATGGGAATTGGCTGTCGCTTGAAAAAGGAGAGCACCTTGAGGATACCGAAGTCTTGGCGATTTACGACACACCTGGAAAACGTCCTGATCAGGGTGCAGCCATTTGGGCGTACAAGGTGAAGCCCCAGACTGGGCGAGTGGTGAATATAGGTTCGCACCCCGAAGGTGTTAAAACCGGTGATCGCTTAGCGCTTACTGAAGCCTGTTTTCTGTATTCGCTAGATGGCACTGGAGCTCCAAATATAAAAGGGCAGTTGGTGGCTGGTGAGACGCGAGAAATGCTTGCCGATACCACGGATCAAACTCCGGCATTTACCAAGATTGGTGACGGTCAAATTCATCGTTTTTCTTTTGAGGTAGAAACGAGTGTTGTTAAAACGGTGATTGGGCTTAGCGCGGAAGTTGACGTGCAATTGAATTTGTACTTGAGTCAGGAGCTATCAGAAATAACAACGAATAACCTTGCTTATCGTGTTACTGGTCAGGGGAGTGACAAAACGATGCGGGTTCGTTTGGCACCGGGGACCTGGTATGTCGCTGTGGAATGTGCCAGTCGAGTTCACGCAGGTAGGGATGATTCGCAAAGCTACTATGTCTACGATGATCCTCAAGGTCTTCTTAACGGGGTTGCCTATAGCCTGGGATTGCAACATCGGTTACGGCGTCGTTATTTGCGTACTGTTGGGTCTGTCGTTAGTGTTGAGTAATTTGATAAGGTGATTAACAGGCGATACAAATAGATGCGTATTCTTAGTGCAGGGATTCAACACGAGACCAACACGTTTGCCACCACACGAACCACGACGGCGGATTTTGCCCGCGACAGTCATTTGGGTGATGAGTTTAACGGCGGTGATGCTATTGTTGCACGCTATCAGGGTACTAACACGATTCATGGTGGTTATCTTGAGGGGGCAGCAGACGCCGGTTTTGAATTCGTGCCGTTGTTTAATGTACATGCGTGTCCATCGGGGATGGTTACACGAGGCTGTTTTGAAGAGCTTGTGGGCGAAATGGTTTCGCGAGTCACTACGGCACTACCCGCCGATGGAATATTACTTGATCTACACGGCGCTATGGTGACGGAAGAATTTGAAGATGCTGAGGCCGAGATTGTGAGGCGGGTGCGAGAGGTTGTGGGTGAGGCAGTGCCGATCGTGGTGACTTTGGATTTACATGCGAATATTTCGCGGTCGTTAGTCCAGCGATCAACGGTGATTATTGGATTTGATACGTATCCCCATGTTGATATGGGCGATCGAGGGCGCGAGGCAGCGCGGATGATTAAACATATTGTCGACGGCGACGTCCATCCCCAGCAGGCGTTCGTGCAGTTACCTTTGCTGACGGTGCCTCCGATGCAGTGCACGCTAAGAGAGCCGATGGCTGGAATTATCGAGCAACTCAACGCGCTCGAGCAGCGCCCCGGGATCTTAACCGCCACGATTGCCATGGGCTTTCCGTTTGCCGATATAGCGTGTATGGGAGTGTCCGTGTTGGTAACAAGCGATGGTGATATAGGTTTAGCGGAGGCGGCAGCAGATGAGATAGCGAGTTGGCTGTGGAATGCGCGGGCGGCATTACAACCTGATTTAGTTAGTATTGAAAAGGCAATGGAGATTGCTGCAACGGTAGATGGCTTGTTGATTTTCGCTGACGGTTCTGACAACCCTGGCGGTGGTGCACCGTGTGATGGTACGGTGGCGTTAAAGGCGATGATAGACGCTGATTTTCAGGGCGGGATCGTCGGGTTGATTGTTGATCCTGAGACAGTCGAGCATGCGATAGCTGTCGGCGTGGACGGAGTGATCGATGTTCGCCTCGGGGCCAAGACGGATACGCTGCATGGCGAATCGGTTGTTGCGACGGCCGAAGTACTGGCGCTGAGTGACGGCGAGTATGTCTACGGTGGCGCTATGGCGCAGGGGATTTCAGATACGCTAGGGCCAACAACGCTGCTTAAAATTGGCGGTGTGCAAGTGATTGTCAGCAGTTTGCGGAGGCAGTTGATCGATCGAAATATGGCGGCGACAGTCGGGGTCGATTTCGCTGACTTTAAACTGTTGGTTTTAAAGAGCGCCGTGCATTTCCGCGCAGATATCGGACCGCTTGCCGAAATAATTCTTGATGCCGATACGCCAGGTGTACATCGCCCCGATTTTTCCTGTTTCGATTATAAGAATGTCCGGCGAGATGTTTATCCGTTGAATGTGGAAGATTAACCGCCATTAAAATTCGGCTAGGCATAGTTTTACCTGTGATTACAATTCGACTTTCAATGCGGTTATCAACTGCTCGAGGTCGGAGGGTGTGTTGTAGAGATGACTCGATACTCGCACGTATCGTTTTTGTTGCCAATCGATGATGGGGATTTCGATATGATGCTTTTCCCACAGTGCCTTTTGTAGCGATTCACAATCACCGTCAGGTAGTTGAACGTGTGCCATTGTTCCGTACCATTGGCGATCATCGGCAACCAGGCACTCGCCAGAAAATTCCTGCAATAGAGTTTCCCGGGCGGTATGCGACAAGTGGAAAGTGTAATCTCGAAATGTGTCGAAGCCGATTTCCGTCATGAAGTCGATCGCCGCTGGGATGCTCAAGTAGGCTGCGGTGTTGCGCGTGCCTACCCAGACAAATTCGTCGTCCCATGTCTGGGGAGCGGTTGGTGGAATTAACCCCCAACTGAGTACCGGTGTTTGCACCCAGTGATGATGTTCTGGAGCAATGTAAACAAAGCCAGAACCTAACGGTGCGCACAACCATTTATGGCAACTAGCCGTGTAGAAATCGCAGCCAATGTCCGCGAGGTCAACGTCTAGTTGAGCTAGGGCATGCGGGCCGTCGACGCAAACGAGTATTCCCTTTCGCTTGGCTCGCTCACAGATTTGCTTCACCGGTAATGTGATAGCCGTCGCTGAGGTTATGTGGCTGACAATGATAACCCGCGTATTGTCGTCACAAACTGAAAATATGCTATCTAAGATTTCATCGACATCATGGATGTAAGAGGGGAGCGTTGCGGTGCGTAGTTGTGTGCTAGTCGTTTTGCAAGTCCGCTGCCATACGCGGGTAACGGCTCCATACTCATGATTGGTGATTACGACGTTGTCCCCGGTTGATAACGGAAAACAGCCAGCGATGACATTCATCGCCCAAGTTGCGTTGTCGACAAATGCGAGGTTGCTAGCAGTTGTGTTGAGGAATTGGCCGAGGCGCTGCTTGGCGGCATAAGTAGCATCGGTTTGTACGCGACATAAGAAATCCATCGGCTGTTCTTCTAGTTGTCGTGTCCATTGGTCGCGAACCTGTTTGACACACGTCGGTGTAATTCCAAAGGACCCATGGTTTAAATATGTGGTGTCACTACGGATATCAAAGTGATGGGTGAATGGCGATGTTGTTGTCATGGTGTTAGGGAGTTGCTGCGAGTTCGGCGCGGGTGTATTGTGCAAAACCTCGTCGTACCTCAGTCGTAGACTTCTTGAGATGATTTTGCATATCAGTATCGTGCAGCGATTTGCCGCCGTGGTCAAGCAGTTCAGCGACGTGTGCCGCGACTGCCGTGTCATAGCCTTTTAAGGCGCGGAACAAAGCGGATAGGGTTTCGTGCTCATCGACGAGTAAATGCGCATATTCCTTGGCGCAAGAAAAATTGTCATCACGATCGATGTCTAGATAGATCACGCCGGTAGACCCAATGGTGTAAGGATCAAAGTGTTTTGATGTAGGTTGATAGGGCTTAGCGGTGGGCCAGTGCAGTCCTGTCACACCATCGCCGCGAGCAATGGCGACGATGAAGCAATCGTGTCTCAAACGCGATAAGTCAACTTTTCCGCTCCATTTGACGCCAGGTTGCTTTCCGTCAGAAATCGTGATTGATTTGAAGAGCTCGCCGTTGGCATATATATCAAGCTGTCTGGCGGTGACCCAGGATGGTCCCTGTACTTTAATGTCCGCCGTGAGACGAGCTTTTCCCGAAGTGATTTCCCCTGGACCAAACTGTTTGTTGATGAGCATGGTTGTGAGTAGTCCGTAGCTCAGGTTGGTTTTGCCACTGTTAAATGCTTGAACGGCATTTTTGATGTTGATGTTGCCAGCGTCGCTGTCATTACAATAAATGTATGTTCGTGCTTGGCCGATAAAATGTCGTGCGACGTCATGTGAGTCGCTGCAACCAACGCCAGTTACCGAAAGTCCGCGGTTAAGTAATCCGAACCAGTCTCGGTAAAGCCGCATGACGTCCGTTTGGATGGCGCCGGAATTCACTAGTTCCATAGCGGTTGCTGGAAATTGCCAGTCCAGTTGACTGCGTCCAGTCACTTGGTTGTGTCGTGGGGGTGAGAAGGGAGTGATTCCACTGTGCACGTCGCGGGCGTGGTTTAAAATGATCGCGCTAGCCCCCGTTTTATCGCGTATCGAGGCGGCGATTTCCTTCCATGTTTCTAGCGTGTGATTGGGTAGTGGGGCGCCGTTTGAAACGGGGAAGATGTTGAAGTGCCCGACGCGAGTGGTTACTTCGTTGCCAATCACGGGTGTGTAGTATTGATTTAATCCAAGTTGATTGACTAAGGGCGCGTAGTTGATGTGCAGGTTGTGGTCGGTGGCGATCGGTAGTTCTATCCCTTCGCCAGCAACGGTAACCAGTCGCTCGTTTAAGGTGGCGTCACCGTGGCGAGAATAGCTAAAGGTATGAACGTGAGTGTCGCAAGCGACCATGCCGGCGGTGTCCACTTCACGTCGAATGGTTAAATGGTGGCGCGGTGACTCTGTGGTGGTGTTCGTTGCACTAATGTCAACCGTTACTGAGTCTACGCTCCACTCCATTCCGCGTCCGGCGTAGATTGTATACTTGCCCGGTGGTACCTTAATCGTGACCTTGCCCGTACTGCTGTAGATGACACCCTCACGTACGGCTGTCGTGTCCGTTGATTGGTTACCGGTGCTTGCTAAGCAGTAACGGTTGTTGAGAATTGTTAGGCGACAAGGTGTGCCCTGATTCGTTGCGGCATCCGTGACTTGAATTGCTATCTCGCATTGTGATAAATGTTGCTGTTTCAAAACGTTGTAAAAACGTAGAAATCCAAAGTAAATGTCATCTGGGGTTTTGCTCCCGGTTTGGATCAGCGTTAGTTTGTTGCTGCCGGGTTTGATTACATCCTCGGGTATGTCGAAAAAAACGACCATGCGGTTTTCATCGCGCGGTAGCCTGCCGATGGTCTTGTTATTGATCGCCAGTGTCCATTGTTGTTTAACGTCGACTTGCTCAAATGAGAGGCTTCGAGGAAGGTTGTCTTGCTCAGCATTAAAGGTGAGGTTCAAAGAATCTGATTCGCTTTGAACAGCAAATGTATCCCATTCTTGCTCGCCACTGCGCAGGTGCCTTAGTCGTTCGGCATGCAGTATTGATGTGTAGATTAGAGAAATAACAATAATCGAGATGTGGCGTAGCTGCATGATAGGCGTTTGCTTATTTAACCTCAAATCCGCTGCGTTGTTCGCGTGACATTAGGGCTACCGCTTCCTTGTCTCCGGGGAATGTTTCCGTTTGAGGATCCCATTTGATGGTTCTGCCTAGACGCTGGGCAATGTTACCAAGGTGGCAAGTCGTTACACTGCGGTGTTGGCTTTCAACATCAGATATTGGTGCGTGCCGAGTGGTGATGCAGTCAAAGAAGTTACCCATGTGATTGACGATGGCATCAAGTTTTCCGTTGCGCAGAGGGCGGTCTAGATTGTCGTGGGCATAGTCGTTCCATTCGCTACGATCGAGCGGATTGGTGGCTAACGCCTCTACTGGTGCACCGGTGAGTGTACCGCGATTGACGAAGATCCGCCCCGCGGTTCCGGTGAACATGATTCCGTTGCGGCCCGTATCGGAGACGGTCATCACGACATCATTAGCATATTGATAGGTGGTGTGGAAATCGATCGCGACATCGTAGCAATCGGTGCTCGTGGTGGGGTATTTCGCGGTGGCACTGATTTCTACGGGAAAGGAATTGATACCCCATTGAGCGATATCGAGGTGGTGGGCACCCCAGTCGGTCATTTGTCCGCCGGAATAGTCGTACCACCAGCGAAAAGTGTAATGGGCGCGTTCAGGGATGTAGTCGTAGTCGGGGGTTTGCCCTTTCCAGAGGTTCCAGTTGAAATGCTTGGGAACCTTGAATTGCTCAAAGGGGCCGCCAACTTTGTTTTTTCCGAGGACAACGTCTACGTTGGTGAGTTTGCCAAGTCGGCCGGCGCGGATTAATTCAATCGCGAGTCGAAAGCGGGAGTCGCTACGTTGCCAAGAGCCGACCTGGAGTACTTTGCCGGTGTCTTTAACGACCGAGCGGAGAAATTTACCTTCGTCGATGGTCAATGATAGTGGTTTTTCAACATAGACATCTTTGCCAGCGCGGAGGGCGTCGGCAGCCATTTTAATGTGCCAATGATCAGGAACTCCGATGAGCACAACGTCCAGGTTAGCACTGTCGAGCATGTCGACGTAGTTTTCGTAGATGCGGGGAGTACTGCCAAACGCGGCGCGGGCTTGTTCGCGTACATGTTGGTCAACATCACAAAGAGCTACGATGTCTCCATAGCGTTGGGCTTTCTCCGTAATTACAGAGCCTTGGTAGCGTAATCCAATCGCGCCTACACGTAATCGCGAGTTGGGGCTTTGGGGCTTGCCGTCTTGAGCCGTAACGGAATGGTGGAATCCGGTGCCCGCAAGTGTGGCTGCAGTGAGAGATGTTTGTAGAAACGTCCGGCGTGTCGTTTGGCTGTAATTCATGTGTTTTATTGTAATATACTGTGGGTTGGGTATCTATCCATGGGTGATTTGCCAACGCTGGGCCGGGGGATACGGCCCATAAGTCTATCGATTCTTATTTTTGGCTATCGCCTAGGACTCGCATGACGTTGCCACCGATAATTTTACGGATATCTGTGTCACTATGGCCTCGTTGTACGAGTCCGACGGTGAATAGTGGCCAGTTGGTCCAAGCCATGCTGCCTGTCATGACAGGGGTTGTGGGAAAGGGGTCGTCGGGCCAGAGTGAACGGAATTCTTTGCGGCGGCGGCCGCGTGATGGTATTTTGCGTCGTTCGGTTGCGTCGTTTTGAGATGTGTAGGCAACGTCGGTACCGATGGCGACGTGATCTGCACCGAATTTCTTAACGATATAGTCTACGTGATTTAGGAGTTGGTTGAGATCGCCGCTACCCCGGAGAAAACGTGAAACGCAGCAAACACCTAGATATCCACCTGTATCGGCTATCGCTCGGATTACTTCGTCTGGTTTACTGCGAATATGTGGGTGGATGGCCGCGACGGTGCTATGACTCGCGACGACTGGTTTGCTGGAGGATTTAGCGGCTTCGAGACTTGTTTGCCATCCCGAATGCGCACAATCAGGAATTACACCGATTCGGTTCATTTCCGCGATAGCGCTGTGGCCGAAGTCGGAAAGCCCCGCATTAGCTTTTTCAGCACAACCGTCGCCGATCATATTACGGCGCTGGTAGGTGAGGTGCATCATACGTATTCCGAGTTGATAGAAAATTTTAACGTAACGCAGTTCATCTTGAACCGAGACCCATTGTTGCGTGAGAGGTACACCATTTCCCGTAAAACATAGGCTATGGCGGTTTTCTTTTTTGGCTTGGAGGATGTCTTCGGGAGTGACCGCCTTGGATACGAAGCCTCGCATTAGGTCCGTTACGTAGGTAAAGCGTGCGAGGCGTTTGATGAGTCGCAGGGGGTCCTGTCCTTCTTCACCCGCGTTTTGGAAAATGCAGGTTACGCCGCTAGCACGCCATGCGTCGCGGTATTCTTGTTGTTCTACAGCGTTGTTCACATAACGCGTCATACCGAAATCTTCACGTAAATCGTCGATTTCTGCCGAGGAAGCACCAGCTTCAATCGCGGACTTTATCACGTCACCGTCAACTGCAGCCCGTGGTGAGAAACCGTACGAGTCAAAAACAATGGAGTCAGCGTGCAATTCGAGGCCATGCTGCAACTCGCGATCGCTGGGTTTCAGCGTTTCTAGGGCATTAATTCGGTAGCCGGCAATTTTGGGATTAAGTCGTTGTGTGAGTCGTTCAACAGCAGGGGAGGCTGCCGTTACATTAGAATTCGCGAGTGCGAGAGCTGTTGCTGCAGTGGTTGTTTGTAGGAAATGACGACGGGTGTGGTGGGGGGTCGATTTATTCATAGTATCCGCATTGTATTATTGTTTGGATCGCAATATTGCTAGTCCATCAGAATTACCGCATATTCATCTGAAAAAATTTCCTTTAGTTCGAAATTAAGAAGACGAAAGTAATCTCAAAACACGATAAATTATTATAAAACTTCAGGGAA
>Ga0315327_10002357_pt1 | contig 9995 bp, 8 predicted proteins | sample M110032315metaG_FD_203460 | JGI IMG/M metagenome (GOLD analysis project Ga0315327, IMG submission 203460) | Ammonia-oxidizing marine archaeal communities from Monterey Bay, California, United States - M1 100m 32315 | ecosystem: Environmental > Aquatic > Marine > Coastal | place: USA: California... | reverse complement strand
GGATGGGTATTCTAACCTCCTCGTCTTGGTTTTGTTCTTCTTGTTGGTGCAGCATTTTGAGGGTCTTCCGGCCATGGATGTTTTGGATAGCGCCCCTTCATTTCCTTTCTGACGTCCTGATAGGAATTTGCCAGAACCCGGCCAGATCCTGGGTGACCTGCAGTGGTCTGCCGGCGGGGGATAGCAAATGGACGGTGAGCGGTATCTGGCCATTGAGGACTGCGGGTGTATCAACACATCCAAACATCTCCTGCAACTTTACTGCGAGTACCGGCGGCGTAGTTGTGTAATCAATCGAGTAACTCGAACCGGAAGGCACCTGCAACCGCTGCGGAGCCAGTGTATTCAGTTGTTGATTTTGCTCCCAGGTCAGTAGCGCTGTCAGAATGGATTTTAAATCAAGCTTCTTAAAATGGCTTAGCAGGTTGACGGGTTCGAGATAGGGGCCGAGCCAATCGTTCATGGAAGCCAGCAGGTGTTCACTGGACACGTCAGGCCAGGTTTTAGAGCCGGCATTAGCTCGGACGAGTTCGACCCGGGCCTGCCATTGTCGAATCTCCGGTGTAAACGGCAAGGTTTCCAGGCCTGAAGTTTCAACATGTTTTATGAGCGCTTCTTTTTTGGCTTCAGCTGGAACCTTTGAGAGCTTGTTGCGGCTTAACACGAGATCGCCAATCTGTTGTCTTTCTTCGGCAATGAAGCGTTTTGTTTTACCGTCCCACTCAACAATGGTGTTGTGCGTCACCTGTTCTGAGAGTAAGGATTCGAATAGTGTTTCATCTAAAGTTGCGGCGGATCGAATCATGTCGCCTTTCGATCTCGCCATTCCTCCGATCTCAGCGACGGCTAGCCACCTGGACCGTTCCAGAGCATGGTTCCCCGGGATGCTTGCTCCGCAGCCATTCGACAATTGAAAGCCGCCAGCGTGTCGGTGTCTGGCAATCCGATCAGGGTAGGCGCAAGAGATTAGATAGCCTGATACCTGATGGGGCTCGATTGGGTTTGTCGCTGTGGCGGTGGCGAGTTGTTTGATTTGCGTGGAAAATATTTCGGCGAGCTGATGGGTGCGGCGAAACCAGCCACGATGCTGATTCGGACATTTTGATTGTCCCAGCAGGATGTCAATTCTCTCGTTCATATCGGGAGTGTCCCGGCCCAATGGGTCGCGATCCGACAGGATGCTCGCAATGAGGCTGGCTGTGTCGGCATGGCCAATCGACTGTCCGCAGATCAGCATATGGGCAAGGCGAGGGTGCACGGCAAGGCCGGCCATCTGGGTGCCGTGGTCGGTTAGCTGTAGTCCGTTATCTCCCTTGACGATCGCGCCGAGTCTCACCAGCAACGATACTGCCTGCAACCAGGAACCGCTTCCTGGTGGATCCAGTCAGGCGAGTTCCATCGGGTCATTTACCCCCCATTTCAGAAGTTGCAGCGCTACCGGTGTGAGGTCGGCGCTTAATATCTCTGGTGTTGCATGAGGTGCCATCTGATCCTGCTGGCTTTTTGACCAGAGCCGATAACACTTTCCCGGGCGCAGCCTACCCGCTCGGCCCATCCGTTGTGTACTCGATGCCTGGGAAATTTTGCGTGTGTGCAGCCGTGTCATTCCGGTTGTTGGATCGATGTTGAAGACCTCGCGGTCTATGGTTCAAGTACTCTGGCGTGGAAACTTTCCCCTAATTTTAGTCTTAAGGCACAATTCGATTTTCATTCAGCCCTGTATGACTCCGCAGTGGAAGAGCTCGGCAGCTTTGCAGGCCAGCTTATTCTCGGTGGTTCCGTCAAGCTGGGGCGAAAAGTGCAATTGGATCTGTCTGTCAGCGAAGACGTGATTGTGGACACAGCTCCTGACGTAGTGTTTGGTATCGGTTTACGGTCCCTTTTCTAAAGGCTGCCCCAGATTATTGCTCTGCGGGTTGATGGCGGGTGGTAATCTATCTAATGTTAGTCAATTGGTGCACTGACCAGGTTGTAAAGTTGCATCGAGCTTCTGAGGGTAAACTGGCGAAACTAGATTACGTTGGTTGGAATGTTTTGTGCCGAGGCTTCAATGTAGCCTGGCCTTAACGTAATTTTGTGCCGGTAATCTGCCAGTACTGTCGGTAGCACGATGTGCCTCGTCGAGGCCCAATCGAGACAGGAAACAAGCAGTATATCGACGGTCCCGAAGTGTTCTCCCTGGGCAAATTGCTGGCCATGAGCAAACCATCGTGCAGCCTCACGCAGGCCCCTGCTTACATATTCCTTTGCGGCCTCAACGGCCACGGGCGCTGATCCGTAAGTTGCGGAAAGGCCGTTCGGGGGCTCGCCGTGAAGACGGGTCGTATACAGGCGGGCGTCGATCTCAGTCATGAGATACATCGTGTGATCCATTAGGGTGGCTCGCTCCAGCGTTCCTGGTCCCGGCATGGGAAACACATCTTTACCATAACGGTCGGCCAGATAGTTTACGATCGCTGCACTCTCACCGATTTGCACCCGATCGTCTTTGTAAAATGGTACTTTTTGCCTTTCGTTAAGCGCGCGGAATTCAGGGTTATCCATGCCCGGGGAGCGCGGTGCGATCTTTCTGTGTTCGAAGGCAAGTCCAAGTTCGATCAACGCCCAAAGTGGCCGAAGCGTACGTGGCGTTCCGATACCCCATAGGGTTCTGTTAATGTCAGTCATGATCCAGATCAGCCTCTGTTGAATACATTGTCACTGTACCAACAAGAAAACTACTGGATAAACTTAACTGTTTAAAGGTTTTTCAGTGACACGGTTGTGGCTGTAATAGCGCTTCAAGCTTCCTCAGGCACCCTCGCATGCTTTTCTTGATGAAGGGTTCAACCTCGACGGGGGTCACCTCCGTCTCCCAGCGCATGATGCAGCGATCTCTATCGATAGCATTTAGCTGAATGATTGCCAGGTGATGTTCGAGAGGAGGGTTCGATTCAATACAACTGTACTCAAGCCGCATACTCTCATTGTTATGCAAGAGTATTCTTTCTGCGATCTGTCCCGCACCCGGCATGCCAAGACGGCGAACTTCCCCATCGAAAACACATTCTGTGACACCGGGTACCCAATCAATTCGATCGGGAGTTCCGACGATGTCCCACAGTTCCATCGCGGTGGATTTAAATTCGTGCTCAATCAGGATCGCCATGTTAATCATATTCCCTGTTTTATTTCTTGTTTGACGGGGCCCTGGTCAACCGGGACAGCCAGGTGTGAACCAGCTTCCACGGCGTGTCCGTATTTATGTCTATCATTCATTCAGATGCGATTGCCGGTCCGGCAAGGGAGCGAGCTGTATCGCGGCTATAACGTCTTCGGGTTCGCCCCTATGCTGGCGCCAGCCTGTGTGCGTGGCTGTAGAGATTAAACTGATTGTTGCGCACAAAACCTGCAAGGGTGATTCCCGTTTGTTCAGCCAGCGCGACCGCAAGACTCGACGGAGGTCCAATGGCAACGATTATTTGTGCGCCCGCAATGGCTGCTTTTTGGACCAGTTCAAAGCTGGCCCTGCCGCTCAGTACCACCCCGTTAGCGCCAAGCGGTAGATCGTTGTCGAGTAGGAGGCTGCCAATCAGCTTATCCATGGCATTGTGTCGGCCTACGTCCTCGCGGACTCGCAGCAGGTTTCCGGTTGGTCCGATAAGTCCGGAGGCATGGATGCCACCGGTCGCCGAAAATTCCGACTGCTGGTCTCTCAATAGAATGGGAAGTTGTTGTACCTGCTCTGCTGTCAACATCAATGATTGAGGTACTTTGATCTCGCTGTTGTTCATTACGGCTTCGATGCTGGTCTTGCCACAGACCCCACAACTCGATGTCGTGTAAAAGTGACGTTCCAGCAGAGCGGGGTCGAATGCGTTCCCCTCTCCAAGTACGACTCGTATACTGTTATGGATGCCTTCGTCACCAGCCGGAGGTCTGCAGTGTTCGACCGTTACCAGGTCATTCCGGGAACGTATGATCCCTTCTGTATAAAGAAACCCCAGGGCCAGTTCATTATCGTTGCCTGGTGTGCGCATGGTGATCGCGAGCGGAAATTCCTCCAGCCCGGGGGCTGCCAACCTGATTTCCAGCGGCTCCTCAATGGTGATGGTATCACCATCGAGTACTGATCCCGTTGAGGATACACGGGTAATCGCCAGTGTTTCCTGTCTGGGTTGGGATTCGCGAGCGACGAAACCTTTGTCGATGTTCATTCCACTGGTAGCAGATCTATCTGCTGATCTCTGCGCGAGATGAACTTCTCCTGCCACGCCGAACGATGATTAGCGGGGCTGATCTCAACTGCGGTCACCTTGTACTCCGGGCAGTCCGTCGCCCAGTCGCTGAGCTCCGTTGTAACTACATTGGTCCCTGTCATTGGGTGATGGAATGTCGTGTAAACAACACCGACGGCTACACGTTCGCTGATATCCGCACGCAAAGTAATTTCTCCGATGCGGCTTCTGATGGACACCCAGTCACCGTTTCTTATGCCGCGCATTTCCGCGTCGGCAGGATGGATCTCCAGAACATCTTCTTCAAGCCAGCGAACATTTTCAGTTCGTCGGGTCTGGGCGCCGACGTTGTACTGGCTGAGTATCCTCCCGGTTGTCAGAAGCAGCGGGAACTTTCGGTTGGCTGTCTCGCTGGTTGGCTGATAATCGGTAAGTATAAAAAGCCCCTTGCCGCGCACAAAGCCGTCGACATGCATGATGGGCGTACCCTCTGGTGCGTCGGCGTTGCAGGGCCACTGAACACTGCCATGCTCATCCAGGAAATCGAATGAGACACCGGCAAATGATGGCGTGAGCTGAGCGATTTCGACCATGATTTCAGCGGATGTGGAGTAGTTCATGTCATAGCCCATGGCGTTTGCGAGGGCCTGGGTAACTTCCCACTCAGCCATACCGGTCTGTGTCTTCATCACGGGTCTGACCCGGTTGATGCGCCGTTCCGCATTAATAAAGGTTCCGTCTTTCTCAAGGAAAGAGGTCCCCGGCAAAAATACATGGGCGAATTTTGCGGTTTCGTTGAGGAAAAGGTCCTGCACGATCACACATTCCATGTTGGTGAGAGCAGCTTCGACATGCAGTGTGTTGGGGTCTGATTGCGCGATATCCTCGCCCTGAATGTATAGCCCTTTGAACGTACCTGCGCAGGCCTCATCCAACATATTCGGGATGCGAAGACCCGGTTCATTGTGAAGGGGTACGCCCCAGTGGCGGTCAAACTCACTGCGTGCTGCATCGTCAGTGACTGGACGATAGCCGGGCAGCTCATGGGGGAATGAACCCATGTCGCAGGAACCCTGAACATTATTCTGTCCTCTGAGTGGGTTAACGCCTACACCCATGCGACCAATGTTACCGGTTGCCATGGCGAGGTTAGCCATGGCCATGACCATGGTTGAACCCTGGCTGTGTTCGGTAACACCAAGACCGTAGTAAATCGCGCCATTACCCGCAGTTGCAAAAAGGTGCGCAGCCAGGCGTATTTCTTCTTCAGGAACGCCAGTTATTTTCGCAACAGCAACGGGTGAGTTCTCTTCCTGGGCTGCGAATTCGCGCCAGGCATTGAAAGATTCGAGATCACAGCGTTCCTGCACGAAGCTCTCGTCCAGCAGACCTTCGGTCACAAGGACGTGAGCGAAGGCGTTCATCATGGGGACATTGGTGCCAGGTAACAGTGGCAGGTGGTGGCTTGCCTCGATATGTGCGGACCGCACCAGATCAATCTGGCGAGGGTCAATAACGATGAGTTTCGCTCCATCGCGGACTCGTCGTTTGATCTGAGAGGCAAACACTGGATGCGCGTCCGTCGGATTGGCACCGATGATCATGATCACGTCGGCTTCAGTGACCGAATCAAAATGCTGGGTTCCCGCCGAGGTGCCAAGGGTCTGCTTGAGACCGTAGCCGGTGGGTGAATGACAGACTCGGGCACAGGTGTCGACATTGTTATTGTTGAAGGCGGCGCGGATCATTTTCTGGACAACCCATACTTCTTCATTGGTGCACCGGGAAGAGGTGATTCCGCCGATGCTGAATCGACCATGCTCTTCCTGAATCCTGTTCAGACGATTTGCTGCGAATTGGATCGCTTCATCCCAGGAGACGGTTTGCCACTGATCTGTGATGCCGTTGCGGATCATTGGTTCGGTGATCCTGTCCTGGTGATTGGCGTAACCCCAGGCGAAGCGTCCCTTAACGCAGGAATGGCCATGATTTGCCTTGCCGTCTTTCCAGGGCATCATGCGGACAACCTGGTCTCCTTTCATTTCTGCCTTGAAGGAACAACCCACTCCGCAGTAAGCGCAGGTGGTGACGACACTGCGATCAGGCACGCCATGATCAATCACCGATTTTTCCATCAGAGTAGCGGTTGGGCACGCTTGTACACAGGCGCCGCAGGAAACACATTCACTGGCGAAAAAGTCCTCTGCGCCGGTTGCGACCCTGGAAGCGAACCCACGACCGTCAATGGTGAGTGCGAACGTACCCTGAACTTCTTCGCAGGCGCGTACGCATCTGGAACAAACGATGCACTTGCTGGGGTCGTAGGTAAAATAGGGGTTCGACTTATCGATTGGGTCGCTGGCGTGATCGCTGCCACCCGCGTACCGCACGTCGCGAAGACCAACCTGACCAGCCACGTCCTGAAGTTCACAGTCGCCGTTGGCTGCACAGGTTAGACAGTCGAGCGGATGATCTGAGATATAAAGTTCCATCACACCGCGACGCAGTCGGGCAATGTCGTCGTTTTGGGTCACGACGCGAAGACCCTGCTGTACCGGTTGCGTACAGGAGGACACAAATCCCGGTTTGCCATCAATTTGAACGAGGCACATGCGGCACGAACCGAAAGCATCGAGAGAGTCGGTCGAGCACAATTTGGGGATCGGGATTCCTGCTTCTGCTGCAGCCCGCATGATTGAGGTGCCTGCGGGGGAGCTGACAGTCTCGCCGTTTATTTCAAGGGTGACTATGCTGGTATTGTTGACTTGCTTCGTACCCAGATCTTGATCAGCGAGTCTCATGCTATTGCTCCAGTCCGAAATCGCCGGGGAAGTGTTGTATTGCTGATTCTACGGGAATTGGCGTCATTCCGCCCATCTGGCAAAGGCTGGTCTTTTCCATCACCTCGCAGAGATCTTTCACGAGGATAAGCTTTTCCTTTGTACAGCCGTTTTCCTGGATATCTTCCATGAGCTCTCGTCCTCTGACAGAGCCAATACGACAGGGTGTGCATTTGCCGCAGGATTCATGTTCGCAGAAAGCGAAGGCATATCTTGCCTGCTCGATCAGGTCGACTGTGTCGTCGAAGACGACAATACCGCCATGGCCGATTCCTGCACCAATGGCTGCCATGGCTTCATAAGTTAGCGGCGTGCCCAGTTGTTCACGTGATAGATAGGCGCCGAGAGGGCCACCGACCTGCACGGCCTTCACCGGACGCCCTGAACGGGTGCCCCCGCCGTAGGCATCTATAAATTCACCCAACGGCATGCCAAAAGGTAGTTCAACTAGCCCGCCGCGCTTCACATTGCCAGACAACTGGAATGGCATGGTGCCGGTAGAATCGCCGACACCGAATCGCCGGTAGGCTTCACCGCCGTTTTTGATAATCCAGGGAACAGAACACAGAGTAATGACGTTGTGAACCAGTGTTGGTTTGCCGAAGAGACCCTCGATGGCAGGGAGGGGTGGTTTGGCACGAATGATGCCGCGTTTGCCTTCAAGGCTCTCCAGGAGAGAAGTTTCCTCGCCGCATATATAAGCACCCGCGCCAATAAAAAGCTCTATGTCGAAGATTTCGTTCAGCGCTCCTTCGCGTCGAGCAATCTGGAGGGCTTCGGTTAGAATGCCGGCAGCTACAGGATATTCTGAACGGAGATAGATGAACCCTTTCGATGCGCCTACTGCACCTGCAGCGACGGCCATGCCTTCAATCAGAAGGAAGGGATCTCCCTCCATGATAAGACGATCGGCAAAGGTGCCGGAGTCACCTTCGTCTGCATTACAAACGATGTACTTCTGATTTTTGGGTTGATCGGCAACGGTCTGCCACTTTATATGTGCAGGGAATCCCGCCCCACCACGCCCACGCAGTCCGGAACTGCGAATTTCAGCAAGAACAGACTCAGCTGAAGTTGGCACAGTAGAGAATCCGCCGTCTGCACGATAGGCATCGAAGTCGAGTGGGTTGACCCGACCACAACGATTGAAGATCAATCGATTATCTGTCTCGACGATTTCAGTTGGTGCTGTCTCAGGGTTGCCGTTAATCAAAGAGTCCGCTTCAGCACTGCTCAGGTTTGTGCAGACGGTGCCATCTATCAGGGCGGTCGGACCATTTGCACAGTGCCCAAGGCAGTAGACGCTTTCCAATGCAAACTCGTTGTCCGGAGTGGATTCGCCCATAGCGATGTCAAGCCGGTTCTCCAGAGTCGCGGTCAAGGGTCTGCAGCCAGTGGCCTGACAGGCCTCAGCCTGACAGACCTGAATGATTTTGTTCGCAGGCGGATTTGTACGCAGGTCGGAATAAAAGCTGACGATACCTCGAACTTCTGCCTGGCTGATGTTGAAAAGCTCGGCGACGGCTTGTTGATCAACATCTCTGATATAGCCCTGAGCCAGCACAAGTGCGCGAAGAGCGGATATTGTGCCTCCAGTCTGGTTCCTGTATGGCTCGATAATGGCAGCTGGATTGTTCATGGCCTCCATCATAAGGACATGGCTGGTGTATGAGAAGCATCAGTACGCGTTTCAGGAAGACTTTGGCGCGCGTCGGCAATGCAGTTTCGTTTCAGGGCATATTATCCGGGCTAGCCCGGTATTTTGAACATCTGGATTTCCCCGCACACGACTGGGTAGAAACCGGGTTGATTTTAGTGTTTTATTAATCAGTGAAAAAAAGGTCTATTAGTGCGAAGGTGGTCAAGGTCATTTTCGGTCCGGAGGATGTCGGTATCGGGTTGTTAATGGCGTAGTTATTGACCTACGTTCTCAATTAAACCGTTGGCTTTTTGCCACAGGGTTCTTTTATGTCAGATATCACGCTCTCACTCAAAGAAGTCCATCAACTAGCGACCAATTGCCTGCTCGCCAGTGGCTGCGATGAAGAAAATGCCAGGGCGGTTGCAGGAACCATTCATGCTGCTGAAAGAGATGGTTGCTCTTCGCACGGCTTGTTCCGATTACCCGGCTATGTTGCTTCGCTGAAGAGCGGCAAAGTTAACGGTACTGCAGTCCCTGAAATTCGCCACTTATCCGGCAGTGTAATCCAGGCTGATGGGAATGGTGGGTACGCGCCGCTGGCACTACAGAGGAGCCGGTCTGCGCTGATAGATGCCGCAAGAGATAACGGTATCGCGGCGCTGGTTCTCGTCAACGTACATCACTTTGCGGCGCTGTGGACTGAGGTCGAGCCTGTCGTAAAAGAGGGGCTGGTAGCCATGGCATTTACGACCTATAAACCGGCGGTTGTACCTGCAGGCGCCGGGGAGGCGCTGTATGGAACCAATCCCATGTGCTTTGGCTGGCCCCGTGGAGACGAACCGCCTCTAATTTTTGACCAGGCGTCGTCGTCCATGGCCAAGGGAGAGGTCATGATTGCAGCCCGCGAGGGGCAAACTGTTCCTTCAGGGACTGGCATAGATGCCGACGGTAATGACACCAGGGATCCTGCGAGGATTCTGGACGGTGGTGCGCTGCTACCCTTTGGTGGCTATAAAGGTTCGAACGTGGCGATGATGATTGAATTACTTGTCGCCGGTCTTTCCGGCCAGGACTTCAGTTTTGAAGCCGAGAAAAATGACAACAATGATGGTGGGCCGCCAATTGGCGGTGAACTGATGCTGGCGATGGATCCTGCGAGATTCGGCGATCCGGAACACTGGCAGGACCATTCAGAATCTTTCATCAACCGGTTGGGTGGCATGGAGGGTTCACATCTGCCGGGAAATCGGAGACACGAGCGGCGCGAGGTTATAGAAGTGGAGGGGGTCAAGATCC
>Ga0315327_10002355_pt1 | contig 9999 bp, 10 predicted proteins | sample M110032315metaG_FD_203460 | JGI IMG/M metagenome (GOLD analysis project Ga0315327, IMG submission 203460) | Ammonia-oxidizing marine archaeal communities from Monterey Bay, California, United States - M1 100m 32315 | ecosystem: Environmental > Aquatic > Marine > Coastal | place: USA: California... | reverse complement strand
ATGCAGCAAGAGCTCATCGATTAGCAGCAGAAAGCTTAAATGCTAAGAACGGCTCTAGGTATATTTTATCAGCCACTGATAGGTCTGGAGAAATGTTTACTTGGGAGCTTCAAGCAAAACTTAAAGACTTGTTTCCTGACATAGACCATATTGGCGGAGAGCAAATGGCAGATGGTAAGCCAACAAATACAACTTATGATTCACCCAGATCTTATTGTTCTCTGGCTCAGAGTGAACTAGGTTTGAAAACCTATTCTATTGAAGAAACCCTATTGGATACTGGTAATTCTCAGATACAACTGGGTCTTGTTTAATAAGTTGTAAACTTCTGCAGGTGATGATCTGCATTGCCAAACATTGAGTCTATAACAAGAAGTCGTTTAAAGAAGTGACCCACTCTTAGTTCTTCAGTCACGCCCATTCCCCCGTGAAGTTGAACGGCATTTTCGCCTACAAAAAGACCAGATTTACCAATCAGATGTTTTAGGCCATGTATGGTTCTTTGGGCAGCTATTGGGTCTTGAACACTTTCCATAGTTGCCCTGTAAAGCATAGACTTACATTGTTCATATTCCATAAACATATCAACCATTCGATGTTGTAGAACTTGAAACTCTGACATTGGATGATCAAATTGCTCTCTTTGTTGAGTGTACTCAACGGTATCTTTATAGAGCACTTCCATGGCTCCAACTGCTTCTGCGCTAAGTGCTAGTATCGAGTCATTAGCTATGGATTGTAATATTTCAAACCCTTCATCAATGTTTCCTATTATTCTGTCTTCACTAACCGATACATTTTCCAATGTTATTTCAGAAGCTCTAAGGCCATCAACCGTAGGAAAATTATCCATAGATAACCCTTCTGAGTTGGCGTCTACTAAGAATAAGGTAATTCCATCTTCATCGATTTGACCACCACTGGTTCGAGCTGCAACAATTATATGATCAGCTGTTTCTGCATTTTGAACCATGGACTTTTGTCCATTTAATACAAAGCCATCTCCCTCTTTTCTGGCGGAAGTAATCACATCTTCTAAATCGAAGCGACTTTGTTGTTCAGCATAAGCAAATGATAATTGTTTAGTGCCCTCGATTAAGCCAGGGAGTATTTCATTTTTTAAAGATTCCGAAGCGCCTTTCTTTATAGCGCCCCCGCCCATTACTACACTTGCCAAGAAGGGCTCCAGTACAAGACCTTTCCCAAACTGTTCCATGATCACTAATACATCAATTTTATTTCCTCCAAAACCTCCATCGGATTCATCAAACGGTAAGCCAAGCCAGCCAAGTTCTGCCATGGATTTCCAATATTCGCTGCTGTAACCTGAGTCATTGGTACTTAGAGATATTCTTGTATTTAAGTCATAGTTATCTTGAACAAAACGTTCAACACTTTGTTGAATCATTTTTTGTTCTTCCGACAATTCAAAGTTCATTTTGATGACCCCTTAGTAAGGCCAAGTACTTTCTTTGCAACCACGTCTTTTTGCACTTCGCTAGCGCCGCCATAAATTGTGAAATATCTGCTGTTTAGATATCCGGCTGTGCCGCCTTTGGCAAAAGGTAAGCCAATGTTTTTATCTCCCCAAGCAGGAGAATAAATGCCACTAGCTTCAACGGTGAGTTTTTGTATTCTTTGTTTAATTTCAGTTCCTTTTAATTTTAAGATAGAAGATTCAGGGCCTAATTCACCTCCAGCTGCAGCGCTTGCAAGGCTTCGTAACTCCGTGTATTCAGTAGCCATTAAGTCTATTTCTAATTCTGCTATCTTCGTTTTATAGCCTGAATCATCCATTAAGTTACCATTTCCTCTGGTCACCGTTCTTGCTTGATCTTTCAATTTTTCAAGTTCGAATAAAGACTTGGAAAGACCAGCCAGTCCTGTTCTTTCATGCTCAAGAAGACCTTTTGCGTACGTCCAACCCTTGCCTTCTTCGCCAATTCTGTTTTCAACAGGAACTTTTACATCAGTAAAGTGAACTGTGTTTACTGTATGCGACCCGCCAAGAGTGATTATTGGTTTAACTTCTATTCCTTCTTGCTTCATTGGAAAAAGTAGAAAAGTAATGCCCTGCTGTTTAATACCACTGTCATCTGTTCTTGTGAGGCAAAATATCCAATCTGCAACATGAGCAAGAGTAGTCCACATCTTTGATCCATTTACCGTGTAGTAAGTACCGTCTTCAGAGAGAACTGCTTTAGTTTTCAAGTTTGCTAGGTCTGACCCCGCTCCAGGTTCTGAGTATCCTTGACACCAATTTACAGTCCTTTCTCTGATGGCAGGTAAAAACCTTTCTTGCTGTTCTTCGTTGCCGTAACCCATGAGAATGGGAGCCAGCATTCCTAAACCAAAAGGAATATCAAAGGGTATGTTAGCCTTAGCAGTCTCTTGTTCCCATATGTAGTGTTGCGTTGGTGTCCAACCTGGCCCGCCAAATTTCGTTGGCCATTTAGGTACGTCCCATCCGCCTTTCTCTTTAGCCTTTGCGAACCAATTATTTCTCCAGACAAAATAATCTTCACCTTTGGCGATTTTATTTTCTTCAAAGAAGGCCCTGACTTCTTTTGTGAATGCAAGATCTTCTGAGCTTAGTTCGATATCCATAAGTTATTATCCAGTTTTATTTAGGGGGGTAAATATTAATGGCTTTTTTACTTTTATGCTACGAGAAGAGAATCTTTTTATTCTAGTTCGTCTTTTAGAAAATAGTTAAATATATCTTGCTGATTGGAACTTAATCCTTAACGACATGCGGTCGACTTTCTTGAGTTTGTTAACGACTAAATCATAAGAATTTTCTATCATCACTTCAATTTCATCATTTGGTATTGTTCCGTCTAGGATCAAAGTATTCCAATGGATTTTATTCATATGATAGCCTGGTATGACAGATTCAAATCTTTTTCTCAACATGATGGCTTCATCGGGATCGCATTTAAGATTTACACGAGCAAAACCCTCTTTGTGAGCCAAAAAACCAAACATTTTTTTTCTGATCTTAAAAACATGCACTTCGTTGCCAAAAGGAAAGTCTTCTATCGCTTCTGGACAGGAAAGGAAGTAATTTCTGACTTGATCAGCATTCATCTCTGATTTAATTCATCTGCCACCCAGCTAATAGACCAATTATGGCCTAGTCGTCTTCCTCTATAATTCTCAGGCAGTCTGATCACGATGCTGTCTTCAAGATTGATTATTTGAGGATCATTATCTAGGTCCTTAAATGCACCGTCCAAATGTTGCAGAGTTCTCCATTGATAAAATCTTAAGTTAGTTGAGATAAAACGAGGTTGTTCATATTCGCAAAGGGAATTTAAATCAGAAATGCCTGCTAAAGGACCTGCAATAGAGTGTATTTCAACCGGTATATCATTCGACCAGCTCTCTGAGAACATAGACACCAAAAGAGCACCATAGCTGTGACCCATTATGGTTATGCCATTTACACTCTTGTTTTGGTCAAGGATCTGATCAATCTGTTCATTCAGAATTTTAAAAGAAGGAGCAGGGCAACCATTATCATCCCATCTAAAAAACAAGGTTAAAGTATCTTCATTGTCTAAAGTTTTAAGAGGGTAGATCCACTCATAGCCGGGACTGTTACTTCCATGAACAGCAATTAATAAATGGCTTTCTGTATTTTTTTTGATTTCTAACAAGTTTAGTCCAAACTTAACTGCCATTAGGTCTTTGCCTGAATCTAAGTATCCTTCATTCGCATCTAGATCTTCCAACCAAGGATATGGCCTTTCTACTGTGCAAGAAGTGAATAGAATTGATAAAAGAAGAAGAAAGGTAATTTCTAGTCTCATCGCTATTCTTTTTACTTGCCAGCTAGTTTATCAAAGATAGTAAGCGTTTTTTTATCAAGCCCAGCTTCTTCGGCATCATCTCTCCTTGTTTATTGATTCCTAAATATAACAATTTTTTTATCCTGAGGGTTACAATTATTTAATGAACACGGAGGCACTGGGAATGGACATGGATATTCTAGAAAAACTGAAGAATGGATTTGCGGGCCCTTCGATGAGATTCTTTAATTTAAAGTACGAGAACGATGATAATGAAGTTTTCAGATTCAGTGCTTTATTCCCAGAGGACAGTGCCAACCCCATGGGCTTTGTGCAAGGGGGGATGATTTCTGCAGTTTTGGATGACGCCACTTCAGTAGTTATGATCTCTGGTTACAAAGGCAAAAAGGCTCCGCTAACAACTGATTTGCATGTCTTGTTTCATAGACCCATGCCACTCGGTAGAGCCAACATTGAAGTCAAGATTATAAAATTGGGCAACAGGAGTGCGACTGCTGAAGGAAGAATTTATTCTACTGATAATAAATTGGTAGCCACTTTGCTTCATTCAGCCCAGCCGGTAGACAGACCACCCCAGTGAGATAAAATAACATAAGGAGAAAATTATGAAGCCAATATGTTTAGTTTTGGGAGCAGGGGCAGGCATCGGAGGGACCGTAGCTGCAAAGTTTGCTAGTGAAGGTTATCACTCTTGCTTGTGCAGAAGATCTGATCAAGAAGGTTTAGATCGGTTAGTTAAAGGAATTGAAGATGAAGGCGGTTCTGCTAATGGTTATTTAATTAATGCTATAGAGGATAACGTAATTGAAGATTTAATTAATACGATTGAATCTGACGTTGGACCCATAGAAGTAGTGGTCTACAACCTTGGAGCACAAACCGGCATGAAACTCCTAAAAGACACAACTCACAAAGAATTTGAATGGGGTTGGAGAATGGCAAGCCTGGGACTCTTTAGAGTGGCTAAAGTGCTTTGCCCAATAATGAAAGAAAGGGGAAAGGGAACAATTCTGGTGACTTCTGCAACTGCAGCAATGAGAGGTAATGCAACACAGCATTCGCATGCAGCTGCAATGGGTGCCAGGAGAATGCTATGCCAATCTTTAAATGCTGAGTTTTCGGCAAGCGGTATTCATGTAGCACATATAGTAATTGACGGAGCAGTAGATGCACCAGACACACTCGGTAAAATGCTTGGGCCAGAAATGTTTCAGAAATTCAGAGAGACAAAAGGCATGGAGCATGACGGGCTTTTACTTCCCAAAGAAATTGCTGAAACTTATTTCCACTTAGCCAGTCAACATAGGTCTGCTTGGACACATGAATTGGATCTTAGGGCTTTTTCAGACCTTGCTTGGTGGAATCACAGCACCATGCTGGAAGACTAAGAGACTCTAAACCTTTCTATCTGGATATCGTCTTCCCCAATATCTTCGTAATTGTCATTTACTCTGCCTTGAATATATTCTTTCCAAGTAAAAGATTTATAAAGGTCTGATTCACCTGAAAGGCCTTCTATAGGCTTAAGAACAGCATTGCCCTCGGGGTTGTAAAAATAAGGTGTGCTGTAACGAGAATTATTGGTTCTTTTAAGAACTCTATGAATTGCTGCAACGTATTGATCGTTTGACCAGACCTGCATGGCATCCCCTAGGTTGACTACTATTGTGTCTTCTTCAGGTTCAATGTCTATCCAACCGGATTCTTTAGATTTTGCTTGCAACCCACCTGTCATGTCTTGAAGTAATAAAGTTAGTATTCCTGGATCGGTGTGATGGTGCAGAGCCATGTCGCCTAGTTCAGAAACTTTTGCTTGATCACTTGAATCCAAAGGATCACTGATTGGATAAAAATTGAGTCTTGCGTTACTGGTCTTTGATTCGCCAACAGGTAATGTTATCTGATCATTGTTTAAAGCATAAAAAAGAAGATCCAAAGTTTGTTCTGCAACAATTGATGCTTCTTGGAAGAATTGCAACATAACATTCTTAAAATCTTGATCTTCTGGCCATTGGTTAAAATCTTCGCCATCCACTTTAGGTAACATGAAGTCAAAGACTTCTTTTAAGTCTCTTTTTTGTTTGGTGAGTTCTCTGTCGTAATAGCCCAACGGAATAGACTCTGTTCTTGTGATAGCTAATTTATCCTTTCTAGGTTGTTTAAAGAACCATTCAGAAGCTTGCCACATATCATTGATTGTCGATTGCATTCCATGGTTCTTTAACAAGAAAAAACCATGATCTCTGCAAGCAGAATCTAATAGTTTCAGTTGAGACGGATCAGTTTTTACAGTCTGAAAATCTATTGTCGGTACATTACTTATTTTCATGGTCAGATGCTTTATGATTAAAGTCTAGAACCGACTCGAAAGCATGCATGGCTTTAAGAACCGTTAAGTCTTCACGCTGACCACCAATAATTTGTAAAGCAACAGGCATTCCAGACTCAAGTATTCCTGCTGGTATAACGCCAGCTGGGTTTCGTGTCATGTTGATTCCCATTGTAAAATCAACCCATGCTGGAGTTTCTTCTCCGTTAACGTAACCCTCTCCTTCGATTTTAGGTGCTTGTCCGCAAGTAGCCGGAGTAATTATCAAAGGGGATTGTTTAAGGACTTCTTCAAGTTGATACCCAAGTTTATGGCAAGCATCTATAGATGACGCATAAGCCGCACCGTCCATGTTCATTCCCATTTCTATGAACATTCTAAGCAGAGGGTCTATTTTTTCGTATTCAGGTGTTCCGACTAAATGCTGTTGTCTTCTGGCGCAAGCAGATGCCCAAAACACCATCCATGAATCGACAGGATTGTCTTTCCATATAGTTTCCTTTTCTATGATATTCACGCCAGCATTCTGGAGTTCAGAAATAGCTTTTTCACAGACATTCAATACTTCTTTATCTACTTTTGAGAAGCCCATGGTGGGTGACCAAATAGCTGTTTGAGGTAATTCTTCAGAGAGTTGTTTTGCCCATTTTAGACTTCTTCCTTCTAAAGAGAAAATATCAGTGGGGTCAGGACCCACTGTGGCATCCAGAGCTATGGCACTATCCATGGTCGTTCTTGCCATGGGTCCTTTTACAGTTAGTAAACCAGAACCGGGAGGGGTTGTCCCTCCAATGGGGATTCTTCCTTGAGATGTCTTAATTCCACTTAAGCCACCTATTGCCGCTGGTATTCTAATAGAACCACCTCCATCTGAACCAGTTCCAAGTGGAATCATTCCAGAAGCCAGTGCTGCAGATGTTCCTCCAGAAGATCCTCCGGAAGAGTATTCTAAATTCCAAGGGTTTTTTGTTGCTCCAAAGGGTTCATTGTCTGTTTTGCCCTTGTGTCCAAATTCAGGGGTATTTGTTTTTCCCAAAACCACACAACCGGCTTGCCTTAATCTACTTACTAATATTGAGTCTTCAGCTGCAGGTTGATCATTTATGTGCAATGCCGATCCAAAAGTAGTGACAAAACCTTTAGCATCTTCGAGATCTTTAACGCCTATTGGTATTCCCGCCAAAGGGCCAACGTCTTCACCTTTCGCAATTCTTTCATCAAGAGAACTGGCTTGATCTATGGCATCTTCGAAATTTACAGCACAAAATGTATTGAGCACTTTATCGTGTTTCTCTATATTTTCTAAAGCTGCAGCAGTCATTTCCCTTGCTGATATGTCTTTAGATTTTACTTTATCTACCAGATCACTTATTAAATAATCTCTGAAATCCATTGTTTTCTCCCCGATGTCTTATGGTTTATTTTCATCTAATAATATCACTATTTTAAGAGCTAATTTTTATATTCACTCATATCTCATTTTTATTAATCTTTGAAGTTATAATTACTTTGAAATTTTTTTTTAATAACCAATAATTCAAGAAACAGAATGCACTTCGAACACACAAAAAAAACCAAAGATCTGATGAATATGGTTTCTAAATTCATGGATGATCATGTCCATAAAGCTGAAGGAGTCTACAAAGCTCAAATGGAATTATTCAGAGAAGAGGGCAACCCCTGGCAAGTCCCAGCTGTCATATATGAATTAAAAAACAAAGCAAAGTCAGAAGGTCTGTGGAACTTTTCTTTAACAGGAGAGCTTGGTTATGGACTCAGCAATCTTGAATACGCACCTTTAGCTGAAATGATGGGAGTGGGCTGGGCAGCAGAAGTATTTAATTCTTCTGCTCCTGATGCTGGAAATATGGAGGTTTTAGATAAATACGGTTCAAAAGCACAGAAAGAAAAATGGTTAAAACCTTTATTGGAAGGAACAATGAGATCGGCTTTTGCCATGACAGAACCAAACGTAGCATCCTCTGATGCCACCAATATATCAAGCACTATTGTTGCTGATGGCGATGATTATGTAATCAATGGAGAGAAATGGTGGACATCAGGTTACGGAAGACCTGATTGTGGTTTTATGATATTCATGGGAGTTTCCAATCCAGACGCACCTAAACATCAGAGGCAATCTCAGATCATTGTTCCCAGAGACACTCCGGGTATTAATTTAGAAAGAATGCTTACGGTTTACGGATCTGATCATGCTCCCAGTGGCCATGCTCATTTGACTTTTAAAGACGTGAGAGTACCAAAAGAGAACATGATTTTAGGCGAAGGTCGTGGTTTTGAAATTGCTCAAGGAAGATTAGGTCCTGGACGCATACATCATTGCATGAAAATTATTGGCGCTGCCGAGACAGCCCTAAAGCTTTTGTGCGAAAGAGCAACTACTAGGATTGCTTTTGGTAAAGCGATTGCAGAACTTGGTGGGAATTATGATGTTATCGCAAGGTGCAGAACCGAAATAGAAATGTGCAGATTATTAACACTTAAAGCTGCTTATATGATGGACACAGTTGGGAATAAGGTAGCAAAAAGTGAGATAGCGCAACCAAAAGTTGAAGTTCCAATGATGGCTGTTAGGGTTATTGAGAGAGCTGTTCAGATCCACGGAGGAGCAGGTGTTTCCCAAGATACTCCACTAGCTGGTCTTTATAGTTCTATTAGATACTTAAGAATAGGAGATGGGCCTGATGAGGTTCATCTTAGGACTATTGCAAAAGAAGAATTAAATAAATATGAAAATTAGTGCGCAGAAGGATTCAACTCTTTTTTACTAATCATCTTTAAGATCTAGAGTAAATCTTTTGCCAAGGAAGCTGTGGTTTGTTTAAGTATTTCTTTAGTTCTAATGTTGTATTTGGGGTGATCAATACCTGCATACAAAATCATTCCTGCTTGGAAATCTTTAATCATAAGATTGCTTAAATCAAATTCTAGAAGAAAGGCCCTTGCATAGTCTCCAACATCAGCGTGTTCTAAATTCGTAATTGAACTGCCAAAGACTCTGTCATTTTCTCCTATTTGAATCCAAACTCTTTTATCGATTCCTTTTTTTTCTTCTTCATCAGAATTTATAGACATACTAGCCTTGAGGTTATTTGTATCCGGCAAGAGAAACTTATACATAGAAAGCTTCTTTTGAATTTCCTCAGATTGAATGACATTCTCATTCCATATAAGTTCTTGTAGCTTATTTTGAACTGTTTCTTTATTTTCAAACAACAAACTTACGTTATTACCTATGCGTACAGTTCTTAATTCCCTTTCAGAATTAGCTATCGATAGAAGCTCATCTCTTTTTTTGTCGTATTCATCTGTACTTAATAAATCTTCCGTCTTTAATTCTGTCATTAATTTCTTGAGGTATTGTTTTAAAGGCAGGTATCTTAAAGAAGGTTGCTAAAGAAATAAAACATACATTACAAATAATTTAAAACTATCTAGACTTTTATTTAGAGATCAATAATATAACCACCAATGTAAAGGGGCGGTCATTGACCTGAGATCTGAGAAGAAACCCTTTGAACCTGATCCATACAATAATGGCGGAGGAATTACATGATCAATCTAAATAAAGCTTCATTCTTAATATATTTTTTTCTTTGTCTCCTCTATAGCAATTTAATTTTAGCTAGTGTTGAAGAGATTGTGGTTCTAGGGGGCTGGAAAGAAATATCACCAGACAAGAAGGATGCAAGTATTGTTTTATTAGACTCGAAGGAAATTGATAATCAGGCAGTCAATCACTTTGAAGAGCTTTCTTATCTTGTGCCTAACTTAAATTTTGCAGCAAGTGATTCAAGAGCAAGATATTTTCAAATTAGAGGGATAGGAGAGAGA
>Ga0315327_10002348_pt1 | contig 10002 bp, 11 predicted proteins | sample M110032315metaG_FD_203460 | JGI IMG/M metagenome (GOLD analysis project Ga0315327, IMG submission 203460) | Ammonia-oxidizing marine archaeal communities from Monterey Bay, California, United States - M1 100m 32315 | ecosystem: Environmental > Aquatic > Marine > Coastal | place: USA: California... | reverse complement strand
CAGCGAGCGCTTTCCGACATCACGCTCACCGCCACAACCGAAGACCACGAGTAAGCGACCCGGCTTCCGCCCAGGTGACCGAGCAGGCCCCCCAGTCGACATATTCAGGACATCGCGAGCAGCAGCCAGCACAGCTTCCAGCGCATCGGGAGTGTGGGCGTAATCGACAATCACAGTCGGGCCCCCGGCGAGGGAAACCGGTTGAAAACGTCCCGGAACCGGAGCGGCAGCCGCCAACCCAGCCACGATGTCGTCCTCACTGCAGCCGAGCACTAGGGCCAGTTCAGCAGCTACCAGTGCGTTTGCCACGGTAAACCGGCCGCCGGTGGTCACCCCCAAGATCCTCCCCCTCCAGGCCACGGTGCAGCCAGTAGCCGACACGATCGACTCGGCCGAACGTGGGTCGATGGCGACCACCGACATGCCCGCGCTCTCAGCCCTCTTAGCCATCCGTCGGCCTGCCAAATCGACTATTGAGATCACTGCGCTGTCTGAGAAGGTCCCATCGAAGAGTCGAGCTTTCGCTGCTTCGTAATCCTCCAAGGAGCCGTGGAAATCGAGGTGGTCCCGACCAAGGGTCGTGAATGCCACAGCAGCGAACGTGGTGCCGTCCACCCGATGCTGAGCCAAGGCGTGGGAAGAGACCTCGAGGGCCGCGACATCAACTCCACCGGCGACCCAACCAGCGATCGTCGCCTGAAGATCAGGCCCCTCGGGGGTCGTGCGTTCCCCGGACAACGTGCCCCAGGACTCTGCCCGCCGGCCCGACGCTTTGAGAACAGACCGGAGCAGATGAACAACGCTGGTCTTGCCGTTGGTACCCGTCACCCCCACTAGATCCAAAGATCGCGACGGCCAACTATGGAGAGCGGCAGCCAGCAGCCCCATGGCCTGACGGACCGACGGCACCCGGACAACCGGAACCGATACGCCAATGACCGGACGTTCGACCATCAGCCCCACTGCACCAGCGGCCACCGCATCGACAGCGAACCGGTGCCCATCATGTCTTCCACCAGCGACACAGCAGAACAAGTCTCCGGAAGCCACGCTCCGGGAATCGTGGGACACCCGCACTACCTCGGGGTCCTCAACTCCCGTCCCAGGCCATGAAACAGACGACTGTCGGTCTAAACCGGCCGCGACCAGTAGCGCGGCGAGCCGCATCTCAGCCCCCGGTTAACGGGGCTGCCAATTCGAGTACCGCCTCGTCGAGCAGTCGCTGGTGGGCCGGCGTTATAGCCCGAACCCGACCTGCCTGTTCGAGTCCCGCACGCTCGGCCTTCGACGGGATCCGGAGACGCCGAACGGCGAACTGGGCAAACTCCGAGAAGATCGGAGCGGCAGCCCTCCCGCCCGAATAGTGCGCCGAAGACGGCTCGTCGACCACTACAAGGACGACCAGTTGTGGCTGGTCGGCCGGCAGGAAGCCCACGAAGCTAGCTACGTAGTCCCGATCCCCGTCGGAGCCGTAACCCCCACCTGGTTGAGGCTTCCAGGCGGTCCCCGTCTTTCCAGCCACCCGGTACCCTGGCACCGCGGCGCGGGTTCCCGTTCCCGACTCCACGACCCCCTCCATCATGGCCACTACCTCGGCGGCCACCGTCGCGGGTACGACGGTCGTGGTACGACCGGCACGCTGTGGTTCAAACATTCCCCCATCGTCTCGCGTTCCAAGCACCAAGGTGGGCGCGGGTCGAACTCCCCTGTTGGCCAAGGCCGCATAGGCGGTAACCATCTGTATCGGGGTGGTTGCCACTCCCTGTCCGATAGAGATGGTGGGCAGCGAAGTCCCGGACCATCGGGAGAGGGGTGGGAGGCTTCCCCCAGATTCACCGGGGAACTCCAGTGCCGAGACCCGACCTAGGCCGAAATCACGGAACTTCGAGTGCAGGGCGTCCGGACCCAGGTCGGAGGCCAACATGATCGTGCCGACGTTGGAGGACCGCCGCAGTATGTCGGAGACCGTTAGGTCTTCCGGGTCGTGTAGTGGCGTATCCCGAAAGGTGGCATCGTGGACCTCGATCCGACCCGGGACCTCGCGAACGGTGTCAGGTGAGGCCACTGCAGCGTCCAAGACCGCCGAGACTGTCAAGGGCTTGATTATGGAGCCCGGTTCGTAAGTCCAGGTGACGGCACGGTGCTCACCTGAGATCTGGATCACACCGTCGTCACCACGGACCACGGTTACCGACGCCAGCACCTGACCCGAGGTCGGGTCCATAGCCACCAAGATGCCGCTCTGACCACCCGCCCGCTCCACGCCGTCCACAAGGAGTCGTTCGGCCTCGAACTGTAGTGACCGGTCGATGGTCAGGACCAAGGTCCGACCATGAGTTGGCGGTTCGACCGAATACTCGCCACCCGGGATCGACGCTCCCCTCAGATCCCGCTCGATCACCTTGAGGCCGGGGACCCCGGACAGGAGTCCGTCGTAGACCAACTCGAGTCCACTGATGCCCACCGAGTCAACGTTGGTGCGCCCTAGCACCCCCAGCGCTGAACGGTTCCCCGGGCGGACGCGGGCTCGCTCCTCTTTGATCCTGATACCCACCAGGCCAAGATCCATAGCCTCGGCGGCGACCGCTGGATCCAGTTGCCGGCCGAGGTATGCGAACTGACCGTCGCCGGACAGTCGTCCTTCTAGGAAGTCCACATCAACATCGAGAACCCCGGCCAGTTGACGTGCCGCTAGGCGGGGATCCTCCACAACGCTCGGGTCGGCCACGAGGGACGGCAGGGGGAGGGAGAGGGCGAGGTCCACGCCATTGCGGTCGATGATGGCACCACGGGCAGCCGCCAACTCCACCGGACGAATCCGCTGGGACTCCCCATAGGCCAAGAACCGGTCGGGTTCGGCCAACTGGACTACCGCCAGCCGCCAGATCAATAGACCCGCTGCCATGGCCAGCAGGCACCCCACGGCTACCAGACGGTGTCGAAGAACAACCTGCGTCTCCCGGAGCGGGACCTGACGCGTGACACCACGCCCGGAGGCCCCGGTGACATCAGGCTGGCGACTCACCGATTCCCACCGGCGAACGGATCACCAACTGGCGCCGAGAGGCCACCTCCGAGGGCGTCCGGTAGGACGATGGCCAGTTGAAGGCGTTGATCCGGAGGCTTCATTCCGAGACGTCCCTCCGCCACCCGCAGGATCCTGTCAGGGTTCTCCAGTTTCGCGACCTCGTTCCTCAGGACCTGGGCCTTCTCGAGGCCATCCTCAAACCGACGCTCGAGGCGATCAAACTCGAACTGGTCTCCGATTACCACGACGTGGAAGTTGGCGAGGACCAGCAGGCCTGCGAAGAAGGCGATCATCGCCAGGAGCCCAAGCATCCCGAAAGTGGCCCGTTGCGTGGTTGGTAGGGCTTGCTGCCCTGTCGCTGCGGGTCGGGCGATCCGGACCGGACGAAGGACGGCGGTCATCGAGGGCCTACCGTTCCAACGATCCTCTCCAATGAGCGGAGTCGAGCGCTGGCCGCCCGGGGATTGCCGGCAACCTCGTCGACATCAGGGGTCCGGCTAGCCCGGCGGGCCAGTGTGGCCATTGGCGTCGCGCCGCAGGCACACGGGAGGCGGGGCGGACAGGCACAACCACCGGTGGCCGCCCGATCGAACCGTTCCTTCACGATCCGGTCCTCCCCGGAGTGGTACGAGAGAACCACTCCCATGCCACCGGGCACCAAACGGCGAACCGCCTCGTCAAGGGCGCCGGCCAACTGGTCCAGTTCGCCATTGACCTCGATCCGGATGGCCTGGAAGGTGCGTTTGGCGGGATGGCCACCACGACGACGGGCCGGGGCGGGAATGGCCTCGCGGACCAACTCGGCCAACCGGGCCGTGTCGGCTACCGGGCGTGCAGCCACCACAGTGCGAGCGATCCGACGGGCATGACGTTCGTCGGCATGTCGATGGAGGATCCGAGCCAACTCGGCTTCCTCGTACCCGTTTACAACCTCGGCGGCGGTGAGCCGTTGGCGCCTGTCCATCCGCATGTCCAGGGGGCCGGCCACCCGATAGCTAAAGCCACGCTCTGCGTGGTCCAACTGAGGAGAGGAGACCCCGAGGTCGAAGAGAAAGCCGGAGATGCATTCGACGCCGACTGCGTCCATTACGCCTGCCAGATCACCAAATGCCGAACGGTGGAGCACCGCTCGATCCCCAAACCGTTCGAGGCGTTTGGCGGCGGCGGTTAGTGCTGCGTCGTCACAATCCAGGCCCACCAGGCTCATGTCCGGGTTGGCAGCAAGGATCGCCGCTGCGTGGCCCCCGCCACCTACGGTGGCATCCAACACGATGCCCGGTGGCCCTGAGCTGAGGACCGCCAGCACCTCGTCGCACATCACCGGCAAGTGATGGAAGGCAGAAGGCCTGGGAGTGCCCGCCGCCGGGTTGCTGCGCGGAGTTCCGTCATCCACCTGCTTCGCCATAGTCCGGTCCACACCTGCCCGACGACCTCGTCGTTTGGTACCCAGAGCTCGTCCCTCGACCGTCCCCCGACCAGCGGGCGCCTGTCGGGATGTCTCCCCGAATTGGGCTGGATGGCAAGCGGGCGGAGTAGGGGCCTTCCATCCTGCCGACCGGGAGACGGTCCAGGGACGAGCCACCCGGGGGCCGCTCGTCGTGGTCATCAGGTCTCTTGGGTGATGCTGTGCTCCTGTGTTCGATGGGTCAGGTCGTGTGTCGCCCGGCGCGGTCGCTTCCGGGACACCATGAATCAGATGCCGCCGCCGCGAGCGAAGACGTTGGACACCGGCTGGTCCATGTCGGCCATGTAGGCCAACCAGTTGGCGGCGTCCCAGATCTCGACGGAGTCGACCGTTCCGCACACCTTCACGTCGTGAGTGAGCGAAGCAAAGGCTCGGAGTCGTTCGGGAATGATGATCCGCCCCTGGGCGTCCGGGCGGACGATGCTGGACGAGTGGGCCACGTAGTTTCGCTCCTGCTGTTCGACCTCGCCGGAACGGACCTGCTCGCCGAGTCGTTTCATCATCTGCAAGAAGAGATCGGGCTCCCATAGGGAGATGCACCCAGCTCCCGGCGATAGGTACGCCGATTCGGTGAAGTGGCTCCGGAATCGGACGGGAAGCACAAGGCGGCCCTTGTCGTCCAGCGTGTGGTCGTGAGTTCCCACGAAGACCATGTCGGTGCCTCCTCTCTGCTCGTGTAGTTCTCGATCTGGTTCTGTCGATCGCTTGTGGGGGATCCGGAGATCCGATTACGCCAGGTGTTCCCGACATCGGATCCCCATTTCTCCCCACAAGGTCCCACATTATCCCCCTCTGTCCCACAAAATGCAAATAGTCCCCACCGATCGACCGATCAACGTCTTTTCGGGCGCGCGAAGTCCAGCGATCTCAGTGGACTGTCGTGGAGGGCTCAGCGAGTACGGCCGAGAGCCCCCAGAAACGCATCGAACAACTCTTCGGGGCCGGGGTCTCCTAGACCCGATGGCAGGCCCCCAACTCTGGCCTCCACCTCGACCAACGCTTCGGCCCGGGGCTCCAACCCCAGCAGGTCGACCAATGGGGCTACCGAGTTGGTCGCGGCGTCATCACCGAACAAAGCCGCACACTGGAAGCGGGCCCCACTCCGGTCCCTGCGTTGGCTGATCCCGATCACCTTGCGGCCACCGCACAGCACCTCGCCGGCGGCACGACTCACAAAGCAGACCGCCCGTCCCGTGAGCCCAGTCGTGTGGGCCCCTCGATGGACATCGGACTCCACGCCCACCACTGCCAAGGCGTCGACCCAGGCCGCCCCCAGCCACAATGAGGACCGTCCCACGTCATCGTCCCAAAGTGGGTCTCCCCGGGGAATGAGTAGGTCAACCCACATCATCCCTTCAGGCCGGAGCAGGACTGCACCCCCGCCAGAGCGGCGCCGAACCACGTCAAGGCCCACCGCTGAGGCCCTTGACGCCAAACCTGAGAGATCCCGCTGGCCGCTACCCAGCACGACCGTGGTCCTATCCACCTGGTGCCGAAGCACGACCCTCGAGGTGATCGCCCCCACCGCTCCGTGACCCTCGGCCACCGAGCCCCCTGGGTGTTGGATTTCCCACTCCGTCAGCAAGTTCACCCTGGAAATCTTCGGACCCAGTGCAGCCAGACGAGGACGTCGTCCACTGGCGGAGTCGCTGTCGGATCGCCGTACTGGGTGGTGGTCCGGAATGCCGCGTAAGCACGGGCCGGCACCGGCAGGAACGGTGGGCGACGCCACCAACCCCGCCCCGCCAAGCGTCCCAACTGACGAACCACCACGGCCCACAACCACGGCCGAACCAACACGACCATCGCCATACGCGCGAACCACCTGGCATCCATCAGCCCTGATCCTCCACCACGGCGGGCCCCGCGGGCAGTACCCCGGAACCAGCATGGTGGTGCCAGACCGCGGCAGCGCCGACGAGCGGACCGTCGGCACCGAGACCCGCCGGAACGATCCGTGCCCCGCTGGTGAAGGCCAGACCGCACCTCGATTGGAGTGCCTCGGCAGCGGCGTCGAAGAACGGAGCACCGAAACCCAAAGCGACCGAACCGGCAACCACGGCCAACGGAAGGTCCAGCAGGTTCACCACATCCCCCACCCCCCTACCGACCATGGTCCCGACCCGCCGTCGAATCTCTTCGCTGGCATCGGCGGCGGGTGCACCGGTGGCGGCAGCGATGGCTGTACCCGACGCCACTGCCTCGAGGCAACCCCGCGAGCCGCAGGCGCATAGTGGTCCATCGGGGTCGACTACGAGGTGCCCGACGTGGCCCGCGTTGTCCGTGGCACCGCTCAGGAGACGGCCGTCGAGCACGATCCCCCCGCCCACACCAGTGGAAACGACGATTGCGAGAAAATCGCGGTGGCCGGCCGCCGCCCCACACCATCCCTCCCCTAGGGCCAGCGCCTTGGCGTCGTTGTCGACCACGACGTCCAAACCGGATCGCTCAGCCAAGAACTCGGCTAACGGAAAGCTCCTCCACCCGCGGATGTGGAGTGGAGACATCCGACGATCTCTCGGCCCTCCAGCCATTGGACCCCCACATCCCACACCCACGGCTTCGGCCCGGTCAACGAACGGCTCCACGATCGACCAGAGCGCCTCTAAGGTGGGGTCCGTCCCGCTAGAGGCCGACCGGGGTGGCTGATCGCCTGAAGTGGGCGCGGCGGGATCTGTCGCCGTCCGAAGCTGTTCGACCAGTCGTCCACCACCGGTCACCAGACCAGCCGCCAACTTGGTCCCTCCCACGTCGACGGCCAGCACCGTGGGCTGGCGAAGGGCGTCTCCGGTCAGATCCGGCCGCTTTCACCGCGCCCGAAGCGGTCACGCATCCGATCACGTGCCCGGGCCCGGGTACCACCAACCACATCGCGCAGCGAGGACCTCTGCCCGGAACCGGCGACCTGACGTAGGCCGGTACGCCCCACCTGGCGGGCATTGCGCTCCAAGCGCAACGCCGAGCCGAGCATCACTAGAAAGCCAAGGAAGGCCAACAGATAGGACGTCGAAAGCGTCGCCACCATCAATGCCACTCCGGCGACGAAGCCCCCGACCGCCCACTTCATCGAGCGCAGCGGCTGGGTATAGAGGGTGGTTTCGCTTACCTCGCGGACCAATCGAGGATCTGTCTCGCTGAGACGTTCCTCCATCTGGCTGAGGATGCGTTCCTCGTCTTCCGACAACGGCACCTATTAAGCATCGCACAGGAGAGGGCTAGCGACAACGCGCTTGGAGCAATACCGGAAGTCCGAAAGTACTCAGACGTCAGGGCCCCACTGGCTGTCACCCACCTCCTTGGGGCCTAAGTCGTCAGCCACCGCCGGGCCAATGGCCCCGGTACCGAACCGCTCCCGGATCCGATCCACCGCTCCCTCGGCGTCCCGCCAACCGGGCGCCCTACCCTCGAGAGCAGCGACGTCCTCGAAGCGAAGTTGCCGAACCGAACCGTCCTGCAAATTGCTCAACGACACCCCGAGGAGCCGAATGCCCGGCGTGATGTCCATCGAGTCCATCAGCAAAGTTGCCGACGCCAGGATCTCCACGGCAAGGTCGGTAGGGTCGGCCAAAGTCTGGCTCCGACCCACAGTGGTGAAGTCTGGATACCGGAGCTTCACCGACACCGTCCTCCCGACCACGCCGGCACTGCGTACCCGACGGGCCACCGCATCGACCATCCGAACCAAGTGGCGGTGGACCTCGGACGTGTCAGCCAAATCGCGTGCAAACGTCTCCTCGTGGCCAATGGACTTCGTGGCTCGATCCGGCTCTATTTGTCGGTCGTCGATCCCGCGGGCAAGGCGCCACAGTTGACTACCCGCCGAACGGCCCAGCGTCGATACCAGAGTCTCCAATGGCAAGCCACGCAGATCAGCGATCGTCCGGACTCCATACCGCTGCAAGCGCTCGAATGTGCGCGGTCCGACCCCCCACACCGACTGGACGGGCAGCGGATCCAGGAAGGCCTCCACCCCGTCCGCCGGGACCACTTCGATGCCCGATCCGAACTCCGGCCCGGCGGGGCCAGCCGTTGGCTTGGCCCGCCCGCTAGCCAACTTGGCAAGAAACTTGTTGGGAGCCACTCCCACGCTGCAGGTCAATGACTCCTCGGCAACCAGGTCTCGCCTGATGGCCGCCGCCACGGTCTCGGGTGGTCCGTGCAACCGACCGGCGCCGGACACGTCGAGGAATGCCTCGTCCAACGAGAGTGGCTCGACTAGCGGCGAATAGCGGGCGAAAACCTCCATAATCCGGTCGCTGACCTGCCGGTACAACCGATGATCGCCGCGAAGGAAAACAAGGTCTGGGCACAGACGTCGAGCTCTCGTCGACGGCATCGCCGATCGAACTCCAAACGAACGGGCTTCGTAGGACGCTGCCGCCACCACCCCACGGTCCCCCTCGCCGCCCACCACCACAGGTCGACCCCTGAGTTCGGGTCGGCGAACTAACTCCACAGACGCGAAGAAGGCGTCCATGTCGACGTGCAAGATGGGCGTCTCGCTGCTCACGCCCCAAACCTCATTCACTTGGCAGGCGACCTGCTCGCTCCACCAGCCACTCCTTCGGGAGGGCCGATATCCCATGCTTCCGAGCCACGAATCCGTGAACTGCCGGTACCTCGTCCTCTTCGCCCGTCAACCATGTCAGCAACCAGTCCCCCAGAGGTTCCCGTACCCATGGCGGCGCCGCAGCCACCAGGCCGTCGACCTCGTCGAAAGCGACGAAGCGTGCGTCATCCACGATTCCATCGGGATCACTGAATGCCATCTCTCCGTGCCACGATAGGGCCCGATAGACCTCCACCTTGAGGGTCATTGCCCGCTCAGGAAAGTCCACTCGGACCCCGTAGCAGAGCGCGGACCACTCGTCGACCTGTAGGCCGGTCTCTTCGATCACCTCTCGCGTCAGCGCATCCAAAAGCGTCTCCCCATGGTCCACCACACCGCCGGGTGGACTCCAGTCCACCGATCCCCCACGCCGCCTATTTGCTACCAGTAGAACGTGTGTCCCGATCGCTTCATCTGGGAGCCCTGCGGGCCGCCTCTCCTCACCGGCTAGCAATAGCCCGCTACCAACCCTCCATTCGCTGTTCCATCTCTGGGGCGCCCCCCCGGCCCCATCGGGTCGTCCGGTCATTACCGCAGTCTGACAGTCGCCCAGAGGGGACCGCTAGCGTTGCACCCGTGGACGAACCCAACGATGCAGGCCTTTCCTCCGCCGAGCCCTCAACGCTGGCTCGGACCCTGGCTCTCCTCGCCATCCTCGTGGCCGGGGGGTCCGGCGGCCTGATCGGACACGCGGTCACCGATCTCCAGTGTGCCAACGGCTGTCCGGCCCTCGCCGGCTCAATGGGCCTCGTCGGAGCGGTCCTCGCAGCCGTTGGGGTGGCCGTCGTGGCGGTACTCTCGTTGCGGGCCATGGCTGAATGGCAGGCCACCGAGCGGCAGCAGGCCGCCCGGGATCGACATCCGGTGGACTGATCCACCTCATCGTGGTCGACCACACCG
>Ga0315327_10002345_pt1 | contig 10010 bp, 9 predicted proteins | sample M110032315metaG_FD_203460 | JGI IMG/M metagenome (GOLD analysis project Ga0315327, IMG submission 203460) | Ammonia-oxidizing marine archaeal communities from Monterey Bay, California, United States - M1 100m 32315 | ecosystem: Environmental > Aquatic > Marine > Coastal | place: USA: California... | reverse complement strand
TGAAACAAAAATAGATTTTAATAAACATAGTAATAGCGCTCGTGATGCTTGCCCTTGCACAGGCTGTTGTGCCCAAAAACGTCTAATCATACTGCGACTTTTGCTTTTCAAGCCAAACACTTGGTATGATGATGCGTGAGATGACCAAACACTTTTATTATGTTCTGCTGCTCGGGTTAGGTTTGGCTAAACTCCCGGCAGCTGAGTTGAAAATCTCAAAATTGATCGACGTCTGGCCAAATGCTGTCCCGGGCGAAAAGGGCGATGTGCAGCCGGAGACGTTGACTACGCATGAACATCGGGGAGCACCCATCAAGAAATACAACAACGTCAGCAAGCCGACCCTAACGGTATACAAACCGGATCCGGCGAAAGACAACGGTGCTGCGGTGGTGATTTGTCCCGGTGGCGGTTACAATATCTTGGCATGGGACCTAGAAGGCACTGAAGTAGCAGCTTGGCTGAATACCATAGGCGTTACCGGAGTGGTGCTCAAATACCGTGTACCGCGCCGGAAAGACCGGGAAAAACATGATGCACCGCTACAGGATGCACAACGTGCTGTCAGTCTTGTGAGGCATCATGCGAAAAGGTGGGGATTAGATCCGAAGCGAATTGGAATCCTTGGTTTCTCGGCGGGTGGTCACTTGTCCTCTGCCGCGCTAACCAATTACGACAAGCGTCATTACAAGCCGTTAGACGCCATCGACCAAGTCAGTTGTCGGCCAGACTTTGGCGTGTTGATTTACCCAGCCTATCTCGTTGACAAGAAAACCAAAACCAAACTCTCACCCGAACTACAAATCACTAAAAACACACCACCAGTTTTTTTCGTCCACGCTGAAGATGATCCTGTACCAGCGGAAGGAAGTGTTCGTTTTTGGCAAGAACTGCGTCAGCATGGTGTAAGCAGCGAGTTGCATGTGTTCCCGAAAGGAGGCCACGGCTACGGATTGAGATCGTCAAAATTTCCCGTCACAACCTGGCCTAAGTTATGCGCTGACTGGCTAAAAAGCTCAGGCCTACTGAAACGATGATCTCCGCTTGGTTGTATATTAATCAATACAATGACCAGCGCGGGCAACAACTAAAATTTCTTTGCCTTTCTTAGCTCCGTAGGAGCTTAAAATCCATAGACCTTATTCTTCCACATCGTATACCTAAGTCTCATAGCCGCCTTGCAATAATTCTCAATAACCTTACTTTGGCGAAGGGAGAGATGTAGTTGTCGCTCCCACCCTTAGGCCTTCGTTGTCATTAAAGAGTTGCCTCTTCGGAGGTTTTTTTGACGGCGGAGGTCTTTTCATTAGAGTCAGCGCAACCTTCAAGTGTTTCAGTTACCCAACGGTCTAATAAATTATGAGACTAGAATCAGAATAGTTAAACTGTAATTACGTGACCCACGTTTGGATCACAAATTTCTAACTAGATAAAATTAGAGAAAGGTCGTTTTTGACCAATAAACTGAGGAAGAAATTGGAGCGGGTGAAGAGATTCGAACTCTCGACAGTCACCTTGGCAAGGTGGCGCTCTACCAGCTGAGCTACACCCGCTCCCAAAAAGCGGAGGCAGAAACTAACTAAAATAAGATACTTTGCAAATTTTTTTTAAATCTCAATCGCAGGAAATATTGTAATCAATTTGGCAAACCGATAATTAAACATATTAACAATTATTAACAATTAAGACCCGATAATATGGCTTTAAACTAATATTGATGCTTCCAAGAGCTTAAATTATCAATCAGTAGTTCCTTAAAGTCATACTAAAGCATTCTAAACCTATTTGAGTCATAAAAAGGAATTTTTGCGTGTTTATTAAGAATAAAAGTATGCAAAAAACACTTGGCCTCGAGGACGGATTAAGGTTTCCTGCGGTTCGGATTTAGCATGAAAATTATGATGATCACTAGAGGTATCTTTTTAGCCGGGCTAATTCTAGGGCTATTGGCCATACCTAGTCTGCAAGCTCAGGACAAAAAAGAAGAAAAAAAGGAAGAAAAGAAAGAAGAGAAGCCGAAACCAAAATCGGTTTTTAAGGACAAGGCTCTAGAAGAAGGCGTGCGTAAATTTGTTTTTGCTAAACGCTACAACAAGGAACCATTAGTAGAAGCAGATTTGATTCATCTATCAACTATCAAAGTTACTAATGCGGGAATCAAAGATTTGAGCGGTCTTGAAAAATGTCGTGCTTTAGCATCTCTAGATCTTGCCGGTAATGATATTACTGACTTTAGCTCAATCAAGGATCTCAAGCGTATTCAATATCTAAATCTCGCTAAAAATAAGATTGAGAATATTGACCCGATATCTGGATTAACTGCTCTACAGTATATCGAACTATCTAACAATCGAGTTAAGGATTTAAGCCCACTCGAAAAGCTTAGTAACATGCGCTCACTTTATCTATCTAATAACCGTATTAGTGATTTCTCCCCAGCCCTTAAACTCAGTAAACTGTGGTCGCTGTACCTAGACCACAATCAGATCACTAAGCTTGATGGCGTTGCCTCTCTAAAAAGCCTTACAACTCTTTCAGCTGGCAATAATGAAATTACCGACCTTAGCCCGCTTAATGGTCTAACCCGACTACATTTCTTGTTTCTTGAAAACAATAAAATATCCAATCTTGATGCCCTAGTCGCAATGTCTAGTGCGGACTATAAGGGTCCAAAAAATTTCGCTCCTTTCCTACGCCTCTATATGAAAGGCAATCCAGTAGACGGCGCAACGGATAGCAGATTGCAATTTGCTCGATTGATGAAATTTGGCGTACGCGTAGAAACTCCGCGCCAACCCGAATTGGTTACCTTTAATAGCACAGGATGGTCTGGCGAATTGAGCGGCCAACAATTAACTGCTTTTCATAAAGATATTCTGCAGCGCTTCGATCTTGTAAAAGACGCCAAAATTAAATTACAGCTTGTTGTCACACCAGAAGATGGAATCACCAAACAGGAAGTTGATGAGTTAAAGGCAGCACTAAAAAAACTTGGCCTAAGCGACAAAGTTGACCTTAGCCTATAAAACCAAAATTTTATTAGCCCGGGCATTGCTCGGGCTTTTTTATTAACCAAATCTTAGCTAAATTAGCCTATTTTCATTCCATTATATGGAATTAATTGATATGCATTTCCTTCTGCTGGGATTAAATTTTCGGCACACATTTTTCAATGGCTGGTCACAATAAATGGTCTAAGGTTAAAAGGCAAAAGGGCGTCACGGATGCCAAAAAGGCAAAGGTATTCGCCAAAATCGCCCGTGAAATTGGTATAGCCGTAAGAGCAGGAGGGCCAGAGGCCGATCTTAATCCACGCCTCCGTATGATTCTCCTTAAATGTCGGAGTGCCAATATGCCAGCTGACAATATTGAGCGTGCAATCAAGAAAGCTGCTGGAGATGATGACGGTGCCAACTACGAAGAGTTAACCTATGAGATTTTCGCACCAGGAGGTGTCGCTATACTCGTACATGCTAACACAGACAACCGTAACCGTACCGCCTCCGATATCCGCCATGTCGTCACGAAAGCTGGAGGACAACTTGGCAGTGCTGGCGCAGTGACGCGACTATTTGAACGAAAAGGACAAATCATAATAGACCGTGAAGCTGGCGAAGAAGACATGGTAATGGAACTTGCCTTGGAATCTGGGGCTGATGATTTCACTGCAGATGAAAATGGCTATGAAATCCTAACCGACCCAGGAAAATTTGAACCTGTTCATAAAGCAGTTGAAGATAAAGGTGTTGCAACTTTGTCGGCCGAGATTACTTACATTGCCCAACAGACCACCGCTGTAGACGAAGCAGGTTCAGAAACTATTCAACGCTTGGTAGATACGCTGGAAGAAAATGACGACGTTAGTGATGTATTCACCAATGCTGAATCACCATAAAACGCGCTCTAGTTTTTAAGTCCGCTGATGCGCTCTTTGTGGCTATAAACATTGAATTTACCTTCCCTAAGAAACCCAATCAATGTTTGCCCGCTCTCTTTAGCCATCTCTACTGCTAGGCTTGATGGTGCAGACACTGCACAAACGACCCCTACCCTTCCTGCTAGTGCCTTTTGAATGATTTCGAACGAAGCACGACCACTAACCATCAAAACACAATCCTCAAGTGGCAGGCGATCTTTCAAAAGCAAATGGCCAAGAACTTTATCAACAGCATTGTGCCGACCAATATCTTCACGAAGAACAAGCAACTCCCCATTTCCATCGAACAATGCAGCGGCGTGCAGCCCTCCTGTTTTATCGAATGTTGACTGCTTCGCTCTCAGTTTTTCTGGCAAAGCAATAACGGTTTCAACATCGATTACCGTCTCACGTTGATTTAATGGCTCAAAAATATTCTGTAATGACTCAATAGATGCCTTACCGCAAAGGCCACAACTTGAACTAGCGTACACATTCCGTTTTAGTCTATTCAAATTTATATGAACTTTGGGCGACAGAAATACATTTAGAATATTTCCATGCAAAGTCGCTTCACCTTGCTGACAGTAATCCACCTCTAAAACATCTCTTGAGTTGGTAATCACACCCTCTGATAATAAGAAGCCAATTGCCAATTCTTTATCATTTCCTGGTGTGCGCATTGTTATAACTACCGATTCACCTTTGACTCTAATCTCAAGCGGTTCCTCACGTGCTACCCAATCATCCGTTTTATTGTCTGCCTCGTTATTAACCCAACGCAAAACTCGCGTTATGATCGCACGAGGATCTTCAGTTTGATTTTCTGTTGGACACATCGCACCTGCTGCTATCAGAAGCAACGCCTAGTTGAAAGAAGGATTTGACATCATACACCTTCAACGCAACCTTCGTGAGACATATGCAGCAATGGAAAATAATCTTAATTAGCTTAACGGCCGGTATTATTTTAATCGGATGCGGGGAAAGTAAAAAAGCAGAAGCTATCAGCAAGCCTCTTGATCCAGACGTAATTGCATACCCATTGGATACGTGTCTCGTAGCTGACAAGAAACTTGGCAGCATGGGAAAACCTCATGTATTTATTCACGAAAAAAGACAAATTAAATTCTGTTGTATCGGCTGTGACGACGAGTTCAATTCCAACACAGAAAAATATATCCAGAAATTCGATCAGGCTGTCGAAAAAAATAAATCTAATACAACTAAATCATCTAGCAGCAACACCAACAACCCAACTAAATAATAATGCAGCATATTTCAAGCACTTGGAAACTTTATACCTTAGTCGCTTAACATTGGCTGTATCCCCATTGATAATACAAATTTCTATTTCATGAATAATTCTAATCGGCGAAATTTTTTAATTAAAACATCCATGGCGGCGGCTACTTCGTCGTTAGGCATGGGATGTTCAACAACATACCGTACAAATCTAATAACCAATCGTAAGCCAGTCATCATATCGACATGGTCTTTTGGCAAACCAGCCAATGAACTCGCCTTGCAAACATTGCAAGATGGCGGATCGGCATTAGACGCTGTGGAACAAGGTATTCGCCTAGTTGAATCATCTGGAAATACTTCAGTCGGTCTAAGCGGCAAACCTAATGCCGCAGGTGTACCTCAACTTGATGCCTGTATTATGAATGGACCCGGACATAGTGCTGGCAGCGTCGCTGGAATAGAAGGGATTGTACATCCAATTACAGCTGCACGGTTAGTGATGGAAAAAACCCCGCATGTCATGCTTGTAGGCCGAGGTGCTCGCTGGTTTTCAGAACAGCAAGGACTAAAAACAATTGATAATGCCCAAGATGAAAAACGATACGCCGAATGGCTAGCTAAGCAAAAAAACGATACGCACAAAAAAGTAAAAAAACCGGACAACCACGATACAGTTACCTTAATCGTATTAGACAATAACGGTGATATTGCCGGTGGCTGTTCCACAAGCGGTCTGAGCGGAAAAATACCTGGACGTGTAGGCGACTCTCCCATCATTGGCAGTGGACTTTATGTCGATAACGAAGTTGGTGCTGCCGGGGCAACTGGCTTGGGTGAAAATGTGATGCGCTACTGTGCCTCTTATCAAGTCGTCGAAAATATGAGGCAGGGCATGTCACCAACTGAAGCATGCGCCGAAACAATAAAGCGAATAGCACGAACGGACCCATTAGGTATGGACCTCGGGATTAATTTTATCGCCATCAATAAGCGAGGAGAATTTGGAGCAGCAGGCACACAAGCTAACTTTCCCTACTCAATCACCACAAAAGAGTTTAGCGAAGTGCGAAAAGGCCAAGCACTTAGTAAAGTTTTTCAAAAAGAAGGCGGCAATGAAAGATAGGCATATCCGACTCTGTAACTGCTAACTATCTTATTAAACTTTTTAAGTCTTTTTTATGAGCATGAATACGCTTGATATCCTTTGCTGATAAAGCACGTTTAAAACAGGCCAGTTCGTCAAACAACCCCATATAGTACAGGCCTATAAGTATACGGTGTGGCTTGCCAGACCAAGAATACTGCTGATTCCATTCGGTAATACTGCCTTCTTTTTTCCCATTGAGATAAAGCGATGCGATACCATTTTTCTTACCAGTATTGAATCGCTCCCATGTGAAGGCAACGTGAGTCCACTTATCCTTACTAAATGGATTAGACTTTGCGGGAACCAGAGGACGTTGCGGTTCAGGAATATTTTTATTGTCGGGATTCCACATCTTCTTGTCAGCAAAGGCGCCCAAACGAAACGATCTCGGGTTACCATCTTTATTAAAGTCTACAAAAAAAGAAGCATCATTCCACGTGTTAGGTGTAATTTGAATCGGATCAACATACCCAGGATCAAGCTCGTTAATGGGATCAACTTTAAGCCAAAAACTCACTGTGCCGCTCCAATTATTTTTATCGAAAGAAAAGTTTTCCACACCATCATAAAATAACCATTTAGCATCCCGCTTTGTAAAAAGGAGTGCGCCTCCTGTAATCCCTTTACCTTTGGCTAACTGAGTCAGATTCTCGGTGTGATTCCCTTCTTTTGGCTTCTTATCAACAAGCGTAAAGAGTCGATTATCGCCCTTGGCTATATCGGCATCTATGCCTTTATCAAAAGACGCATAAAAAGTAAGTGATGATTTAAGTGAAGTCTCACCAATTATCGTGACCGAAACACCAAAAGCAAACCCAAGCAAAAGAATCAAACGTGCCCATGGAGAAAAGCATATCATGCGCAAACCTTGACTTAGCGCTTGATTAACAGCAAGCAAAGGCACAACAAAAAAACCGCGCATATAGCGCGGTTTTAGTACCGTAAATGGATAAATTAACTCACATTTTACCACCATAAATAGCGTTAGAACCAAGCTCTTGCTCAATACGCAAGAGTTGATTGTATTTGGCAGTTCGATCGCTGCGACTAAGTGAACCGGTCTTGATCTGGCCAGCATTAGTAGCAACAGCAATATCTGCTATAGTAGCATCTTCAGTTTCACCAGAGCGATGACTTATAACAGCCGTGTAATTATTACAATGCGCCAATTCAACAGCATCTAAAGTCTCAGTAAGTGAACCAATCTGGTTCACTTTTACTAAAATTGAATTAGCAACCCCAGTGTCTATTCCCTTTTGGAGGAATTTAGTATTCGTGACAAATAGGTCATCTCCAACTAGTTGCACGCGGTCACCAATCTTTTCAGTTAATAGCTTCCAACTCTTCCAATCATTCTCATCACAGCCATCCTCAATACTGATAATAGGATACTTAGAGGTCAGCTCCTCATAAAATGAAACGAGATCGGCACCAGAAAGCTTTTCTCCAGTGCTTTTTTTGAAGACATATTTCTTGGTCCTCTTATTATAAAACTCACTGGACGCAACATCTAGAGCAAGAAAGATCTGTTTACCTGGCTTATATCCAGCATCCTTAGTGGCTTTCAATATAGCCTCAATGGCATCTTCAGCACTATTTAAATTCGGGGCAAACCCTCCTTCATCCCCAACTGCAGTAGACAGTCCTTTCTTTTTCAAAACTGCTTTAAGAGAATGAAAGATCTCAGTTATCGCCTGTAGCCCTTCACTAAAAGTGTCAAAGCCTTTAGGCATAACCATGAATTCCTGAAAATCAATAGGAGCATCAGAGTGCGCGCCTCCATTAATGACATTTGCCATTGGCACAGGTAGTACCTTTGAATTTGGGCCTCCTAGGTATTTATAAAGAGACTGACCAAGGCCATCCGCAGCGGCATGAGCGTTAGCCATAGACACAGCTAAAATAGCATTTGCCCCAAGCTTAGATTTAGTGGAAGTGCCATCAAGATTTAGCATTGTATTATCAACAGTCAACTGATCAGTTGAATCTACACCTTCAAGAGCTGGAGCGATTTTTTTTATGATGTTGTTAACCGCTTTTTTGACGCCCTTACCAAGGTAACGGTTCTTTACTCCGTCTCGCAATTCGAGCGCTTCGTTTTCACCGGTACTGGCTCCGCTGGGAACTGCGGCGCGGCCAATGGCCCCTCCTCGGAGGCCAACTTCAACTTCAACTGTAGGATTACCTCGTGAGTCAAGAATCTCACGGGCCTGTATACTTTCAATTCTAGTCATGTCACAAACAGTCCAACATGGACGGGTCGGCATGATAGGTTGGAATTTGCTTCCGTCAAGCGACAGGTTTTTTAGCAAGAGGCGTACCTCTCCAACCTCTCATTCAAAATGGCGCTATTTAAAGGATACTTCTTCGCCGGTCTCACTCCATTTGGCTGTAGCTGTAAATTTCCCGTCACTCCAACTGCCCTCCTCTTTGCGCTGTCCATTCTTATACCAATAGATAGCTTCACCATCTGGGTTGCCATTTTTCATATGCACAGCACTCCGTAACAGCCCATTATCCCACCACATTTTCCAACGCCCCTCTTGAAGTCCATTACTATAAGAACCCTCGGCCTGTTTCCAACCCTCAACAACCCAACGTTTTACACGGCCAGTGTAGGGTTTTGACTCGCCAATGACATGCCAACGGTCCTCCTTCAACTCTAATCGACTTTCCTCCTCAAATCGTTCGCGCTGCGAACTGCGAATTGATGGAGATGCTGAGGCCGGAGTTGATGTAGGATTAGAAATGTCTTCCGACAATTTGATTTCAGATTTGGTCGACGCAGCGACAGGTGGCTCATCGGTGATTAGCTCTTCGGCTGAAGCTCTCGTATTAGTCTCAGTAACGAGTTCAGTCGCCAATTTAGTTTCAATCTGTTCAGCCTGCTGAGAAGGAACTTTAACTTTTTCAGATTTTAAGACTGGCTGACTCAAAGACACCTCAGCTAAAGACTTAGAAGCTGGTTCTGAATTCGTCTCGTCAAGACTGGCTGTATCCGGAGTAGCCTTTTGTTTTACTCCTAATTCGGAAGATTCCCTAGATCCGCATCCGGCCAGAATAATTGAAGATACTACTAGGCAAACAGTCAAATTTTTCACACCCCGAAATTCGCCAAGTTCATCCCACATGGCAAGGCCGTTTCTCAAAACTAGTAGATAAAATATAACTTTACTATCCAATCAGACTACAATTCACACAACATCCAAACATTAAGCCAGCGCTCCTCAAAATTGATGTTTTCCTTTTGTAATCTTAGAATTATTTCAAGGCAAAAGGCCTCAAATATCCTTATTTTTTATCTCTCCAGTGGATTCCTGAGAAGGGGGCGTTTTTGGATTTTTTTTCGTTTCGGCTGAATTCACAGGCACTTGCTTGAGACCATCAAACCAAGTGGATTCCTCCACTTTTTTGCCTTCCTCATCGTACTTAATCCAAACCCCATCGCGGTTACCATCCTTATAGCTACCTTCCCAGTGAATTTTCCCATTAGAATGCCACTGCTTCCACGGACCCGTAGGCTTGCCAGCTATAATTTCGCCTTGTTGCGCTTTACTGCCATTAGGATGATAAACTAGTCCTTCTCCAGTATATATATTAGATTCACCAGCCTTATAATAAAGGCCATCACTAGCTCGCTTCACTCCAACCTCATCACGCCTAATTTGCAAAAACAAAACAGCTAAAATAGCCAAGATT
>Ga0315327_10002344_pt1 | contig 10012 bp, 5 predicted proteins | sample M110032315metaG_FD_203460 | JGI IMG/M metagenome (GOLD analysis project Ga0315327, IMG submission 203460) | Ammonia-oxidizing marine archaeal communities from Monterey Bay, California, United States - M1 100m 32315 | ecosystem: Environmental > Aquatic > Marine > Coastal | place: USA: California... | reverse complement strand
TTGCCGTCAACCATTTGATAAATGAATTAATCAAGTAGAACTCCGCATGAGTAAGTCTATTAGACTTATGCTGATTTTAAGCAAAAGTAATACTTTAAGGCAATAAAGAAATCGACTTATCTAATAGGTGCTTATATGAGAAAATGATACTAGTTATAACAGAGTAACTAGAGATTTTCAAAATAGATTTGGATGTAGATTACAAAGAGTAGTTTTGATCTATCACATGAATTCTTAAGGCATTGGCCGATATATTAGTTATCTTTAATTTGTCATTTAGAAATAATTGAATAAAACATTCTTGAGACTAAAAATTGAAACTCTGGGAAAACAACGAAATTGACCATTTGAATTATCCCGTTTCACTCTCTAAAATTTGATGATGAGGACTTCACTAAATTACTCTATTTGGCTCTTGTGCCCTATCTTGGCCTCTTGTTTGTTTGGGGAAACCACTAGAATCAAATTTTTCCATGTTTTTAATAGCTTCGGCGTTGAAACACAAGAACTCAAAAATTCCATCGTTATACACTATGACAAAAAAGGGTTTATGGTGGATAGTACCGTTTATACTCACACCTTGCCTTTAAGTGAAAAATATGTTTATGTCCTTGGATCCGATGAAGGGCTCAAGCTCCAACGGAGTTATGATAGGGAGATGATTTTATCCTACCGCTTTGAAAATGATAGTGCCGGAAAGCGGATGAGCACGACACTTTTTGGTGGTGGGGATACGCTTTATTGGAAAGAATTTCAAAAATATGATGATCAGGGGTTACTCGTTAAGCGGATTCGGTATAATCCAATTGAAGCAATTAATCCAGAAATGATGGTTTTAAAAACTGATGCGGGAGAAATGGTCTGGGGCGAGAGTTACGACTATGATTCCACAGGAACTGTCCTTGATCACAAAGAATTGTATGATAATTATATTCTTGAAATTACAACCTATGAATTGGACTCATTGAAAATACCCCATAAAAAGGCTGAATATTTTGACCCTTCTGTTATGTTTCGATCTATTTATTTTCATAATGAAAATAACCACCTTACCCATGAAACATCAGTAGGGCGACTAGGCCAATCCATTGGCTCAAAGACTTATGAATATGATATTTTGGGGCGGCGTACAAAATCTACAATATATAATTCCAACGGAGTGATCGCAGAAACACTATCTGATATTTTTGATGATGAGAATTTTAAATATTACCAGTATCTTGCCGATTCTACATTAAAACTTATTTCAAAAAAAGAGATGCTTTTGGATCATAGGGGCCGACCATACATAGAGGTAATTTTAGACGGTGAAGAAAGAGTGTTGGAAAAAAATGTATATTCTTATGATGAAAAGAGTCGTATAGGACAAATAAAACAATACGATATGATTCGTCGCTGGCGCGATGATCAAAAAATTCCAGTTAAGGTTATCACCTATGAATATGAGTAAATTACATATTATTATTTCAATGACAAAAAACCCCGGAGGCTTTTATGAAAGTCATTGATCCAAAAAGTATGATCATTGGTGTTTTAGGAACACTGTTGATTTTTGCAACTTTAGGATTTCGTGCAAAAACGGATGAATTGGGACATTTGGTTGTTCGCAGCTTAACCATTGAAGATGATCGTGGTGTGATCATGGGATATTTAGGCAACGGCTACATGCAAACGTATAATCAGTATGGAGAGCCAACCTTATTTATTGGTACGGGTAAAGATGGAGGTGGTTATATGCGCTCTTACAATGGCAATGGCGATGAATCATCCTATGTTGGTACAGGTAGAATGGGTGGCGGTTACATCCGAACCTATAATAATTCCGGAAAGGAAACTTCTTATCTCGGTACAGGATCTGACCACGCCGGGCAACTCCGTATTTATAATAATGAAGGTGAAACATCATCATATCTTGGAGAAGGATACTATCAGGCTTATAACCAATTTGGTGAAAGAACCTTATTTTTGGGGACTGGATCCAGTGGCGGCGGGTATTTACGGACTTATAATTTTGATGGGCAAGAAACGGTTTACATCGGCACAGGAGCAGACAGTTCCGGTCAATTACGTGTGTACGATGCTGTCGGGGAAACTGGGAGTTTTCTTGGGAGCGGGTATTTCCGTACATATAACCAATTTGGGAAAATGACCACATATCTTGGCAACGGCCGTGATGGGGGCGGTTACCTCCGGACCAATAATAAATTTGAGACCGAAACTTCATTTTTAGGAACAAATAACTCCAATGAAGGGCTCATTAATCTCAATGATAAGTTCGGTCAAAGCTTCTGGATTCGTCTAAATAAGGGTGATTGATCTTTTTTCACAATTTTTTGACTTTAATGCTTCGTTGTCTTAACTTTTACGACAAAAGGTATCCGAGAGGGGGATGAATCAACTCTTCATCCAAAAAACCTCACTTTATTCATACTCTGACAATGAGGAATTGACCATGCGGAAAATACTGGTTATTTTTATCATTCTGTCGTCGATGGCTCTTGCCCAAAACGATGGATTAGTGAAGACAAATTACCCCAGTGGGGCACTTCAAACTGAAGGCAATTATGCCAATGGTGTTCGGGACGGACTCTGGACATTCTGGTATGAGGGCGAAGTATATCAAGATTACGGTGAAGATGGTGAACCCAACACTCAGGACGAGGGTGAAAGCAACGGTGTATGGGATTCTACCGAGACTGTTATTCTTGATATCGATGGTGATACATTTTATGATCCCCCTCAGATGAAAATGGAAGGATCTTATTCTGGTGGTAACCGGGATGGACTCTGGACCACTTGGTATATAAACGGCAATCGAAAAGAAGAATCCAATTATGCAGGTGGAAAACTAGACGGTACCATATTTCGATGGAATGATAGCGGTAATAAAACCGACGGAGGCACTTACGAAGCCGGCAAACAAGCAGGGCTTTGGATTTGGTATTATAACACAGGGATCAAAAAAGGACAAACACAATTCCATGATGGTCAGCAGGAGGGGCTCTGGCTGCAATGGTTTACAGATGGCGCTAAAAAATCCGAACGGAAATTTACCAATGGGGAACGGGACAGCATCTGGACTTCCTGGTATGAAAACGGCAATAAAAAATTCCAGGCTACTTACGGTAATGGAAAGTTGAATGGCAGTTGGACTTCCTGGTATGAAAATGGCATTATCAAGGAAAAATCAGGGCAATATGCCAATAATAAATTAGATAATAAATGGACCTATTGGGCGGATGATGGACGAAAAACACAAGAAATCAGTTATGATAAAGGTATCAAACACGGTCCTTTTCTCCAATGGAATGTTGATAATTACAAAGTAACTGAGGGTGAGTATAACCAGGGCGAGAAACACAATAAATGGGCCCTTTGGTACGAAGATGGTACTTTGAAACAGCATGAAAGTTATTTTAATGGTGAAAAAGACGGTCAATGGATCTGGTGGCGACCTGATGGGGTGAAAGACCGGGAAGGCAGTTATAAGGATGATGTAAAACATGGCATCTGGACACAATGGAATAATGCAGACCATAAAAATTTAGAAGAAACTTTTGTTAATGGCGTTATTGATGGAAAAATTACAATTTGGTATGATAATGGAAATAAAGACCGGGAAGGTGTTATTAGGAATAATGAACAAGAGGGTATATGGCACTACTTTTATCCGAATGGCGAAACAGATTTTATTTTTGATTATGGAACTGGATTAGATCAAGTTCGCATTGCCGAACTTGAAGAACGCGATGGGTCATTTTATAAAATAGGAAAACATAAATCCTATACTGGAATGGTGATAGAGACAGGTGGAGTCAAAGATTATCTACTATTGGGGCGGATTTCATCAGGAAAGCGGGATGGTCAATGGGTGCAATGGTATGGCAATGGTCAAAAAGAAGTTGAAGGTGTTTATTATCGTGGGAAAAAACATGGTGACTGGTCACTTTGGTACGAAGACGGTACCTTAAAAGAACAAGGACAATTTGACATGGGTAAAGTGGATGGCAGTTATAAATACTGGTATACAAATGGACACCTGCACATGGAACAGACCTACCATAAGGGAAATTCTCACGGGAAATGGGCCTGGTGGTTTGAACATGATCATAATCTGACATTCACAAATGGGACATGGACCTACAACGGAGGGACTTATCAAGCAGAAAATGATGAAGAACTCTGGAACTGGTGGTGGTATCTCAATGACAATAAAGAGATGGAAGGGCATTATATTGATGGTAGAAAAAATGGTATTTGGACCTGGTGGTACGATACAGGCGTAAAGCAATCAGAGGGAAATTATCTGGATGATGAGCAAGATGGGCTTTGGCTGTATTTTGAATCAGATGGTTCCGTTGCAGAAGAAGTCACATTTTCCGGTGGCGAAAGAGATGGTCGATCTACAGTGTGGTTGACTCCTGAAGAAAAACAGGAAGAAAAATTTTACAAGCATGGGAAATTAGATGGACCAAGTACGTATTGGGAAAATGGTTATCGCAGTACAATGACCAGTTATAAATCAGATAAGCCAGAGGGTCCATGGGCTATCTGGTATCCCAATAGTGATCAGATCAAGGAACAGGGTTTTCACCAAGGTGGGATTCGTGAAGGTCTTACCACCTATTATTATGAAGATGGTGTTATGCAGCGCGAAGGTTATTTTAAGAATGGGTTACCAGATGGTGTCTGGACGTACTGGAACACAAAGCGTATTAAAGATTTTGATTTTGATTTTGGATCGGCGCTGGAACATATCGCATTGGAAGATCTTGTCGAGCGTGAATCCATTTTCTATAAATTAGGGGAAGATACACCGTTTACAGGAATCATCACTCAGGAAAATCAGGAAGTGGGCTATCTTTTTCTCGGCCGTACCCAAGAAGGTAAAAAAGATGGTCAATGGGTCAAATGGTTCCCCAGCGGCAAAGATGTTCCAGAAATTATTTTGGTGGATGTTCCTGACCCGGAACCGGATCTTCCCTGGAGCGGTGGAAAGCAAGAACAAGGTGGATATAAAAATGGTAAAAAGCATGGCCAATGGACTGAGTGGCATGATAATGAACATGTCAAATCTCATGGGAACTACGACTTAGGTATTATGAATGGCCATTGGACATTTTTCCATCAAAATGGAATAAAAGAAAAAGAGGGAAATCTTGCCAACGGTACCGCCGATGGGCTTTGGTTATTTTGGGATGAAAATACTAAAAAAGTCCAAGAAGGCACATTTACCGAAGGAACAAAAGAAGGAAAATGGACAGCATGGTTCTCAGATGGTCGCCTTACAGAAGGCTTCTATGCCAACGGGAAAAAAGATGCAACCTGGGCCAGTTGGTGGGATCACGAAAGAACGAGAAAAGAAATGCAAGGCGCCTACCGAAATGGAAAAATGGTAGATAAATGGTTCTTCTATGATAAAAACGGAAACCTAAAAGAAATACGATATTTTTCCCCCGCCTTTTAGTCTACTTTAACTTAAATAACTACATACATATAAAGGAAATTAAACAGTGAAATACGTCTATCTTTTTGGAAACGGCGAAGCCGATGGTACAGCTGAAATGAAAAATTTACTCGGAGGAAAAGGAGCCAATCTTGCTGAAATGAACCACTTGGGAATTCCAGTCCCGCCTGGATTTACTATCACGACTGATGTTTGCACACATTATTACAAAAATGATCTCAATTTTCCTGATGAATTAGATTCCCAAATTCAAGAATCTCTTTCAAAAGTTGAGACCATTATGGATTCAAATTTTGGTGATGAGACTAATCCACTTTTGCTCTCTGTGCGATCCGGTGCTCGCCAATCCATGCCGGGCATGATGGATACAGTTCTTAATGTTGGACTGGCTTCATCTACCATTCCTGGACTCATCAAAAAAACCAATAACCCCCGGTTTGTCTATGATGCTTACCGAAGACTTATTATGATGTATGCAGATGTTGTCATGGAAAAAGCTGCTGGCATTGAACCTTCTGATGGAGAAGGTATTCGCCAAAAACTCGAAAATATTCTAGATACTTACAAAAAAGAAAAAGGATTAGTGGCTGACACAGATCTCTCTGCAGATGATTGGATTACAGTATCAAACTCCTTCAAATCTGAGATACGTACAACATTGGATAGTGATTTTCCCGATGACCCCGTGGCACAACTTTGGGGTGGAATCAAGGCTGTTTTCCAAAGTTGGAATGGAAGCCGCGCTATCAGTTATCGCCGGATTGAAAATATTCCAGACCAATGGGGAACGGCAGTGAATGTTCAAGCTATGGTCTTTGGTAATATGGGAGAAAGTTCTGCAACAGGTGTAGCATTTACTCGAAATCCCGCATCGGGAGAAAATATATTTTTTGGGGAATGGTTATCCAATGCACAGGGTGAAGATGTTGTTGCTGGTCTCCGAACGCCGAATCCATTAAATGAAGAGACAAAAACATCTGAAACTCAGAACCTCCCTTCACTAGAATCATCTATGCCAGAGCTATATGCGCAACTTGCCGAGATTCGGAACAACTTAGAAGTCCATTATTCTGATATGCAGGATATTGAATTCACCATTCAGGATGGCCGATTATGGATGTTACAAACTCGTACAGGAAAACGGACAGGTACTTCCGCCATTAAAATGGCTGTGGATATGTGTAACCAAGGTATGATCGATAAAAAGACTGCCATTATGCGCGTTATGCCAGATCAATTGGACGAGCTTCTTCATCCCATGCTGGATACAGAATCTGAAAAACAGGCCACTTTCTTAGCAAAGGGACTACCTGCTGGACCCGGAGGCGCAACTGGAAGAATCGTATTTACTGCAGATGATGCGGAAACATGGCATAAAAATGGTGAACAGGTAATCTTGATTCGAGAAGAAACTTCACCAGAAGATGTACATGGTATGCACGCAGCAGAAGCAATCTTAACAGCAAAAGGCGGGATGACATCCCACGCTGCTCTTGTGGCTAGAGGGTGGGGGAAATGCTGTATTGTAGGCTGTAGCGCAATTCATATTAATAAAGAAACAAAGGAAGTATCTGTAGGAGACACTGTATTAAAAGAGGGTGACTGGGTAACGATGAATGGAACCCGAGGGAATCTTTATAAGGGGAAAGTAAATCTTATTCCATCTAATCCAGATACACATCCTGAATATAAAATCCTCATGGAATGGGCAGATGAATTCAGAACCTTAAAAATTCGCACTAATGCTGAAAGCCCGTCAGATGCAGCACAGGCCATTCGCTTTGGAGCACAAGGAATCGGGCTCTGCCGGACGGAGCATATGTTCTTTGATGAAACCCGTATTCTTGCCATGCGAAAAATGATCCTGGCTGATAATGAATCTGATAGACGAACTGCAGTTATGGGGCTCCTCCCATTCCAGAAAGAAGATTTTAAGGGAATTTTAAAAGCTATGGAGGGTAAACCCGTTACTATTCGACTCTTGGATCCACCTTTGCACGAATTTATTACTTTGAACGATAATCAAATTCAGGAATTGGCTGATAGCCTCAGTCTAGAAAGATCAAAAATTGAAAAACGAATCGCAGGGCTCCATGAATTGAATCCTATGTTGGGCCATCGCGGGTGTCGTCTGGGCGTTGCCTATCCAGAGATTACTGAAATGCAATCCAGAGCTATTTTTGAAGCAACGGCAGAACTCACCCAAGAAGGCGTTTCCGTTTTACCCGAAGTAATGATTCCGCTTGTTGGAACTGTTACGGAATACACAGACCAGGAAGATATTGTGCGAAAAGTTGCCAAAGATGTTCTAAATGAAACGGGTGTAGAATTTAAATATCTTGTGGGAACCATGATTGAACTCCCCCGTGCCTGTCTTACAGCGGATGAGATCGCCCAACATGCCGAATTTTTTAGCTTTGGTACCAACGATCTAACCCAGACCACATTTGGATTCAGTCGCGATGATATTGGATCATTTCTTCCAGATTATTTAGAAAGAAATATTCTTCCGGGAGATCCATTCCAGAGCTTGGATGTGAGCGGTGTGGGTAAATTAGTATCCATGGCTGTGAAGTTGGGCCGTGGAGTGAATAGAAAATTAAAGATCGGGATTTGTGGCGAACACGGTGGAGATCCTTCGTCGATTGAATTTTGTAAAGAGATGGGGTTAGATTATGTGAGTTGTTCTCCTTTCCGAGTTCCCATTGCCAGATTAGCTGCAGCCCAAGCAAGTATACGTGACTATAATGACTCATGATAAACTAACATTAAGTAGTTCTGGCGTAATAAATTCTCGGATAATTACCAGTAAACTTCGAATAGTGTTAATGATTATATTAATATTATAGAACGCTCTGGAAAAGATTTTAATAAATAGGAAAAATATGAAAAAACAATCAATACTCCTTTTTGCATTATTACTGGTTATTAGCTGTTCAAAACCTAATGTCAAAAAAGAGATAAAAATTGTAGAGCAAGAAGCAGCGCCTGTTGTACAAGAGCCTATAATTGTAGAGAAAAAAGCAGAACCTGTTGTAGAAAAACCTAAAATTATAGAGAAAAAAGCAGAACCTGTTGTAGAAAAACCTAAAATTGTAAAACAAAAAGCCAAACCTGTTGTACAAACAAAAAATGAAATACCCCAAAATCTTAAAGATAAATGGGGAAAGAGAATAAAAAAACAACAGATAAAAGAAAAATTGCAACAAGAGAATAAAAAAGAAACTGAAATTGTAGAGCAAAAAATTGAGCCTGCCATGGAAGAAGAAACTGAGATTGTGCAAGCAAAGGAGGATGGAGCATTTAAGGACGGAAAAAGGGATGGAGTTTGGACATTTACGGATGAAGAAGGAATCAAAGAAAAAGAAGTAACTTATAATGAAGATGGGCAGGAACTCTGGGTGTTTTTTGATGACGACGGAAAGAAAACAAAAGAAGGTCAAATGGTAGAAGGGAAAGAAGAAGGATTGTGGACATTTTATGATGAAAATGAAATTAAAGAACGGGAGTCGGAACACAAGTCCGGGAAAGAAGAAGGAATTTATTCTTTATGGTATGACAATGGGCAGATAAAAGAAGAAGGCCCCTATAAAAACAAAACTAGAATTGGATTATGGACATGGTGGGATAAAAAAGGAAATAAATGGCAGGAGGGTAGCTATCTAGATGGGAAGCGAGATGGGGCGTGGATCACTTGGAATCCTAATGGGAAGAGGCGAAATCAAACAGTTTATAAAAATGGTGATTTTATAAGTAAAAAAGTGTATTAGACACCTACGTCTTTCAATTTTGTAAATATTTCCAGCCAGCCTAAGCTGGGTTAGTAATACCGGACTCAATCATCCAACAGGGCAAAAATTAATTTACCACTTTTTAAAAGGACTATTTTATTCGCTTTATTATATAGTAATGGTTTAGGTTCGTCCCCATCGCGTATGGCGCATGAATCGAAGGACGAGAGCACGATGTATGTCAATAATCTCTTGTTGTAATTCTGTAAATACTTGCTCCCTCTCAAGAATTCCATTTTGTACAATGGAAATAACTGCAAGACGAAAGTCTTCTGCAGAAATATCACTGGTCCCATCAACATAAGAATCACGATGATTATCAAGCGCTGTTTTAACACTACTATGTGATGTTTCAAGAATCGTAATCTGATCTCCAGTAAGTTTTAGTGCACTTTGCATGGCCCGTTTAAGTTCATCAGGATCTTGGGAGAATCGTCCCCATCTCCCACGCCCACGACGCCAATTTATATCTCGATTATCTCTTTCTGTAAGGAGCGTATTTTGTTGCTCCTCGGTTAAAAGAATCGCTATTTCTGCTCTAAACCATTCCATAACGCTCATAAGTTCTATGCGCATAGTTTGTCGCTCTAATTCTTCATTTTGATACCGTAAAATAATTTCGTTTATGAGGGTTAATTTTGTATCAATTATTTGTTGATACAATGGCAGTTGCTCTGCTGTCATTATAAACATAAGGCGATCATCCATACGTTGAAAATGTTCCAGTCGTCTGTGATGATGATCATTCTCTTCT
>Ga0315327_10002341_pt1 | contig 10015 bp, 16 predicted proteins | sample M110032315metaG_FD_203460 | JGI IMG/M metagenome (GOLD analysis project Ga0315327, IMG submission 203460) | Ammonia-oxidizing marine archaeal communities from Monterey Bay, California, United States - M1 100m 32315 | ecosystem: Environmental > Aquatic > Marine > Coastal | place: USA: California... | reverse complement strand
CAAATGTTAGCAATGGAAACAGGATAGTTATAGGAGGAGGCCAAAACGGAGGCGTCTCCAATATGATGCACTATTTCACCCCTGCTTCTTATAGTGGAGGCAGTACAGATTACGCAGACCTTGCTCAAACCAAAATATATGCAGGGAGTGCCAGTAATGGAACTATAGGTATGATAGGGATGGGTTGGTCGGCATGGTTCACCAACCAAGTAGATTACTTTACGATATCTTCTACCAGCAATGCTGCTGATTTTGGTGATTCTGTTCAATGGGGTACTACCCCTAGTGGGTCACAAAGTCTTACCAAGGCATTTTTTTCTGGTTCTTATTATAATGGTGCTTATAATAATGTTATATCAACTTTTACTTTTGCGAGTCCGGGAAATGCAACCGATTCTGGTAACTTAACATCAGTAAGAGGCGGTAGTAGTTCGACATCTGGTAGTACAGAGGCAAGGGTGATTGTGTCTATAGGTGGTAGAGGTGGAACTGGTGGTAGTGTAGGAGATATTTTTGCTACAGAAATTAATTATATGAACCCAGCATCACCCGGTGATGCTACTGACTTTGGTGATTCAGAAGCCGCTAATGTTTCTGGCGTACCCGGAAATGGAACAAGGATGGTGTGGGGCGGTGGTACTTCTAGTACGGCAGCTTCTTCTGCAACCTATTGGGAAGACATTCACTATATAGATATAGCCTCTACAGGCAATGCTACTGAATCATCAGGAACCTTACCTCATAGAAAACAAAGTGCTGGTGGATGGACAGCTTAATGAAAGACCTAGTAAATATAACTAAAGATATAACTAAAGATATAACCTCTAACCTTCCTACTATGACTGGCGATAAAATCGCCAAGATTAATGAGCGAATGGTAGAGATTGACAGGGCAAACAAAACAACTGGCAGAAAAAATACCCAGACAACTAATCAGTTAATGACGCTGGCAATGCTGACTGATTCCCCTTACAGGAGACTCAGGCAGTGTCTTGCCCAGATAGAAAGCAAAAGAGGGGCTGTAGAAAGTGTCCACTTTAAGACTTTAAAAATAAACGAGAATATAAAAACGTGGCAAGCAAAGGGTGACGCAATATCCCTTATTAAAATTGCTGAAGCAGAACACAATAAAGAACGCCAACTACTTTATGTGGAAGGTGCTTTAAAAGAGATAGCTATATTTCAAGAAGCATATGATGAGATAAGAAGAAACAATAATATTCCAGAAGAATGGGACGAGAGAGATGCAGAGATGGATGAGATACGCCATCACATACGACAGGCATTTCGACAGGCTCATCGGGATACCCTTCACCTTGGCTCAATTAGTGTCGGTAATGCAGAGTATCTGGAACAGTATGGGATACATTTGCATACAGCCCAGAATGTAATTAATAAGTACGTTACTGAATGCCAGAGAGTTATCGATGAAGATGGACAGATGCCTAACATTACCCATCTATATGAATTCTTAGATACCTGTGTAGAAATATTCGGTAAAGAATACGAACACGTTATGAAACACATTGGTATTGATACATTAGTTAGGAACGAATACTTATACAGGTCTACTAAATAATGGCGATTATAAAGTATAACTCTAGCATAGGTGAAGTGGCTCATTCAGAGCCTCCTCCATCAGGTATATCAGATGGTGGGTATTTCTTTGACGAGGATACTAATATTGCAATAGGAATAGGTACAGGTGTTGGTACTGAATTAACAAAAGCAGAGTTAATAACATATGTAGTGTCTGTGAGGAATGTAAGATGGCCACCCATTATAGAAAGACCAGCCACAAATGACGAGAAGACTACGATGGTTAACGACTGGTGTACAGCAAGAGGGATATCATAATGGAAAGTAGTGTACACCACTAAAGTGTGAGGTGAATAACTATGTTCAAAAAGATATGGAAGAAACCTGACATACCTAAACCACACATACCCAGACTGCATATACATCTGGGTATTCCTGACCTATTAAAGAGATGGTGGGCTATATTAAAAGCTGTGCCTATGAATATTGTGAGGTCACCTATCGGAGCGTATAGAAAGATAACAGTGTTTCGTAACTCAGTTATGTCCAAGGTATCCTATCTAAACGAGGAGTCACAGAAATGGAGAACAGCGTTCAACATACTGAAGAGTCCTTACTCCCTACTAAGAGCGTTGGGGTTCTCACCTCAGATGGCGATGGGAGTACTGGCAGTGGGTTCAACCGCTGGTACAGGAGTGGTAGTAAACGAAACAGTATTCGCAGAAAGGTCGTTTGCTCGTGGAGACTCAGGCGTATACGCAGCACCACATGATGCACCCACTACATTTGAAGAAGGTGACAACACTCTTAGAATAGTACTTGGTTCTACCCCGGTACGAGAGATTACGATAGAGAACGTATCAGTTGGCACAGTATTTACCGGGTCAGCACTACCTACTAACCAAACTACAGCCATACTAATTGGTGGAGTTGATGTAACGTCAGGAACAGATACTGTACTTGAGATAGGTGAATTGATAATTGAGAAGAGCAGATGCAAGACTATGGATTTTACGTCTATCAATGCTCATACCATTAAGGTGATAGGTAACGCATCAGATGGACAAAGTATTAATGTCACACCAGGGACTGCACGGATGAGAGCCATAGGTGGGGGACACCATCAGGCTGAAGCAATGGTTACTTCTGGTGGCACGTATGACCGTATCCATATAGATGCCCCTACTAGTGCGGTCAATGGAAAGATAGGCACACTAAAATTAAGTAACCTGTTTACAAAGGGTGGAGCCTGTACCTTCACGAGAATGGAGGTAGGTACACTAACCATCCAGTTAAACGAGATAGGACACGATGGGAACTTTAGTACGAAAGAGTTCTCTATTGCAGCTTCAGTAACTGGAGCAAACTGGGAAGTTACTGATAACGTAGAGGTAACAATAGCGGAGCCGGCTACACAATGAAGAAATGGTTAACAGCAATTGGAATTGGAACAACTCTGGTTATAGGACTGGAATTGTATTTGCGTTATAAACATCAGCATTAGGATAAGGTGGACATGTGTTTAAAGCATTTAGATTTGCAATGAAGTATCGGGCGCTCTTACCAGTGGTAATAGAGTTCATAACTTTTATCCAGGCCGCGACAGTAGATGGTAAGTTGAACAAACAAGAGAGAGCTAAAGCACTATCTTTGTTCTGGAAGATGATTAAGGAAGCACAGCAGTTTAATCAGGCTAAATAAGCATACCTTTTCGTAGCTAACAGGGGTCTGTGCGTCCCGTAGAGAGGCGTAAGCCAACTGGGCAATACCGTAGTGCCGCCCAGTTGTTTTAATTCACGTTTTTATGATGGCAATTTCAGTGTAAGACTCTTCAACATCCCTGACATAGTACTCTCCGCTGATTTTATAGATATGTCTCCAGTCATCTGCTGGAATAATTAATCCCTGCAGTGCATCTATCCAGGGTTTGGCATTACCTATGCAGTTATCTACATCTCTGCGTATTTTATCTTTTGAAATAAAAGTAAACTCAAGAGAGACTCTTTCCCACAGCGGGTCTTTCCTTTCTCCTGACATAATTATCAGGTCAGTGAGTCTCTCTTTTTCTTTTTGAAATATATTGTTCTTTACTTTGAAATACTTTCGGGAGTTAAGTCCTACTTTGTAGTTGGGTAATCCTTTAACAGTAAGCTTTACCATTTAACTGATTCTTCTACTCTTTCGCTGTCAGGAATATAGACATAATGTTCAGGCTTATCTCTGCGCCAACGTACATTATTAAACTTTTTATCTGACAATCGTGTACGTGTTGAGTCTAAACTTTTTGACCCTACTCTCATGTGTATATCTTCTACTGACATGGGGGCATAACCATAGGTACCGTCCATGTTACTTTGTGTATTGTCTGCAAGCACTGCTTCAATCTGGTCCGGCATATTGGAACCCTTTCGCAGTTCAGTATCTTCATTCACATCTACTTCAGATACCCAGACTGTATCAATTACATCGTAATCATCATCTAAGAATTTAAACTCCAGGCCAAAAGGCTTATGTCTTTTACCTACGTTTGTTTTACGGTGGTATAGTCCTATCCGGGAGAAGTCTGAGTCTTCCTGTTGGCTTGCTCTCATCTCCCACACATTACGTGCTTCATTCATGTTGTATATAGAACCGATAGGCCCTGAGTTAGATTCCTTGGACACGTGGTCTATTATCAGTGAGGTTATATTTAGAGAACGCAGAGCATTAAACATCTCTATCGTCTCTTTAGCCTCATTAATTTGTCCTCCGATAGCAGCACCCTTGGCATCTACCACAACCAGTCCGTAGTCCCCTGTAGTAATTACCCGTGCCAGCTCGTGAATGTCATTGGTAAGAGTATCAAAGCATCTGCGGTAGTCCAGCTCTACATCTATACCCAGTCCCTTATTAAGCGCCGCGACCCTGTCGTTAAGGTCATCATCACCGCTCTCCCAGTCCAGATAGAGTACCTTTGTTTTAGTTGGGGCAAGCTTACCTACACTTAGATTCTCCTGTACCAACAGACAAAAGAAAAGAGAGACGTAACTCTTACCTATACCACCTGTACCATAGATTATGCACGGTGCGTCCTTTCTTATTACAGGATAAAGAAGATAGGGCATTTCCTTGCGCCTGGGATTCTTTCCTATCTTCTGTATCTCAGCACCCTTCCAGTTAGTACGTATACTACGGGTACATACTGTCTCTACAATGCTCATCCATGTGGATTTACCAAGGCTTAACCTGTCATTAAGGTCATTGGCAAGTGTTCTCTTTGCGTTACCACTGGAAAGGTTCTGCTTTTGTAGCATTACGTGTGGATGTTCCATGTCCGGGTGGTGGTTTATGTCTGCATTTACCTGAATATATGCATAAATATCACCACGTTCTGGTTTGAACCGGGTAAATTCTATGACTACCCCAAATTCATCGAACTCATATTTATGATATCCAACTGCTGTCGTTTCTTTCATACATCTACTCCTTTGAACGCCCCTGACTGAGGTCTTGGAGTTGGAGAAACGGTACGCGGGTATCTATTATTATTTGATATCTCGTTTCTTAGTTCTTCAATTACCTCGTCACTGGCTTCTCTTATTAAAAGCTTTATCTGCTCTATTGATATTGCCGAGGGCTGTTCTACCCTCGGCGCATTTGCGTATGCGTAATTACACCACGATGGTGAGACTGCATAGTCGTGTAAGTCGCAATAAGATGGTGTACATGGCATTAATTCTCCTCCTTACCATACTGAAGGTAGTCCTTCAGGCATCTCAAAGTGTTCTTCTAGTTCTGTCTTTGCCTTTGCGTTCATCGTAGGCATTCCGAGTGCGTACCACATCTTCATTGCGTTTAAGAAACCGTCAAGTGCAAGCTGTGGATTGGTTACTCTACGTGGGTCACATCCAACTTCTGAAATGACTCCTTTTTCATCCTTTTGTCCAAGCCGTATCACCCACGGCTCTATCATATCCCATGTATTCCATGTTGTGGAATCAGCTTCAGTGCGTACCATTATCGGGAAAGATAATGCGTTGGCATATGCTGCTGCCTGCATGGCGTTTTCGGGAAACAAAGCCTTACTGGTCTTCCAGTCTATGACCATCCATTTACCATCCCTGTTCCTGGCAAGTGCGTCCACGGACCCGGCATAGCCGAAGACTTCTGAGTATACAGCAAACTCAGTCTTATACCACTGGTCTATCCCTGCATCTTCTTCCCATTGAAGAAAGGAATCCCATACATTTTGTAAGTCTTCTGGTACCTCCACTGCCATATCAGATTTTTCTATCTTTGCATTGATATAATCTGACAATAGGTCATGCGCTCGGTTCCCTAGATTTGCTGCTGCTCCACTTGTTTTGTCAGGGCGTAGCTTGGCTTCCTCTAACGCTACATCAAGGTTGTCCTGAGTAAGAGTATGCCCTACTCTTGCCTGAAGAAATTGTGCGATAGCCTCCCTTCCCATTTTATTATGCCAGCCGTAAAGGTTAGGCTTTGCCACGGTGTTACCTAACACACTGGTTACACTCCATAAAGGTGTATTGCTACCAGGTTTCTGGTAGGCTCTCATCCCTCCACGGGGCCCTGTTATCTGGAACAGGTAAGGACGTTCCTCTTCTATGATTGGATACAAATCTACTTGTGTTATTTTATTCGGCATCGTTTTCTCCTTTTGTTTACTCCTCAAACATGTCTAGTTGTGTGCCTTCAGGCTCTCTCTCACTGGATGACCATCTGTCTAATGCCAGATACCACTGCTTACCGTGGCCCCTGTCAATAACTCCATAGTGATTCATAAAGTTATCAATAGAGGTACGGTAAGTAATGTCAGTATCGGTGGCATAGACCACGAGTTCTAATGCTCCTCGGTCTATGCCATTGGCAATAACGTCAGCGTCCCATGCCCAGCCTGGGGGCTTACGTAGCATATGAATTACTTGTTTCACAGGTTTTACCATCTGCTTCTGAGCATTCAAGTAGCATACGAACTGCCCCGAATTACTGTAGAGACGAGAGCCTTGCATGTTAGGCTTCACTAACTATTTCTCTGAACTCTATCGGTGGCTCAAGCCCAAGTTCCACAGCCATGTCTTTGCATACCTTGAGTGCTGATTTGTAGGTGCGTGCTTTCTCCTGTGAAATCCAGTCAATAGGGTCAAGACCACCAAGCCATTGCGTAACGTCATCCCAACTCCATCCTGCTTTCCCTACGTACTCCTCAAAGGCAGCAGTAGTGAGGCGTTTCGGTGGCTCCGGGTAGTCATATACAGGCTCTTTCTCTACCACTGAGGTAACAGATGCTCCGTCCTGTATTAAAGCGTCTACGAGTCCGTCAGCCTTACCTGTTGAGAGGTACCCAACTATTCTTTCTGAGAGTTCTATAAGTCTCTGGTACATATCTTCAGGAGATTCAAACTCTGATGCCAGTGGAGCGATTAAAGTTGAGGCACAGTTAACTCCAGTCTGTCTTCTGTATACCATTTCCCTCGCATCGGGTGAAGATGTAGAAGCTTGTGGGCCAGACGCAACTGGTTGTGACCTGGGCGCACTGGGTGTTGGGGCTGGTGCGGAATCACCACGTGCCATGACTGCGTCATTAACGATGCCGTCAAACATGGCAACTTCATAGAAGAAGTGGTCAGGGTACTGTCCTGTTTTAAGGTTACCGTGCTGGTCTTTCCTCAATGCACCTCTCACCAAGGTCGCATCGTATTCTGTAACGCTGGTGTCTAGTCTCATTCCCTGTTCAGGGGTGAGGTTCAAAGGTATAGGAAAGGGGTTGTTTGTATCAGGAGTTATTCCCGGCACCAAGGCTCGGATTAAAGGGTTCCCCTGAGAGTTTGTTTCAAAAGCTTTTACTTTAATTGTGTAAGATTCCATTTTTTCCTCCTGTCTGTTAGATTGAAGATGCGCTTGTGTCCACCTTGCGCACTGAGGCGGTTCTGCTCCTTGCGAAGTGGAGCCGTCTCTTAATTATTCCCATACAAAAACTCCTTTAGTACTGACTTTGATACCTTCCAACTGTCTCCAATTCTTTTAGCACCAGGGAATTCTCCCTTACGTGCCAGTGCGTAGCCTGGTTGCAGTCCGATATCCAAGAGTATGCAAGCGATTGACATATGCATTACTTCTCTTGTCTCGTCATGTAATTGTTTATGGGCTTCCTCCTTTTCTTCTGTTGTATAGGTGTTCGGTGTTCTGTTTACTATGCGTGTACCATCTGGCATTGTTTTACCTCCTTTATATATTTATGTACACTCTGAAGCATTATCATACCATATAGTCCTCCTGAATAAAAGCCTGAGCAAGGTCGCACCAAGCGATAGCCGCCATCGCAGGAACGACTCCATTCCCGTAGCTTCTGAGCTGGCGCTCCAGTTGAGGGGGATGCCCATCAACAGTGAAACAAATGCTGGGTTGAGCCTGCGGCATTTCACTGAGCATGTATGCCCATCCTTTCTCGTCTTCTGGTCCGGGTGGATATAAGGGAATAAGTTTGGTGCCTGCCTCCCTAGGTGACCATTCTCTGGCACTGTATCTGCACTCGCTGCGTCCTTGTAGTCCCTCGCTGTTGCTGTCCCCCAGTTCTTTTCGGGTATCCAGTTTGCCACCTGATGATTCAGTTTGATACGTGGTGCTTCCAGACTCTTGAAGTGTTCGCTGTTCCAGTCCTCTATCCCTCCGTTGGCATCGTTGGCTCCCGGAGTCCTCCAGTTCGTTGCTGCTCCATCCAAACCAGCTCCGTACTGCGTCCCTGTCGTGTTCGATGTGCGGATGAATCGCCCGTCCTGAAACTCCGTAGTTCCAGGCGAACCCTTGTAATCTCTCTGCGTTGGGGAGGGCCAGTGCGCTCGTATCATTTCCGTGGACAGCCATAAAGAAAAGTCGCTGCCTCCTATGCGGTGCGCCTGTTTCCTCCGCCGTGTAGAGTCCTTCCTTAACTCTGTAGCCCATGCTTTGTAACTCTGGTCTGATAGAGAAGTAGTAGGAGTCAAGGATTCCGGGGACATTTTCAAGAAAGAGAGTTGGGTGTCCGAGTTCAGATGCGACTCTGGCAACGTGAGGCCAGAGATGCCTTGGGTCTTTCTCTCCGAGTTGTTTTCCTGCGACAGACCACGGCTGGCATGGGAATCCTCCAGTGATGATATCCACTTTACCACTCCACGGTGTACAGTCGAAGGTGGTAAGGTCGCTCCAGATAGGCGCTTCAGGGAGGAGTCCTTCTTCCATTCTCGCTGCCAGAATTGAGGCTTGCGAGAGGTCGTTTTCCACGTAACAGACCGGCTTAAAATCTTCCACGGCCGATAGTCCGAGTTCAATTCCTCCGTATCCTGAACAGATACTGAGGATGGTAGGTGTACCCACATTACTTCTCCTTATTTTTCAACAGTTCAGTTAGTATGTCGCTTGACTGGGCAGTTTCCTCGTATTTATACCCCCTTATTTCACCGTCCAGTTTTGATTTGAGTTTAGGATTCTTCAACGCCTCCACTCGTTTGATAATCCTGATTCTGTCCTCCTCACTTGAGCATTCATATCTGACTCCATATATTCTGTATTCTCTCGTCATGTTATTCCTCCGTTACGCATGTGTAATCGTTGTCATCTTCTTCACAATGTTCAAGGTCACCATGTTCGCATCGGGCATAGGACGCTCCTATCTCAACGCCGTCTACGTTTCCGCTTAAAGCTAATACTTCATTCAAGTCCTCCTTTGAATCGCATACTAATTCGACCTCGTAGTAGTGTCCGTCACAGCATTCAAGTGCCATTTAATTCTCCTTATGTTCTGAATCAACCACTATTGCAAGGTCAGCTACGTTCTTAGGTGCTGCTGTGACTGTTAAAGTGACTGGCCTTCCATCTACTTCAAAGTGACTCACCTCTATAACTTCTAACTCCTCATCTCTCTGGTTGTCTGTTACTTTGTCGTTACCCTCGTGACTCATATCGTCCTCCTATATGTGTTTGTTTCTTAGTACAGTTCTGGAGTCTATGTCTGCTTTAACCGAGAAGGAAGAGTCAGCGCCATCGTATTCCAGTATGCCTCCGTACTCCCACTCTTCTATGATGCCTCGCAACTCGTTCCAGTCATGCTCTGACTCAAGTTCTATGTGTAGCCTATATACTTTTATTATTTCGTTGTCCATGTCTTCCTCCTCCTATATGTGTTCGTTCAGTATGTATGTATCTTCACCGAGTTCTTTCCTTACCCGTACTGCAAACCCAGGACTATACGGGATTTCATATACGTCATACACTCCTTGCTCGTACTCGACTCCGGGTTTCCTGATGACAGTTCCCTTACGGCACAACTTCTTGTTTTCTCTACGCTCATCCTCATCACATATGAGTGAGTACAGGAAGAACTCTATGCCACTGTACTCAAGGTCCTTATGGTTCTCCTTCACGTATTCATCTAGGTCATCGAATGTGTAGTCCGAGCGGACAGGTCTGCCGTCTTTCATAATGTATAAGTCTATGTCTGTTG
>Ga0315327_10002325_pt1 | contig 10055 bp, 8 predicted proteins | sample M110032315metaG_FD_203460 | JGI IMG/M metagenome (GOLD analysis project Ga0315327, IMG submission 203460) | Ammonia-oxidizing marine archaeal communities from Monterey Bay, California, United States - M1 100m 32315 | ecosystem: Environmental > Aquatic > Marine > Coastal | place: USA: California... | reverse complement strand
ATTTTTTCAAAAGAAATTGTTTATAATCCAAGCATTTCATTAAAACAAAAAAATAGAGACACTGATAATATTTTTATTTCATATAATTCTCCTAAAACACCAGAAAGAGTTTACTCATTTAATTTAAAAAATAAAAAAAAGAAACTTATTAAAGAACAGGAAATTCCTTCAGGCCATAATAGAAATAATTATATTGTTGAAAGATTAGAATGTGCTTCTAACGATGGACAAAAAGTTCCGTTAACTATTATCAGACATAAAAAAACTAAGCTAGATGGCTCTGCAAATATTTTATTATATGGTTACGGATCATATGGAAGTTCTATGGGCACAGGCTTTTCTTCTACGCGATTAAGTTTAATAGATAGAGATATAATTTGGGTAACTGCTCATATTAGAGGAGGTATGGAAAGAGGCATGAAATGGTGGAAAGAAGGCAAAATGCTAAATAAAAAAAATACCTTCAATGACTATATTTCTGTTGCAAGATTCTTGATAAAAAATAAATATACTTCCAAAAAAAAAATTATAGGTATGGGAGGTAGCGCTGGGGGTCTTTTAATGGGGGCTGTAGTAAACCAAGCTCCAGAATTATTTTTAGGCATTATAATGGCTGTTCCTTTTGTAGATTCTTTAACCACAAATTTGGACCATTCTCTTCCATTAACTGTAGGAGAATTTAAAGAATTTGGTAATGCTAAAGCATATAAGAAACACTTTAATTACATATATTCATACGCACCATATAATAATATAAAAAAAATGGACTATCCTAATATGTTAGTTACTACTAGTCTCTCGGATAATAGAGTTTTATTTGATGAACCTGCAAAATATACTGCAAAACTGAGAGAGTTTAAGACTGATAAAAATATTTTATTATTAAAAACAGAAATGGAAGCAGGGCATGGCGGTAAATCGGGTAGAGATGGTCAAATTGAAGAAATAGCTCTTGATTATGCATTTGCTATAAGTCTTGCAAGGGAAATACTATAATTTTAATGAATTAAAAAATATAAACATTTCTTTTGATAGTACTTCAGAGTTTTCTAATGCAGCAAAATGACCCCCTTGTTCCATTTTAGTCCAACGTTTAATATTAACATATGTTTTTTCAGCTAGTTTTCTTTGAGGCCTTAACATTTCCTTAGGAAATTCACTATAACCTAATGGAACTGTAATTTTTTCACCTAATGGCACGAACCAAGATCTTCTATTTCTAGCGTAATATGGCCAGAAAGATGACCCAATAGCTCCGCTAAACCAGTAGAGAGAGATATTAGCTAACATTTTATCAAAACTAATTGAATTTTCTGGAGCACCATTACAATCTGTCCATTCATAAAATTTTTCACAAATCCATGCCGCTAATCCAGAAGGAGAATCTGATAATCCATAAGCCAAAGTCTGTGGTCTAGAACCTTGAATTGCTTGGTAGCCCATTCCTTCTGGTCTCCATTTTTTAATTTGGTCTATATAATCTTGTTCTTCTGGTAATAAAACTTTGTCTGAATCATATTCCCTTATTAACGCTAACATATTTAAATGTAATCCTAATACCTTCTCTGAATATTTATAAGCCATTCTACTTCCTATCATGGCCCCCCAATCTCCTCCTTGAATACAAAATGTATTAAAGCCTAAAACCTTTGTCATGAGATCTTTAAAGCATTCGCCAATTTCTTCAACACCAAATCGTTTTTGGAAAGCCTCAAATGATAAACCAAAACCTGGCAACGAAGGAGCAATTACTGTAAAAGCAAAATCAGAATTAATACCATATTTAACTGGGTCTGTGAGGATAGGGAGAATATCCAAAAATTCAAAAATTGATCCAGGCCAACCGTGCATTAACAATAATGGAATATTTTTTTTAGCTTTTCCTTCACAATGGATAAAATGAAGATCAATATCAGATATTTTTGTTTTATACTGAGGAAAAGCATTCAGTTCACTTTCGGACTTTTTCCAGTCAAAATTCAATTTCCAATAATCTAATAATTTTTTAAACCACTCTAAATCAGTTCCTGTCTTCCATGGATCTCCTGGTGCTTGATCTGGAAGCCTCGTATTAGCAAGTCTAATCTTAAGATCTTTAATTTCATCATTACTAATTGATAGTTTATAGGGTCTAATTTCATTCATAAAAAAATACTATAATAGTTTCATAAATTAAAAAAGTTTAAATTCGTTCAACACATTTTCTGTTATTATTTAATGGTGAATTTACCATTTGACTAACTTGGTAATAATTAACTTTATTAATATTTTTCCTATTGGATAAGTCTACCTTATTTAACCAATTCATCATATTTATATTATCTAATATTAAAGGCTGTCTATGATGAATATGATTAATATTTTGATCCGACTCTTTAGTAACTATTGCACAACCATTTTCATTATAGATACCAGCCATATAAAATATTTTATTCATTATAAAATGATAAAAAGGTATTTTTTTTCTCTGAAACCTCTGCCACTCAAACCATCCATCAGAAATTATTACGCATCTTTTAGAATTTTTAAAAGATGGTTTTATATGAAGTGTTTCATTGCGTGCATTAATTAAGTTCATTGGAGTTTTTGCCCATTGTGGCGAAAATGACCAATTAATATACAAAGGTGATTTACCATCAAATATTAATATTTTTTGGGATGGGGAGATATTATAGCTAGGTTCAATATCAATCCCGAATTTTTCTTTAACAGCTTTTTTGCTTTTTAATGTAAATCTTCCGCACATACTTCTAATAAAACAATTATAAAGCTCTTTTAGAGCTTAATTTCGAATATTCTTTTAAACATTCTGGGTTAGATAAAGATGACAAATTTGGCACTTTTTTACCAGCTAATGTCCATCGTGCTGCTCCTTCAACTCTCTTTCCATTCATAGTATAAGGTATATCTTCTACTTCATAAATTTTATGTGGAACATGTCTAGGTGAAGTATTTTCTCTAATCATTTTTCTTAAAGAAACAGAAAAACTTTCATTTAAACTATTACGTTTATTGAATTTAATACATAAAATAATTTCTTCATCATTATTAATTCTGTTACCAAACACCAAACAATCATCAATTTCCTCTAATGTTTCACAAATATTGTAAATCTCTGCTGTTCCTATTCTTACTCCTCCAGGATTTAAAGTGTTATCTGTTCTTCCATAAATTATTCCAGAGCCGTGAGAGGTAATTTCAGCTAAATCACCATGAGTCCATATTTCTTTTCTTTCTTCAAAATAAGTTTTTTTATACCTCTCATCTCCATTTTTACCCCAAAATGTTATAGGCATTGATGGAAAAGGCTCTGTGCATACTAAATCTCCAGCTTTATTAATTAATGACTTATTATTTGAATCAAATATTTCTACAGCCATACCTAAGGCCTTTACAGTTAGTTCTCCTCTTCTTACTGGATGTAAAGGAGAACCTAACATGAAGCATGCTAAAAGCTCAGAGCCTCCGGATATAGAAGAAAAACCTATATTATTTTTTACTTTTCTATATACCCAGTCAAATTGACTAGGGGCTACTGGTGACCCTGCCGCTAAAAGCCATCTTAAATTTTCTAAGTTATATTTCTCAATTGGTTTTTCTTTAATATCTTCTAATGTTGACATATATTTAGGGCTAATACCCATGTGTGTTAATTTTTCCTGTTCAGCTACTTTCCATAATAAAGATCCATCTAAATGATCATCTCTTTTAATAATAGGAACACCATCATAAAGAACTAAAGTAGTGTTACAACCGAGAGAAGAAACTACCCAATGATACATCATCCAGGCAATATTAGTGTACCACATAATTTTATCCTTGGGTTTTAGATCATTATGTAATTTATGTTCTTTAAAATGTTGTAAGATGGTTCCTCCTATAGAATGAACTATAGCTTTAGGAGCGCCCGTGGTACCTGACGTATATAATATATAAGAAGGATGAGAAAAGGGTAATCTCATAAACTCAAGATTGGAATTAATTCCAAATTCATTGAACAAAGTATAATTATAACTTTTATTTGATATATTAATATTTTTATCATCAATAATAATTACGCTATCTAAACCATCTAAAGAAGCAACAATTTCAGATATACGTGAAGAAAAATCATGTTCTTTACCATTGTAACGATAGTTAGAAGTAGTAAATAATACCTTAGGAGTAGTTTGTCCAATTCTATCAATTATTCCTTTAGTGCCAAAGTCCGGAGAACAAGAAGTCCAAATTGCACCAATAGAAGCCGATGCCAAAAGGCTTACTAAAGCTTCTATTCTGTTAGGTAAAATAGCGGCCACTCTATCACCAGGTTTTACTCCTATTTTTTTTAATCCATTTGCAATTTTAGCTACTTTTTCTTTTAATATTCCTCTAGAAAATTCTAGTCTATTTCCTAATTCATCAGTTTCTATAACCGCAGTAAAATTATCTTCTCCTTGTAATAAGTTTTCTGCTAAATTTAATTTAGCTTCAGGAAAAAATTGTGCGCCAGTCATAGGTGATTTTAAATTAGGTATAAAGCTTTTAGAGCCAGGATCACCAATAACTCTAGTAAAATCCCATACTGCTTTCCAAAAATTTTCTTTATTTTTTATAGACCAAGAATGAAGCTTTTCATAAGAATTATTATCAAATCCTAATTCTTTAGAAAACTTACTTAAAGCAGAATTTTCAACAATATTTGATTGAGGAGACCATAAAATTTCTGAGGACATTAAAATACTTACTAATTAATATTTGTTTTATTTTTTAACTCTATTCTTCTACTATGAAGAACTGGTTCAGTATATCCTGAGGGCTGGACTCTTCCTTTAAATACTAAATCACAGGCAGCCTTAAAGGCTATGGTATCAAATGATGGTGACATAGAAATATAATTTTCATCATTTTTATTTTGATCATCTACTACTGCTGCCATTTTCTTCATAGAATCCATAACTTGATCTTCTGTTACTATTTTATGATGAAGCCAATTTGATAAAGCTTGTGATGAAATTCTACAAGTTGCCCTATCTTCCATTAATCCTATATCATGAATATCTGGGACTTTTGAACAACCTACCCCTTGATCAACCCATCTAACTACATAACCTAGTATTCCTTGAGCATTATTTTCTATTTCCTGCTTAATATCTTCATTGGACCAATTATGACCATCAGCAACAGGTATTTTTAATAAATCATCTAAAGTGCCTCTTGAGCCACCCTTAATAATTTCTTTTTGAACATCAAAAACATTTACCATATGATAATGCATAGCATGAAGTGTTGCTGCTGTTGGACTAGGAACCCATGCACAATTTGCCCCAGCTTTAGGATGGCCTATTTTTTGTTCAAGCATATCTTTCATTAAATCTGGCATAGCCCACATTCCTTTACCTATTTGTGCACGACCCTGTAGTCCACAATTAAGACCTATATCTACATTTCTTTCTTCATAAGATTTAATCCACTCAGTAGATTTCATATCACCCTTTCGTAAAAATGGTCCCGCCTCCATAGAAGTGTGTATTTCATCACCAGTCCTATCTAAAAAACCAGTATTAATGAATGCTACTCTTGATTTTGCTGCACGAATACATTCTTTTAAGTTGGCACTAGTTCTTCTTTCTTCATCCATAATACCAATTTTAACAGTATTAGATGGCAAACCTAAAACACTTTCAACATTAGAAAAAATTTCATCTGTAAATGCTACTTCTTCAGGGCCATGCATTTTTGGTTTTACAATATATACTGAGCCTTTTAAAGAATTGCGAATACCTGAAGATTTAGATAAATCATGCATAGCTATAAGTGTTGTACACATTGCATCAATTAAACCTTCTCCAACTTCGTTACCAGAACTATCTACTACACTTGGATTAGTCATTAAGTGTCCGACATTTCTGTTTAACATTAAAGACCTGCCTTTTAAAATAGATACAGTGCCATTAACATTCATAAACTCTATATCAGGATTTAGTCTTCGCGTAATTGTTTTACCTGCTTTTTCTAGATCTTCTGTGAGATCTCCCTTCATTAATCCTAGCCAGTTTTTATAAGCTAAGACTTTATCTTCTCCATCTACCGCGGCTACACTATCTTCACAATCCATAATAGTAGTAAGCGCTGCCTCTAAAATTATATCTGATATATTTGCTTTATCAATTTTTCCTATTACATGTCCTGGGTCAATTAAAATACGAATATGAAGTCCATTTTTAGCTAAAATTATTTCATTAATAGAATTATGATTTTTAATATATCCAACAAACTGGTTGTTATTAATTAAAGTGACCCTTTTTTCATTTGCTAATAGAAGCAATTGTCCTTCTTCAATACTAATTTTGGATATTTCGTGCCACTGACACGAATTTAGTGGTACTACTTGATCCAAATGAGCTTTAGCATTAGATATTACTTGATCTCCTCTATCATTGCTATACCCTCCTTGTGGGGGCAATTCTCCCATAGCATCTGTTCCATAAAAAGCATCATACAAACTTCCCCATCTCGCATTGGCCGCATTTAGTGCATAACGTGCATTCATTATTGGTACCACTAATTGAGGTCCACATAAATCCGCAATTTCAGGATCAACATTATTAGTATCAATTTTAAAATCCTCTCCTTCTTGCACTAAATAGCCTATATCAAGTAAGAAAGATTTATATGTTTCCTTATCTATCACCTGCCCTCTATTGGTGATATGCCATTTATCTATCTTAGATTGTATATATTCACGTTTTTGTAAAAGACTTTTATTTTTAGGGCCTAATTTTTCAACTATATTTGAAAACCCTTGCCAAAAATTTTTAATATCTACTCCAGTTCCAGGAATAGCTTCTAATTCAATAAAATTTACTAATTTCGCATCTATACTTAATCCATTTTTTTCTATTCTATCCGACATTTCATTACCTTTTTTTAAAAAACATATATTTATCCTAAATTATATTTTGTTAAAATTCTATATATTAAATACACAAGATTAAAGATTTATATCTTTATATACATCATCTTAATAACGTTCTGGCCCAATCCATTGGGCATCAGAGTATCTGTCACCATAAGCCCAACCTAAAGGTAATATATTTTCTATTTCAGTTTTTATTTTATCTGTCATATCAAATTCCATTGCAGCTGCTAATTCTTTTAAATGTGATACAGAACGTGTTCCAGGGATAGGAATTATATGATCACCTCTTGATAATAACCATGAAATAGATAACGTTGCTGAAGCTACACCGATATCTTTTGCATAATTTCTAAATTTGTCACTTATTTTAATATTATGGTTATAATTCGGATGATTAAAACGAGGATTTACTTTAGTAAAATCTAAGGATTGTGCAGAATCATATGTTAGAGGTTGATCTGTCAAAAAGGTTCTACCTACAGGACTAAAAGCTACTAATGCAGTGCCCAATTCACTACATGCTTGTAATAATCCCATTTCTGGCCCTCGAGTCGAGAGTGAGTATTCAGATTGAATGGCCGCTATATGATGAATTTTAGATGCCCGTCTAAGAGAAGATGGAGCAATTTCAGAATAACCAATAGATTTAGTTTTTCCTTTTTTAACTAAATTTGATAGGGACTCAGTTACTTCTTCAATTTCTATTTTAGGGTCTCTTCTATGGACGTAAAAAATATCCACATAATCCACACCCAATCTATTTAAGCTTTTATCTAATTCTTTCTCCAGATAATCTCCTTGATTATTAAAGCCTCTCTTTCCTGTTTCTTGGTCTGTAAATATTGCAGCTTTAGTTGCAATTTTAAAAAGATCATTAGCTAAATTACCTTGTTTTGATAAGAATGCACCAATTCTTTCTTCTGATTTTCCAGCACCATATACATTTGATGTATCGATATGCTTTAAATCCATATCTAAAGCTGTAGTTAAAACATTACTAGCTTGATTGTCATTACATGGACCATAAAAATTTGTAAATGACATAGCGCCAATTCCTACAGGAGCCACTTCTGCTCCATGTTTACCTAACTTTCTATATTTTTTATATTTCATCATTAGTTACCTTTCATAAACTGTCATAACTATATAAGATTATTTTAATAGATACGTAATAAACATTAAACAAGTAACAATTATAAATCATTTATCAAATTAAATATCAATAAATAAATTCAAGAGAATTCTAAATCATTATAATTCCCCTAATTTTTCCATCATTTAGTTAACTATCAATGCAGATTCCCACTTTATAGAAACATCCTCTATAGTCTTACTAGGTAAAACTTTTATATCTTAGTAAACTAAGCATCTTCCTCGTATAAGGTGATCTTGGAAACCCTTAACTATTAGGTTATTAATTTTTAAAATCACTCCGTTATAAATTTTATATTTTTACAATCATACAAATATTTCTCTCCAGAAGAAAATTGCATATAAGCAGTCATATTCTTAAGGTCTATTTCTCTTAACCATTCCATTTTCTTATTATATAATCTAATTAAATTTTCATTAAAATCTACATTCCAATCTCTTGCCACACCTTGTTGAGAAACGGACAGTTCATACCATTTTGAATTATAATGCCAAAAAAATTCTGGTTTATTTATTTTAAATATATCTTGTCCACCGGTTCCGGTCATCTCTATACATTTTATTATTAAATCTTGCTTTTTTGCGAATATTAAAAGTGGAAAAGAAATCATTATGATAAATATTAATATAACAAATATCTTTTTCATTTCCAACATTCTTTACTCTCCAAAATACGTCTTTACTTTTGATTGTATTATTCCCACTCAATAACCTACACCCACTCAAATCGTTGGTGAGAAACAGTTTCATTTTTACTTGGAAGTCGCTTGGAAGTTATATTTTACCCCTAACTAAACTTCTTTTATGCTTTAAATATATACTTTTAGATAATTATATGGAAACATAAATTTATGAAAAAGTATCTTAAAAACATTTTAAATAAGTTTATTGCTTGGTACCGAGTGAATGTCCAAAAACAAAAACTAATAGGGTATCAAGGTAAAAGATTATTCTTAGCAAGTGGTATGTATTTTCATGGAAAGAAACAAGGATACTTCAGAACCTATAATAGAGCAGGAGAATTAGTATTTATTGAAAAATATAGAGAAGGTAAATTAATTTCCACTAAACATATTAATGAATACTTAAATGCTTCTTAACTTATAAAATAAAACTTATTTATTATTCATTTAAGAGATTTTGCAAATTTACGAACTTTTTTCATATGTTTTTCAAATTCAGTATTACTCATATTGGGTAATACTGAAAAAAATCTTAAATATTTTGTTTTCAATCCTCCTAATAAAAACACTGATTTTTTTAATCTCTTGAAAGGTATATTTGCAAAGAATGAAAAATTAAAATAACTAATAAGTGGTCCTCCATAAGTTATAGAAACTATTCCAATTTTATTTTTCATTGCACCAGGCACTGGATAACCATAGTTTTTAAAAAACTTGCTATCGGGCAATAAAGATTTATAAGAAAAAAACCATTTAGGATGCAGTACCCAATCAACCCAATTTTCAATTATTATATTCATACGTAAATTATGGCATGCACCCATTAAAAACATTACATCTGAATTTTCAAGTCTATTTCTATAATCTAGAACTAGTTTAGGCGGTGGATTTATATTACCTCGGTAAAAAGGTAATTGTTCTTCCTCATCATACAAATTTATCAAATCAATTTTATGTCCTTCTTTTTCTGCTTCTTCAATAAATGTATCGCGAATAGCAGCATTAAAAGAATTTTTTGTATTATAATGTCCAAATATTATGCAAATTTTCATTCAATAAAATTACCTTATCAAATCATTGGTGAGAAACGATTATGTTTTCTAATTCATTCCCACTCAATAGTTCTACCCACCTGTAATCCTTTGTGGGTAAAGGTTTCAAAATACTTTGAAACTACTTTGAAACTCATTGAGATTATAGCACATCAATAATCTAAACGAGCATAAAGATGTTCTTATAAATTAACACCCTTTATAATTATTGCTTACACATTCTTGTTCTAATTTATTTGCTAAGTTTATTTCATCATTACTCATATA
>Ga0315327_10002313_pt1 | contig 10079 bp, 7 predicted proteins | sample M110032315metaG_FD_203460 | JGI IMG/M metagenome (GOLD analysis project Ga0315327, IMG submission 203460) | Ammonia-oxidizing marine archaeal communities from Monterey Bay, California, United States - M1 100m 32315 | ecosystem: Environmental > Aquatic > Marine > Coastal | place: USA: California... | reverse complement strand
AGGGTAGTCGTCTGCTCAAACATAATTTGTTCGGCTTCGGCAACCGACTCCGAATGGCATAACACGGTTAGCGTCACACCAGGACGGTTCTTTTTCATTTGAATCGCTGTGGTGTATACGTCGAGAACACCGGCTTGTTGTAAAAGTCCACAACAATGCCCGATGCCTTCGCCAGTCATATCATCGATATTTGTTTCCAGTACCCACACCTTATCACGGGTTTGATGGTCGGTCGATTTTACGGTGTTCTCGATTTCGCCGATCAACAACCGTAAAACGTTTGGCTGATTTTCAAGATCACGGTCGCCTGCACCGCAGGCAACGGTTTTAATTTGCATAGCGGGCAAGGTGCCGAATTTATCAACCATGGTCGCTACAATTGCTGCACCGGTTGGCGTCGTTAATTCGGCGGTAATATCAGATTGAGCCAAAGGAATGTTGGTGAGTAGTTCGGCGGTGGCGGGCGCTGGGATACTAACCGTACCATGTGCGATTTTTACGGTACCATTACCAGTGGGAATCGGTGAGCATTCGACGTGATCCACATCCAGTAAATCCCATCCAATGGCAGACCCGACAATATCCGCAATCGAGTCGACAGCGCCGACTTCGTGGAAATGTACTTTTTCGATCGAACAGCCGTGCACTTTAGCCTCGGCTTCGCCGAGCTTTGTGAATATGCGTTTAGCTAAATCTTTTTGGTTTTCTGTGAGTTGACTTCTATCAATCATCTCGATTATATGATGAAGATGTCGATGTGCATGTTCTGGCTCGTATTGTACGTTTACATTGGTTGCGTGGAAGCCACATTTGCTGACAGTGTCTGCGACTAGGCGGCATGTCGGCAATCCCAGAGAATCGATTCCTGCTTGTATCTGTCCGATGTCGACGCCAGCGTCAATTAACGCTCCAAGCATCATATCTCCCGAGATTCCGCTTAGACAATCTAAATATGCGATTCGCATCGACTTGGATTCCTTGATATTTTTAAGGCAACAATAAAATCAGTGGTAGTGTTACGACCATTGTTTTGTCAAACACTGTGCCTCTAATATACAACGTCTAAGTGCGGTAGAATATGACCTATGGTAGAGCATCATGATCGACCGCAGTGGCAGTTACCTACCGGAGTGAGCCGGGGGCTGTGGAATTATACGCAATCGAAGGTCGTCGCTGAGGACTATGACGACTACTTTGCCTATACAAGTCTGTTTTCGTTTGACGAACAAGTTATCCTCGACGAACTAAAACAGAATGGTCAGCCTGAGGATTTGATTGCTGATTTAGGATGTGGAACTGGCCGAGCACTTGAGACGCTGTGTACTGCAGGATATCGCGGACTGGCTATAGATCTTTCCTGGCCGATGTTAAACGTTGTTCAGTTGAAAATTGAGCAAGCGGATTTACCAATTTATTGCGTGCGAGCCAATATGGTCGAGCTAGATGTCGTGGCGACCGATAGTGTTGATCACTGCATTTGTTTATTCAGCACGCTGGGGATGATCCAAGGTCGTCAAAATCGTCGTCAAGCACTTCAGCATATGGCACGTATTACGCGATCTGGAGGCAGTTGCGTATTACACATTCATAACATCTGGTTTAATTTTTATGATCCCGGCGGACCATGGTGGCTATTGAAGAATATTGTGCGGAGTTGTTTTACAAAAAACCTAGAGATGGGCGACAAGACGTTTGGGTATCGAGGTGTACCAAATATGTTTTTACATGTTTTTCGGTGGCGAGAGATTAAAAAGGATTTACGATTGGGAGGGTTTCAGATTAAGAAAGTGATACCTTTGCATGCCACGCGACAGCATGGATTGAAACATCGCTGGTGGATTCCCAATCTGCGAGCCAACGGTTGGATAATTGTTGTCCGTAACCGTTCATGAGGACTACCGTCGCTGCTGTACTGTCGCGAATAAACTGAGGATTGCTCAACGAGTGTCGTTTACCAAGCTGCCCGATAGATTGCAAGTGCATCTTGTTCGGTGACGTGGCGGGGATTATTCACAAGTAATCTTGTTTGTTTCATGGCGTCACTGGCCATGGCTGGTAGGTCGCTTTCGGTGATGCCAACCTCACGTAGTGTTTGTTGCAGTCCGACAGTTGCGGAGAGTGCGGCTATGCGGTCGATGAATTCATCACAAACCTTGTGATGAATTTGAGTTGTATCGATGTCGGGAAAAATAAAAGGTGCCAGTTGTGCGTATTCTTGAGCAGCTTCCGGTGCGTTGAACCGCAAGACGTGGGGCAGTACAAGTGCGTTGGATAATCCGTGTGGGACATGGAAGGTGCCACCGATTGGGTAAGCTAGTGCGTGTACGGCTGCTACTGGCGAATTCGCGAAAGCCATCCCCGCCAGCAGGGATCCGAGCAGCATCGCACCGCGCGCTTTAATATTGGCGCCGTCGGTAACAGCCAATTCAATATTTGCGCCGAGTAAACTCAGCGACTGGGTTGCCAAGATTCTTGATATCGGATTATTGTTTACTCCTCGAGAAGTATAACTTTCGATTGCATGTACCATCGCATCAATTCCAGTTGCGGCGGTAGTGCTTGCGGGCAAGCTCGTGGTCAACAGCGGATCAAGTATCGCCAAATCGGGCAGGATGACGGCAGAGGAAACCCCCCGTTTTTCGCTTTGACCGATTGTCATGATAGCGATTGGTGTGACTTCCGATCCGGTTCCCGCCGTCGTGGGAATCAAAGCTAACGGGAGCCGCGGCCCTTTGGCTCTTTCTACCCCCCAAACTTCATCCAGATTTTCATTGGATCCCACGAGCAGCGCAGTCAGCTTTGCCACGTCCATTGAGGATCCACCACCGAATCCAATAATTCCGGTAGCACCAATTTGCCGGGCTTTGTCGACGGCCGCTATTAAGGTGTCGACTGTTGGATCAGCTTCGACCTTGTCAAAAACCGTCACGATGACTCCGGTTTGTTGTAGTGACTCAAGTGGACCTTGGGCTAAGCCAATATTGATAAGCCCTTGATCGGTTACAAACAAGATTCGTTTTCCTAGAGTGTCCTGGCATTCGGTACCGAGATTAGCAGCCGCGCCTTCTTTGAATCGAATACTGGCAGTGGTGTTGAAAGTGAAAGGAATCATGTATGAGTGACCTAACTAGGAAATAAGCCGAGAGGTTGTACAAAGAATGGAATTGGAAATCAATGTATGGCTTTCATGATCGAGAATCACTTATGCGGCAGCGTACATTCATTGTAATTGCTGCGCATCAAAAATGTAGAAAGTTACGACAGCGGTAATGGATTACCGTGGTGGGTGGGTCAACTTCGAGGATTCCTTAACGGTATTCTTTCAATAATTTACCCAGATTGTCAAATCTTACGGAATTTCTGGGATGTAAGACCTTAATCGTGTCCATTTGACGGGCATTGTTTTCCGATGTTAGTAGTTATACAGGCACTTATTGCAGCTTTGATTGATTCTCAGATAGCATGAAGAAAATATGGCAAAGAATAAATATCACTCAACCGGAACGTTTCTTAAACCTATATTTCGTCACATAATGTTTAGCAGCGCAGTACTGTTCTTTTTTTGTTTGGTCGTTGTGTCTGGCGGAGGCGGGTATGCTCAATTACCTCATTCGCCGTTGATCCCGATTCCGATAGCAGTTCCATCGATCAAAGCATCTTCAATCGTGTATACGATCCCAATAAGTACGGCTCGGGTAGCGACCCCGTTTGTGCCAGAGATATCACAAATTGACGAACTACCGCCGACAAAAACAGGCATTCAACTGTGGCTTGCTAGCGCCACGGAAGCCATCACATCTGATGCTGCGATTCAAGCTTCGGCTACACCGCCAAGCAAACCAATTGAACCGGCTAAGAGTGAAATTCCACGACAACCGTTACTACGTGGCAAGGAAAAGAAAATCAAGCGTTCACAAGGTGCGTCATCGCTTCCTCAGACTCTATCAAGTCGGCCGACTACAAGCTCCCTGCCCCGTTTGAATATTGCGACACTTCCTCCTGAACCCCAACCAAGTCATACGGAACAGATTAACCGAGTTGAAAATGAACCACTAGATATGCAGCGATTTAGTTGGCCGGAGTGTCCGCTATTGCATCGCCAATTAAAGAAGTTGGCTGAGATTAGCGCTTTAACCGAATGGTCATTGGAAACGCAAAGCGAACTAAATCGACTACACACAACCCGCGGATTTGATAGTGTTGATTCCGTTACCGTATTAGCAAAGCTCCGAGAATTACAAAACCAAGGGATCCAAAAAGCGTCGACACTGGCGGAAATGCAGCATCAAACAGCCTTATTTAAGATGCTCAGTGGCTTAAAACGTCGGTTGGCAATTTGGCATGCAGTCCAGGCGATTATTACTAATGAAAAGGCGTTGACCGAGAAAAAAGTTGACCCACGCGTCATCGTGGCTGGTGCTCTAGAGGGAATTGATGAACGTTTAGATGGTTCAGCGGAAGCGGAAAATTGGTCCACGTATTTGATGCTACTGACACTGAAGCAATATACAACCGTCGATGCGACTTTGGATGCCGAGCAACGCACCAAAGATTCCCAACGAGTATTGACTAGGTTGCACTCCAATTACTTAACACCAGACCAAGCCGAGCTTTTACTAGAAGAGCCCTTTGTTTCCTTAGAATCGGGTTTGCGACATTGGTGCGCTGAGCCGATTGATTATACGAGCCTGCTAATGGATATCGAGCGATATGAAGCGGGGCGTTTTAGTTATCAAGCTGTCCCAGTTGCCTTGAGTTTCCAAGCGATTCGTTGGTCTGCCGATCAACCGGTTGCTCAACTCGGTGCAATGTTGGACCAATATTATCGCGGCGGGAACATTCGCATCCGCATTGCAGAAAAATTCATGAATCGATTGCTTCCTGGACAGACAAATGAATCACAGGAAATTGATGACACACTCGCAGGTGCCACCGTTACGGGTACGAGTCAAACGACATCCGAACTCAAAGTTCGTTTACATGCTGACGGCTTACGTTGGGTTATTGGGGTAGAAGCAGTAGGGGATATCAAAACCAAAACCGAAACCCAAAAAGGTTCTGCAACATTTGAAAATGCAGCGACGGCGACGTTTGAAACCGGTAAGCAGATTTTTATCTCGCCGAGCGGCATTGAATTTGGCGATACCAGTGCAACTGTGACGAGCGATACAGAATTGCTTGAATTTAAAACAGATTATGATAGCTCGTTGCTAGGTGGTTTAGCTCGCAATATGGCAAAAAAACAATATCGGCAGAAACAAGAACAAGCAGCCCAAGAGCTTGAAAATCGAATCCGTACGCAGGCAACAGAAACACTTGATAACAAGGTAACAACAGGTATCTCAAAGGTTGATGGCCATTTCAATAATCGTTGGCTAGAACCAATGCGGCAATTACAACTGAGTCCCGTGGCGACTCAGTTGCGTACGACAAAGGACCAATTGGTTGTTGATTATCGATTAGCCGGAGTCGATCAACTTGCCGCGTATGGATTCCGACCAGAAATTCTTGGGGATTCGTTAGTATCCATTCAAGTTCACGAGTCGGCGATGAATAACTTGTTACATAAATTGGCACTTGATGACACGTCAGGTAAGTTGCGTGATGTGATGTCTACGGTTGCTGAGCAATTAGGTTTTACGGATTATGAAGTACCCGCAGAAGTCTCAGAGACGGTGGCGGTCAAACTGATTACACGAGATGCTATTCGCATTCGCTTTTATAATGGCCGAGTGCAATTGCTGATGCAGTTTAAAGAACTGCGGAATAACCAGATTGTTTGGAAGAACTTTGCTGTATTGGTTGAGTTTTTTCCACAGCTAGACTCGATCAATGGAAATCTAAAACGAGAAGGTGTATTGCAAATCATTGGTCGTAGTTTGCGATTGGGTGACCGTATTGCGTTGCAGACGATTTTCAACAAAGTGATTCCGACAACACGTTCGATGAGTTTGCTTGGTAGCAGTATTGCTGACCACCCAAATTTTGCAGACACGCGAATTGGAACTTTCCAAGTACAACATGGATGGTTGACGTATTGTGTGGCACCTGAGCCTCGGTTAGCTGTGACGAGCGAATAAGATGGCTCGTTGCCACGATACTGGCTTCACTAGTGGGCTTCTTCTTTTTTTAGTCGACGCTGTCGTACGAATAACGCTAGGCTCCATCCACCGGCAAATAAGAAGACAGTGCCTAGTGTGATGACTAGCTTCATCACACGCTTCGGAGTAGAAATTAGCTCCTCAATTTGTGCAGGCTCACTTGCGAGCTCAATACGGTCCCAAGAAAGAAAAGCACCGACTGCTAGGATTGCACCCCAGGCGATAACGACTAGGACAAGGCTCCAGGTGGCCCGCCGCCGTTGGTGTGGTTGGTTGCTGGAACTATGGGCAGTGATATCAGGTTTGGTATCCATAGAATCCTTTGACGTTAAGTCCGGTTTGGGTAGTGACTTGTTTTACAATAGCATCGACATATTCGTCTGCCAATGGTGTCACATAACTCTCAGCCGGTTGTCTCGCAATGGTATAGATTTGGACGGTTGCTAAAGATCCGCCTTGGTGGGTGATATCGTTGAGCCGTTGACAATAAGCTTGTATTTCTTGGTCACTCGGAGGCGTGTTGTTAACTTGCATAAATAGTGATTGAATTACAATTGGTCGGATGCGGGCTGTATTTAGGAGGTTATCGAGTATTTGTTGAAATGGAATCGCTGTTCGTTCAATGAGCTGATAATAGTCGTCAGTGCCAGCTTCTAATTTGGCCCAAATCTCGCCTTGATTTTGATCTAAGATCTTTAGCCCCCGCTCGACATGTTCTCGATGAAACATACTTGCGTTGGTAATGAGCACCATTTTTATAGGGTCTGGTGGTAGCTGTGTATTTGAGTCGGTGTATTGTTGGCTGATTTTGTGTTTGAGTTGAGCACATTGACCAATGATGTCATCAAAATTTTTGTATGTTGTTGGTTCCCCATCACCTGAAAAGGCAATGTCGTTGAGTCGCCTGAGATGCTTGGGCACGGTAGAGAAACATTCAGTGGTATAAATTTCACCGGAAAGGACAAGCTCGAGCATGTTTTGTAACTCATCGAGCAAATGTTCTATCTCGACGAATCGAGTTTCACTGGCGGTGGTCCGGTTTACTTGGCAATAGATACAATCGAAGTTGCAGATTTTATCTGGATTTAGGTTTACACCGATCGACATGCCTTGGCTACGACGGCTCAGGACGGGGTACACGAAGCGATTGTCCGCAAAGGAACGGTCGTGTGATGAGTGTAAAGAACTTGATGTCATGGCACTATTATAACGCTAAGTTTGCACGAGGCTGTGATCGAATTAGTTACCGTATTGAATATCTGTGGTTGTGGCTAGCATTTTCCCTCTCCTCAAGGCAATCACAGCTGGTGGATAGCTACGGACGTCCCACAATTCTGAATTGGGCAATTCTTGTGTGTCAAAGTGCTCATCACATTCCACAATAAGGTGACTTCCCTCGGGGGAACGATCAAAGATGGTTTGGATCATATCGAGCATCTCTTGTTTTCGGTCGACGAAGAATGAATAGGGTGGACAGAAAAAGATGGACCAACAAGTGTTTTCTGGAGGTGAAAATTCTTCAAGCATGCGATGTTCTACCCAGTGAAAAGCATCTCCGCCAACGACGGTTGCAATGCTATCTACACCTAAGTTGCAAATATTGTCGTGGATTAAACGAACGGTGGGAAAATGCTTTTCGATGCAGAGTGCGCCGACTGAGCCACGGCTAATGGATTCAAGGGCGACAGCGCCAGTACCTGCGAATAGGTCCAATGTGAATGTACCTTTGACCAAGGGGCCGACTAGATTGAACATCGCTTCGCGCACACGATTTTTCATCGGACGGGTATGTTGCTCCCCGCTATATTGCACGGGACGACCACGTAAATCACCACCGATGATCCGCAATTTGGTTGTGTCGGTATCTGGGGGTGAATTGGCTTTGTATTTCTGACGCCGAGGCGAATTTGAGCGTTTACGATTCATAGAATTAGCGTAGCGTGTGTTGTTAGGTGGTGAAAGTGACCTTTTTAGAAACTCGAGACGTAGGATATTACGGCGCGTATGAAATATAGTGGTTTAAAGTAGTATTAGTTCTTGCGTCTCAATACCGGAAACTTATGAATTAGCCCTATTTGTGTGGTACTCTTTTTGTATGCAGATATAAAGTATTGCCCTTCTCGTGCAGTACATTTGATACATAAAGTTATTATGTCGACAATTTTTACATAGAAGGTAATTGACGTGTTTTATCGCCTATTGATTTTCACAGTCTGTTTTTCATTGATTTTCTCTTCGCCTTTTGAATTAGCGATGAATGCTCAAGTTCCCCAAACTAGCCCGAGCGTTGGTCCAAGTCGCAAAATGTATATTGCGAAATTGGGTGAATGGAAGCAAATGCTCAAAGATTTACAAAAGTTGCGTAGTGACTTTGACTTAGCCAAGCCTTCGGAAATACCAGCCATCCGCAAGAGTTGGGCGGAGACAACCGCTAAAGCAGACACACTTTTGCCGCAGTTACGTAATGCCGCAGTTGCCGCTTATGCTGAATCACCTAACACTGACCGTCAACTAACCCGCCTATTGGTGGAACTCGCGAGCAAAGCCCTGCTTTCGGATGACTATGAAGTCGCTGAGCATATTAGTGTGTCCATGCTGCGTAGTAGTGCAGAAGAACGCAAGCTATATGATATAGCAGGCATTTCGAGTTTCGCGATGCACAATTTTGAAGATGCCCAGCAGTATTTCAAAAAAGCAGAACAGCTTGGTGTGTTGTCACAAATGGGCAATAATTATTATGGCGAGATCAAAAAGGGATATATCAAATATTGGGAACATGAGCAGGCTATTCGAACTGCTGAAGCGAAGGCAGATGATTTACCACGAGTACGATTAACGACATCGGTCGGAGTAGTTGAGTTGGAGTTGTTCGAAAATGAAGCTCCCGAGACGGTAGGGAATTTTATCAACTTAATTGAGCAAGGGTATTATGACGGCCTGTCGTTTCATCGAGTGCTACAAAATTTTATGGCTCAAACAGGATGTCCCAAAGGTGATGGAACTGGTGGTCCTGGATACAATATTTATTGTGAATGCCTGACACGCAATGACTTCCGACGTTTTTTCACGGGTACATTAGGGATGGCTCACGCCGGACCCAATACCGGCGGTTCACAGTTTTTTATCACTTTTCGCCCAACGGGGAATTTGAATGCTAAGCACACTGTGTTTGGTCGAGTCACTAAGGGGATGGGAATCATGAGGAAGATTGCTCGGGTTGATCCTGATAATCCTGATGCGAAGCTGAAACCAGATACAATCATCAAAGCTGAAGTGATTCGTAAGCGGGAGCATGACTACGTGCCGCGGCGAGTCGCTGGTTAGCACTGTGATTTTAAAGCATTGTTGATAGGGGCTTGCGGGTCATTGACACACGTGGTGTCCGTGATATCGTTAATTAATCTGCATCCGTAGCTCAACTGGATAGAGCATCGGTCTTCGGAACCGAGGGTTGGGGGTTCGAATCCCTCCGGGTGTACTTTTCTTTTTTCGCTGGCAATCCTCTCCCAGTTTGTGGCAACATATCTATTAGGTTTCCGAGGTTTGATGCGTTATAGCGGTACTCGATATGATATCGCGATCGATGGTACCTGTAAGAAAAAGCTGAAACTGACCAATGATTGACTGAGCTTCCCTATGAAAATAGAACCATTTCTGACTGAACAGTTTTTCACGCGATACGAGTTTTCGTCATCTCATCTGTTGGCTTCATCGGACTGTGAAACCATGTCGATCCGAGAGTTGCTGCAACTAGCGGGTTCAACGTTGGACGAATTCGGAGGCATTACTCTAGGATACACCGAATCTCAGGGTAATCCCCAACTTCGGTCCCAGATTGCGGGAATGTATACCAATGTTGATAGAGAAGACGTTGTTATCTTGACCTCTCCAGTAGAAGGCATCTACCTCGCGATGCAAACACTGCTTGAGCCCGACGATGAAGTGATTGCGTTGCGACCGGCCTATGATGCACTGAAC
>Ga0315327_10002312_pt1 | contig 10083 bp, 12 predicted proteins | sample M110032315metaG_FD_203460 | JGI IMG/M metagenome (GOLD analysis project Ga0315327, IMG submission 203460) | Ammonia-oxidizing marine archaeal communities from Monterey Bay, California, United States - M1 100m 32315 | ecosystem: Environmental > Aquatic > Marine > Coastal | place: USA: California... | reverse complement strand
TGTTCAAATAACTTAGAGTTACTGCCATATTCATCAATGCGTCTACATTTGTTTTATCCAGTTCTAATGCTAAATCGTATAACGTTAGCGCATCTTCATGTTTCCCTGTCTTGTTAAGGGCAATACCTTTTGTAACTAACGCATCCACATCCTTATCGTTTTTTGATAACAGAATCTCACAGCATTTTAAAACTTGTTCATGTAATTCTAGCTTTTCTAGCGCAAGCATCTTGTTTTTTATAGCATGTTCTTCATTCACATCATTTTCTAAAATCTTTTCACAGCATTTTATGGTGTCATTATATGCTCCTACAATGTAATATGCTGTGCTTAGATTTTGTAATGCGATAGCGTCGTTTGGGTCTTTTTCTAGTAATTTCTGACAAAATTCTATAGCAGCATCAAATTTCTTCGCATCAAAAAATTTCTTTAATTTTGTAACTGGATCAAGTACTGGTGTGTCCTTCATTTCTAACCTCTCTTTAACTCGTGAATTTTTATACTATATCTTTTGATAAATTGTATGGATACTCGTATCAACATCGCTGTGATTATTGGTGTTGTATTTGTTTTAGCCTTTGCTGTAACTTTAACTCAATATGAGAATCAAGCAGTATCTCAAGATGCTGAATTTGAAGTGAGTGATGAGGTGATCACTCATTGGATAGAAAAATATGATCCTTCAGAAAATATCATTTCGGTTACTGGTAGTGCAACTGCCTCTTCTGACCCTGATACGTTAATTGTAGTTCTTGGAGTGGAATCTGAAGCAAAGACTGCAAATGAATCTTTATCTCAAAACTCCAATACATTAAATTCTGTAATCTCTTCATTAACAAATTCAGGAATTTCTGAAGATGACATCCAAACATCAAATTTTAGAATATATCCGTTATATGATAGCATAAAAGATTCTAATGGAAATTATCAGCAAATTCTAATTGGATATCGTGTATCTAACATCTTGTCTATACATACTGATAAGATTGATTCAGCTGGAACCATTATTGATGTATCTGTTTCTTCTGGTGCAAACCGAGTTGACAATGTATCTTTTCAAATATCTGATGATAATTTCCAAAAAATTAGTGATAATCTAATTGCTAATGCAATAACTGATGCTACACAAAAGGCAGAAAAAGCACTTGTTCCATTAAAACAAAAAATTGTTGGAGTAAAATCTGTGGTTATACATGATAATGTAATGCCATACTATGACAGTCCTATGAGGGCATCATTTGATGGATTGGCAATGGAATCTTCAATGAAATCTGCACCAATCATGTCTGGTGATGAAGAGATTAGAACTGTTGTAAGTGTAGTTTTCTATATTGCTCCAGAATGATATTATTTACCCTGTCCTTCAATTTTAGTCAGTGTTAGTGTAGATCTAATCTTTTTAATTTTACGGATTTTCCATGAGATTGTCTCACGAATTTTCTCAACTGTTTCTGATGATATCATTACAATAATATCATATGCGCCAAACGTACCCTGAACTTCTTTAACATCTGAAAATGTTTTCAATTCTGAAATGATTTGTTTTTCTGAACCTAATTCACAATTAATTAGAACATATGCTTGTGTCATGGTGTCATTACGTTCTCATTGCAGTTAAATTTTTTTTCTAAAATCTAATATACCACATGATCTTCTGTCCTAACTCAATGTATGAAAATTTATGGTTAATTCCATTAGGATTTGCAGCCGGCATATTGGGCTCTATTGTAGGGCTTGGAGGTGGAATAATTGCAGTACCTGCAATGACTTTTGCCGGATTTCCTCCTGCACTTGCAGCAAGTAATAGTCTTTTTGCAGCATTTAGTAATTCTGTGGCATCCACCCTATCTTACACACGTCAAAAACGTGTTGAATTTGGAATTGGAATTAAACTTGGTTTGATGTGTGTACCTGGAACTATTCTAGGTGCTTTTGTTTCGGATATGATGACTCCTGTAGCCTTCCAAATTTTGTTTGCATTTATTTTAATTGCCTCTGCAGTATACATTTTTGTTAAACGTGCGGTTGATGAAAAGCCATACAACCGAACTGCATTCATGATGATAATTTCTGCAGGTGCTAGCTTCTTTGCAGGTATAATCTCTAGCTTGTTTGGAATTGGTGGAGGAATAATATTTGTTCCATTAATGGTTATTGGAATAGGTATTCCTATGAGAAAGGCTGCTCCTACTGCACAGCTTATTTTGATGTTTGCCTCTCTCAGTGGTCTCTTAGTACATTCTGCATTAGGACATCCGGATTATTTACAGGCATTTTTCTTGGCAATTGGTGCATTTTGCGGAGGTTTACTCGGTGCTAGATTATCATTAGAAATTAAAGAAAGAAAATTAAAAATTCTTATAACAATAGTTCTTTTAGCCGCTGCTGTAAAATTGATTATCGATTCAATGGAGGCTCTTTTTTAATTCTATAGATGTTTTTCTTTGATGTCACAACTAATTCTCCATCTTCAAAGGTTGCCTCAAAATCAACACTAATCACTCCAAATTCGTCATCAATGTCTTTCTTATCTGAAATTGTAAACTTTAGTCGTATCACTTGATCTGTGTAGACTGGTCTCAAAAATCTGGTCTGTCTATTTTTCCATTCTATATCTCCATCTATTCCGTATAGTACAATATAATTTCCATAAATTTGTCGTAATCTTGTAAACTCTCCTTCCATTCTTGAAATTATTGCTCGTCCTGAAATAACACGATCCTCGTTTTTACCCGAATCTATCTCAAACATTGCATTTTTTATTCTTGAAAATCCGAGATAATTTTCTAATTCCTTTTTAGAAATACTGGTGGTGGAAACAAACGTATTTCCAATCTTTAATGTTGAAAATTTTTCCATTTCTTATCTTGATTCATCAGGACAGAAAATTACTTCTGCACTAGATCTTGAATCATCAAATACCAAATAATTCACTGCGTCTGTAATTCTGACATTGCTTGGTTCTTTACCATCTACTGTTCCTGCTAACACTAGAAATACTCTGACATCTGATTTTAATACATCACTTAGTTCTTGGTTTACGGTTGTTGCAAATGGTCTTAGTGCTCCTCTGAATACCTCTACTTTTGCTCTTTCGCCTCCACCTATTTTTTTACCATATGGTAGGTCTGGACCAATTATCACGATGCGTCCTTTTGCATCTTTGAAAAGTCTTGGATCATCTGAGCCATTAGGAACGAAAATTGCCATTGCATTTTGACTGACGGCAGCTGGAATGTTGATGAATTTGTCTGTTAATACATCCCATTCACTCCTAGATAATTCTGTTAATTTTGAAATTGTTGGAACTTTGCCGGTTATGTGAATAAAAATTTCAATATCTCCTTTTGATTTTGCCGTATTAAACCATCTTGTAATTTCTTCATTATCTGAAAAATCTATTACATGTGAGTGGAATTTGTTTGATATTGAATCCTGAATTTCTTTTGGACACTTGTCTGAAATAAAACAAATTGCTTGACCTCCATTTGATTGAACATTTGTTGCAATCTCTTCAGCTTTACTTGCATCTTCCTCATCTGTAGCATCAATTGTTAATACTGCAATTTTTGATGAATAGTCATGTTGTTTTACAGTTTCTGGAACTGATGTAACATGTGATCTAACTGGATAGAAAACCCTGTCTCCTGGAATAATTTTCCCATTTAGAATTTTTGCTTGATCATCACCTGATAGTGTCAAAACTGTGGTTGCAACTTGATCTTGTGATAAGAATTGTTGATCTGCAATCATTGTTGATGTATTTTTCTGAATTTTTTCTGCAATGTTTTGTATTTTATTTAATAAATTTGTGAATGTATATTCTTGTTTTCCTAATTTTTCTGCAGCCTTCTTAATTCCATTTTTAATAGTGTCTTCATCTTCTCCAAGCAATCCTACAATCTCTTTGTTTGCAGCCTCTACTTCTGTAGGTATTAAATCCTCAAAACCACTAACTCTAAGAAATTCAGATGCTGCTTTTGGATAAACTGTTTTGTAAATTCTATCCGAATGAACCGGACCTGGATTAGTTCCAATTGAAATAATTCCTTTTTCAGTTAATTCCCATGACATTGCTTCTACTAATCTATTCTTTGCACCTTGTGATGCTGTGTATGGTCCTCTGAATCTGTATGGTCTCTGTTCTAACGGTCTTTCTTCAGCAAAGAATGTTGAAATTGTAATAATTTTCCCTCCCTCTTTCATAACTTTCAATGCTTGTACGGATGTCCAAAAAGTTCCTGTTAGATGAATGTCAACTGTACTTCTAAAATCTTCTAATGATGCATGAGGGAAGCATGTTACCGGTCCTGAAACTCCTGCATTATTCACTATAATATCTACACTAATGCCATCATTTTTCAATGAATCAAACATAGAGGTAACTGATTTTTCATCACTAACATCAACCCCTGAAAATATCTTTACAAAACCATCACTATTTTTTTCATTTGCAATTGGTCTTAACATCTTGGCTGTATCTTCTAATGGTTCTTTTCTTCTGCCAAGAATGATTACACTTGCACCATTTTCAATAAATTTCTTGGCAACTGTCATTCCTATACCTGTGCCGCTTCCTGTGATTAGGGCAACTTTATTTTGAAATTTTAACATTAACAGGATTTTTAGTTGTTTTGAGATATTAATTGCTTACCACTGGGAATTATCTTTATTTGAGGGTAATCTTGAAGATAGCTAATGCATGATACAGAATCTGAAACATTTGTTATCAAATCAATACCAGAAAAATTCTCAGATATGCTAAAAGAGATCGCTATAGATTCAACCCCAAAAGAAATTGCAACTGATGATGTTGAAAATGATGATTATTACAGTAGAGTGTTTTCACAAACAACTCGAATGGTTACAAACAAGGGCTGTCTAGACGTCACTGGGACAAACATTGATGTCATTCAGATAATCCAAAAGGGATAATCATGCAAGATCCAAATCCACTTCCTTGGGGCGCACAAGACCGTTTTCAGGCGCATTTCATTGTTAAAAAACAAACTACTGAATCACTAGATCTTACTGCACGAACTGTTTTACACACATCTGGTCACTTTGCTTCAAAAAAAATCACTGATGTTCAATGGGAAGGTGGGAAAATTGCCGATACATTAAACTCTGATTCTATATTAAAGGAACTTATCGCGCAACAATCTATTGATGATGCAACAATCACTATTGATCCTACCTCAAAAGGTGTTAGAATATATGGAAAATGGAAAAGCAGTTTTGAATTTAAGGTATCAAAAGCACAATTTGAGATATTTGATAAAATAGCTGGTCATATCAAAAGCTTTTAGGCTTTCCACCAATCAAGCGAAATGTAATCCACTTTTTCTTTTCCTGATGGAATTGCCAAAATAAATTTTTTCTTGACACTTGTAGCTAATCTTCCTGCTAATACGATGTCTGTTGATGTCACATTCTCATTTCTATTGTATACTTGAACTAAAAATGGTGCATGATCAATCCCTGGTCCTTTTTGATATACTGCAAAATCACATCCAAATTTTATACCTGGATTAACAATGTAGCCCTTATCTCTAAAGTCCCTGTATATCTGAAACTTCTTTTCAAAGTTATGGTGTTGTTCCTGACAAATATCAAACATTTTTTTTGTCGTAATCTTTTTCTTATTCTTGTAAATCTGAATCTCGGATTTATTCATTAGATAATATCCTTCTATCAAATCCAAAATTAATGGAACATTAATCTCGTTTAATTTTGGTTTTGGAATTCCAATAGGTTTTCCATAGTAACCTTGATTGAATAATTTTTTAGAATCTTCTATATTCCATACAATCAAACGATTTTCTAATAATTCTGTCTTCAAAATTATAAACTCAATGCCAAAAGAATGAATGAATCTGAAACTTCTTGACATTTGTCTGCCATTTCTTCAATCCCTTCTATTGTATCTTTCATCAATAACATTTCACTTGTAGTGGAAATTTCAAGTGCTTTTAATACCATCTTTCTATATTTGATATCAATTTCTCTTTCTAGTTTTTGTGTATCTTGTGCTAGTTCAATGGATTTTGCAGAATCTGAATTTAAGCTTCTGATAATCTCATTTAATTTGTAAATTTCATCTACTACTAACTCGATAAGTTCTGTTAGATCTCCATCTAATTTTGATGATTTTAGTGTGCTCGCTTTAATGTTTGATAATTTGAAAGCAATTCCTGTGATATACCCTGCAATTTCATCCATAGTATACGCCGTGTTTAACAAATTTTCACGATTTAGAATTAGACCTCCAACATCTGCAACATCCCGTGTAATTTTTCTTCTTAGACTTTCAACTTCTTCTTCTAGTGATGTAATCTGTTCCATTGCATCTTTAATTCCAGCTTTATCTTTTTTAACAATTAATTCAGGTAATTGTGAAAGACTTCTTCCTGCATTCAAGATTCTATTAATCTCATCTTGTAACACGGCAACTGCTTTACGCTTTGCCTGTACTTCTAATTCCCCACTGTACATAACAAATTATAATAAATTTCGGACTGAATATTAAGGCTTGGTTAAATGAATTTAAACTATTCAAGGCTAGATGTCTTTTTTTGCACCTTGTACAATGCTATGACTTCATCATCTGTTGATGCATCCTCTGAATTTTTCTCTGTTCTAATTTTTCCTGTAAATTTTGGAAATCTTAATGCTAATCCCGTGTCTGTTTTAATCTTATTTAATGCTGTTTTGTGAATTGGACTTTGTGTTATTTCTGATGCAACTATTTCTATAACTAATTCTGGTTCAAACCATACATTTGCTTCCATCTCACTTACAATCCTTGGATTCTTTTTCAAAGTGACTTTGTGTGAAAGAATTTGATATAATTGATCTAAACTATCATCTGTAAATCCTGTTCCAACTTTACAAATACTTGGAAATGTATCATCTTCATCGTTGTATGTTGCAACTAACAATGTTCCATATTTTCCAGTACGTCTTCCTTTTCCAAAAAATGCACCAACTACTACTAGATCTAGACTGTCTCCTAAATCATTTTGATATTCTCTTTTAAGTTTAAGCCAGTTACTTCCTCTAATTCCTGCTTTGTAAGTTGAATTCAATTGCTTTAACATTAGTCCTTCACATCCTGAATTAATTGAATTTTCCAAAACTTCTAACACTTGTTCTTCACTGTTTATGATTGACATTGGAATAAGTCTTGCAAACTCGTCCTCTTTGATAATTTTTTCTAATAATTTTCGTCTATCTAAATATTCAAGTTTCATGCAATTTTTTCCATCTGAGAATAACACATCGAAAAAATTCACCGTGATGGGATATTTTGTTACTGCCTCTTCAATTTCATATTTTCGTCTTCTGTGCATTAATTCTTGAAATGGGAGGAAATCACCTGAATTACTATTCATTGCTACAACTTCTGCTTCTAAAATTACATCATCTGAAATAATCATTTTTGAAATTTTTTCAACTATGTCTGGATAGTATGAAGTGATATTTTCCAAACTCCTCGAAAAAATTACTATTGTATCTTTTTGTTTATGTATTTGTGCACGCTCTCCATCTAGTTTGTATTCTGCAGCAAAATCATCTTGAAATTTCTTTACTGTATCTTCTCCACTTTTGATTCTATCTGCCAACATTGGTCTAATTGGATTAAATAATTCAATTTGAAACTTCTTTATCTGTTCAATTCCTCCTCTTAAAACAACTTCTGCAACTTTTCCTAAATCACTTGAAACATTATATGCATTTTCTATTATCTCTCTATTCTCTTTTTTTCCTGTAAATGCTATCGATAATGCATCCATAACTGTATTTTCTGCAATACCTAGGCGTAATGTTCCAAGTAAAATTTTTAAAATAAATTTTGCTTCTTGTGGAGTTGCATCATTTAATAAACTTGAAACATATCTCATTTTCATTTCTTGTGAGCCCTTCCCTTCCAAATTTGCAATTTTTAATAATGTCTCGTAGACTTTTTCTAACGTAATTGTCTCTGATGCAAAAGTTGTTTGAATCTTTTGTTGTAAAATATTTTCTGCAGTCTGTCCTAAATCTCCACCTTTATTGTAATCTTCTTCTATTTTTTTTAGAGGTATGCCTGATGATTTTGACATTGCTCTAATTACAAGCTTTTCTGCAATCCCTATCTCTACTCCTTCAAAATTTGGTCTTAATTTACCTTGAATTAGATAAACTGTTTTTGATATTACATCTTCTGGAATTTCTTGTATTAATTTTACAAGAATATCTGTAAGCTCAAGTCGCTTTCTAGTTTTTTCCATCTTTTGAAATGCGTTTGAAATGACTGAAAATTTCATGTATTGATTTAGTTCTATCGTTTTATCTGATTAACTTTTATTCTAGATATATCTGAACATAACTTTTCTTTGGTCTTTTTTAAGGTCTGAGACCAATGCGAAATTGTTTAATGGGTACGTCACTTTGTATTGTTTCATGAAACTCCATGCTACGTCATGATTTCTAAATTTTGTTCGTAATCCTGGCATAATAGTCTCTCTTCCATCAATATCAAATGATACGACTAAGTATTGTTTTGGTCTGTTATGTGGTCTTGCTTTGAAAAACCATGCCAATGCAAAACCAAACGCTGCTACTAAAATGAAGCCTGCTCCGATATCTTTGAAAACTGGCCAGAAAATTTCTGGAATAGTCTGACTAAATAATTGAACCACAATATGTGAAAATGTCAATATTGCGGCAACCGTCATTGCAATTTTACTTACACTGTGAGATAAGAATGAAAATTGAAATTCATATCTTGAAATCATATATGCTATCTATACTCATTATTGATTTAATCTTTTCCTAGAAACTTATGATCTTAGTCTGGATCTTCATAATTTTCCTTCCTTTCACTGGAATCTGACTTTGAATCCATTGGAACCATTTTCTCTTTTACTACACTCATTCTATCTTTGTATCCTTCTGCATATTCTAATTCATCTGGAACAAGTGTTGCTGGATGAATAAATCCTTGACTTCTAATTGCTAATGCCTTTATTGTTGCCTGTTCTCTTATGTAATCCCAATCTGGAGTTGAGAATCCGTCAAATGGACCTGTAAACTTTCCATCATGTATGCTGAAAACAAGTGATTCAACAATTGGAATACAGAAATTGATTGTTGCTGCAGAATTTAATTTCACAGGCATTAATGGCATGTTATGACTACCTCTGGTATTTCCTGCTACATAGTGTGGATTGTTGAAAACACTTCCTGCTTCTTCAGTTGCTGGGAAATTTTTTTGTGTTCTGACTATACAAACTGGATCATCTTTTCCTACGTAAGTCCCTGCAATGTTATGTAATCTATCGGTCGATGCGTCCATAATTGGTTCTCCATCTTTAGTTGTAATTGATGAAATGACATACCTTCCTGGATACATTAGCGCTGCTTCCAAAGTTGGTTTATCTTCCCATAATGAAAGTTTTGCAATCGTTGCCTCTTCAACATCCATGACGTAAAATATAACACCTTTTGCAAGTGACTTATTAACAATTAATCCTGTATTACTTAATGAATCTACAAATAATCTGTACATTGGATAGTTAAAACAACCTGGTTCTGTTTTATCTGCTGCAAAAACTGTAAATGCTTCGTTAGGTCTCTCTTCAAATTCCAGTTCTGCAACTCCTGGTCCCATTCCTTTCACATTTCCTGAAAATGAATCTTTAAGCAAATCTTGACCTGCACCGTATAATCCTTCTTTCTTTGCAACTGCAGTTCCTGCTACAAATGCATCATATGCTAATTTGTGAATCTTTTCGTTGTCGACACCATGTGTATGACTCATAACGATGTGAACGTCGTCTCCACAATATCCAATATAATGATCAATTAGTAAATCTCCTGCAGATTTTACAGTATCTCTGACGGCTTGAATCAAATTATCGCTAGGTCGTGTGTGTCCTCCTATTCCTCCGACATCTGCTTTGATAACTGATACTGTAATTTTCATATTAACGATTTTTTCTTCTTTGATTTATAGTATATGTTAAATTATCAAAATTTCTATGATCTAAAAATTTCAAAAAATCATACAAAAAATTGCAAAAAATCAAAATGATTATA
>Ga0315327_10002311_pt1 | contig 10083 bp, 12 predicted proteins | sample M110032315metaG_FD_203460 | JGI IMG/M metagenome (GOLD analysis project Ga0315327, IMG submission 203460) | Ammonia-oxidizing marine archaeal communities from Monterey Bay, California, United States - M1 100m 32315 | ecosystem: Environmental > Aquatic > Marine > Coastal | place: USA: California... | reverse complement strand
CAGATACTACATTTAATATTGATACAGATCTTTCTTTATTAGCCATGGGATTCACGGGCCCTATTTTAAATAATATAAATGATGATAACTCCCTTAAACTTGATAGTAGAAATAATATAAATGCTAATACCGATAATTATCAAACCTCTGTTGAGGGTGTTTTTTCTGCTGGGGATATGAGAAGAGGACAGTCTTTAGTTGTATGGGCTATTAGAGAGGGAAGACAAGCAGCTAGGTCAATAGATAAATTTTTAATGGGGTCTACAGATTTACCTAGATAAATAATAAACTTGACCAATTTAGTCTAGAATACTATATATGCCTATATATAACGATCTTAAATTTAGGAACTATTTAAAATGATAAAATTATCCAGAATGGCAGATTATGCTATTCTTTTAGTTTGTAAAATGTCAGGTGATGAAAAAAAGGTTTACAGTGCCCATGATCTTTCTATTCAGACTAAATTAAAAATTACAACTGTGAGTAAAATTTTAACTAAGTTAACTAAAGCTAATGTTACTGCCTCAATTCGTGGTGTAAGTGGAGGATATAAGTTAGTAAAGCAAGCAGAGGATATTTCTTTAGGAAATATTATAGACATAATTGATGGAAAAATAGCATTAACAGTTTGTGTTGAAGAAGGAGAAGACCATAATTGCAATCTAGTTTCTATGTGTCCTTCTAAAAGTAACTGGCAAATAATCAATAATAAAGTTAGAGAAGCATTAAATTCAGTAAGTATTGAAGAAATGGCTAATCCATTTACAGCTAATTTTCAGTATAAGAAAGACATGAAAAATTCTTTAATTAACAAGAGAATGGATTAAAATTATGGTAGCAAATACAGAAACGATAAATGCAGTTGAAAAAGCTACAAAAGATTACAAATACGGTTTTGTAACTGATATTGAAACAGAGTTTGCACCCAAGGGGTTAAGTGAAGATATAGTAAAATTTATTTCCAAAAAGAATGAAGAACCTTTATGGCTACTTGAATGGAGACTAGATGCATATAGAAAATGGTTAAAAATGAATAAAGAGGAACCTAAATGGGCAAATATTTATTTTCCTGAAATAGACTTTCAAGATGCATATTACTATGCTGCTCCTAAGTCTGACGCAGAAAAACCTAAAAGTTTAGATGAAATAGATCCAGAAATTTTGAGCACTTATAATAAATTAGGTATTCCAATTAAAGAGCAGGAGATGTTGGCTGGAATTGCAGGCTCCGGTAATGTGGCTGTAGATGCTGTATTTGATTCTGTATCAGTGGCGACTACTTTTAAGACTAAGTTATCTGAGTTAGGTATAATATTTTGTCCTATTTCAGAGGCAGTTAAAAAGCATCCAGATTTAGTAAAAAAATATTTAGGTTCTGTAGTTCCACAAACTGATAATTTCTATGCTGCTTTAAATTCTGCAGTATATTCTGATGGTTCTTTTGTATATATACCTGAAGGTGTAAGGTGCCCTATGGACTTAAGCACTTATTTTAGAATTAATGCTGCGGAGACAGGACAATTTGAGAGAACATTAATAATTGCTGATAAGGGATCTTACGTTTCCTATCTTGAAGGATGCACGGCTCCAATGCGAGATGAAAATCAATTACATGCAGCAGTAGTAGAGCTTGTTGCATTAGATGATGCTGAAATAAAATATTCTACAGTACAAAATTGGTATCCAGGTGATGAGAATGGTAAGGGTGGAATATACAATTTTGTTACAAAACGTGGAGCATGCAGAGGAGTAAATTCTAAAATTTCTTGGACTCAGGTTGAAACAGGTTCGGCTATCACATGGAAATACCCTTCTGTCTTATTACAAGGAGACAACTCTATAGGGGAATTTTATTCAGTTGCTATTTCTAATAAAAAGCAACAAGCCGATACTGGTACTAAAATGATCCATATTGGAAAAAATACTAAGTCTACTATAATATCAAAGGGAATTTCTGCAGGATATGGGCAACAAACTTATAGAGGACTAGTTAGAATGCAGGCAGGTGCAGATAATGCAACTAATTTTTCACAATGTGATTCTCTATTAATAGGAAAAAATTGTGGAGGGCATACTGTTCCATATATTGATTCAAGAAACCCAACTTCACAAGTTGCGCATGAAGCTACGACTTCAAAAATAAGTGATGAACAACTTTTTTATGTACAACAAAGAGGTTTAAATCCTGAGGAGGCAGTAGCATTAATAGTCAATGGTTTTGCAAAAGAAGTATTAAAAAAACTACCTATGGAATTTGCAGTTGAAGCGCAAAAGCTTTTAGGAGTTAGTCTTGAAGGGTCTGTCGGATAATAATCATAAATAAATGAGGTAATTAAATTGGGAACTGCGTTAGAAATTAAAGATTTATATGTTGAAGTAGATAAAAAAGAAATTCTTAAAGGGCTATCTTTAAAAATAGAACATGGAGAAATGGCTGCCATTATGGGACCGAATGGATCTGGTAAATCTACTCTTGCATCTGTTTTAGCGGGCAAGGAAGGTTATGATGTGATTAGTGGTTCAATTGAATACCTCGGTAATGATTTACTACAAATGTCAACTGAAGATAGAGCATCAGAAGGGGTTTTTCTAGCATTTCAATATCCGGTAGAAATACCTGGAGTTGCTACTTCTACTTTTGTAAGAACTGCATTAAATGCTCAAAGAAGAAATAGAGGTGAAGACGAACTTGATGCAATAGAGTTTCTTAAGTTAGCGAGACAAAGAGCAAAAGAATTAGAGATGAGTGAAGACTTTTTTCAGAGGGCAGTTAATGTAGGTTTTTCAGGTGGGGAAAAAAAGCGTGCAGAAGTATTTCAAATGTCTATGCTTTCTCCTACCCTAGCTATATTGGATGAGACTGATTCAGGATTAGATATAGACGCTTTAAAAATAGTTGCAGAAGGAGTAAATAAATTACGAGATAATAAATTGAGCGGTATAGTTATCACCCATTATCAAAGACTTCTCGATTATATTAAACCAGATACTGTTCATATTTTAGCAGATGGAAAAATTATAAAAACTGGTGATAAATCATTAGCATTACAACTTGAAGAAAAAGGTTATCAGGGAATTATTGAGGCAAATTAGTTTTGAAAAATTTACAGCATAAATATTATGAATCTTATAATGATAATAGTCATTCATTTCCAGGCTTAGATATTAGTTGGTTAAAAAAGCTTAGAGAAAAAGCTATTGATCAGTTTAAAAAAGATGGGTTTCCGGACAAAAGTGTAGAAGAATGGAATACTCATTCATATAATTACTTAACAGATAATTATTTTAAGCCTTTTTCGGATAGTAAATTTGATATTAATTCAAATTTAATAGAAAAAAGAGATTCTAACTGTAGTATTAGAGTGGTTTTCGTTAATGGTAAAATTATAAATATAGAGTATGATAGTTTGCCAGAAGGAGTTGAGGTTAATTCTTTAACTTATTTTATTAAAAATAAACCAGATTTTCTTAAGGACAAGATAAGTTCTTCCAGTGAATATTCAGAAGAAAGGTTATCAAATATTATTGATAGTAGACCACAAAGTATTGTTGCAGTTAATGCCGCATTTCATCAAGAAGGCGCAGTAATTAATATAAAAAAAAATGTTAAGATGCCCGGTTATATAGAATTATTACATATTGGTAAATATAGTAAAAACACTATGCAACATATGCGTTCTGTCGTTTACTTAGAAGAGGGCTCTGAATGTGAAGTATTAGAAAATATTATAAATGATACAGAAAATGATATGGTTTTTACTTCTAATGTTACTGATATTAATGTATCTAAAGGCGCTTCATTATCATTCCACTGTTTTATAAAAGGAAGCAGAAATAATATACACATTAATAATATTCATGGAGAGATTCACAAAGATTCAAAATTTACTAGTACTTCAATTATTAATTCTATAGGACAAGTCAGAGCCGAAAATAGAATTAATCTTTTAGGAGAGAATGCCTCAACTAAAATAGATATGTTACTGCTTGGTTCTAAAGATGCGTTACTAGAGGGTTTAACTAATGTGAAACATGTTAAAAAATATTGTAAAAGTGATCAAAATACTAGAATTATTTTAAATGAAAATTCAAAAGCATCATTTCAAGGTAAAATTAGAGTAAATAAGAAATCAGATGGAACTTTAGCAAATATGTCTAGTAAGAGTTTATTATTAAGTAACAAAGCCAGAGTAAATTCAAAACCTGAATTGGAGATACTAGCTGATGATGTAAAATGTTCACATGGAGTAACCATAGGTAATTTAAGTTTAGAACAATTGTTTTATTTGCGTTCTAGGGGGATATCTGAAATAGAAGCTAGAAAATTATTAGTTAGTTCCTTTGGAAATATCATTATAGATGAGCTGAATATGAATTTTATAAATAGAGCTAGAAATATAATGCTGGAATATTTTAATGATTAAGCTACAGAAAAAAATATATAATGAAAAAGAAATAAAGTCTCAGTTTCCAATTTTTAATAATGGCAATTTAATATATCTTGATAGCGCGGCTAGCTCACAAAAACCATATTCCGTTCTTAAATCAATTAATGAAGTATACTCAAATTATTATGCAAATATCCATAGGGGTGTTTATAAACTTAGTCAAGAAGCAACAGATATGTATGAAGATGCAAGAGAAACTGTAAAAACATTTATTAATGCAGGCTCTGTTAAAGAAATTATTTTTGTAAGAGGAGCAACAGAAGCTATTAATTTAGTAGCCTCAACAGTTGCAGAAATAAACCTTAAAGAAGGTGATGAAATAATTTTATCCCGATTAGAACATCATTCAAATATTGTTCCATGGCAAATTGTAGCAAAGAAACATAATGCAGTTATTAAAGTTGCTGAATCAGATGAAAATGGCGATGTATCTTTCGAATCAGTATTTAATAATGTTAGTTCGAAAACGAAATTCATTAGCATTACTCATATTTCTAATGCTATTGGGTCAATTATTCCTGTAAAAGAAATTTGTAAGGAAGCTAAATCTAGGGGCATATACACACTTGTAGACGGTTGTCAGGCAGCTCCTTTGTTAGAGGTTAACGTGCAAGATATGGAATGTGATTTTTATGTTTTTTCTGGACATAAAACTTATGGCCCCACCGGAATAGGGGTGTTATATGGTAGAGAAGATATTTTGTCTGAAGCTCCTCCTTATCAAGGAGGAGGTGATATGATTGATAAGGTTACCTTTGAAAATACTACTTATGCAGGTTTACCTAGTAAATTTGAAGCTGGAACTCCAAATATTGTTGGCGCAATAGGACTAGGCAGTGCCTTGCAATGGATGGAAGAAATAGGTATGAATAATATTTATAATCATTCACAAAAAGTAATTAATGAAGGTATTAATATTCTAAAAAATATTAAAGGATTAAGAATTATTGGCGAACCTTCTAAAAGAGGAGGTGTAATATCTTTTATATACAAAGACATTCATGCTCATGATTTAGGTACATTATTAAATACATACAATATAGCTGTTAGAACTGGCCATCATTGTGCTCAACCAACAATGGAGCGCTATAAGGTTCCTTCTACAGTTAGAGCATCTGTAGGTTATTATAATAATAAAGATGATTTTGAAGCTCTAGCAGAAGGAATTTTAAAAGTAAGTAAAGTTTTTGAAAATGTTTAGAAAATTATTTATATGTATTTTGATAATTAAGAGGTTTAAAAAATGAGTATAGAAGCTGATAACACTAATACTAATCTTAAAGAGGCAATCGTTGAGGCTTTAGGAACAGTATATGACCCTGAAATACCGGTAAGTATATGGGAACTGGGTTTAGTATATAATATTGATATAGATGAGAATAATAATGTATTAATTACAATGACATTAACTACACCTAATTGTCCTGAAGCAGAGACTATTCCTGATAGAGTTGCAGAAGCGGTTTCTAAATGTGATAATGTAGGAGATGTCAGAGTTGAAATAGTTTGGGAGCCTACTTGGACTCAAGAGAATATGAGTGAAGCTGCCCGACTTGAATTGGGCTTTTTTTAAAAAGGAATAAATATGAAAAAAACACATCAACCCAGACCTGAAATATTAACTATTACTAAAAGTGCTTTGAAGCGTATAAAATTTATTTTAAAAGACGCTCCTAAAGATACAATAGGAGTTAGATTTGGAGTTAAAACTGGAGGCTGTTCAGGTATGACTTATGATGTTACTTATGCCTCGGAAGAGAAAGCAACTGATGAGAAAATTGTAAAAGAAGATGTAAATATATATATTGATGCAGCTGCTACTTTGTTTCTAATTGGCTCAAAAGTTGACTGGAGTCAGGATAAACTTCAGTCAAGTTTTACCTTTATTAATCCAAATGAATCCGCTAGGTGTGGTTGTGGAGAATCATTTACAGTTTAGTTTATATTTTTTTTGATAAAAATATGGCTAACTTAGTAATTTTTTTTATACCTTTAGTCATTAAACCATAACCCTTCACATCTCGGGCATTATGCTCTAAAGCAGTATTTTTGTGTGCAATTTCTTCTTTTCTAAATTTATCAATAATTTTTTTAAGTTTTTTTTCCGTATTATCAAATTTTAGTTTATTTTGTTGTTCTTTATAATGTTCTTCTATTATTTCTTCTACTGCTACTGTGCAAGCCATTGCAGCTTTTCTATCTATTAAAGCAGTAGTTACTCCGAGTAAATATCCACCTACACTCCAAAATGGAGATAAGGCAGTTGGTCTAATTCCTCTTTCAATAAGCATTTTATTGAATGTTTCTAAATGTATTTGTTCTTGGTCAGCCATTTCTTGAATAATTTTATCATCTTTAAAAACTGCTAATTGTCCTTCATAAATTTTTTGAGCTCCAAATTCGCCAGCTTGGTTTACTCTTATCATATCTTCTATGATTTTCTTTTTAGCTTTATTATTAGTGAATGTATTTTTCATTATTGTTTTGCTTTCTTTTTAAATTTAAAAATTAATATAGTTAGAATTATTAAAGAAACTAGACCATAAATGAAGCTCCATTGAACTAAAGTTATATTAAAAAATTTTGGTGATATTTGATCGCATGCAGCAATAGGTTTATTATCATTTATATTCTGTAACTCTTCTTTTAAACTACCTATATTTTCTGTCATGCCAGAGCACTCTAATGATGCTGCCCACCATTGCAATTCAACACCTACATGCCAAAAACTAATAGATGTAATTATAATAAATAATATGCCTAATAAAATAGGTACAACTTTATATTTATAAAATGTTAATCCAAATAAACTTATTAATATTATGGCTGCATATCCATATCTCTGAAACATACAAAGGTGACAAGGTTGATAATCTAAAAAATATTGTAAGTAAAAGGCAAATACAAGTGCAGACATAGCTAAAATAAGTGATATAACTGATGGGTTTAATAGGTTGTTTTTTAATTTCATATTCAAAAGTATATCCATAGTAATAAAAGTATAAATATAGAACCTAAAATAAAAGTTATAATGCTAAAATATTTATCAATAAATAGTTTAGCAGCATTACCAAGTACTCTGATTATTCCAGTTAATAAAAAGAAGCGAGCACCTCTTGATAAAAGGGAGGCCATAATAAATATTATGATGTCTAAATTCATTCCTCCAGATGCAATTGTTATTAATTTATAGGGTATAGGAGTAAACCCAGCTATAAAAACTATTAGTGCACCCTGAGCATTATAATTATCTTTAAAAGTAACAAATTTTTCTTCTAAATGATAAATTTCAATTATATATTGTCCAATTGTTTCCCATAAGAAAACACCAATTAAATATCCTAGAATACCTCCTAATACAGAAAATATTGTTGTAATTAGGGCTAATCTAATCCATTTTAAAGGTCTGGCCAGAGCCATAGGTAGAAGCAATAAGTCAGGAGGTATGGGAAAAAAAGAACTTTCTGCAAAAGCTACCAAAGCTAAAAATTTCTCAGCTTTAGGTTTAGCTGAAAGTTTCAGAATTGTATTATAAAGTTTTTTTAAAATCATTTTATATTACTATTTTAATTTATATTTTGTATTATAAATACTTTTAACATATAAACAAAATATATTCATTTGTGGGAAAAAACTTTGATTAAATATTTTTTAATTTTATTAATATTTGTATATTCAGGTGTAACGGTAGCAGGACCTATGTCTGATTTTAAAGCAGGAGCTGAGTTATCTGAAGAATTATCCTCTAGCCCCACAGGAAAAAGGAATACCCCAAGTTCTGATAGCTTAATTCAATCTATAGATGCATTAAACCCAGAGAATTCTAGTATTTGGTACGACTTACAAGATCATTTATTAGGAAAAGATATAAATGTTTTATTCGTAGATGATATCAAACTTATTATGCAAGACTATATAGAGGAAGCGCACAAAGTACCTTTGATAGTTACTCTTCCTAAAAGGCTACATAATTTTAAAAACTTTATATTGATTATAGAGAACAATCCCATTCAGCAGGCAATGTCAATAAAACCTTATAGGTCTATAGAAGCACTAGGAATGAATATTAGATTAGAAGATGATTCTCCTGTCAGAGCAGCTGTATTAGCTGATAATGGTGTATGGTATATCGGCTCAAAAATGGCATTTGTAGCAAGTGCAGGAGGTTGTTCAACCCCTGCTTGTGATCCTTCAGTTGAAGTATGTGAGACAGGAACTATAGGAAAAATTGCTATTAAACAGTATGAGAGAGAAGCTGGGGCAGAAAGAATAAAATTAAAAATTACACATCCAATGGAAACTGGTTTTGTTACAGATTTACAAGGTGAGATTATTCCAGAATATTTTGTAAAAAATATACATGTTGATGATAATGAAGGGCCTATTGCAGATATTACAACATTCGCAGCTTTATCTAGTGATCCTATCATATTATTAGATTTACCTAAGAAAGGTCAAAGTGTTAGAATACATGTCAAAGACTCACTTGGCTTAGAATTCTTTTCATATAAAGAAAATAATACTATGTAATGAGAATTTTTAATATAATTCTAATTTTTATATTATACTTATACTCTTATCCAGTTTTTTCAGCTAATAATTTTAATTTAATACCTATTGAAGTAAGCAAGAATGTATATGTGTTCTTAGGCGATATTAATGATGTAAATAATAATAATGGAGGTGCAATAAGTAATACAGGATTTATAATAGGAGATAATAGTATACTTGTTATAGATGCTGGCCCAAGTTATTTATACGCTTCTAAAGTTATAGAAGTAATTAAATCTTATTCAAATTTACCTATAAAATATTTAGTAGTAACTCATCATCACGCTGATCATTCTTTTGGTATTTCTAGATATTTAGAGATTGATACTGAAATTATTATGGCGGAGGCGGAAGCAAAAAGATATTTAAAATATGGTAATAGATCACTTAGACAATTGCGCGATCTTATTGGAGAAGAATGGTTTTTAAATACAAAAATAAATTCATTTAAAAATAAAGAAAAAAAATACCCTATTAATTTAGACTTAGGTAATAGAAATATTACTGTAGAGTTATATGAGGAGGGCCATTCAGATGGAGATCTAATTGTTAAAGATAAAATTAGTAATATACTATTTGTAGGAGATTTAGTTTTTACTCAAAGAGCTCCAACTTCCCCTCATGCAAATATTTACAATTGGAAAAATTATTTAGATGAAATTATGAAAAAAGACTGGGATTATTTAATTCCAGGGCATGGTAATATTGTAAAAAATAAAGAAGATATTTTACAAACTAAAAAATGGATAAATTTTATTGATAAAACAGCAAATGAAGCATCTAAAAACGGAGTAAGCGCATTAGAAATTTTTAATAAAGGGCTTCCAAATTTTATTAATAATTATAAATTAGGCAAAGAGACTTGGTATAGAGATCTTCCTATATTAATCAACAAGTACGAATTTGATTAATTTTTAGTTGCTCTATTAAAAATTATATATTACTGCTTATTTTTTATTAGGCCACTGTGGCGGAACTGGTAGACGCGGCGGATTCAAAATCCGCTTGGGGCAACTCAGTGTCGGTTCGAGTCCGACCAGTGGTACCATAAATATTTTTTTAGGTGTGCTTATTTTATGGA
>Ga0315327_10002308_pt1 | contig 10089 bp, 11 predicted proteins | sample M110032315metaG_FD_203460 | JGI IMG/M metagenome (GOLD analysis project Ga0315327, IMG submission 203460) | Ammonia-oxidizing marine archaeal communities from Monterey Bay, California, United States - M1 100m 32315 | ecosystem: Environmental > Aquatic > Marine > Coastal | place: USA: California... | reverse complement strand
AATGAATTTATTGAAGGCCAAGTGTTGAGAGGAATGCTTCACATTCCAGGAAGCGATGCGATTCCCGTACGCTTCGAGGTGATCGGTGTTCACGAAGGAAATGAGGGATCCACAGAGCATGTCTTTGGGGCCCGCTTTCACGGACTTGGCTTTGCGGGATGTGAGACCATCGCACGCATCATGGACAGCAACGCCTAAGGCTCTATCAACCGAACAGTCGGTGAATGACGAGGGCCGACCATCCGATCCCGAGCAAGACAAAGATCGGGGCGGTCACCCGCATGATTTGCAGGGCAGCGGTGGGTCGGACAGGCTTCAGACCCCACCACAAAGCGAGGCCAGCCAAGGGTGTAAGCAGCAGGTTGGCCAGCACTATGGCGACAATCTCGGACACTTCGAGGGGGATGTCGTGATGTGCGGGTGCTCCACCCCGACCCACCATTGCGCGGGCATGAGAGCGAAGGATTGCCGAGGGGTCGGGTAGCTCTCCTCCTCGCACTCGAGCTGCAGCAAGCTTCAATTCGTCTTCGTTGAGGTGGCCGCTTGAGAACAACCACGCGATCGCCCGGTCTGTTCCACGGGGGGCGTAGTCGCAATCAGAACAAGAAAGAAAGGCGCCCGTCTTTGTGCTTCCGCATCGGTGACAAACGGCATTCATTCTTCGGAGACCCCGAAGTGCAGGACCGACCGCGGATGTGTGGTGTCCGCTGGGTTGACGTCTCCACCTACGGCTATTGTCCAGAGCTGCTCTAGTGGGGCGTCGTCGGCGGCGGTAAGCTGTGACCCCCATGGGTCGGGTTGGCCCAACCACAGTACGTCGGCGCCCGACAGCGTGGCCGTGGTCGCCACATGAATTTTTTCGACCATCCCAAAGCCCAGGCGGGCGATGGGGCGGTTCTCTGCCAGCAGGATTGCACCGGATTCCCGCTTTGCTGGTCGTACTGTACCAGCGCAGGACCCCACCAGACTGACCCAGCGGTTGTAGGCTTCATGCTCTGTAGGTGCTCTACTGATCATGGCGGCCAGGGTACGCTCTGCATGAAGGCCGGACTCATCGTGGCTTGCATAGCGCTCGCCCAGTCGTTGGAGCAGACGGGTGAGCCAGGGGGCTCGTTCCGGTCCTTGGCTGGGAAACCGTTCGCCTCCGATCACCACCGTCTGGACGGAAATGGAGAGGACATCCCAGCTGGCTGCAAAAAAGGCGCTCACTTCGACCTGAACCAGCGGTGCTGTACCCAGGCCCACGGCGAGACGAGGCTCACCGGCAGCAGCGGCGCGGAGATCAGCCGCCATCAGCGGATCCAGTTCGATGTCAGCGGCTACGCGAATGCGCCGCTTGCTGATGTCGGTGATCAGTGCCTGTGCGCCCATCCGGTCGGCCCAGCTTGCTTGGATGGGCAGGGGGGTAGTTTCGATTTCGACTTCTTCGCCGGCCTGAATCAGCCCCCACCGTTGAATCAGATCTCGAAGCACCGACTCGTTCAATGCGCCGAACAACAGGCTGAGTCCGTCTCCAACAGCTGACGCCGCCGGGCTTGGGCCATGAATTACGACCTCACGGCCCAACGATTCCGCCTTGAAGCGGGGAAGATCCGAGAGTCCCTCAATGGTCAGGCTGCGTACATACATCGTATTTTCGTAGCGCTTTGGTCAGCATTCGCAAGCAGCTTGCGGTACCATTCGGTGCTGACGGAGGTACAGATGTCCGAGAGCGGACCCATGTGGTTGACCCGAGATGAAGATGTGGTTGCACACCTATATTTTGCGGCAGCAGAAGTGGGCAAGGCGATCATGGAGGTGGGTGCGGTTCACGTGCCCGGTTCCCTTTCCTTCCCCAACGCAGAAGAGAGGACCTTCAGCTTTTTTACCCACGGTGAAGTCGACCTGAAGGTAACCAGCATAAAAGAAGGCGACGTGGCCTGTTTCCGCTACGAACAGGGTGAGTCTACATACAGTTTTTTGTCTGAGATAAATGAGATCAGTGAGCAGCAAACCCGTTGTCGATGGCGGGTGGGGTTTCCTCGTGCAATCGAGCGAAATCAGCGCCGCTTGGTCAGACGCCACCGTGTCTTTGGACGACCGGGCTTTCACATGAACAGCGATCATGCAGGAGGACTGCGTGATCGGTTCGAGCTGTACGATGTTGCTGCAGCAGGTCTCAGCTTTGTTGTCCGGGTGGCCAACTCTCCCCAGCCCGGAGACAAGATCAGTGCATCGGTTCACCTGCCCGGATGTGAGCCGATCGCCATGCAGATGGAGGTCAGAAATATTCGGCCCCTTCCAGGCGACACAGCCCGTAAATTGGTTGGTTGTCGTTTCACAGAGGTGCATCCAACAGATCGCGAAGCGCTGAGTCGGGCGCTGGGCGCTTTGAGCTGATTGTGCTGATAGGCTTGGTTTTCTTGTCCACGGCCCAAGCCGGAGCATTGTTGGGTGCGGAATATGTTCCGCCCGGGATGGGCGAGATGGCTTGGGTTGCGGATGGCCAGTTGTCCGGAACCCAGGTGGCTGAGCGCGACGGCTTGCTCGTTCCTCCTCTTAGGACCGAGGGCGGCTGGGTGTTTGGTCGAACGGGCCTTTTGGGGGGCATGTCTGTAGCTCGCGTCTCCACGAGTGTTCAAGACGCAGACTCAACCGCTGTAGAGTCTCGCTCTGCTCTGCGCCCCGCGCTGAGCGTACGCCGCTGGTTGATGGATCCGGTTTCCGCCACACCCCTGTTCTTTTTGACTTCGGGAATTCACCTGGTGGTTCCCTTTGTTTCTCAGGCCAGCGATGGCGTCTCTTCAGAAGAAGAGTCCGCCCTAGATGAGGCCGCCCAAGAAGATGAGGATCGCATCGGCGGATGGGGCGGGCAGGTCGGCATGGGCGCAGAATATCGCTTTGAAAATGGGATCAGTTTTGGCATGAAGTCGAGTGTGGTGATTCACCGATCACAGCAGTCAAACGCCCAAACTCGGACGGTCTCTGTTTTGGTGCGCCCTCAGACTGCCCTGACAGTTGGCTTTTGGTTCTGAGGTGGCACGTTTGTGACGCTTGATTCAAGCGTGCTTTGGGCCCTTGCTATGAGTGGGTTGCGGCGTTATCCGGCGCATCCGAACGGTTTGAGGGTCCCGCTGAGGGCCCCCATCCGCACCCAGAGCCGAGGGTTTTTACATGAACATCATTCCGGATCCGCTGCAGGTTGTATTGAACATGTTGCCGTTCCTGGTGGCGATTGTTGGCATGTACTTGATCATCCTCAAGCCGATGGTCGCCTATTTGCTCGAGCGCAAAGTGGCGATTCAGAGTGGCCACGATGAGGCTGCGCGGATCGAGGCTGAGATCAACACCCGCATGTCCCAATACGAGCAGCAGCTTGGACAGGCCCGGGAAGAGGTTGTCGCATTGCGAGCAGCCAAGCGCGCAGAGGCGCAGGTAAAATACGATGAGGTAATCGCTGTAGCCCGCACCGAGGCAGAGGCGCAGATTGCATCCGCAGTCGTCGAGATCGGGGTGGCACACAAGGCGGCATCCACCCAACTCAAAGTCATGTCCGGAGAAATCGCGGACAAGATCGCAAACCAAGTGCTTGGCCGCACGCTCACTGTGGGGGCATAGCGATGATCTTGTTCCTCTTTGTTTCGAACGCGTGGGCTGCTGGGTCAGGAGATCAGGCGGATTGGAATGCCATTGGCTTTCACCTGATCAATTTTGTGCTCTTGGTGAGCCTCCTCACTTTTTTGCTCCGAGGGAAGCTCAAGGCGGCCATCGCCAATCGTGCTGCTCGGGTCAAGGGCGACATCGATGAATCAAACCGTCTCCGAAAGGATGCAATGCAGCGGTTTGAAGAGTTGGAGTCTCGTCTCGAGGGTTTTGAGAATGAGCTGGCGGGCATGAAGGAAGATGCCGAGGCCAATGCCCTCACCGAGCAACAGGCGATCATGGGTCGTGCTGAAGAAGACGCTGCGCGCATCGCAGAGTCGGCCCAGTGGACCATACGTGATGAGACCGAACGAGCACGCCAAGCCCTGCGACAGGAAGTTGCAGAGCTCTCGGTGGGTATGGCTCGTGAGAAGCTTTCAGCCAACGTGACAGCGGACGACCAGTCGCGGTTGACCGGCGACTTTATCGATACCGTCCAAGGTAAGAACGGAGCAACCAATGGTTAGTGGTTCCATCGCACGCCGATATGCCCGTGCACTCCTCTCGATCGGGCAAGAAAATGGCAAGACCGACTCCTTCGCTGGTGACCTTGTCACCTTCGCGTCGGTGCTCGACCTTGGCGAAGGGCAGCTCCGCGGAGCGCTCAACAACCCTGGGATGTCCACCGTAGAACGAAAGGCTGTGCTCGAGCAGGTGCTTGGCAAGCTCAGCCTCGACAAGGATGTGGCCAACTTCCTGCGGTTGTTGGTGGACAAGAACCGCATGGGCGCATTCGACGGCATCCAACAGTTTTATGGCGATATGGCAGATGCAATCGCAGGGCGAGCCCGCGCAGTGGTGACCACAGCTACAAAGCTGGACGCCAGCATGAAGAAGACCGTTCAGGGAGCGCTCGAGGCGTCCACGGGCAAGACGGTCGAGATCGATTTTCAAGTGGATTCTGGCCTCATCGGTGGGATGGTGGCTCAGGTCGGCGATATTTTTTACGACGCAAGCGTCCGCGCTCGGCTGGAAGAACTCCAGGCGGCGCTGATTCGCAACCCCGGAGCCGCGGCGGAAGCCTAGGCCCAATCGGAGAAGACAATGGACATCCGTGCAGAAGAGATCAGCGAGATCCTCAAGCAACAGATCCAAAACTACGAAGCCCGCGTGCAGGTCTCAGAGACCGGAACCGTGCTCTCGGTTGGTGATGGAATCGCTCGCTTGTATGGCCTTCAAAATGCCATGGCTGGCGAACTCTTGGAGTTCCCTGGCAACTTGATGGGCATGGTGCTGAACCTTGAAGAAGACAACGTCGGTGCCGCACTGTTCGGTGACGACCGCGGAATCAAGGAAGGCGATGTAGTCAAGCGAACGGGCAAGATCGTGTCCATTCCTGTGGGCCCGGCGCTCATGGGTCGCGTTGTGGATGCTCTTGGCAACCCCATCGACGGAAAGGGTCCCATCGAGTCCGACCAGTTCCTTCCGGTTGAGATCAAGGCACCGGGAATCGTCAAGCGCAAGTCGGTTCACGAGCCCATGCAGACAGGCCTCAAGGCCATCGACTCCATGATTCCGATTGGCCGAGGCCAGCGGGAGCTCATCATCGGTGACCGCCAGACCGGTAAGACCGCTGTGGCCGTCGATACCATTATCAACCAACGGGTATTCAAGGACGACCCCAAGAAGCGGATGCACTGTGTCTATGTGGCCATTGGTCAGAAGCAGTCCACCGTTCGTCAGGTTGTGAAGAAGCTCGAGGAAGAAGGAGCCATGGAGTACACGACGGTCGTGAGCGCAAACGCGTCCTCACCCGCCCCGCTTCAGTTCCTCGCTCCGTACACAGGCTGCACCATCGGCGAGTACTTCCGGGACAATGGAAAGCACGCGCTCTGCGTGTACGACGATCTCTCCAAGCAGGCGACAGCATACCGTCAGCTCTCATTGCTTCTTCGTCGCCCACCCGGACGCGAAGCATACCCAGGCGATGTTTTCTACATCCACAGCCGCCTCCTTGAGCGTGCGGCCAAGATGTCAGACCGGGATGGCGGCGGTTCTCTGACCGCACTTCCGATCGTAGAGACCCAGGCTGGAGACGTCTCCGCCTACATTCCCACGAACGTGATTTCGATCACCGATGGCCAGATCTTCCTCGAATCGGATCTATTCAACCAGGGCGTTCGTCCTGCGGTAAACGTCGGTATCTCCGTTTCTCGCGTGGGTGGTTCCGCTCAGATTCCAGCCATGAAGCAAATCGCGGGTGCGCTGCGCCTCACTTTGGCGCAGTACCGTGAGCTTCAGGCATTCGCCCAGTTCGGTTCTGATCTCGACGCCGCCACTCAGCAGCAGCTGACCCGCGGTGCACGCATGGTCGAGATTCTGAAGCAAGGCCAGTATGTGCCCGTCACCGTCGAGATGCAGATTGTCCACTTGCTCGCAGGTGACAGCGGCATCTGTGACGATGTTGAGGTCACCAAGGTCTGCGACTTTATCGCCGCACTGACCAGCCACTTCGAGGCGAACCACGGCGATTTGCTCACCGATATTCGGGAGATCGCGACCTTTAAGAAGAACGACCTGAAGGACCGCACTGTGGCGGCCATCGCTGACTTTCGCTCCTCCTGGAACTAAGCCCTTTTTAAGGAGCCCTGATGGCTTCCCTTCGTGACACACGCCGACGAATAAGTTCGGTCAAAAACACCAGACAGATCACCCGAGCCATGAAATTGGTCGCGGGTGCGAAGCTGCGCCGTGCAACCGAAGCTGCGACAGCTGCGAAGCCATATCAGCAGACCCTGAGCCGTGTGCTTGGGCGTGTGGTGGCGAATGTTGGCGAGGTTGAGCATCCCCTGCTCAAGGTGCCGAGCAATCAGGAAGACATCTTGGTTGCGGTGCTTACCAGTGACCGCGGCCTGTGTGGCGGTTTCAACGCCCAGCTTCTGCGAGAGACTCAAAAGCAGATCGATGCCTTGGTTGCTGATGGCAAGAACGTTCGCATTCTTGCCTTCGGAAAAAAGGGAGCCGGGCACTTTAGGAAGCGTGGATACAATGTGGAAGAAGCCACAATAGATCTCGATCCTTCCGAGTACAGTGCAGAGGCGGACAAGCTTGCCGACAAGATGGTCTCAGAGATGGCCGCCGATGGTTTTGAGAAAGCCATCGTTGCGTACAACGACTACCGAACCGTCATGACTCAAATCCCGACCCTCGCGCAGGTACTGCCGATGGAGCTGGACCCCGAAGCGGACTCCGGTGGCGGCGATTTTATTTACGAGCCTGACGGAAATGAGATTCTTGGGAGTCTGTTGCCTTTGGCACTCCGGACTCAAATCTTTCAAGCCTTCCTGGAGACTCAGGCTGGCGAACAAGCGGCGCGTATGGCCGCGATGGACAGTGCTACGCGAAATGCTTCCGACCTCATCGACTCTCTGACTCTCGTGTACAACCGAGCCCGTCAGGCAGCCATCACCACCGAACTCACCGAAATTGTATCGGGTGCAGAAGCGCTGTAGCGCAGCACCCATAGGAGTACAGACATGTCAGACACCACCGGAAAAATCGTCCAAGTTACCGGCCCCGTAGTGGATGTGGAATTTCCACCTGGAAAGCTTCCGAACATCTACTCGGCGCTTACCATGAGCAATTCCTTCATCAACGACGAGGAAGACAACTTGGTCGTTGAAGTGGCGATGCACCTCGGTGAAAACACCGTTCGCTGCATCTCGATGGATACAACGGATGGCCTCTCTCGCGGCCTGTCTGTCAAGGACACCGGTCAGCCCATCGCAGTTCCTGTTGGCAGCGGCGTTCTCGGTCGAATCATGAATGTGGTTGGCGAGCCTGTGGATGAGTTGGGCCCCATCGATGTGGAAACGACCTCTCCCATTCACCGCTCTCCTCCTGGATTTGTGGATCAGAGCACCGAAGTCGAAATGTTCGAGACGGGCATCAAGGTTGTAGACCTCCTCGCCCCGTACTCTCGCGGCGGAAAGATTGGTCTCTTTGGTGGTGCGGGTGTTGGCAAGACCGTTCTCATCATGGAGCTCATCAACAACGTTGGACTGAAGCACGGTGGTGTGTCGGTATTCGGCGGTGTCGGCGAACGTACCCGCGAAGGCAACGACCTTTGGTTCGAAATGATGGAAGCGGGCGTTATCAACGCCAAGCAAAAGGACGGCCACCTGGTCATGACCGAAGACGGCCTTCCAATCGTCGAGACCGAAGGCAGCCGTGTTGCTCTGGTCTACGGCCAGATGAACGAGCCTCCAGGAGCCCGTGCTCGGGTCGCGCTCTCCGCACTGACCATCGCTGAGCACTTCCGGGATCAAGAAAACCAAGACGTGCTTCTGTTCGTCGACAACATCTTCCGCTTCACTCAAGCAGGTTCAGAGGTGTCCGCACTGTTGGGTCGGATTCCGAGCGCTGTTGGATATCAGCCGACTCTCGGTACAGAGATGGGAATGCTCCAAGAGCGCATCACCACCACACAGAACGGTTCCATTACCTCTGTGCAAGCGGTGTATGTACCAGCGGATGACCTCACCGACCCCGCTCCTGCCACCACCTTCGCTCACTTGGATGCGACCACGGTTCTAAGCCGGAAGATCGCAGAGAAGGGCATCTACCCAGCGGTGGACCCACTCGATTCCACGAGCCGCATCCTTGAGCCTGCAGTTGTGGGAGAGGAGCACTACGCTGTTGCTCGGAACGTTCAGCAAGTGCTGCAGCGGTACAAGGACCTTCAGGACATCATTGCCATTCTCGGCATGGACGAGCTTTCCGATGAAGACAAGGCAATCGTGGCCCGCGCTCGAAAGATCGAGCGCTTCCTGAGCCAGCCATTCTTTGTTGCAGAGCAGTTCACCGGTTTCGAGGGCAAATATGTCTCCAAGGCCGACACTGTTCGCGGCTTCCAAGAAATCTTGGAAGGCAAGCACGACGATCTTCCAGAGCAAGCCTTCTACTTGGTCGGCACCATCGAAGAAGCCGTCGAGAAGGCCAAGCAGCTTGCTGAGAGCGCAGCATGAGCATCCACGTTGAAATCGTGACCCCAGCCGCAGTGGCCTATGAAGGCGACTGTGACATGGCGGTTGCGCCTGGTCAGCTTGGTGAGTTTGGCGTGCTGGAAACGCACGCACAGACCCTCGCGGTGACCGATGCGGGTGTGGTGGCACTTCACAGTGGCTCGGATGTCACAAAGTTTGTGGTTGGTCCGGGTTTTGCGGAGGTGGGACCGGACAGGATCACTTTGCTTGTAGACCTCTGCGAGTCAGCCGACGATGTAGACAAAGCCGAAGCGGCGAAACAACTCAATGAAGCATTCGCAGCACTCAAGGACAGTGGAACAGAAAGCGAGGAAGGTCGCCGGGTACGCCGGGCAGCCAGCCTCGCCCAGGCGCGACTCCGGGCCTGAGCGCTCAGTCTCTTTAGTTTGATTCGGCCCCACCTTTGGTTGGGGCCGTTTTACTGTCGGGACGTTAGCAGAGGCCGATGACCCCGCTTTTGTCCATCGATGGCTCTTCTTTGACCATCCGCGATGTGGTCGACGTGGCCCGATTTGGCCGGTCGGCGACCCTCGCGCAGGCGGCCCGAACCAAGATGCAGGCCAGTTACTCCTGGGTGCAGGCAGCGAGCAAACAAGATCAGCCCGTGTATGGGGTGAACACCGGATTTGGGTCTTTGGCTCGGGTAAAAATAGACCCGGCTCATTCGAGTCTATTGTCCCTGAATCTGATTCGGTCTCATGCTGCTGGCGTGGGGCCCATCCTGCCCGTGGCGGAGACCCGGGCCATGATGCTCCTGCGGGCCAATGCGCTCGCCAAGGGTGCAAGTGGATGTCGACCGCTATTGGTAGACACCTTGTTGCGCATGCTGGACGCCGACATCACGCCCATGGTTCCTTCTCAGGGAAGCTGCGGCTCGTCGGGTGATCTCGCGCCGCTGGCACACTTGGGCTTGGTTCTGGCCGACGGAGATCATGGTCGGGTTCGTTTCCAAGGAGCTGAAATGTCTGCCGCCGAGGGAATGGCTGCTGCCGGCATAGACCGGCTTCAGCTGGAGGCCAAGGACGGATTGGCGATCACCAATGGTGCACAACTGACGACCGCGATCGGTGCGCTGGCCCTTCATGATGCCCTCTCGCTGGTAGAGGCAGCGGAGCTCGCTGCGGCCATGAGCATCGAGGCCTTGCGGGGTGCAAGTCGGGCATTTCACCCGGGCGTTCATGCGCTGCGTCCGTATCCGGGTGCCATCGCGACTGCGGCCAACCTCTGCACCCTGTTTGACGGCAGCGATCTCATCGACTCCATGCCGGAGAAGCTGCAGGATGCATACTCGCTTCGGTGCACGCCACAGGTGCTGGGCGCATGTCGAGATGCCATTCGCTACGCGGTTGACCAGGTGTCCATCGAGCTCAATGCGGCCACGGACAATCCCCTCATTTTGTTGGATGAGGAGGGTGATAACAAA
>Ga0315327_10002301_pt1 | contig 10098 bp, 9 predicted proteins | sample M110032315metaG_FD_203460 | JGI IMG/M metagenome (GOLD analysis project Ga0315327, IMG submission 203460) | Ammonia-oxidizing marine archaeal communities from Monterey Bay, California, United States - M1 100m 32315 | ecosystem: Environmental > Aquatic > Marine > Coastal | place: USA: California... | reverse complement strand
CGCATAGTCCTCTGAGGAGAGGGAGGGGCTGGTGCTAGAGGCCTTCCTGAAGGCTCCGATCATGCCCGCGGCAGTCATGGCTACGCCAACCATCCCGGCAAACAGCAGGATGAGCCCGCTTCGTTGAAGGTGCCTGTTCTGCATGGCCTCTATATTAGGCAGATCAAGGGAAAGGGCGATTACAATCAGGAGGTCGGATTGGAAGAGGTTGTGATCGATCTGTTGGTAACCGTGCGTGGGTTCCTATGTCCATTGATGGGAAAGGAGCGATGCGCGTTAATCTCGTCCGCTCGGCTACTTTTCCTTGGTTTTGCAGGGGCTGTGATTGGAAGACACTACGTCCACTGCCAAGGCGACCAGTTTGACAGGTGCAGCTCCCGACCTACCTTTGGGTATGCCCTGCTGTTTTAATACCAGCACCATTCGGCCCGTTCCTTTGCTGGATAAGATCCGCATTGTCGGGGAGGCCGGTTATGGTGCCATTGAACTATGGCACGATGAGCTTGATGCCTGCCTTGCAGGTGGGGCTGCGATGGCGGATGTGAGAAACGCTCTGTCCGATCAGGGCTTGATTGTGCCCACCACGATTTACCTTGCCGATTGGTTCGATGCCCCACCGGAGGAGTATCCCGTGGTGCTTGAGGAATGTAAGCGGCGCATGGCGCAGGCGGCGGAACTGGGCGCGCCCTATGTCATTGCCAGTCCGCCAGCGGGCGAGGCGGATCATGACCTCGGATCGGCGCGCTACCGTGAACTGCTGGAGATTGGCGCGGCCATGGGGGTGAAGCCGTCCATGGAGTTCCTTGGGTTTGTCGATCAGTTCAACACGATTGAGGATGCGCTGGATGTGGTGGAACGCTGCGGTCATCCTGATGCTACGATCATCCTTGACCCCTACCACGTCTTTCGCGGTGGCGGTGAGATGGAGTCCATTCTGAAACTCAAGCCTGAACAGGTCGCTATCTCCCATTTCAATGATGCCCCTGCCGCGCCGCCCCGGGAGGAACAGCATGACCACAACCGTGTGATGCCTGGGGAGGGGCATCTCGACCTCGCGCGCTACTGCGCCCTACTCCGGGAAATCGGCTACGAGGGCTGGCTCTCGTTGGAATTATTCAATGAAACACACTGGGCCGAGGATCCTGCGGAGGTTGCCCGGATCGGGTTGGAAAAACTTCAGCAGTGGTGGGGATGAGTTAACTGCGGAGAGGAATTCGGAGGCGCCAACTTTTGAGACAAGAGGCCCCATAGACGCAGGAGGGGAGATCCCATTTGCCACCCGAGTCCGGGAAGTGGTAGGACTTAAGGCGTTATGAAGGGAGTGTTTTCATTGGCAGGCAGGGTTGTGGCAGCAGTGGGGATCTCGGTGTTGGTTACCAGCTGTGGAAAGAAGGATGACCTGGAAAGCCAGCTGATCGGTTACTGGAAGCCAGATGTGGAGTTGATTATCGAGCAGCAGAAGAGGGAAAATGAGGATCTCTTCAAGGAAATGAGCCCCGAGGAAGTGGCCAAGATGCTGGTCTCTGTCAGGGAGTCAGTGACTGAGCAGATTCCAACAATGCATATTCCCGGGAAGGGAGCCATGATGAGCACGGAGGGAGAAGAACTCATGACCTACAGGGTGACCTCGGTGGACAAGGCGGGGAGAGCTCTCTCCGCGGAACTCGACACTGGAGGAGAAATAGACCCGGCAGAAATCACGCTTGGGGACAGTAAATTCCAGATCTGGTGTCAATGTGAGGAGTGCCTTGAGGGCGACAAAGATCTCTTTATGGCGTTTGTTCGTATCAAGAGGGAGGAATGGCAGGAACGAGTGCAGGCCCTAAAAGATGAACAAGAAATCGATGGGTCTGAAAGAAAACCGGTGCTGGTACTGGGTGATGGATTGGAGGACAAACTCGCTCAGTCGGGATTGAAGGCCGCCACTGAGGCGCGCCGGGCAAAGAAGAAGGCCGTGACGGATGACGAGAATGCCGGCAATATGGGCGAAGTCCTGAGGGCGCTCCAGACCTACATCCACCGCTCGAGAAAGAAGGCTTTTCCTGCCAGCCTGGAGGAGCTTGAACTTATCGATGTTACCGGGAAAAGAAGTAAAATCCTGTTCATGCAGTGCGAGGATGGGAAGTCCCGGCCTTGGGCTTACGTTCCAGGGGTGGTGCCCCGGAAGGACGCAGAGAGGATCATCCTCCACAGTCCGAAGGCGGAGGCTGGAAAGCGGATGGTGGGCATGTCGGACGGAAGTGTTAGAACCCTGTCCGAGACGGTGTTCGAGGTGATGCTGGAGGAACAGGCCGCAGCGGCCGCGGCGGAGGCGGAAGGCGAAGAGGAGTCCGTTTCTGTCGGCCAGGTGGCCAAGCGCGATGAGCCTGGGTCCGATGAGCCCGGGTCCGATGAGCCTCGACCCGATGAGCCTGAGTCCGGGAAGCCTGACTCCGGGGAGGACTCAGAGTCATCCACGAAGGAGTCCCTTGTCGGGGTGTGGACCAACAAGTCTGGGAAGAAGATTGAAGCCACGCTTCTGGAGGTAAAGGGTGATAAGGCTGTCCTCAAGATGGCCAACGGCAAGACCTACAACTACCCGATCGCCAATCTCGATGCGGAGAGCCAGAAAAGGGTGAGGGAGTTTGCTGCGGCGACAGAGGAGTAATTCCCGGTCAACTGGTGAAAAAAACATTCACCAACCACCCCAGGGATCTTATATAATGGCGTCATGAAGAAGGCAGCAATCATCCTCTCGTTAGCGGGAATCCTGCTTCTCGTCGGCGGGTGTCAGACGGCGACTACTCCCGCGACCTCGATGCAGTTGCAGAAGTCCTACAAGGAGGAATTCGGGGCCGTGGTCAGTATCAGGAAGGTCACCTACAACGATTCCCCGGATGATGGCGACGGAGTGGTCGGCGGCGTGATCGCAGGTGCTTTGATCGGTTCTGATGATGGCGCGGCCTTCGAGGGCGCAGTGATCGGCGGGTTGCTGGGCGGACTGGGTGAGAAATTCGCGGGCAAGACCGCCTTTGAAATCCGGATCAGGAAGGACGGGGGCGAACTGGTCACCGTGCTCCAGCGGGCCCGGGGGATCCGGGATCTTCGTGCGGAGGACCGGGTCCGGATCCTGACCGATCCCACGGGGGGCACGATCGTCGAGAAGATCCAGCCCCCGGCGTCTTAATCAGCCCTGTTCTGAATTGTTGAAGACGCTTCAGGGTCTTCTGTGCACGACGGTCTGAATCTGGGTTCCCGGCAATTGCTCTCCACGATTCGCCTCAGGGTGCCGGTCTCCGCATGATACCTGGCCGACATCATCCCCTCACTTGGAGAGGATGTGAGTCTCCTGCATTGAGAGAGCAGGGGCGAGGATATCGCGGGTGAATCCGCGGGGATCAGAGTAAGCCTGTTTCAGACCGGAACAAGCAAGTCGGGCAACTGCGAGAAGGTGGTGATCAGGGCATCGGGGGAGTGCAGGGCGGTCTGGTCAGAATGCAACCGCAGGGAGCGATTGTCACCGGCGAAGAGGGCGGTGTGGAAGCCGAGTTCGGCGGCGGGGTGGATGTCCTTGTGGGCGTCATTGCCGAGGTAAAGGGTTTCGGCAGGGGCGATGCCCCGTTGAGTCAGTCTTTCGTGGAGGATCCGGTAGAGAGCAGGTCCCGGTTTGGCGACGCCATGCCGGTAGGAAAAGAGACAAAGGTCCTCCGCGAAACCCAGTTCTTCGAGATTCCGGTCCAGGAGGGCCGGGAAAAGGAGGGGGGTGTAGAACTGGGCATTGGAGACAATGCCGAGGGTCAGCCCCCTGCTGCGCAGAGTGGCCAGGGTTTCGGAGGCTCCTGGCATGGGCCAGACCTCGTTGGTGATGCACTCGCAGGCAAGGGCTGCATGTTCGAGTTCCGGTCCACGAGGCACGTTCAGCAGTTCGCTCCAGAGATCACGGATTTCAACTTCGGGGTATCTGATGCCCCGGTCGCGGGCGGCTGCGTGTTCCCGGCTGACAAGGTCGTGAAGTCGGTCGGTGAGGGAACGGTCTCCGGAAGGGGGCGTGATTCCGTGGTTTTTGAGGATGGTCCGGAGGGGATCTTTGCGGGGTGACTCTGTCTGGGGACGCTGGTCTCCGCCGGAGGAGATGAAGAGGGTGCCGTAGACGTCGAAGATAACAGCCCTGATGCCCGGGAAGCTGGGCAGAACCGGGTCACAGGAGGTGGGAACAGGTTTCATCTCCCGGGAGAGTTCCCGGATGATTTGAATGGCGGCAGGATTCATCTTCAGGATCGCAGGAAGTGAAAGCGCTCCGGCTTGAGAAACTGTCCAAGGACCGCCCGCCGGTTGAGCCAGGAGGGAGCTTCCGGGGTCGCGGCGGTGAGTTCACGGTAGAGGTCCTGATGCGCTTCGGCGTAGCGGGTAACGGAATAGGGTTTGAGAGCTTCGGGGGCGGCAGGGCGGACATGATGTTCCAAGGCGGCGTCCAGCCACTCGGTGGCGGGCCCGGAGAAGCCACCGCTGTTGATCAGGAGATCTCCGGGGGAGACGAGGGCACGGGGAAAGATTTCCAGTTGCAGTTCCTCGGGGAGATTTCCGAAGTCGAGAAACTTGCCCCGGTCAAGTGTCGCAAGAGTTTCGGTCACGATGCGGTCGGGAAGTGATTCTCCACAGGAGTGATACAGGCGGAGGAGGTGATCGCGAAGGAGGGTGCGCAGGTGGTTTTCGTTCACCCAGGTGCGTGGGATCAGGATCTCCTGATAGAGAGCTCCGAGGCTCACGTCGTCGGGCACGAAGCGGGAGGTGATTTCAGGCAGATTACGTCCCAGGAGAGGTTTCCCCAGGGCCAGAGGTTCAAGAAAGGAGAGTCCGAAGCCTTCCGCGATGGAGGTGGTGACGAGATGGGTGGAATGGGACAGCCAGCTCGCGTAGGAGGAATCCATGTCATCGCTGGGCGATGAGCGCCCTACGACCCCCATCCTGATGGGGAGATGGTATTGCTTTGCCGCCTGGGTCCATTGATCATAGATCGGATGCCAGGTGGGATTGTCTGGTGGGAGGGCCAGGGCGAAGGAGGTTCCGGGAGGCGCAAGGGCGGAGAGGAGACAGAACTCCCCGAGATTCTTGCGGCGAATTCCCCGCACGGCATAAAAGACAAAGGGGGCACCAGGCTCACGGGTTGGGCGGGGGAATTCGGTCGGTGCTTGGATGGCATTAGGAAGCAGCGAGATCTGTTCCGGTGGGACTCCGGAGGCCAGCAGGATGGACTGATCGCGCGGGTTGAGAGTCAGGTAGCGGATCTGTGGGGCGAGGGGATAGAGATGCTCGTGGGTGACCAGATTTTCGTAATTCTCCGGTCGCCCATCCTCTGCAAGGTCATGGAGATGGAGGACGAGAGGCACGCGACTTCCGGCCAGTTCGGCAACGAGTCCGGGGAAAAGAGCATTTTTCCCCAGGGTCGGGTTGTGGAGATGCCAGCACGCCGGTTCGGAATTGAGGGCCTGACCGGCAGCCTGTCGCAGTCCGCTGAAGAGTTGTGAGCTGTCTACTCCCTCCCGTCCATAGCCCTGGTGGTAGTCCAGGGAGGGAACGACGGTCACCGGAAGCCGGGCCGATCCTTCGTATGCGGTGCCCGACAGGATGACGTGCGCGATCCCGGCTCGTGAGAGAGCTTCCGACTGTGCTTCGATCACCCGCGTCACCCCACCAGGACGCAGGTGGTAGTGAATGAGAGCAACGGACATGGTCAGATAAACCTCCTTTCCATTCTACCGGGTTCCCGGTCGGGGAAGGTCGAGGGAAGGATCTCCGGGCTGGACCTGTTCATCCCGGGGGGAGGCTCGGAGAGGAAATTTCAGGCGGTAATCCGGGAGGTTGATGAGAGGCGGACGTTCTTCTTCCACGAGTTCGGTGGTGACTTCCTGATAGTGCGCTCCGCTGATTTCCAGAGCCCGGTAGATGTTGGAGATCTCAGCGGGCGCGGTGACCTTGCCATCCTTGTGGAGCCGGCTGAGGAAAGACTGCAGAATCCCGAAGGACATCCTTCCGAGGGCGGCGGTGGATTGGTTGCGATGCACTCTTCGTTCGAGATTAACCTGTGCGAATGCGCCCATGCCCCAGCGAGTGTAAACATCCAGAATGTGCGAGGTCTCCACGCCATAACCAATCGGGAAGGGGATCCTCTCAAGGAGGTTGCGGCGGACGGCATACTCACCGGAAAGAGGCTGGAAGAGCTGGGTCAGTTCCGGATAGAAGAGTGAAAAGAGCGGGCGGACGAGGATCTCGGTGACCCGGCCCCCGCCGCTGTTCTGGATGTCCCCGGCAGGTTGGACGATCGGGCGTTCGTAGAAGGCCTTCACGTAGCCTATGTCCTCATTCAGGATCAGGGGGGCGATAAGTCCGTAGACAAAGCGCGGGTGGATATTGGCGATGTCGGCATCCACGTAGCAGATGATGTCGCCCTGGAGCTGGTAGACCGCCTTCCAGAGGTTTTCACCCTTGCCGCGGTTGAAGCCATGGGAAGGGAGGATGTCGGCGGAGTGGTAGAAGTCGGCACCGTAGGAGGTGGCGATTTCCCCCGTGCGATCGGTCGAACCGGAATCAATGACGGCCAACTCGTCAACGAGCGGGAAGCGATCCATGAGCTCGCTCTTGAGGACCACGATTACCTTCCCGATGGTTGTTTCCTCGTTAAGAGTGGGTATGCAGAGCGAGATGCGCAGGCCGGATCTCTCCTTGGCCCGGCACAGCATTTCCAGATCGGCGAATTCCCGGTGATGGAAAGTGTGAGATTTCAGCCAGGACACGGGCAGTGGGGAGGAAGGCGCAGGCAGGCGGTCCTGGGCGGGATCACGTCACTTGGAGCGAACACAGCGGAATCCGGTGTGATTGGTGGGCGAAAGGGACTCCGAGTAGTGCCGGGCGGCCGGTCGATAGCGCAGGCAGTAGGTGTGGTGGCAGAGATGGGATCCTCCCTTGGTGACCCAGAGCCAGGCCAGTCGGTGAAAAGGTTTCTCGGCGGGATAGGCCTTGCTCTGGAGAAATTCCTGCACCATGGGCTGGCTTACCGGGTTGTCGGGGCCCTTGGGATTGGCCTTTGGTTCCGGGAGTTTGACGAAGGTTGCGTAGTAGTCCGGTCGATAGAGATCAGCGCAGTGCTCCCATACATTTCCGGCCATGTCGTAGAGTCCGTAGGAGTTCGGGGGGAAGGATTTTGCGGGTGAGGTGCCCGGGAAACCGTCTTTGGCGGTGTTGATGTTAGGAAATTCCCCCTGGAACACGTTGGCCAGCCATTTCCCCCCGAGCTGCGGCTCGTCACCCCACATGAAAAGTTTGTGATCAAGGCCTCCCCGGGCCGCGCGTTCCCATTCGGCCTCGGTGGGAAGCCGTTTTCCGGCCCATTTGCAATAGGCAAGCGCGTCTTCGTGAGTGATGCAGACAACTGGATGACTCATCCGATCCTTGATGCTGGAAGCCGGACCCTGCGGATGCCGCCAGTTGGCGCCCTGTATGAATTGCCACCACTGCCACTCGGCACCGGGACGAAACAGCTCCACCTTGGCGGGAGGAGACTTGAAAAGAAGTGCTCCGCCCTTGAGTTGATCGGGAGGAGCGTCGGGAAAATCCTTGGGATCCCAGCCACGCTCGGCCTGCGTCTGGTAGCCGGTCGCCTTGGCGAATTCCATGAACTGGCGGTTGGTGACTTCGGTGAGATCCATCCAGAACCCGTCTACCGTCACGGAATGAACGGGGGCCTCTTCCGGATATTCGGCTCGGGTCTGCTTGAATTTATGGTCTGATCCCCGGGTGAAGGTGCCCCCGGGAATCCAGACCATGCCCTCCGGGGCGGGCTTTTCCTGTCCAGGGGAAGAGGACGCGCCGAGGCCGAGCAGAAGCAGGGAAAGGATGGGGGTGCGCATTGTGGTTTGGCTTTCTGTGAATAAATGATCATTTTCACGCACTGGCTATGACCAAATTTCGGCCATGCATTGACCTGCACGACGGTAAGGTGAAGCAGATCGTGGGGGGATCTCTTCGTGACGACGGTTCCGCACCGGAGGAAAATTTCGTCTCCGGGCAGGATGCCGGTTGGTTTGCCGGGAAATTCCGGAAGGATGATCTGGCGGGCGGGCATGTCATCATGCTTGGGCCAGGGAATGAAGAGGCCGCCCGCGGGGCGCTGGCAGAGTGGCCCGGAGGTCTTCAGGTGGGGGGCGGAATCACGCTTGTGAATGCGGCCATCTGGCTGGAGGCAGGAGCCAGTCATGTCATTGTCACTTCGTGGCTCTTTGATGAAGAGGGTCGATTTCTTCCGGAGCGTCTCCGAGCGCTCTCACGCGAGATCGGGGCGGAACGGATCGTGGTGGACCTGAGTTCACGACGCAGGGCCGGCGGGTGGACGGTTGCGATGAATCGGTGGCAGACCCTCACCGATCTGGAGATCACCACTCAACTGCTTGACCGTCTGGGAGGTGACTGTGCGGAGTTCCTGGTGCACGCCGCCGACGTGGAAGGAAAGTGTGAAGGGATCGATGCGGATCTGGTCGAACTTCTCGGGTCATGGGGAGGGAGACCCATGACCTATGCCGGAGGGGTGGCGACCATGAGGGATCTCAAACTGGTGGAAGAGGGCAGCGGCGGCAGGGTCGACGTGACGGTTGGGAGTGCCTTGGACCTTTTTGGTGGAAGCGGAATCACATATAAGCAGTTGAGGGCCTGGAATGCGGGCGAACGCGAATGAAGGCATTTGGAGTAATCATCGCTATCATGGTAGTGGTCCTGCTGGTGGGCGGAGTTCATCGCAGGATGAGAAACCGTCGCCGGGGTGAGGTGCGGGCCATGCTCCTGGGCGAAGAGGAACGGGCCCTCCTTCACGAGAAGGTTCCGCTTTATGCGCGCATGCCGGTTGGCCTCCAGCATAAGCTCGAAGGATTGGCCCAGGGATTCATCCACGAGATTGGATTCGAACCCTGCGGACATCTGGACGAAGTGACTCCTGAGATGCAGTTGATCATTGCGTCTCAGGCCTGCCTCTTGCTGCTGGAAAGCGGATACGACCACTTCGGCCGGTTGCGCAGTGTGCTGATCTATCCCGATGCCTATCAGGTCCGGGACGAAATGGGGGTGGAGAGCATACGACTGGGCGAGAGCTGGCGGAATGGAAGTGTCGTGCTCTCGTGGCAGAGTGTGCGGCAGGGATCAAGGAATCCGGAGGACGGGCGGAACGTCGTCCTCCATGAGTTTGCCCACCAACTGGATCAATTTGACGGGCGGGCCGATGGGCTCCCGGTATTGAAGAGTCGGAGTGATTATCCGGAATGGACCGAGGCGATGAGGGCCTCTTATCAAAAGCTGCGGACAAGGGTGGAGAGGGGAGCCCGGACGGTCCTGGACGATTACGGGGCCACGAATCCCGCCGAGTTCTTTGCGGTTGCCACGGAGACTTTTTTTGAGAAGCCCAGGCAACTGGTGAGGGAGCACCAGGGTCTCTACGAGCAAATGAAACGCTTCTACGGTCTCGATCCTCTTGAGTGGGAGTAACTTGTCGGATCGAAAGGGTCTTCTTGGAAGAGAATCAGAGATCCCGGCTTGATTTAGTTAACTTTTCTTAATATTCTTTTCCCGAATTGCGAGATGAGTGACGCCGCCCCCCCCTTGGAACCAGACCCCTTTGAAGAAACCCTCGCTCCCCTCCCGACCAAGGAGGACGAGGATAGTGTAGAGACAAGCAAGCCGAAGGCTGTTACCGCGGAGGCTTCGCCGGAAGGGAGTCAGCACGGTGAGGGCGTGGAGCCTGGGCAGGGGCGCAGATCGAATGTCCTGGCCCGGGTGGAACGCCTTGACCGGGACGCAGAGGATGCCGCGGAGACGACGATTCCAACCGGACCCCGGTGGAAGTTCTGGAAACGTCCTAATAAACGTGACCGGCAACTCGAGACATTGCGACAGGGCGCGACCGAAATGGTCGGCCTGCTGAGATCCATCCGCGATCGTCTTGAAGGTGAGCACAGCGATCGCAAGGGGTTGATGAAGACCCTCACGCCTCTCCCCGTTGCAGTGGAGAGCCTTCAATCGATGAGCGAGTGCCAGGCCGAGACCGGTCGCACCTTGACGGGATTGAGGAAGACCCTTGAG
>Ga0315327_10002298_pt1 | contig 10099 bp, 6 predicted proteins | sample M110032315metaG_FD_203460 | JGI IMG/M metagenome (GOLD analysis project Ga0315327, IMG submission 203460) | Ammonia-oxidizing marine archaeal communities from Monterey Bay, California, United States - M1 100m 32315 | ecosystem: Environmental > Aquatic > Marine > Coastal | place: USA: California... | reverse complement strand
ATTTGGATGGTATTGATGACGGGCAAGAAGACCCCGACCACGATGGACTAAATCGCAGTGGTTTGATCGCTAAGTATTGTCCATCATATGACGACCCAACTTCCTCCAATTGTCACATTAGTCCGGATACCCCAGACGGTAAGAGATTCTATGACAACCTCGAGAATTATACCAATTACGAGGAATTTATCAATGGAACCAATCCGATTACCAACGATACCGATGGTGATGATTGGGACGATGGACCTGAAGTATTCTATCAGGACCACGATGATGACGGAATGGCAACAGGATGGGAGTATTACTTCAATTTCGACCCGTATGATGGCGCAGACCGCATTATTGACACCGATGGTGATGGGCACATGAATTATTGTGAATACAAGTGGGATACCAACCCACGTGACATCAACAGTTTCCCTGGTCAGGGCCAACTGTGCAATGCATTTGAGGAGTAGATAATGACTGAGATTAGCAGGCTGGGACTGCTATTTGTCACTCTACTGTTTGCAGTTACCATCCCATTAGATGTTGGCAGTGCTGACCATGATGGCACAGTACTAACCACAACAGCACCTGATGGAATTTGGGTGAATGATAGTCTGATTATCAATGGTTCAACCACAATCCCAGCACAAGATGCCTCCTGGGTTCTCTACGATGTAACCGACCCGTATTCTGAATGGGAAATTTTGCGGACGGGTGAATTCTTCAGTACTGTCACACCTGTGGACGAAGGGATTTGGGTGTGGTCTATCTCCATTGATACTCAAGGACTGAATTGCACATGCTGGCTTGAAGTAAGCCAACCAGATGGCTTGGAACGGGTTTTCTTGAATAGAATTATTTTCATCGGGGAAGGACCGCATAATCCAGTCCTTTCACCTGTACACGACCAGTCAATAATCGTAGATGAGCCAGTGCTCATTGCAACCCATGGAATTCTCGCACATGGGGATTTAGATGATTCTCAACTGCTATTGGAATGGTGTATTGCGCCTCAGGGAGCATGTGATGGTGATTTGCACAATCAGGAGATTAATGTCACATGGGATGGTAATGAAGGGACATTCCCGGTTGATGCTGATGCACTTAATTTGAGCGATGGCAGTTATCTATTCACCTACCATCTTAGAGATGCTGCATTACTAGAATCACCGCTAGTATCTCTATTTGTTCATGTGGATCACACAGACCCAATCGCTTCTCTCAGTGCGCCTCTTAGCGTGAATGAATCCGAATTATTGATGATTGATGGCAGTGATAGCCGAGATGGAGTTTGGGGTAATGCCCTACAGGCAAATTGGTTCATTACATCTCCAGATGGTGTATTGAGAATTGCCGAACAATCAGAAACAGATGGTCTCGTATTATCTCTTTATCCAGAACAGGCTGGAATCTGGAGTGTCAAAGTCGATGTAGTTGACATGGTGGGTAGAAGAGCTTCGCAAGAGATTACAGTAATAGTCGAAAATATCGAGCCAGAATCATCATTCACAATCAACGGATTGGATGGTGCGCAATTCGCAAATTACACCTTCATCGAAGGTGATGAAATGATACTAGATGGCTCTTCATCCATCGATACTGAATCGGACATGATTTCCCTTACTTACAGATGGACGATTGATGGCATCGACTCTGGAAACACTCCCACAATTAATTTGAGCGAACTTGAAACTGGTACACATGTAGTGGAATTAACGGTGACTGATGATGATGGCATTACTTCTTCCAAAACGATATTATTCAGTGTGGAAGAGAAAGTTCTTCCAAATGAGAAGGTCTGGAATTACTCTGCGATTATTTTATTCGCAGTATTGGCACTAGGATTGGGCATATTTTCAACCAAGTGGTTGAAGGGAAACCAATCTGCAAACTCCATGCCAAAATGGCACAAATTTACTGATAATTCCAATGATGAATTTGACCTCAATGGCAGTGATTCAGGTATGTGGACAGACCCTAAATCCGAAGGCAAGGACTGAAGAATCAGTTGTACGACGGATGTAACATGTGGGAGGACTCACTACGCGCTGTTGGAGCCGAACCAGCAGTATTGTCCGTTGAGGAGTATCGTGCGCGTCAGCAGCGTATTTTCTCTCAACTGCGTCCTGATGATTTATTGATAATCACAGCACCTCAAGAGTCCACCCGCTCCAACGATGTTCAGTATCCTTACCGCTCAAGTAGTGATTTGCTCTATTTGACAGGTTGGGCAGACCCAGAAGCAACAATGATCGCTCACAGCGAACAGGGCAAATGGCTCGTAACACTTTTTGTTCAACCTAAAGATGTACTAATGGAAATCTGGGAAGGGCGTCGCCCTGGAACCGAGGGGGCTGTTGCTGAGTGGGCAGTAGATTGTGCTGAGAGCCATTCCGATTTGAAGAGTGTTCTAGATGAGCGCCTTTCCAAATGCACCAGAGTTTTAGTGAAAACCGGTGTTGACTATGATATCGATGAAATAGTTACTGAGGCACTGCAGGCTAATTCACGTGCCCGCCAGAGATATGGCTCGGGACCGATTTCTATTGAAGACCCTTCCAGACGAATTTCTGAATTGCGATTACGTAAATCCGAGGGAGAGATATCCCAAATGAGGCATTCAGCCAAAGTTGCTTCTCAAGCACATATTCAGGCTATGAAAAACACTCGACCAGGCGTGGGTGAATGGCAACTCGAAGGTGTGATTGAAGGCCTATTCAAATATGCACGAACAAGTGGTACTGCATATCCTTGTATCATTGGAAGTGGTGATAATGCTACAGTACTGCATTATACTGTAAATGATGATATTTGTGAAGATGGAGAAATATTGCTTATCGATGCAGGTTGTGAATACCGGGGGTATGCCTCTGATATTACCCGTTCTTGGCCGGTAAATGGTAAATTTTCTGAGGCCCAAACTGAGATTTATCAACTCGTATTAGACTCTCAATTGGCTGCGATTGATAAGTGTAGAATCGGCAACCCTTACGATGCACCACACGAGGAAGCTCGCAGGGTACTCGCTGAAGGTCTAATCAATCTAGGGATAATCACTCAGACCCTAGAAGAAGCGCTAGATGCTGAAAATGGTGAACTGAAGAAATGGTATATGCACAATACTGGGCATTGGATTGGCTTGGATGTTCACGATGTAGGAGTTTACCGTCCCGATGATGAGGCCAGAGTTTTCGAAGAAGGAATGGTCATTACAGTTGAGCCAGGACTTTACTTTGGTTCTTGGAGACCAGATGTAGAATGTCCACCAAGATATTCCGATATCGGAATTAGAATCGAAGACGATGTTCTCATTACAACCGATGGCCCAGACGTGCTATCATCCGATTGTCCCAAGACCATTGTGGAAATTGAGGCAATAGTGGGAACCGCTTGAGGTGAATCGATGTCCTGGAGGTCTATCCTCGAATCACACATGTCTTCAGGAGAAAGACTCTCAGTTGAAGATGCAGTCATTCTCTATCGTGATGCCCCACTACATTCACTTCGAAGCGCTGCAAATATTAGGCGGAAACAAATGTTGCCAAGTGGTGAAGTAACTTATCTCATAGATCGCAATATCAATTACACTAATATTTGCACAATTAACTGCCAGTTTTGCTCATTTTATCGCCCTCCTGGCCATGAGGAAACCTATACTCAAACCACTGAACAAATCAGTGCGAGAATCTCTGAACTCGAAGAAATTGGAGGAGTGAGAATCCTGATGCAAGGCGGGGTAAATCCCGAATTGGGTATCGAATGGTACACAAACTTGCTCAATGAATTGAAAAATCGCCACCCCACGATAGATATCGATTGCTTTAGTCCAATCGAAATTGAAGGAATTGCGGAGGTCACAGGACTCTCTACATTGGAAGTACTCACTCAATTGAAGTCTGCCGGGATGCATGGTTTACCCGGCGGTGGAGCGGAAATGTTAGTCGATGATATCCGCATGGATATCTCGCCAAAGAAAGGTGCACCAGAAAATTGGCTGAGGGTAATGGGAGAGGCCCAGTCCCTTGGATTAATCACCAGTGCTACCAATGTAATTGGATTTGGAGAGGGTGCTGAAGCTAGAATTGAGCACATGTATAGGTTGAGAATATTGCAAGAAGAATCCCTTGAAATTCACGGTATTGGATTCACTTCTTTCATTGCATGGCCCGTACAGTTAGAGAATAACACATATGGTAAGCGTAATCGAGGAAGGAATCGCATTGAATTAGGCGCTGGTCCAAGCGAGTATCTCAGACATGTTGCCATTGCCCGATTATTCCTTGATAATTTCAACCATATTCAAGCATCATGGCCTACAATGGGTCTGGATATTGCACAAATAGCACTTCTTGGCGGTGCTGATGATATTGGTTCAACTATGATGGAAGAAAATGTAGTTTCGGCCTCTGGAACTGAAAAATTGGAGGCGAGTGAGGATGAGTTGCAATCGGCTATCGTGCGGGCTGGATTCACGCCTCGTCGACGAAATTCACGCTATGATTTACTCGAAACTCCCGAACCGGTTTTGGTACGGGAACAAATGGCTGCTCCATCACCCTCTCAGGTTTGATCATACCAGACTAGCCACACATTTGCACGAATTTCTCTACTGCCACCACTGGTATCTTGAGGCACATATTCTTGGCCATTATAGAGTCCTTTGTAGACTAGATTATTCGTGCTTGAGTTATCGACCCAGTCGCTGATATCGTGAGTCCATTGTTTGACATCTTGACCAGCACACCAACCCGCTCTACCATATGGCCATGAACCAAATTGGTTTGCAGTAACGCCACGGTCGACTTCATTTTCACATCCTCTATTATCGTGAACTATTGGATGCCACTCGTATGCATGGAATCCGTTGAGGTAGTAATGATGTTCGTGGTCGCAGAATTCCGCACAATTTGCTTGGTCTTGATTGAAGCCATGACCAGTAATTGTCGCAACAATTTTTACATTCTCATAACTCGCTAAAGTTGTGAAATTATGCTGGCGTTTGTAATTGGATTCATTATTATATTGACCATTGAATTGACCACCTGTAAACACCTGCTCTCCACTGGTTGAACGCTCGCCAACATCCCAGTCACTGAAGAGCAATTTCACAGTCATAAGACCCTTATTTGCACCTTCGTATTTGAAGGTGCGAACATCCCCTTCTTCGAGCATGAATAAGTAAGGAGTAATGTCTGTAAGCCAACGTCCTTCTCGGCCATAAGTTGTAATCCAACGCATGAATTCCGTGCCGCAAATACTGGAATTATCACGGTCACAAATTTTCAGATATGCGAGATAATCCCACTCGTGGCACCCCCCATATCCTCCCTGGCCATCTGAGTGGCGATTGCGTCTATCCTCGCACCCATGTTCGTGGAATATTTCTAGAGTATCATATTGAGAAACATCGCGGGGTAAATCGATTGAAATATTGTCGTAAGCGCTACGGTAACCACCACTCCAACCACCGCTATGCCAGGTCTCATCCACGACTGTTACGACATGAACTCCGGGGTCTTGTTCCCGAATTTCGGACATGAATTCGTAATTGTACATCCTTGCTTCATATGCCCAATGAGTGTGGTCATTTCCACTGGTAAGCCAATCGTTTAGCGAACCCGTTTCCCGAGCCCGCTGGAATCTATCGATGCCGTAAGAAAGAGACTGCCAATTATTGATGAGATCTCCTAATCCTCCGCCGATATTACTCGCATCTTGGTCGATGAAGTGGATTCTATCCATCCATTTCTCTTCCTCATCGGGATTAAGTGCATTTAGAACAGCAGTTTTTCTTGAGGTTACATCATTGTGGTATGTGGAGTCAAATGAACCATAGAAAAGGTGAGTATTATCTGGTAATTTGCGAATTAATGAACCTGGGTTACCAGCCCAATCGCCATTATTTGAGTTCCCAGAACTGTCGGTATATTTGAGCAGGAAAATGTAGACATCGTCACCAGTCCATTCATTTCTGAAATAAAATGAGCCATCGAGACAAGGTAGGCTAAAGTGCGCAACTTTGTCGAAGCGCCCATTCCCAGTGCCGCTTTCGCTCCATGCAATTGGTAATTGATATACGGCACATCCCGCTAAATCAACAGTCCATTTTTGCATCGTATCTGAACAGTTATCGACATTTGAAAATACTCCATCGCCATCGAGATCAGCACATCCAACTTCGTTGACTATATTGCCAATAGGAGTTCCTTCACATTGGTCAATGTCATCATTCACCCCATCGTTATCGCTATCCCTCTCACTAGCTGCACAACCTCGCTCATCGACATCTAATGAGCCGAGAGGGGTCTGAGGGCATTCATCGAGAATCACTCCGGTAGAATTGACATCATCAACTCCATCATCGTCATCATCATCGTCTTCCGTAGCATCATTGCAACCATCGCCATCAAAATCAGAGTTTACATCGCTCACCCAATTTTGTAGGCCTTTCCAACATGAATCAGTGCTATCCAATACGAGGTCGTTATCATCATCATCATCTTCGCCCATGTCTTTGCATCCATCGGCATCCCAATCTGAATACAGGTCAGAATTCCAATCTGTCAAACCTAATGGGCACGCGTCCACGGTATCTTCAATCCCATCACCATCGTCATCACTATCATCAGTAGCGTCTGCACAACCATCCTGATCATGGTCGTTTTCAAATGTTGAAACCCACCCTATTTCTGACGCACAAGAATCATCAACATCGGGAATGAGGTCATTATCATCATCCCTATCTTCTTCGAAATCATGACAGCCATCACCGTCTCTATCGGTTGCTGGATTTGGGTTCCAACCATCGCTTTCTCCAAATCCATCCGGGCACGAATCATCATCATCTGCGATTCCATCTCCATCCATATCGTCTCCTCCATTTAGGAATACACGTACAAGTCTGGAATCATTTGTTTGTGTCCATTGGCCACATGTTGCCGTAATGGTGAGTGAAATATCCTCTTCGACAACCCCAAGAGGAACACTGAATGTGCCCTCGTCAGTTACATCACGCGTATGTCCTTGGTCGCTCGTGATTATGCAAGTTGAAAGCGATGTGTGGCTAATAGTTCCAGTTAATGTAAATGGCATTTCACTTTCCAATTCATGAATGGTCTCCATCGATAGCGATGTAATGCCTTCATCGGGTTTTGCGGCATCCATAATTAACGAATCATCCACTTCTAAATCAAGGAGAGAAATTGTAACATGTACCATCCATTCACCCGGAGAATCAGGTACCCATGCAATTTGTAGACCATTTACAGTATCGCTTACTGAGTATTCAATATCAGCAATACCGGTGGCTGAAATAAAACGAATAGTATGACTGTATTGTGCGTCTGCGGGTTCGACAATAATCTGTGCTGAAACGACATGCATCAAGCCAACTTTACCAGTGTCTGCACCTGATAATTCGATTGTAGCCACAGTTTCCTTGACTTCTGTAATCGGCTCGACATCACCATCATCGGTGGCGCCAAGACAACCTGAAAGAATCATGATTGTGACGAGAAGAAAAGCCCTAACCGACTTTCCATCCATGGGTAGTCCACGCCAATCAAGCAGATGAATGCTCGTATTATAGAGAGTCACTCTCTGAGCGCCCATCGCTGATAATCAAATTTGGATTCACGACTTCAGAGTCGGGATGTTTGACCTCTAGTGGGGAAACCCAAAGCAGAGGTCCATCCTTTTGGCGGCGAATAAGAAGAATCAATTCCCAATGCACTCGAATCAATCCACAATAAAGTGAACCAGGCCAATCTCCATCTGGAGACTCCAAAGAAAATTCACCACCTTCGAGAGTCATTTTTTCGCTACCGCCACTCGACATTATCCTCATAGGTCTAAGAAATACCCCACCTGGTATGTCATCACGTTGCATTGGAGCATCTTCACCCATACCTGTGCCGTCATCGAGTCCTTTTTCCCAGTGGTGCGGTAGTGGCGTAGTAAGACCGGGAGGAGGCTGAGAATTCACATCCTTTCCAAGTGCTGTGAAAACCTTGTGCCTAGCGGGAGATAAAATTCCACATCGCCAAGTAATAGTGATATCCATCCAATCATCCCTAGTTTCTGGAAGGGTAATTTTTCCCTTTAGTGCCTCACCTGAAATGATATCATCAAGATTGATGGTTGGCTGAATTGGCGCACTGTTTAGAAAGGTATTCTGTCGCTTTAGATCTCCAAGATTTGCACCGACTCGCAAAGCAATAGGGGTGAGCATGAATGGTACAACAATTAGTGCAAGTGCGGGGTAATCTAGCATCCCCAACCGTACTTTTCCTGTACCAAATACTGGGATTCCAATTGATTCTTGAAGCGGAGCGGTGAAAAGGTAGAACAGGCACAATAGTAGAACTATTACTGAGCCATTGATAAATTTTCGAGCTTGGCCGTGAATTGGGTGAGGGAGTAGATACCAACCCGTTCTTTGCTGTTTGATAATCGCTGGTTCCTCTCCATGAAAATCCAAGTCGTACTCATTACCCTCTACAACTCTTTCAATCAGCCATCCATCTTCATTTCCGACCTTGAATGGCGGTGCAATATCGCCTTCTACTTCGTATGTGCTCTCGGCAATGGGTAAGGCTGCAGGAATTAGGCGTTCTGCCTCGAATGGAGGATATCGTACACGTTGCGTGACTTTCACCATACTGATACCTCATGCAAATAATATTTTTATTCCAGCTTTCAGGGCGAGTTTCCTGAATTCAGGAACGCGTTTTAGCAGAGTCATCCCCAAAGGAACCGGATGTTCAATATCTCCTTTGACATTGATTAATTCCAAAATTTCAGGGCGGTTAAACATAGTGAAAATATTGTCTAGTTCCTCATCAGCAGGCAGAGTTACCAACAAGTCTCGTAGCGCTCTTGCACGATCTTGTTCCTTGCGCATTGCCTTGTATGAATTGCAAATAATTGCGAGGTCTGCTGCAAGTAAATGTTCGGATTCAATCGCATTAATTAATTCGGAGGCAATCAGTTCAATCTGCCTAAATCCAGGTCCGATTCCTCCTCCAGTAGTTGGTTTTGCCATTCCTGCAGCATCACCAATTAGCATCACTCTATCCTTGAATGGCTTTTTTACTATACCACAGGGAATTGGACCGCAGTACCGTGCTATTTCCTTCATTCCAGTGAATCTTTCACGCCATAATGGATGACTCAATAGTGCATCATATAATTGTTCGACACTGCGTCCTTCCAACTCTTGGGGTCGAGCCCATACTCCAATTCGATGAGTTCCTTTGCCCGAAGGAATTACCCATGCAAATAATCCAGGAGCAACATCTTTTCCAGTGTACATCTCCAGCCAATTTTCCTCACCTGAAAGTCCTGTGACATCAGTTTGGAAACCAATCATCATCTCCTTTGGTTTACCCATTTTGAAGTATCTTCGTGTCCAAGAATGGGCGCCATCGGCACCAACTAATAATGAGCAACTGATTTCGATTTTTTCTCCTTCCCTTTCGACTAGGAGGTTCACGCCATCATCTACAACTGTTGCATCAAGCGGTTTCGAAAGTAACCAGAGATGTGCTCCTTCTTCCATAGCTTGCCGAACCACACCTTGGTCGAAGCGCTTACGGCACACCACATGGGTTCGAATCTCTCCTGGAGAACCTACTGGGACTTGGATGCCAGTGGGTGAATGGATTAGTGCGCCATCGACATTCTGTAGGATGGTTTCGTGGAGTCCGACCATATCCATTGCAGGTGGATTTACTAGGCCTGCACATTGGAATGGTCTGCCAATTTCTGCATGCTCTTCAAGCATGAGCGTACTGATCCCCGAAGCAGCCAATTCTGTGGCTAGCCTTCCACCGACTGGGCCGGCTCCGACTATGACCACTTGGAAGTGCATCATGAGGCCGTCCCTTTGGGACGGATGTCAATGTTGTGCAAGCATCAGCGCTTTGCAAAGCGATATCCGATGCTCTCATTTGGTTTGATGTAAAGTGTAGCAGTGAATGGTTTACCCGTTTTCTTCGCTAGGAAATCCTCGAATGGGCCGACTTTCTTCTTTTCGATTAGTTCTTTCGCCTCTTCACGAGTAATAGTTCGCTTGCTAACCTCTCTTAGTAAGGAGATTGAGCAACCCTTG
>Ga0315327_10002292_pt1 | contig 10108 bp, 15 predicted proteins | sample M110032315metaG_FD_203460 | JGI IMG/M metagenome (GOLD analysis project Ga0315327, IMG submission 203460) | Ammonia-oxidizing marine archaeal communities from Monterey Bay, California, United States - M1 100m 32315 | ecosystem: Environmental > Aquatic > Marine > Coastal | place: USA: California... | reverse complement strand
AAAATGACGATATTTTGCCCTCCATCCAATCAAATACTTCAAAGATAGTATTTTTCTTTAGATCTAACAGATCAATGCTGTCTGGATCCTCTGAATCCAGAACAGCGATTGATCCATTAGCCCCCGGATCGATGCCTGCGATATTCATTAAATAGGTGGTTCAGTTTGAAATAATGAACCTTTAGTTTCAGGTGCAGATCCCATAATGTCTGCTGCAGAACTACCAGTAGCTTTAGTAGATTTATCGATAACAGCCCCTGTATTCTTCTGGGCCCACTTATCAAACATAGCAGCAGGTTTATTATCTGTAATTTCTTCGGCAGTTTTACCTGCTGAATTACCAAAGAATTTACAATTATTTACGGTGCGAGATTCGCCTGTGGATACATACTTTCCATTAGCGTCTTTAGCTTGTTTGTCCTCAATTACTTGATGAACAGCTACTTTAATTGTTTTACCAATTAAACTTGTAATTACTGGACGTTCCGTAGGTAGTTCTTTCTTCTGTTCTGGATTCCAGATCTTAACTTGTTTCTTTTCTGCAGAATCCATACACTTAGGTAAACTTTCACCGGTAGCAGCTATACACATAGATTTGGCAAGTGAATATCCTGGAAGAGGATAATCTTTACCATCTTTTGTGAAGGTAATCTTATTACCTTTCTCTTTACCAGATCTAACCCAGAAACTTTCCTTAAGCTCTGCGAAATTACCACCATTCTTTTCAAGAATAATGTTAAAACTTACTGCTTCTTTTGCTGACTGGTTTAGATACACCATTTTAATAGTGGCATCATATACACCAGATTCCCATGCAAAACTACCGCCCATTCTTTCGATGGACTGTGTTTCTACACCTTTAGGGAGTTCCCATTCACTCATAAGTTATATCCTTTATTTTGAGTGTTAAAATTAATGGCTCTATTCAGCCACTGTTATTAGCTTGAGCCTTTTTTTGTATAAGGTAATCATCTAATACTTTAGTAAATTCTTTAACAGACATACCAGGTTTCCTTTTTAAAGCTGCAGCTGCTATGTCTTGTACTACAGCAATGCCCATTTCTGTAGACGCATCTACCATTTTTTCTATCTCTGCAAGACGTGTTGGGTCTAGACCGGTTACTTCCATTATCTGATCCCGTTTCATATCTATAATATTGTCATTTCCTGGATGACTCATAGTTCCCCTTATTTATAGTATTGATGAAGCCGGTTAATAACATTTTGTAAATTATTATCTATATAGGTTTCGTTTCTAGGCCACATGCCCATAGGACTACGAATTCTCTCGTTAACTGTTTCTTTAGTTAATCGAGTTTGAAATACGTATTTGAATCCGTCGTCTTTATTATCTTGGGTAGCTTTAAATAATGTAGACTTAGCAACCTTATCGTCTAGTTTACCTAAGTCTATTTTTTTAGTAGACATAACACAGGTGAAGAAACTTTCAATACCTTGATTCATCAAGGAACCTTTAACTTTAACCATAGTTTCTTTTACCATTTCAGATTCGTTAAGGATGTCTGAAGTGTGGGCCAGAAACACTACGTTCTTTGTAGATTTGGCCACTACTTGAGACATTAATATTTTCATAAACTGTGCGTATTGCCCCCATGCTTGCATTGTATTTGTTGAAGGCAATACTTTCGTACTTTCATACATATCCATTAAATATGTAAGACTATCAATAACTATAGTGTGTACATCCTTCATTTTTTCGGCTTCTTCGAATGCCTGATATATTTGGTCTGTATCAGTAACTGTTAGTTCTCTAAATTTACTTTTAAAAGGTAACTTCTTACCATTTTCACAATTTAGATACATGACACCTTCAGGTTTATCCATGGCCATTAAGCTAGCACTTTTACCTGAGCTAGATTTACCTGAGACTAGTACTAGATGATTGTTCATTTATTTTTCTCCAAGGTTTCTAAAGTATTTCGGTATAGCTTATCATTCTCGTTTTCCCGTTCTTTACTAAGTACTTGGACCTCTTCCTCGAGATTCCAAATTTGTTTTTCAAGATCTTTAATTCTTTCTTCTTTTTTATCATCAATAATATTTTCCCATATGTTTCCAAATGAGTCACATAATGAAGAAAAAGCTTCTTTTATTTGTGTTCTATCTTTTTCTGGAATACCAAAGTTCATTTTATTTTCCTCTTTTGAAATTCTTTACTAATAGATTTAACTGTACTGTTTCTAAATTGTTCCTCAGGCAATGGTGTTTCTAGAGAATTATTAAAAGTCTCTAACTTTTCTACTATTTCACCCAATGCGTAGTTACTATCTATTAATACCATTCCATATCTGTATAGGTGATTAGCTCTATTACCTTTAGCTGTATGAGTTACAAACCAACGCTCAATATTATCGACACCAGTAGCACTAATCTGTGCTTTTGTTTCGTCGGATCTTTTAGTTTCTGGAATAAACATAGTAGCGTCAATTGTATTTCCTTTGTTGTATTCATAGATTCCTGGATGTGTGGCCCATTTTCTAGCAATATCCTTGGCGCCTTCGTCTACGGGGAATGGTAACCATTCGAATACATTCTCCATAAATCTAGAATAGTCACTGGCGGATAGCTTAATTTTGTGGGACATAGGTAAAATAAGCCTGAATCTGTTTAATTCTTCAGTATGTCGTTTAGTAGTAGAAATTAGGAAGGTGTAATCTTCTAATAACGCTTTAACTGTAGATATATTAACGTCTCCATCACAGTCCAGGATAAGTAAATCAAATCCTTGAATAACACAGTCAGTTGTACGGTGCCCATTAACAAATCCATGTGCTGTATAATGGAGATTTTGAGCTGTAGTTAGCTGGTGTAATAAAGTAAATGAAGGTTTTGGATCATGGAATTCAAAGTTATATGCTATATCTTTGCTAATAGCTACGGTTAGACTATCTAAATCTGTTTCTTGAAGAGTTTCTCCATCGAAAAATTCAATATCGTCTAACATCCGTTTTTTGATAATAATGTTGTTTCTATACCCATAAGACGTGGCTAAAGTCATTAAATCTTTTCTTTGAGCTTCTGAGCCTCCGTAGAATGCGAGTTCTTCGACTAACTCATGCTGAGTTACCTCTTGATCGCAATCAGCTAAATAGTGTGCTAAACGTTCATAAGGCCCTTGTTTACGCATTAATTGATGAAATGCCTCTCCTGAATCCTCAACTACGCTAATTGCGTAATCTAGATGATCCTGGGTAATTTCAGTAGAATTATCAGCGAAAGTATAGGCTCCAGCCAGCTTAATAGCTTTGTAATATCGATGTATAATTTCAGCCTTATGGATGCTCATATGGTCTTTCATTTCATCTGCAGCATCCTCACACTTCATTTGATATTGTATTAAATAAATAGAATTGGCTTCAGTCATTTGTAATACTGGATTAAATGGCCTTTTTGCAAAGTTAGTGAATGCTTGTTGTATAGCTAATATATCTTTAGCTAAATGAGGATCCACCATTTGATGATACCGTTCTTGTGCAGATGCATATTTGGTTCTATGACTTTCTGTTGTATATCCAAATAGCAATCTACGAGCATAGCCGGTTTCAAGAAATTGTTTGAACTCTTCTTCTGTTTTTCCTCCGTCTAGTAATTTAGTAGGTGTACCAAACATCATTAAATTAGTGGGAGTGTTACCTGCTAATTCTTCTGATCTAATATTTTCTTGTGTATTTTTTATTAACTTTTGTTTTACAAGACCTACATCATAGAGTTCTAAAAACGTATTTAATACATCAGCATTTGCAGACATATTTGATCCAACTTCATCTAATTCTAGATTCATGGATCCTGCAGAAGCTAATAAAAGTTTTTCTCTCATTTGTTTAACAGCTGGAGAAGTTCCACTGTCAAAACTAAAAGCTAATTGACCTAAACGATCATAGTGAGATTGAAAATTTGTTACTTGAATAGCGGTTTCTTCATCTAATGGCAGTATGCTGTGACCAACGTTAATTCTCCATTCAGCTCTTTCTCGAGCTAAAGTTTGAATATTTTCCTCAGCTTTTCTAGGAAAGATATTGTTTAAAAATTCTTTCTTAAAATAAGCTATAAAGTCCCGTTCCAAAATATTTGTGGAGTGCCCTTTACCTGTTCCTGATACCATTAGATTTAATACATAAGTATTAACCGGGATTACATCTCTATCATTTGTTTGAATGTTACATCGCATCATGGAGGCTACTTTAGATAAGTAATACCCAGTTAGAATGCGAAAAAAATGTCGATTATCATTGTTAACTTTACGAACAAGGATATCGACTATTCTTTCAGAAAACGGATGGTATTTTTTCATGTAGACCCCTTATTTAGTTTTATACATTTCATGTTTGTCAGTACATACAGTACCTTTGTCCTTTATCATCTCTCTTGCTTGTTGGCATTCTGACTTGTTATTGTAAGTCAGGTGATAGTAATGAGGTCTAGTGTCGAACCACAAAGGTTGGTATGTAAACATACCTAACACTAATCCTGTTACTAAGATCAATACAGTCATTTTTGCTCTCCTTTATATTTACTGGCTATCCACAAGCCACTATAAAATATAGTCATAGCTACAACGCCGTAAATTGCAAATATTCCTAACATGTCATACCAGTCTGGTAAGTTAGAAACTGAATATGTGGTTGATTGTGTTCCCTGTCTGATATTTAACAATATAGTTAATTTATCATTCTCGTCACAAGAATTAAGTGCCTCCATCTGATTTGCCCTCTTTCAGGTCTTCAATAAAATCTAAGGCTACTTCAATTAATATTGAGTCTTCTTTGTCATCTATAGAACCATTCTTGATTTCTTCTAATATTTGTTCTATGTATTGTAGTTTTTTCTGTTTATTCAGAGCCATCATCCTCCTCCTCATCTTCAATAGGTTTAATAATTATAGATACATGATCAATTAGCTCATTAGAAGATATGACGTCGACAACACCGTTATTACTAGCTTTATCTAATTCTGAAATCCAAATAGGAGTATTTGCTTTCATAATATAATCCCTGTAATACCCCTCTGAATGATCGGGTCCTGTAAATGATGCTCTTATAGCGGATTCGCATACTGTGAGGAATTGCTTAACTGTTATAGGAGTTTGAACAAGAGTAAACGCTAAGTCTGAAGGATACCCATAATAACTATGGGGCATACCTGGATGGCCTTCACTCCAATGTCCTACATTTATTGAGTTATTAATGTGTACTGGTAACCCAGATCGTTCTTTTTGTAACGCTTTTATTAAACTACCTAACGACATTTGATTACTTCCATGAGGTTTAGGTTTTACTTTGGGCCAATTAGGATTATTTTGTTTCATCTTTTTCATCAGCTCTTTTTGCTTTTTCCATGCTGCTTTATCCATAACATCTCCTCCATAATGTGTCCTTGGGTGGAATCGAACCACCGCCCCGCCGTTCTAACGAATCAGTTGCTCTACCAGCTGAGCTACAAGGACTAAATTTTATAACTTTTATGCACAACACCTAAGCTTTCATCACCACGAGCATAAGGCTTAATCCATATAGGTTTATCTTTGTTCTTGTAGAATCTTGGGTGTCCACAGACTAAATGTGCTTTATTTCTATGATGCCCAACGTTGCTACCACTACCTGCAGTTTTAATAATTGTTTTATGTATACTTAATATTTTATAGTTATAGTTTGGTTTAAGTCCTCGCTTTGCCCTCTTCTTATTTAATTTTGGTGGTGCATAAATAGTCTCTACTCCGATATTTCTAGTATTTGCATAAATTATAAATTCGAGGGCAATTCTCATAAGTCTGCCAAAAAATTGTTTGAATTCTTCTGTTCCTGCTTTACCTGATACTTCATCTAAATCAGAAACGGGAAATTCTTTGTCGTGAGCGCAGACGCTATACGATACTTTTGATAGATCTCCTTTACTCCAATTTTGAATGTCTTCTTCTGTTAGTTCTGCTCCATATTTTGACATGTTCCAAAATTCTTTTCCTGAAGGTGTGCGACATTGTACGGGAGTTAAATAAAATCCCATATCTTTATGAGTATGTTGAATTAAAGATATAATAGTAGGAACAAGAGATGAATCTCCACCTATATTATCGAGACGAGTCCAACCAGTTAATGGCATTTCTAATGTAATTTTAGGATAGGGTAATCTAATTATATTCTTGTATATACTACAATCTTTTACATTAATACCTATTTGCCCTTCAGGAGGAAGTATATACTTAATGCCTTCTTCTATATCTGATCTAATTAGATTTGCGAGATCTAATGCTTCGTTATTATTGGCTCCGCACCAATATGGATGATCAGTATAATCAAGAAATTTACGAGAATAATTGTATGGTTCCATTAATTCCTCCTGTGTTTTTCTCTGATTTTTTTAAGGCTCTCTTTTGGGAGATGTCCTGATTTTGGTTCTACCTTATCTGGACATTTATAATCTCCTGTAAAATAATCTTTAAATAATTCTTTGAATATTCTTTCAACCATTTCTTTATAACTATCTTTATCGTAATGTTGGATCATTATTTCACTAATTACATGCTGACATCTAAGAATATCCTGTTGTAACTTTTGTATATTCATTTTGTCTCCTTATTGAAAGTAAGTGCATCTATAGCTGCATAAGTAGTACCTACAAGTTTTAGGAGGCTTGGTATACTTTTTCCGCATAACTGGTAACGAAAAAAGCGGGTACTACTATCAAAGCTAGGCCATAGATGCACCTATAACTAATGGCGGATAGTGAGCTACGCAGCTGTATCGCTATCTCTTTAATGGCCCATAAGCCTAGGACTCGCTCTTGGTCAACCATCATTATCAACTCTAAGAATACCTCCGTTTTTTAAATGATACTTTCCGTCCACCATTCCGTCACAAATATCTAGTCGTTTTTTACTAGCTTCGTATTCTTTTTTAATAACTTCCAAAGATTCACCGTCTTTTAGTTGTTCAACAGATTTCATAAGTTTTTTAAACTTTGCTGTGAGTTCTTTGTAATCTTTACGCATATCAGAATATTGTGTTTGCAATACCTCATAATTATTTTTCACTTGTTCAATATGAATAACTGTTTGTTCCTGTATAAAATTATGCTTTTCTTGTCCTGTTAGTTTTTTAGATTCTTTTTTTAGTTCTTGCATCCAATTTGCTTTATATTGTCTTCTATCGCACAAGGTACGCCTATTATCTTCCCCATTCCATAAGTCAAACCATTTGTCACTTCGTGTGTAATCCTTCATATTAGTAACCTCCCCTCGTCTCGCATACGCTCAGCTTGAGTACAGATACCTACAACAGGACAATAAGGACAGTGTTTTACCGTTCCTGCAACTGTTTTAATTACTCCAATTCCTCCATCATTAGCTTGTTGTATTAATGCTTCGTCCATTGTCTTGAAGTTTTTAGTAGATCTTGCCATCTTATTTGGGTTTTTATAATATTTAAACGTTTCATCTGTTGCCCATAGTTCTTCGTCAGTACATTCTGGTAATCCTTCCTGAGGAGTATTTAGATGTAGTTTATACTGAGCTATTTTATTACGTATCCAATTTTCAGTTTCCTCGATACTCCATAAGTCGTATTTTTTAGTTAACGCTCTAAATTGAGGATAGTCTTTTTTCTCTCTGGCTTTGGAAGATGACCAGTCTGTAAAAATATAATTAATATTTATATAGTCACTGGTAATTTTATCTTGGCTTAGCCATTTGTAGATGCTGCCTTGTTTTATATAATTCTCGGCGCTGCTATCAAATATATACGTCCAAACGCTGGTAGATTTAAAATCATTCAGCGTACCATCTAAGACTAAATCGTATTGACCTGAAATAATAAAATCGTCTATAGTTTTTTCTACCCGTTGTTCTACGTAAACTGGCATATCCCCTGTGTTTACTTCTTCTGGATTAATTTTAATGCTGTCCGCAGCATCATCATTAGCACCTAATGCTTTTAATGCTTTTTTCACAGTTGGAGGATCTGTCCAAGCTAGTTCACATCCTTTATGTATAGCATTGCCCATACGAGAAGCTACTAATTCTGAGATTTCTACAGTCTTTGCTTCGGTAGGGTTTTGTTGAGCTAGTATTAATTGTCGGATAGGTCTTATTAGCCCTGTAGCACTAATTGAGTTATTCCTATCATCATGAGCGTAATCGTCATACATAAGAAATACTGCTAAGGGTAGCGATACATTATTATGATTTGTGTATTCAAATGCCATCTAATAACCTTTCTGTTTTAAGTTTTCTAAGATGTTGTTTGTAATTAGTACCTTTAGAAAGTGGGACTAACTCAATAAAACTAGTATTTTCATAAGAAGGTTCATGTTGTTCAAATAACTTATTGTATCTACGAAATACGCACTCATTATGAGGTACTCCGTACCAGCGAGGGAGCCATTCGGCTTCTACTTTGGCATTTCCTATACATAGATACTTTTTCATGAGTTTATATATGCATTCTCGCTAGCTCTAGTTAAAGCAACATAAAATAATCGTGCTCTAGTAGCTGAGTCATGGCATTTATTTATATTTACTTTGTCTATAAATACAGCTGGGAATGTGCCCCCTTGAGCTTTATGAGTAGTACCTGCAAATGGTGGGCGTAAATCTCCTATATAGTTTTTTATTTTATAAAAAGTTTTCCATCCATCTGTGTGTCCTTTAATAGCATCACCTTTTAATTTCTTAAGAACATTATTTGCTGCTGATGGAGTTTTTGGACAGAAGACGCCTTTAGTAGAAGACTTTGTATATTTATTATAGTCTCCTTTTACTGTTACATAATAACCAGGAATGTCATATTCTTCTGTTTCTATATAATGACAAACATGTACTATTTCATTATTGGTTAGGATTGGTTTATCTTCATGCATTACTATACTATTAGTAATTAATCTTTCTCCTGGATAGAACGGTTCTATTGTATCTTCTAAAAAATATGCAGCTTTACGTATCATGTTATTGTAATTAACAGCAGATTCGTTCGTGTATGTACACAATGGAGCGTCAACTTCCGCTCCAGTGGTGTAGTTCATATATTTTTGTACGAATTTAGCAACAAATTCAGAATGAGGAAGTACATGAATACCTTCGCTTTTAGAATTAATATTCGTTTCCAACGTAGGTTCAATATTCCTGATCCCTTCAATGTACTCACGAAACTCGTTAGCTTTTTCGAGAATAGGATTACCTCCTAATTGCCGGTGTACTGTAGTAAGTGTATAAGTAAGTAAGGAACCGTCGAATATACTGCATTTATCTGATACAGGTGGTAATTGAAAAGGATCTCCTACAAATATTAATTTTAGTTTTTTCTTTTTAACAACTTCTACTATAGCTTTTAAAAATTCATTACCAATCATTGAAGATTCATCAATAATAACTACTGATCCTGTTTTAGCTTCACAGGTACCAACGTGTTTTATTTCTTCTTTACCTTTTTTATTAGCAACAGGGCGTAATTTAAATAATTTATGTCCTGTAGTAACTGGTTCTCCTGATATTTCTTTTAAAACAAGAGCTGCTCTGTGAGTAGTTGCACATAAGTGAATTTTAATATTTGGATCTGCATTACGAATATCATTCATAATCCGTCCGACTACAGTAGTTTTACCAGTACCAGCTGATCCTGTAAGAACAGATAGTGTATGTGAATTTATATTAGGATCCAGTACCTGATTACAGATACCGTTTACAGCACTAAGCTGATCCTGTGATAGCTGGAAAGAGTTCATTTCTAATTTCCTCTATTGTTGCGTTATTATTTAATGGAATTAACGTATCCCATGATTTACCAACTTCTAATGAAGCTTTCATGGGTACGTCTTTAGATCTAATTGCATCGTCATCATTCCACTCCATTTCCTCAATAAGTATATTATTTAAAAACCCAACGCATGTGGCTTCTTCTCTTACTAGAAAATAACCAGCATCATGAATCATATTGCATGGCAGAATATTCATACTATGCCCTGCTTTTTCGATTCGCTCATTAGTTGCATTCATAGCTCTGTTAAGTAGCATTCCCCAAGATTGGGTTATTGCATTATTAGCACTACGAGCTTCTTTATCTGCTTCATGAGGCGTTTTAGAGTTTCCTAATACACACT
>Ga0315327_10002291_pt1 | contig 10109 bp, 6 predicted proteins | sample M110032315metaG_FD_203460 | JGI IMG/M metagenome (GOLD analysis project Ga0315327, IMG submission 203460) | Ammonia-oxidizing marine archaeal communities from Monterey Bay, California, United States - M1 100m 32315 | ecosystem: Environmental > Aquatic > Marine > Coastal | place: USA: California... | reverse complement strand
CTCACAGATTTCCCACCTCGACTCCCATTTAATCACCTAGACAATGGCCGTCTCCTTAAAACAATTCATCAGCTATTTAGACGAAGCAGAAATCATGACCGCCGAGGCAGTCCGTGAATGGATCGCCAATCAGCCAATCGAAGCGAGACCGATCGATGGCGCAGCGCTGGCAAAGGCACTGCGAAATGAAAACATTCTAAGCAAATTTCAGGCCCAAAGACTCTGTCAAGGGAAAGTCCAATCGCTCCAGCTAGATAATTATCGCTTAATTAAAATTATTGGCCGCGGCGGGATGGGTATTGTTTACGAAGCTGAACATAAAACAATGAAGCACCGAGTGGCTATTAAGGTAATTTCATCTAAGGTGACAGCGAGCGATTCTACGTTACGAAGATTCTTTCGGGAAGTCGAAGTCGCCGCCAAACTGTCCCACCCCAATATTGTCACCGCAATTGATGCCAACCAATCCGGTAAAAAATACTACATGGTAATGGAGTTAGTGCAGGGTGAAGATTTAGGAGTAATCGTACAACGCGAGACTGTGCTCACAGTTTTCGAAGTCATTGACTACATGACACAAGCCGCAGTAGGTCTCGCCTACGCGCACAGTCAAGGTGTGATTCACCGCGACATTAAGCCACACAACATGCTGCTTGATGAAAATGGAATCATCAAAATACTCGATATGGGACTCGTCTCCTTGCAGCGACCTCAAGGTAGTGACGATGAAAGCATCACCCAGCACAACCAAATCATTGGCACTGTAGATTACATGTCACCTGAACAAGCGGAAGACGTCCATCATGTCGATCAACGCGCTGACATCTACAGCCTCGGCTGCTCTATCTTTCGACTCCTCGTGGGACACGCTCCCTTTCCTGGTTCTTCCGCAATCAAAAAGCTCTTATCACATCGGGATGATCCCATTCCTTCACTTCATGATTCTCGTGATGACATCCCTGAATTGTTGGACCAGATATTCCGCCGCATGCTTGCCAAAGATCCTAACAATCGCTACCAAACCATGGACGAAGTGGTCGGGGCATTGGAAACATGCCGTTTGGCAACGGTACCCTTAGAACCTAGCATCCAAACGAGTGAGTCGGTCATCAATTCAATTCAAAGTATCGACCTAGACCTTGGAGATAACAATGCCTCGACCTTGGAAGTCGAACGACCCAACATCCTATTACCAGTCGAGGCAAAAGTAAGCCAATCAAGTCGCCGAACGGTACCTAATATTGAATCGGACTCGGTCACCGTCAAACGCAATACAATACGTACTTATGGAAAAGTTAATTACTATATCACGTTTCTAACTATCCTTATTCTCAGCGGACTCGTAGGGGGCGTTTGGTATCAAAATCGCCCAGGCTATGTGCAAGTCCAGTTTCCTGTTGAATACCGAAATCAGCGGTGGGAAATTAAGATAACATCTGCAGGAAAAGAGATTTATAAAATCAATGACTCGCAAGATGATGGGCTATCAGATTCAAACCCAATTTCCATCCCGTTGAAGCCAGGCAGTTACGAATACGTACTAGAACGACCTCCATATTTTGCAGAAACCGGTAAGTTTGTGATAGCACGCGGCGACACCATCATTGTCAACGGTGAAAATTGGACCACCAGCGACCTACAAGAAATGGGACTCGACAGTGACGTTTTTAAACTCGTACCAAAAGAACCCGACACCAATCAATAATTGCTGCTCTGGTCAACAAGCACTTTTAGGTGTCAAATTTTCGCTGATTTAGATACTCAATCGCTTTTTGTAAATGTGGATCCAGATTGGGTTTAGTAGACTCTTTATCAAATTCAACACTTGTAGCAGGTGTGGTTGTCGGCTCACCGTTGGTTTCATTTAATTGGGGTTGAATCACAAACCTTCTCAACCGATCTTGTTGATTTGCCGCTTGCTGCTCGGGCGTAAGGACTACTTCGTAACCCTCCGTTGGACGAACACCCCACACAGCGTTTGTATCAGCTTGGCCAATGGGTTCTCGGCGATGGATGTTCTGTCCATCGGGTCTCCAAAAATGCGCTATTGTAAATTTAATCGCATGCTCTTCATCACCCGCTTGCAAAATTTCGACATCCTGAACTGAGCCTTTGCCATAACTACGTTGCCCAATTACAACAACTCGCTGATGATCCTGCAGGCACGCTGTTGTAATTTCACTGGCGCTCGCCGAGTTCTCATCAATCAGAATCACCATGGGTGTGGTCGCATCAATCGTCGCCTCAGCCGTACCCTCATAGCTGCGATCTTGTTGCGTATTACGAAAACGGACACTCACGATTTCTTGCTGGTTAATAAATAAATCACAAACAGCGACGGCGGTATTCAACAGGCCGCCGCCATTACCTCGTAAATCAAGAATAATTCCACGGTAACTACTTTGTCCCCTAGCCGTCTGCAAAATTGACTTGATTTCTTCGGCCGAACGTGCAGCAAAATCTACTAATTGCATATATATAATTCCTGCGTCTTCTCCTGGCAGTCGGTACTTCCATTGTCCATCCGCTTGTCGGTTGTAACCACGCACCGACGCCATTTGAATAATCTCTCTAGTTACCATAAACACTAGCAACTCATCCTCACCCTCTCTCTGCACCGTCAACTCAACATCTTTACCAGCGGGCCCCTTCATCAATTTTTGCGATTCCTCGATTGTCAAATCTGCTGTAAGGCGATCGCCAATACGGACGATAACATCTCCAGCCTGAAGCCCTTCCTCAAGCGCCGGACTTCCCAGTGCTGGTGTTATAATTCGTATTTCATTGGACTCTGGAATTCGCTCAATATATATTCCTAGACCCCCAAATTCTTGATTAAGAACTTCGTCTAAGCCGCGGTATTCTCGGGGCTCCATATATACCGAGTGCTCATCAAGAGTCGCCATCATGCCGTTCATAGCACCTTGGAACAATTGACGCTGGTCAATTTTTTCAACATAGCGCGCATCGATCATCGCCGTTGCCTGCTGATAAAGGCGAGTGTAGTTATTCTGCGGAATCTTGGAATAACAAATCAGTGACAGTAGCAACGTAGCAAGAATAATGGCGACATTACGTTTAGGCATAGTGAGTGACAACATTAAAAAGGAAAAGAAATCGAACTCGCACTATTCTACACCATCAAACAATCTACGTTTTAATTTGAGTGACAGATTTCAAAGTCCATCAATATATCATAGGATTGAAGAAGTTGATTTAAAGCCATTTTTACTTAATGAGACACTCAAATTACTATGTTGCATTACACTCTACGCCATTTCAATCTCTGTCTATTGGTTCTGTTTTTGGGAGCGGTTTCTTTGTCCGCACAATCTCAAACCCCGGTCACTGATCCTGTCGTTGGCTTACAAGTCAACACGCCTGATTGGACTGTGTTAAAGCATGCTAGCGTTATTAGCAAGCCGGGAGAACAATTAAAGGATATGGAGATTGTCATTAAAGGTGACGTGATTCAAGAAATCCGAAAATCAGGGTCCATACCAGCCGGCGCCCGTATCATCGATCTTTCTGGCAAAACTGTATATGCTGGCTTTATCGACGCCTATAGCGAAAACAATGTGGAAAACAATTCCAATTCTCTCGGAGCGCCCTATTGGAACGACACGATTACGCCCCAGTTAGATATGGCCACTAACTACAAAAACAGTAGTTCGCTAAACACCTCTTATCGCAGCCAAGGATTCACAACACGATTAGCAATTCCTACCGCTGGAATATTTCGCGGTAACAGCGCCGTTGTAATTTGTGGAACCGGCAGCAATGATCGTGTTGTACTACGTCAGAATGTTTTCCAGCACATCCACCTAACCGTGCCTAACGGGCGCGGGCGCACCGCTTATCCTAATTCACCGATGGGGGCTGTTGCCTTAGCGAGACAAGCACTACTGGATGCCCAATGGTACGCGAAAGCCTGGAACGCTTTTAATAACGGTCAAGCGACCGATCGCCCCGAACGCAATGACGCTCTCGCGGCTTTACAACCGTTGATTTCACAAAAACAAACCGCTCTATTTGTTACAGGCGACGAACAATATTTCCTGCGCGCTGATCGGTTCTCGCGCGAATTTAACCTGTCAGCTATCATGCTCGGCTCCGGTAAAGAATATCAACGTCTCGACGCGATCAAACAAACCGCGCGCAGTGTTATCATACCTCTTGCTTTTCCCAAAGCACCTAATGTTGGTAGTATCGAATCGGCACGTGCTGTGGCACTTAAAACGCTAATGCACTGGGACATTGCTCCTGAGAATCCAGGGCGCGTTGCCAATGCTGGTATTCCAATAATGCTCACAAGCCATGGCCTCAATAAACGATCGGACTTTCTGAAGAACCTACGCCGTGCTGTTCAACGAGGACTCGATCCTGAACAAGCATTAGCTGCTCTAACGACTCAACCTGCCACAACCCTCGGAATAACAAACCTCGTGGGTACTGTCGCACCAGGAAAACTAGCAAGCTTAGTAATTGCCACAGGCGATATTTTTGATGCAAATAGCGACATCCACGAAGTGTGGGTTGCGGGAGAACGATTTGAACTCAACAAAAAACCGCTCTTAGCCGTCAATGGCAACTGGAAACTGTCACTGGGCGAAGAATCAAAATCTTGGCTCCTTGAACTTTCAGGGAAGGCTCCCAATTTATCGGGGCGATTAATACAAACCGTAAAACAACGGGAGCAAGAAAATAAGGAAGGGGCCAAAAATGAATCTGAGCAAGACGACCCAACACAAATAATCATTCCACTTACCAAAGTTTCACTACGGGGTGCACGCCTCAGTGCCGTCTTGCCTGGCACACATTTTGGTCAAGATGGATTTATCATGTTTACCCTAACATTAATAGAAAATAATTCTTCCACAAGCTCTTTTCATGGACATGGGCAATGGACCACACCGGATGGAACGATTACGGATATCACAATTACGCAGGACAAAGCGAAACCTACAAAACAAGTTGATTCAGCGGAACTAGACAAGAAGGAGAAAAAACCACAGGCAAAAGACACAGCAACCTTTACTGTGAATTTTCCTCTTGGTGCCTATGGCCGAGAAACTAAACCTGATCAACCAAAAGCACTCCTCATAACCAATGCAACAATTTGGACTTCTGGAAAACAGGGTACGCTACAGGCTGCTGACATGCTTGTTGAAAATGGAGTCATTGTCGCGGTAGGAACCGCTTTGAAAGCACCACGCGGTGCAATAGTTGTAGATGCAACCGGCAAACATATCACTGCCGGAATTATCGATTGCCACTCCCACATGGCAACCGATGGAGGAGTCAATGAGAGCGCACAATCCATTACCGCCGAAGTTCGCATAGGCGACTTCGTAGATTCACATGATATGACAATTTATCGTCAACTCGCCGGTGGTGTCACTATGGCTAATATTTTACATGGCTCTGCAAATCCAATTGGTGGGCAGAATCAAGTGATCAAGCTACGGTGGGGTTCACTTGGCGAACAGATGAAATTTGCGGTTGCTCCCCAAGGCATTAAATTTGCCTTGGGAGAAAACGTTAAACAAAGCAATTGGGGAGATGAATATACGACGCGATATCCTCAAACTCGCATGGGCGTTGAACAAATTATGCAGGATGCATTTGTCCGCGCACAGCAATACAAAAAAGATCATCTACAGTGGAATAAAACACAACGGGGATTACCGCCACGAATTGATTTGGAACTCGAAGCACTACAAGAAATACTCGATGGGAATCGCTGGATTCATTGCCACAGTTATCGACAAGATGAAATCCTCACGCTCATGCGTACGCTCGAACATTTCAACATTCAAATCGGCACCTTTCAGCACATTTTAGAAGGATACAAAGTGGCTGAAGAAATGGCACAACACGGTGCTATGGGGTCATCTTTCGCTGACTGGTGGGCTTACAAATTAGAAGTTTACGACGCGATTCCCTATAACGGGGCCATCATGCACAATGCTGGAGTCGTGGTTTCCTTCAATTCAGACGATCGAGAACTCGGACGCCACCTCAACCATGAAGCAGCAAAAGCTGTAAAATACGGCGGTGTTACACCCGAAGAAGCACTCAAATTTGTGACTCTAAACCCAGCCAAGCAATTACGGATCGCGCAATATGTGGGGTCGCTCGAAACGGGTAAGCAAGCAGACTTTGTAATTTGGAGCGGGCCGCCGCTCTCAGTATTTAGTCGTTGCGAACAAACATGGATCGATGGCATGAAGTATTTTGATCGTGCGGATGATATTGCCCATCGCACGACGGTGCTCAAGCGTCGATCCACACTAATTCAAAAAATACTTGCCTCAGGCGAGACAATGCTGGGTCCCAACGAGACCAACAAAAGTGATATTGATTTGTGGCCCCGTGAAGATTTGTTCTGTGCCGGTCATAGCCATGTGGACGGGCGATGCAACCATAGTACTCAAATCCAACAAGGACGTTTACAACAGCTAATGCAAATGATCAATGAAGAACAACGTCAACAGAAAAACAAAAACGACTAATGTCACTTAGAACAGTACTCTCCACACAAACACATTTTCAAACCACCACTGAAATGAACATTATGCTTATTCGAATACTCACTAGCATCGCCCTCCTCGTCATCACTGCGGATTTGCTCGCATCGCCTGAAATACCCGGTGCCAAACAAACTCACCCCATCGCGTTAGTTGGGGGTACGATTCATACGGTCAGCGGTAAAACTCTTACCAATGCCACCTTATTATTCGACAACGGTAAAATAACGGCTCTCGGTACGGGATTTGACCTACCGCAAAATTGCGAAGTCATCGACATCCAAGGTAAGCATGTTTTTCCCGGTATGCTAGATGCTTATACCAATATGGGCTTGGTCGAGATCAATGCAGTGCGTGCTTCTAGGGATGAAAGTGAAACAGGCACTTTTAACCCTAATGTGCGAGCAGAAGTTGCGGTAAACCCAGACAGCGAAATTATTCCGACAACTCGTAGTAATGGGGTATTGCTATGCCTTGCTGCCCCTTCTGGGGGCACGGTATCCGGTCGCTCCGCCGTACTCCAACTTGATGGCTGGACCTATGAAGATTTGACCATTCGTTCGGCGGCCGGCTTGCATATTAAGTGGCCATTAATGGCAGTGGTTAGCGATTGGTGGGTTACTAGTTCGGCTAAAGAGCAAATTGCTTCTCGAGAAAAATCGCTGACAAAACTGGAAGAACAATTCGCAACTGCTCGACTATATGCTAAAGCTCGGCAAAGTAATCCTGACACTTTGGTTGACATCAAATGGGAATCGATGCGAGCGGTCCTCACCGGAGATGTACCCATCATCGTGAACGCTGACAACGCCAATCAGATTCAATCCGCTGTCGCATTTGCCGTACGTCAAAAGGTGAAGCTTATTATTAATGGTGGGTATGACGCTATATACTGTGCAGAACTTTTGAAAAAACACAACGTGCCTGTAATCCTCGGTGGCGTATATCGCACGCCCAAACGCAGTGATGATTTCTATGACTTACCTTATGAAATTCCAGCAATACTAAATCGTCTCGGTGTCCAATTTTGCATTTCTTCCGATGCTCGTTTTGGTGCGTCCATGTCGCGAAATTTACCATATCATGCTGGCACAGCGGCTGCGTATGGTTTGGACATAAACGAAGCACTCAAAGCCGTTACACTTTATCCAGCTCAGATTCTGGGCGTCGCTGACCGTGTCGGATCACTCGAGATTGGCAAAGATGCCACGCTTGTGATCACCAATGGAAACATCCTTGAAATTGCGACACAAGTCGAACAAGCTTACGTTCAAGGGCGACGCGTTGATATGTCAGACCGCCATAAACGACTGTGGAATAAATACCAACAACGCTACGACAAGTAGTATAGATTAGTAGCCTCAAACTCAGGGCTTTTGCAAGGCAGCAGATGGCAAACGCGGCAAACAACAAACTTACTAGAGCTCTTTTAGTGCCGTAATGATTTCTTGAATCGCTTCACGTCCATCGCCAAATAACATTGAGGCATTGTCTTGAGCAAACAAGGGATTGGGGATGCCAGCATAGCCTGGCCCTAAACTACGTTTAATGACGACTACTTGTTGAGCTTTATCAACATCTAAAATCGGCATACCAGAAATCACTGTTCCCTCTTTCCGAGCTTCGGGATTTACAACATCGTTCGCTCCGAGCACAATGGCCAAATCCACCGTTTCGAATGTTGGATTGATCTCTTCGAGTTCTTTAAGTTGTTCATAATTTACGTCCGCCTCAGCTAGTAGCACATTCATATGACCCGGCATTCGGCCAGCTACTGGATGAATCGCATATTCGACGACCACCCCTCGTTGCTCAAGCATCTCTGCCATATCACTCACAGCATTCTGAGCCTGTGCTACAGCCATTCCATATCCCGGCACAATCACCACTCGCTCGGCCATATCAGCCATCATCGCGACATCATCAGCCGTTGTGCGTTTAACTGTTGCGTAGACTTCATCCGCATCGATATCTGCACCAATTTTGCCACCGCCAAATAGTACGCTTAACAGACTTCGATTCATCGCCACACACATTAAGCTCGTAAGAATAATACCCGAGGCTCCGACCAACGATCCCGCAATAATCAAGATATTACTGCCGACGACAAATCCGGTGGCCGATGCTGCGATGCCCGAATAGGAGTTTAACAATGCAATCACGACTGGCATATCCGCACCACCAATAGGCGCGGTCAATGTGTAGCCCAAAATAAATCCTAAACCGCAGATGGCGACGTACAAAAGTACTGCTTGATCAGGAGAAGCGTTTAACAATGTATAGCCAGCCCAGCCGCAAGCACTTGCCAATGCGATATTAAGAATATGGCGTAAAAACGTTGGTAATGGGAAACCCTTTTTAAAGAATTTTAGTTCTTGAAGTTTTCCAGCAGCTACTGCGCTGCCAATAAAAGTAATCGATCCAATAAAACCTGATAGCGCTGTCGCTATTTTTTCATCTACGGATAAATCTATGGCAACAACCAAAGCAGCCCCAGCAACCAACACGGAAGCTAAGCCACCGATTCCATTAAAGACCGCAACGAGTTGGGGCATTTCGGTCATCTTGACGCGTGTCGCTAAAATTGCACCAAATAAGATACCGATCAAACAACAAAGGGTAATCACAAATAAAGTGAATACCTGCAGAGACACTAATTGTTCATTGGCCTTTATTATGGAAATAACGATTGCAATCGTCATTCCTAGGATGCCAAACATATTCCCACGTCGTGCTGTCCGCGGGTGCGCCATTAACTTCACCCCGAGAATAAACAGGACAGCAGCTAACAGATAAGAGATGTCGTATATTACTTTCGAATCCACTGTGATTCAGCCTTAAAAAAATTCGTTTCGTCGTCTGCTATTTTCAAATAACTTGTCGATCATTGAGTTGACGGCGTTTTCTTGCGTTTCGTAAACATGCTCAACATGCGATGCGTCACGCCAAAACCACCGACTACATTTATCATGGCCAGCGCTATCGCAATTCCCACGAGAACGACCGCAAGCCCATTGTCTGCTTTCGCGCAATCGGCCGATACAAGAATCGCTCCAACAATAGTAATGCCACTAATGGCATTGGAACCTGACATCAACGGAGTATGTAATTTTTGTGGGACTTTTGTAATGACTTCCACTCCCACAAAAATTGAAATGACAAAAATAGTCAAACCTGCCATCAGCATGGCATATTTATGATCATCCGTAGAGTCGCCACTATCAACGACCACCTCGGATATATCTCCGCTTTGTTCCGCTGGGGCGGTTTCCGCCACCGAGGTTGATTCATCTTGCGCTAGCAGCACACCTGTAAATAGCAACAGACACGCTCCGAGCATGATGATACATTTGGATCGTTTTTCTATATTCATTGCGTTTGTTTTTCTTTTAGTCGCTTTAGGAGTCTTTATAAAAATCGTATTCTTGTTCACCGTCGTTATCTAAATCATTGTCGAAATCATCACCGGACGCATCTATATCTATTTCACTATCAGAATCTGCTTCTAACTCATCCTCTTCTAGCTCATCCTCTTCTAACTCATCCTCTTCTAACTCATCCTCTTCTAACTCATCCTCT
>Ga0315327_10002286_pt1 | contig 10119 bp, 6 predicted proteins | sample M110032315metaG_FD_203460 | JGI IMG/M metagenome (GOLD analysis project Ga0315327, IMG submission 203460) | Ammonia-oxidizing marine archaeal communities from Monterey Bay, California, United States - M1 100m 32315 | ecosystem: Environmental > Aquatic > Marine > Coastal | place: USA: California... | reverse complement strand
CATTCCTCCTACTGTTATTTCTGAATGGTCGTGGTCGTGGTCGTGGTCGTGGTCGTGGTCGTGGTCGTGGTCGTGGTCGTGGTCGTGGTCGTGATCGTGATCGTGATCGTGATCGTGATCGTGATCGTGATCGTGATCGTGATCGTGATCGTGATCGTGATCGTGCGAACAGGAAACCTTCTTAGACGAAGTCAATAAAAGAAAAGTACTTATCACACATAAAAACAAACCTGCCAGCAAAGCCTGCATCTGAAAACTTCCAACACTAGTTAAATATTTTTCAATTCTACCATAGATATAAAACCAAATAAAAATCGACCCAAAAACGAACAGGACTATAGACTGCAAGATAATGATTAAACGTTGAGACATGAGACTATTATAATGATCTAAGTTCCAGGAACAGGAATATTGCTCCATTGATAAAATAAAATTCCTATTACTATGAAAAGGCCAACTGCCAAGCTCAGAACAAATCTAGGCTTAAACACAGAACTGTACATAAAGACCAATTTTACATCCATCATTGGACCATAGGTCAGAAATGCAAGCTTAGCTGCCGATGAAAAACTTAGCATCTGCGCAGCAATAAATGCATCAGAAGTGCTGCACAATGATAAGACAAATGAAAGAATCATCATTGCCGGTATTCCAATTAAGTCTGAAGACGCAAATTGATCCACTACACCTTGATTAATCTGTGTTCTGTAAAGAGCTGTTATCATTACTCCTATAATAAAATACATACCTACATCCAAGAAATCGCGAGCAGCACTTCGCAATGCAATCAACAACCGGTCCGGTGTTTCTTTCTCCTTATTAACAAGAACTTCACTAGATTGAATGGTTTGTGAATCTGTTTCTATTTTATTTAACAGGCGATCGCGAAGGATGTTCTTTATTGAAAATTGATGAACAACAACCCCTACAAGTACGGTAACCAGATAGGCAATTCCTATACGTGAAAACGTCATGAATAGTGGGTCATTCCCCGCAAAGGCTGAATAGGTGCTTACTGCCACTATAGGATTTACAATTGGCGCAGAAAGCATGTAGGTAATAGCACACGATACTGGAAGACCTTTCTGCACTAGACGCCTAATAACTGGAACTATAGCACATTCACAAACTGGAAATATTGCTCCTAACAATCCGGCAAGAGCTATTGCTGCATATCTATTCTTTGGTAAGAACCTATCCATCATATTGGACGGGAGATAAGCGTCAATAAAACCTGAGATAATCGTTCCCAAAAGAATGTATGGCGCTCCTTCGAAAAGAATACCAAGGAAGGCAAAATATAAATCGCCAATTTGACTAGGTTCGGTAAAAGGCATTATTTTAAAAATGCAAGTGTGCGCATATTCCTAAATAGCGCAAGACACGTTATTACAAAAGTAAAGAAATAAAGAAAAAAGCCGACAGAAAACCCACGATTCTGCCAACCTGTATATTTTAGATATACTCGATAAATAGAATTTCCGAAATCTCTTATTTCTCAGTAACAATTTGTGGGGAAAATATTAAGGCCGCCGCCCCTCAACTCGATCTATAAACTGGAATCAAGCTCCAACGAGTAATCTTGCTGGGTTTTCCACGCACTCTTTAACTCTTCTTAAAAAAGTAACCGCCTCTTTGCCATCAACTATGCGGTGATCATAGCTAAGCGCTAAATACATCATTGGCCTAATAACCACCTTCCCTTCAACTGCCACGGGTCGCTCAATAATATTATGCATCCCGAGAATAGCTGATTGGGGAGGATTTATTATCGGCGTGGACAACATAGAACCATATATTCCACCATTAGAGATGGTAAATACGCCACCCTGCAAATCAGCAATTTCCAGCTTTCCTTGATTTGCTCGAGATGCGTATTCCGAAATGTCCTTCTCAATTTGCGCAAAACTCTTATTATCACAATCACGAATGACTGGTACTACCAGACCCTTTTCACTCCCGACAGCTACTCCTATATCAAAGAAATGATTACGAATAAGATCCGTGCCATCGATGCGCGCGTTAATTTGCTCAACCTCCTTTAGTGCATCAACTACTGCTTTTATAAATATTGACATGAACCCAATTTTTACTCCGTATTTCGCAATGAAATCCTCCTGCAATTCTTTGCGCAACCGCATAACCGAAGACATGTCACATTCATTAAAGGTAGTCAAAAGTGCTGCGTCCCGTTGTGCAGACACGAGATGATCAGCTATCTTTCGCCTGATAGGAGAAAGCGGCTGTCTGGTTATGCGTCCCCCTTCTTCAATTTTTAATCCGGAAGAACCGTGATGTGATACTGGCTTAACATTTAAGTCCGGCAAAACAGATGCCTCAGAATCCTTAGAAGTAATTGACTGTGTATTCGGATTCTCAACTACTTTTGAGGAACGCAACTCACCTCCACTATCAATAAAAGATTGAACATCTTTTTTTAATATAGCACCCCTCTTCCCGCTTCCAATAATCAATGACAAATCAACACCGTTTTCCTTTGCAAGCCTATTAACTACTGGGGAAACTGGAGCCTTGCGATCCAACCTAAGATCTCTCTTGGTGTTTTGTGCAGGCACTTGATGTGCCTCGATGGCTTCAATTTCAACTGGGGTCTGCCTTTGGTTTTCTTGCGGCGCTTGTTTCTCGATAGAAGAAACGGAATTCTTTTCCTTATGATTTTCATCATTATTATCACCCTGCAATTGATCAGAAGTAGCTTCTTTCTGATCACTTGATTGAAGATGCGATAAATTTTCACTCGTTATTCTACCGACTACAGAACCTATAGAAACTTCTTCTCCTTCAACTGCTAATATTTGCAAATTTCCTGCACAATCAGCAGTAATTTCAGTTGAGATTTTATCCGTATCTAAAGTAAGCAACAGTTCTCCAACATTAACTGACTCACCGTCATTCTTATGCCACTGACTGATCAATCCGCTCGATACAGACTCACCTACAGATGGAATCCTAATATCACCACTCATTAATTATAAAAATAGATATATCAAGTTACCGTAAATTTCTTTTTGATAATTAAACTATTTTAAATCAAATACCACTTTTTTGATATAATCTAGACAATTAGTCATTACCGATCATTTTAAACACTAAAAGCCTTTTGAACCAATCTTCGCTGCTCGGCGTTATGAATTGCCTTAGAGCCGGTAGCGGTACTTGCACTTCGTTCACGGCCAGCATACCGGACATTGCCTCTGCCAGCTTCATTTAAGCGTGGACTAATGTAACTCCAAGCCCCCATATTTAGAGGTTCTTCCTGACACCAAACCCATTTTTTATATGCCCTTGGGTAACGTTCTATAATTTCATCGAGCATTTTCCAATGAAAAGGATATAGCTGCTCTATACGAATAATTGCAGTGTTTCTGATTTTATTTTCATTTCTGAATTTTAATAAATCATAATACACTTTGCCTGAACAAAAAATAATACGAGTAATCCGCTCTGGACGGTCAACTAATTGATCATCATCAAGCATTTCACAAAAATGCGATCCACCAGAAAAATCATTTTCATTTGAAATGCATTCCGGATGCCTTAATAGACTCTTAGGTGACATCAATATTAGAGGTTTACGCAACTCCCTAATAATCTGTCTTCTTAAAACATGAAAGTATTGTGCGGGAGTAGTAAGATTACAAACTTGCAAATTTCCTCCAGCACATAATTGCAAAAATCTTTCAAGCCTAGCGCTAGAATGCTCAGGACCCTGTCCTTCATAACCATGAGGAAGAAGCATTACTAAATTAGACGGTTTACCCCACTTCGATTCAGCCGAGCTAATGAATTGATCTATTATGACCTGAGCGCCATTAACAAAATCACCAAACTGAGCCTCCCAACAAATCAGCATTTGAGGAACCATCAAGTTATAGCCATAATCAAAACCCAAAACACCAGCTTCAGATAACAAACTGTTGTATGCACAAAAACTGGCCTGGTTCGGACTGAGATTTTTCAACGGTACATATCGCTCTCTATTTTCAGAACCATACAATACACAATGCCGCTGACTAAAAGTACCACGACGAACATCCTGACCTGAAAGTCTAACAGGATAGCCTGAATCAAGTAATGAGGCGAAAGCAAGGGCCTCTGCATGGGCCCAATCGTAAGGACCTCCTTCTTCAGTGGCTCTAGAGCGCCTAGCTAAAAATAGCTTCTCTATTTTAGCATTGATTGAAAAATCATCAGGGATATCGACTAACTTTCTTCCTAATTCACGTATCTTATCAATAGGAATCCCGGTAGCAATTTCTTCATAGGAATATGCATCTTCTTGCACCTCTACTGCTGCCCCCCTAAAAGATATATGTGCATCATTATCTTTCCCTTCAACCAATTGAAACTCAGAGTCCAAGCGTGAATGATACGCATTAGTAATTTCAGAGATTTCACGTTCTGAAATTTCCCCTTCGCTCAATAAATAATCTTTATAGATTTCAGCAGTGGATTTTTTGCTGCGAATAGTGCGGTAAATATTCGGCTGAGTAAACGCTGGCTCATCCGCCTCATTATGCCCATGACGCCGATAACAAACAATATCGATTACTACATCTCGGCCAAACTTCTGACGAAATTCAAGAGCAAGCCCTGTCACATACGCAACTTCTAGCGGGCTATCTCCATTTACATGAAAAATAGGAGCCTCAATCATTTTAGCAATGTCAGTACAGTAAACTGATGAACGAGCATCAGAAGGCATTGTAGTAAATCCAATCTGATTATTAATGACTATGTGAATCGTGCCACCTGTCCTATATCCTGGTAACTGCGAGAAATTCAGCACTTCAGCCACTGAGCCTTGCCCCGCAAAAGCCGCATCACCATGCAAAAGTATAGGTAAAACACGATCACGTTTGTCAGTATTATCAATTAATCTTTGTCGCGCCCGAGCCATACCCTCAACTACGGGATTTACAGCCTCTAAGTGACTAGGATTTGGAGCAAGAAAAATATTAACTGAAGCCCCTTCAATTTCACGTCGGGTCTCATAGCCAAGATGGTATTTCACATCACCATCCCCACAAACTAAATCAGGAACATAATTTTCTGAAAATTCATTAAATAAAACCGATAACGGCTTTTGAAGGAAATTTGCTAACACATTTAATCGGCCACGATGAGCCATTCCCATTACAATTTCTTCTACTCCATTATCAATCCCTTGATAAAGCAAAGTGTTTAAAGCGACTAAAGTCGATTCACCTCCTTCAAGACCAAACCTTTTCTGCGCAACAAATTTTTGATGCAGGTAATTTTCAAATTCTTCTGCCTCTATAAGCCAGTTCAAAATCGTTTTCGCATTAGGATATTTAAGTTTTTCTAATGAGGACCTATTTTCAATGCGATCTCTTATCCAATGTCTAATCTCAGAATTATGGATTCCCATATATTCAAATCCTATTTTTCCACAATAGATTTCCTGTAACCTCCCTATCATTGTTGAAAGAAGCATAGGTTTACCTTCAGCAAAAAATTGACTCGCCACTTGTTCATTGAGATCTACTTCATTGAATCCAAACTGCTCATAACTGAGTCTAGAATTAGCAGGGGGAGAAAGACTCAATGGATCGACCCATGCCTCAGTATGTCCAAGGGCCCTATAATTATAAAGCAAGCTAACAATTCTGGCTCGGAAAACAGGGTCAGTTAGTGTGACTCGCAGCGAATCGTTCTCCGAATGAGTTACTTCTTTTGTAGATTGAGGGGGATTTACAAACTTTATATCTCTCTCGATTTGTGCCATACCAAGAGAAAAACCTTCAAAAAACGCAGCCCAATCTGGATCCACTGATCTTGGATCATCACGCCAAAGAGCAAACTTTTCATCCAATACATTGACATTAAATCGTGAAGCGATGCTGCTGTTCATTATATTTGTTTAGTACTAAAAATGCAGGAATCCAGCTGGTAAAGAAATTTCGCTATAGAAAGCAAAACTCTAATAAAAAATTTAAGGCAATAATGACGTTTTCGGTTAAACTAACAAGCCTTTCGAAACCGTCTTTAAAGACAGTAACTTAGGAAATTGATTTCTAATGATAAAAGTCTCAAACCTGTCCAAGCAATATGTCGAAAGGACTGCAGTTAATAACATTTCGTTTGAGGTGGAACCCGGTGAAATTGTTGGTTTCCTGGGACCAAATGGAGCAGGAAAAACCACAACTATAAGAATGTTAACTGGTTACATACCTCCAACTTCTGGGACAGCAAGTATCGGCGGTCATGATGTTTTTTCCGAATCCATAAAAGCTAGACAAAAAATCGGATACATGCCCGAAAATGTCCCCTTATACGATGACATGCGCGTTAGGGAATATCTTCGATTTAGAGCAGAATTAAAGGGGCTTCGAGGTCAAGAAGCAAAGCAAGGAGTTAATGAGGCAATCGAGCTTTGTGGGTTAAAAAAAATAAGACGACAAATGATAAGTTCCCTGTCAAAAGGCTATAGGCAGCGGGTAGGCCTTGCAGATGCATTAGTCAACAATCCGGAACTTCTCATTCTGGACGAACCAACCAATGGCCTTGATCCGAATCAAATTCGGCGCTTCCGTGAATTAATCAAGCAACTGGGTATAAGACATACAATTTTAATATCTACTCATATTTTGAGTGAAGTCGAAATGACATGCAATCGTGTCATCATTCTTAATGAAGGTAAAATTATTGCTAACGGTAAGCCTAATGATCTCTCTAGAGAATCCCGTTCAGGCAACACAATATCAATCGAATTAAAAACATCTGAAGAAATAGTAAAAGACTTAGTCACCGCTATCCCTGGAATAAAAAAGATCAGTAAGAATAATCAATCAGGAGAATGGCGGCATTTTACTATACGCACTGAACCAGGTAATGACGCTCGTGAATCTATAGTCAATCTTGCTAATGCTCAAGGATGGCCACTCCGGGAAATTAGAAATCAAGATGCGACTCTGGAAGATGCATTTGTTGATATAACTCAAGCTAATACATCCGACTCATAAATACAGAAACATGAACACTGCAACGATTATAGCAACGATCATTCTTCTCGTTATTATTGTTATATCAATGCAAAAGTTCCTCTCAGGAGGAACTGGAATTGTTATATTAAAGAAAGAGTTGAAATCAATATTTTATTCACCCATAGCCTGGATAATAATGGCTTTAGTGATGTTGCTAAATGGATTTTCATTTACTGCTGCTTTGGAAATTTTACGCAAAGCCGATGTGGATGAGACATTAATAGGCTACACATTTAGCTCCACATCATTTTGGCTAACCTACTTTTTCATCTTCCCAGTCATTACTATGAGGCTGTTTTCTGAGGAAAAGAAATTAGGCACTATCGAAACCCTTCTAACGGCCCCCGTACAAACGATACACTTACTTATAGCAAAATACTTAGCCGCTCTAGTATTTTACTTTATTATATGGCTTCCTAGCGCAGTTAACTTTTTCCTCTTCCGCATTAGCTCGGCAGATAATGCTAATGCTATTGGTTCATTATTAGGTGCTTATGCAATAATTTTTCTCGTTGGTGTTTTTAATATTTCAATTGGATGCCTAGCCTCAGCCCTTACCAAAAACCAACTAGTAGCAGCAATGGCTTGCTTCACTTTTTGTATGTTACATTTCCTAGTTGGTTTTATTCTACAAGATCTTCCCGTACCTGAATCTTGGCAAGGTTCTCTGTTCTATTTTTCAACAGTGAAACATGTTCAAATTTTTATAAGTGGGTTAATTGATAGTCGCCAATTTATTTACTACCTGAGTTTCACTATTCTCATCCTATCATTTACCTACAATGTACTTGAGTACAGAAAGTGGAAAACCTAACAATGTCAGAAGATACTGATATAATTAAAACCAAAGACTCTTCCGGAAATCCTATTAAAACAGATATAGGATCTGAGCCGCGTAGAATCAAAAGGAAAAAAATCGCATTAAATGTTTTAATGCAGATGCTTTGTGCAATCCTATTATTTATCCTTATCAATTACATTTCCCATGGGAACTACCACCGATGGGATCTGAGCTCCACAAAGAAATACAGTGTATCAGGAGACACTGAAGCTTACCTGAAAAACCAGCTCGATGAAAAAGTAACACTGACTATGGCTTTTTTAAAAAGCTCAAAAATTCGCAATCAACTCAAAGTTCTTCTAGAAGAATATGAAAATATATCGGGAGGAAAAATAGTTTTTGATGAATTTGATCCGGTAATAAATAAAAATAAATCATTAGAAATATCAGATCGCTATAAAACAACGATTGATCAAAGCTGTCTATTTATCGAAGTCGGAGGACGCATTAAAAAACTAATTGAAAACGATTTATTGGACGATAAAGGACGCACATTCATTGGAGAAGATTCAATAACTTCAGCAATGTTGGCAGCAACGGAAAGTAAACCTAAAACTGTCTATTTAATTGCAGGAAAAGGTAAACTCAAAGAAGTTAATGGAAGATCTGCTGACAAAGAAATACTTAGCCTTAGCACTAGGCACTTCTTTAATCTAAAAGAGCTGACTCTAGGAAACATAACTAAAATACCTGAAGATGCTGATTCTCTTATAATCATCAACCCCGAAACAGATTTCTCCCTTTCAGAAGTTACTGTTCTTACCAAATATTGGGAACAACAGCGAGGGTCTATGGTACTTCTTTTAAACCCAGCAACCAAGATGCCCAATTTCTATCCTTTCCTTCGCTCCCTCGGCGTAAGGGTTGATAACAATTATCGCGTTTTATTTTCTGAAACAACTGGCATTGGAGGAACTCAAAAAGTTTATTCTGTGCAAAGCAAATTACTTGGGGGAAACCCTATCACCTCATCAGATGAGGGTGCTATAACAACTTTTGCAGGACAAACTTGCCCCATAAGCGTCGCAGAAAATAATGAAGGATTAGCTTCTAAAGGAATAATAGCAGTTCCCCTCTTATCTGCAGATCTCAAATTTTGGGGTGATCTCGATCATACTGAACCGTATCCAAAGAGAAGCGAGACCGATATGATCCCTGATCCAAATCCAATATATGTTGCAGCAATGGTTGAGAAAGGAGGATCAGAAGATTCTGCAATTAAAATAGAAAGTTCAAGAATGGTAGTCATAGGAAATTCCACTCTACTGGATCCAATACCCACACGTTTGAACGTTGAACTAGTAATGAATTCTATCAATTGGACACTCGACCGGGAAGAGCGTTTGGGAATAAATCCTACGAACGTCATCAGTTTTCGTATCGATATGTCACCAGAAAAATATAAAACTCTTTTCTACTTAATTGTCTGCATCTTTCCCGCTATCGCTTTTTGCTTTGGCATTGCAGTGTGGAGTGCCCGCCGAAATTGAAGACATCTCACAGATAACTAGAAAATGCCTAATAAAAGTACGTTATATCTTATTTTACTAACGATCCTGTTATCGGCTTATACAATTTGGGATTACAGCAATAAAAATAGAATTGGAACAATTCAGCAAAATTTCAAAGCTATCCCAGTCAAAGGAATCGATGAAGTCGATGAAATCGAAATATCATCTGCTAGCGGTAAAGTTTCTTTGTCCCGTACTCCTGAAAAAGGATGGAAAGTCATCCACCCTGTCGCTGACAGAGCAGACTCAAAAAAGATAGAAAATATTTTAGAAGCCCTCACAGAGCTCAAAAAGTTTGATGCTATTACAAGCAAAGATGCTCCTTCCTCAACTGAAATGGGATTAACTGAAAATGCTCTTTCGGTAAAACTATTAAACAAGAAAGAATTAATAGGAAAAATCATTCTCGGCAATACTACGGGAGTTGTAGAAACGATTTACGCACAATGGAACAACAGAAATAAAGAAGGCATCCCGTTCTTCTGTTGGTCAGACATCAAAGAAGTCATTGATGTTCCTTATGACAATCTCAGAGACAAAAGATTAGTTAACATTCCCATTGAAGAAATAAGTAAAATAGAAATCACCAATCAATCGGGATCATTTCTTCATGTTAATAAAATAACAGGAGAGCAATCTTGGGCTATCACTAAGCCTCTAAAAACCAATACAGACAAAGAAAATTTCAATAATTGGCTATCCCCAATTATCAACCTCACATCAAAATCATTCATAGATA
>Ga0315327_10002274_pt1 | contig 10154 bp, 8 predicted proteins | sample M110032315metaG_FD_203460 | JGI IMG/M metagenome (GOLD analysis project Ga0315327, IMG submission 203460) | Ammonia-oxidizing marine archaeal communities from Monterey Bay, California, United States - M1 100m 32315 | ecosystem: Environmental > Aquatic > Marine > Coastal | place: USA: California... | reverse complement strand
GGTCAACAAATTACACAGATGTGATACGTCATGAGGACACTTACCCGCAACCGCTCGTGCTGCCACAGGATCGACAGCTGTAGCACGTACCTGCTCGAACCATCTGGTCACCACAGGTAGAGCACAAAGGAGCATCACTCAGAGTCCCAGAATCAGAGGACGGCGGATCCGGGATCAGTTCAGCCCCAATCGATGTTTCTACAGTGGCTTCTTCTAAACCGGGAAGGTGTTGCTCTATTCGCTCTTCACTGGACAAAATGCCGAGTTGTTGCCGGTCCCCGGTTGACAAATACTCCAACGCTAAGCGACGGAAAATGTAGTCAACCAGACTGCTCGCTATACGCAACTCGGGGTCGTCGGTAATCCCGGCGGGTTCAAATCGGACATTCGTGAACGCCTCTACATAGGACCGCAATGGAACCCCGTACTGAAGCCCGTGGCTTACTGAAATGGCAAATGCATCCATAATGCCGGCAAGCGTTGAACCTTGTTTCGCCACGGTTAAGAAGAGTTCTCCTGGTCGCCCGTCGTCGTATTCTCCGACTGTCATGTAGCCATGACAGTCGGCAACTCGAAACGAAAAGGTTTTTGAACGGCGAGTACGAGGAAGTTTTTCTCGTTCTGGTATCGATTGCGCTTCAACAATCGCAGCATTTACAGCTTCACCGATGAGATTTTCGTCGTCTCGCACTGTCGACAAGGGCTGTCCGACCTTGCAGTTGTCTCGGTAAATCGCAACCGCCTTCAAACCAAGTTTCCAGGCCAGTAGATGTAAGTCCTCAACTTCTTCGACAGTCGCAGTTTCCGGCAAGTTAACCGTTTTCGATATGGCCCCTGACACAAAGGGCTGCGCTGCGGCCATCATGCGCAGGTGACCCTCATGATGTATGACGTTGTGCCCCATTGAACATGCAAATACTGGCAGGTCTGCTTCTTGCAGATGCGGAGCATCAGTACTACTGCCACCATTAAGCAGATGAGCTTCAATGTCGACGATCTGTTCGGCGTCATATCCGAGCCTGTGAAGTGCCCTACCAACTGTCTGGTTAACAATTGTTAGGTCTCCCCCACCGACCAGTTTCTTGAATTTAATGAGTCCCAGGTCAGGTTCGATTCCTGTGGTGTCACAATCCATCATGAACGAGATAGTTCCCGTGGGAGCTATCACGGTCGCCTGAGAGTTTCTGATGCCATGTTGTTGGCATCCCGTTACGGCGTCATCCCACGAACTGCGCGCGGCCGCCATCAGATCCCGTGGTGCCGACTGCGGGACAGATGCAAGTGCTTCTTGGTGGCGACGTAAGACCTGTTGCATCGGTTCACTGTTGGAGGCATACCCGGAGAAAGCGCCGACGCGTCGGGCAAGATCAACTGAGGTCGAATAGGCCTGCCCGCTCATCAAAGCTGTGACAGCTCCGGTCCAAGCTCGCGCGTCTTCAGAATCATATGGAAGGCCTAACGCCATCAACATGGCACCAAGGTTCGTGTAGCCGAGTCCGAGTTGACGAAAATCTCGTGATGTTTCACCTATTGCTTCAGTTGGGTAGTCAGCGTTTCCGACCAGGATGTCCTGGGCGGTGAACACAACTCGAACTGCGTGACAGAAGCCTTCAAGGTCGAATCGGTCATTCTCGTCGGCTTCAAGAAATTTCAATAGGTTGAGACTTGCGAGATTGCACGCAGAGTTATCGAGGTGGAGATATTCGCTACATGGGTTGGAGGCGTTAATCGGTCCGGTATTTGCTGCTGTGTGCCACTGGTTGATAGTGCTGCTGAACTGAAGTCCTGGGTCGGCGCATTCCCATGCTGCTTCAGCTATCTGGTGAAACAGTGCTCGAGCCGAGCAGCGGCTGATCACGGACCCATCAATTCGTGCGGTTAGTTCCCACGTTTGATCTTGTTCGACTGCTTCCATGAACTCGTCGCTGAGTCGAACCGAATTGTTCGCGTTTTGGTATTGAACTGAGTGAACATCGACTCCGTCGAGGTCCATGTCGAATCCGGCGTCTCGCAGCACTCTCGCTTTGCGTTCCTCAAGTGCTTTGCACCAAATGAACTGTTCGACGTCGGGGTGATCGACGTCCAGTAACACCATCTTTGCTGCGCGACGGGTTTTGCCACCGCTTTTGATCGTTCCAGCTGAAGCGTCGGCTCCTCGCATAAAGCTGACTGGGCCACTTGCTTCACCTCCGCCGCGGAGAGCTTCCGCTGAGCCTCGGATGCGTGACAAGTTCACTCCTGCCCCAGATCCGCCTTTAAAGATGCGGCCTTCTTCTGCGTACCAGTTGAGGATTGAATCCATGTCGTCGTCAACGGAGAGAATGAAACATGCCGATGCCTGCTGTGGAACACCTTTAACCCCTATGTTGAACCAAACTGGACTGTTGAAGGCGCAGCGTTGGTGCAGCAGTAACCACGCCAGTTCTGATTCAAAGGTTTCGGCCTCTTCGGCATCGACGAAGTAGTCGTCATTTTCGCCCCATGTTCGAATCGTTGACGTGACCCGTCGAATGACTTGCCGCAGGGACGCTTCTCTATCGGGGGCGCCGAGTGCGCCGCGAAAATATTTTTGGGCAACGATGTTTGATGCAGTGGCGCTCCAGTCCACCGGGAATTCGATATCTAACTGTTCGAAACTCACCGAACCGTCAAGGAAATTGGTCAGCTTTGCGTCGCGGCGTTCCCATTCCACGGTCTGATACGGGTCAACTCCGTCGTCTGTGAAGTGTCGTTTGAGCTTGTTCGGAGATACCGATGCCGGTTGGTCAGAAGTGATGGTCATCGTTTTCTCCGAAAGTGCTCAATGATTTGGTTGGAAGTTTGCGGCGGGATGGAAACCAACCGAGTGGGTGTCGTTCCGCTTCGTCCTGACCTCGAAGCTCGGAACCTCATTGTGGATGCAAATAGAAAACTCGGTGAGAGTTTCCTATTTGACCATCGCACTCCGTCCGCTAGTTGGTCGCCCAACCCGCCGCATCCACGAATGTAGGAACTTTCGCTTGTGGATCGATAGGGGGATAACAAAATACTTCTGTGGGTGAGTTGGGGATTTCTTTGGGTAGTTCTACACATGGCAGCACACCGACACTCGGCGTGGTCAGGCAACATCGGTGACCCTGACTCCATCAAAATTGTGGAAGGGTCAGTTCTTGAGTCTCTTAAGCCTGTGAACTGGGAAAACGCGAAGGTTCCCATGCCGCGACCATCTGATGTCTGGCGCTGGTTGGTTGATCTATCTGCCATAACAAGCCCACTGATGAGGTGCGGGCCTGTGGAGAACCACTGATTGTGGTGACAGGGCTCTTTGGGCCGATTTCGGCATATGTGTCCCCCTAGGACACTTGTCCGTGTCAACATCAAGGAGTGCACCGGCTGTTCCCTCCTCCTGTTCTCGAAGTCGACCTGGACGACATTTATCGTGACGAAAGGCCACTTGTGGCCGGCCGGCCGTGGCTGATGATCAACATGATTTCGACCGTTGACGGGGCCACCGAAGTGGAGGGCGTTTCCGGTCCGCTTGGTAGCCCTGGCGACAAAGACGTCTTCAGCGCGGTAAGAGCCCTGCCTGACATCATTTTGGTCGGCAGCACCACAGCAGTGGCCGAACGCTACAACCCGCCCTCTACCAGCGTCAGCACGAAGGCAAGGCGTCTCACCAACGGAGCGTGGCCGGTCGCTCGTATAGCCGTGGTGAGCGCGCAACTTGAGTTCGACCTCACGTTGCCGATGTTTAGTCGACCTTCTCAACGCCCCATCGTTGCGACTACGACCAATGCTGATCCGAGCAAACTGGAACGAGTGGCTGACGTGGCAGATGTGATTCAATGCGGAGTCGACTCCGTCAATCTGACCGACGCACTTCGCGAAATGAGTGGTCTTGGTGCTCAAAGAGTGCTGTGTGAAGGTGGACCCTCCCTGAACGGGGCGCTCTTCGATGAGGGTGTGGTTGATGAGGTTTTTGTGACTGTCGCACCCCTTGTCGGGGGCGGCGAATCTCGCGGTATAGCCCGAGGGGCCAATGTTCCCCGGATCCAAGAGCTCGAATTGCGGCACGTGTTGACTGAGGATCATTTCCTATTCCTCAGATACACCAGACCGGCTTAAACCGGAACGGCACAATAATTACCTAGCTCCAGAATCATGGGAGCAGCAATGCCTGTCCCGCGATAAGGGAGTGGCCATTGTTGATCTTCGCTATTCGATCAACCAAGGGTCGAAGATCTCCAGTTGGTTGAAGCTGCCGGGCGATAGACCATAGAGTGTCGCCCGGTTTCACGATCACTATTTGACCTGCAGGCAACGTTTCTCCAGCCGCTGTTTCGAACAGTGTTTGGGTAGCCGACGGCTGCTCTGTTGCTGGTGAACCTGACACCGCACTCACCATAAGCCACACCGCGCCGAGTAAAAGAGTTAGGCAAGTTAGTCGACGACGCCAGTACGTTGCTGATGAGTATCGATTGGCCATCACCTCGATATCGGGCATCAGGTGTTGGGGCACTCCGGTAACTAGCTGCAACTGAGGACCCTGACGGTCATCTATGTAGTCCGCGTCGAATTCTTCTAGTTCTGCCCTAAGTACTGCAACCATCTTATTTCCTTAAACTTCTTGCCTCTTGTGGCCTATCGGCCAGCGATTTAATTATGTAACCGGGGTGTGACACCCAGTTGTGGTCCGCAAGAACAGTCCTACGAACACTTGTTCGACTAAACCAGAACATTTGTTCGACGTCAAGTAAAAATCGAACACATGTTTGCCTGTGGGGAAACCTGCTGGTACCGTCTGAACGAACAGACGTTCGTAACCCAGAAGGAACCACGACATGGCTGACCACACCATTACCGATCGCCAACGAGCCATTCTTGAATTCATTGAGACAACAATGCGCGACCGCGGGTATCCCCCAGCTGTCCGCGAAATAGGTGCAGCCGTCGGGTTGAACTCTCCAAGCACCGTTCATTCCCATCTGGCGCAATTAGAGGCCGCTGGTTACTTACGTCGCGACCCGACAAAACCCCGTGCTATCGAGGTGCGGTTCGATGCGTCATCGGGTGCTATTGCTGAGCGGCGACCAACTCGTCACGTGCCGTTAATAGGTGAAGTGGCTGCAGGTACCGACGTTCTGGCCCAAGAAAACGTTGAAGAGTTAGTACCGGTTCCAGAAGACTTCACCGGCGGTGGCGAACTCTTCATGCTTAAAGTTCGCGGTGACTCGATGATCGAAGCCGGGATTCTCGATGGTGACTTCGTGGTTGTCAGCCGTCAGAACACTGCGACAAATGGAGACATTGTGGTAGCTGGAATCCCTGGGGACGAAGGAACGGTCAAGACATTCACCAAGAAGGGTGATGTTGTCACTTTGCTACCAGCTAATTCGACTCTTGAACCAATGGTGTTCTCGGCCGCAGAAGTTGCGATATTCGGTCGTGTCGTAACAGTTATGCGTCGCCTGTAAAGCCCAACCGCTATCTAAGTCCTTCAAAGTTCGGGCGATGAGCTCAGACTTGTGATGGACTGCAGTTGTGTTCACACCAGCTCCTAATCCACCAGCCGACCTTGACCAATCGGAAAGCGTTTGGGTTCCAGTCCGTTCAGGCACAGTATTTGTCGAACCTGGTGCCGGACTGGTCCGAAGCGATGCCGCTCCAATAGAAGCGCCTCACCTTTTCTTGGGCATTTTGGATGGCGCTGCGGTCTATGCCATTGATCTTCACGACACTTCTGATGAAGCTGACCTCGAACCGGTCCATCTAAGGAAGCTATTCGGCAGAATTCCCGACGAAGAATGGGTAGTGGCTGGACGTGCCGAACAAATAGTCAACTATGAACGAACGCATGTTTATTGCGGACGTTGCGCAACGCCTACTGAAACAAACCCACACGACCGAGGCAAAGTGTGCCCGAACTGCAAACACATGGCGTTCCCCCGACTCAGTCCGGCCATGATCGTGCTTGTAGAGAAAGGTGATCAGGCCCTACTTGCTTGGGGCCGTCAATTCCCAGGACGTTTCTTCAGCACTCTGGCAGGCTTCGTTGAGCCCGGAGAAAGTCTCGAACAAGCAGTCGAGCGAGAAGTGATGGAAGAGGTAAGTCTGAAGGTTGCTGAAATCCGTTATTTCGGAAGCCAACCCTGGCCTTTCCCTCATTCCCTGATGTGTGGTTTTCACTGCACCTATGAGTCAGGTGAAATCGCTATCCAGGAGGAAGAGATCGTCGAAGCCGGATGGTTCGACGCAACAGACCTCCCACCATGCCCAGTCGGAGGAATGTCAATTGCAGGTTGGCTTATCCAGGATTGGTTGCAACGCCAAGGTGTCAACTAGGCACTGTTCTCCCGTAAACGAACTAAGCCCTGCTGCGCGACAGTTGCTACCAGTTCACCGTGAGCAGTGAAAACATCTCCAGTGGCCAACCCTCTCGTGCCCTTTATCTGATGTGGGGCGAGGTCGAACAGAAGCCATTCGTCGGCTCGAACGGCTCTATGGAACCAAACCGCGTGGTCAAGTGAAGCAGCCATGTAGACGTCATCCCAGGTCATGTCTTCTGACTGGTCTGCGACGAGCGCCTGGGCTGGGTGGGCGCTAACGACCGCATCCATTGGATTGGTGTCAGATAAATAGGCCAACGCCGCGAAGTGTTCATCGGTGGTGTCACCTAAAGGAGCCGTAAATCGTGCCCAGACGCGGTGGCGGGCCGGGTCAGTTGACTCATGCTCCAATCGGGCATCGATGCCTATCCCCCACTCGATCTTTTCTGACTCATCAGGCGGTTTGAGGTCAGTCGGAATAGCTGATGTAGACACGTCTGGTCCGTCTTCATCGCGTTGAAACGAGCAGGACAGATTCAAGATTGCCCCGCCGCTTTGCCTGGCTACCACCCTTCTAGTTGTGAAACTCCGGCCATTTCTCAGTCTGTCAACCTCGTAACGAACTGGTTCGTTCGGGTCGCCACCCAAAATGAAATAGGCGTGAAGGGAATGAACGTGATGTCCTTCAGTGTCAACAGTTCGCATAGCTGCACAAAGCGATTGGGCAATGACAAGGCCGCCGTAGATTCGGCCCCATTCGTACGCTGGGCTTTCTCCCACAAATGCGTCAGCCCCATGGGGTTCAAGAGAAAGAATCTTGGAAGCGTCGCTCATGTACGGTGCCAGACCACTCCGGCGGGCGTGTCTTCGAGTACGACTCCAGCGTCGGCGAGTTGATCTCTAATTTGGTCAGCCGTGGCGAAATCCTTCCCGCCCCGAGCTTCTTTGCGCTGTTCGATCAGCCTTTCTATCTCAGCGTCATCTATCCCTGAAACAGTCGTCTGATCTGCTGCCCCGATCTCAATTCCAAGAACGGAGAACAGCATGAGCGCAGTGCGTGCCTGAAGACCGGCAGTGGTTAAATCTCCATCATCTAGGGCACTGTTGGCTCCGCGGACAAGGCTGAACGTGTGGTCCAAAGCGATCGGGGTTCCGAAATCGTCTTCCATTGCCGCGTTGAACGCTGCTACTGCTGATGAGTCCGTTTCGTCATCCGTTAAATCAATGTCGGCGGCAGCCATTCGCCGTCGAAAAGCATCTAGTCGGTCGATCGCTGTCGATGCTGCCATCAGTGCTTCTCGTCCCATTTCCATGGCCCGCCGGTAATGGGTCTGCATTGCGAGTAACCGCAGCGCTCTTGGTCCTGCGGTGTCAATTGCTTCGGCCAAGTTGGTGAAATTGCCCAACGATTTGGACATTTTTTCTCCGGCTACGTTGACCATTGCGCTGTGCACCCAATACCGAGCAAATGGTTCTCCGGTAGCGGTGACTTGGGCCCATTCGTTTTGGTGGTGTGGGAAACAAAGGTCGTCGCCTCCTCCGTGAATATCGAATCCTGGGCCCAACGCACTTAATGACATGGCTACACATTCGGTGTGCCAACCCGGACGCCCTGAACCCCATGGCGTATCCCATGATGGTTCTCCTGCTTTCGCTGATTTCCATAGTGCGAAATCAAGTGGCGATCTTTTCTCGGCGTCCACATCTACTCTTTGGCCGGCATCTTCGAGGAGCTGGTCTAAATCTCGACCGGCGAGACGGCCATAGTCGCTTAAACCCTCAACCGAAAAGTAAACACCCTTGTTCGGAACGACATAGGCAGCTTCTAGCTCTACTAGCTCGGCGATAATGCCGATCATCCCCTCGATGAATTGAGTGGCATGTGGGCGTGACTCCGCGGCGAGGACGTCGAGCCGTTCCATCTGTTCGTCGTAGGCCTTGGTGAATTCAGCAGCAACTTCGGGTTCTGTCCTGCCTTCACTTTCGGCACGATTGATGATCTTGTCGTCGATGTCGGTGACATTCGACGCGACCGTGACGTTCCATCCTGTCCACTCAAGGTACCTACGAATCACGTCGTAGGTCAGAGCAGTTCGCCCGTGACCCAAATGGGGGACGTCATATACCGTTGGCCCGCACACGTACATGGCGACTTCACCCTCGGTTCGAGGGACGAATGGCACCTTTTGGCGCTCCATGGTGTCGTAAATTTGAAGGCTCACGTCGATGTCGATACCTAAACCCGTCTCAGCTTTTGGGTGGCAAAGTTGCTAATTCGCAGGGTACCGCTACCCCTTCTATCAACAGTGCGTCATTAAAAAGATCGTTGCTCATCTACCAACAACATCTGGGCGGATTACTTCCAGCGAGGCGTGTTATTTGTGACTTCATGGACCAGACTGACGCTGTGTCCGTGTTCCTATATCGCTTAGGTCGCGCCTGTGTTCGTCATCGCTGGCGGACGATTGGGGCGTGGCTTATCTCGTCGGTTGCCTTAATCGGCTTGAACAGCGCCATTGGTGGAGAAATGACCAACGGTTTCGTTGTTCCTGGTCTCGATAGTCAAGAGGCCTATGACCTTTTGGCAGATCGGTTTCCAGCAGAAGGTGGCATCAACGCTCAAGTAGTGGTCGAAGCACCAACAGGGTCCTTGTTGAGTGACTCACCGCAACGTAAAGCAGTTGAGGAACTGAGTGCAGCCCTCGCTGGCATTGACGGAGTCGAAGTCGTCGTGCCTCCCATGGCTGGTCAAACAATTAGTTCGTCGGGAACCATTGGCTTATTTCGTGTTGCGTACCACCCCGACTTCATCCCGTCTCTCGCAATGTTAGAGACCTTAGAAGAGACCGGTCGTAACTCCATCGGGTCCGACGCTGCCGTCCAGATCGAATTTGGTGGTGATCTCTATAACGCTGTTGAGCAACCAGAAACCGGGCTAGGAGAAATGCTTGGGCTGATTTCGGCGGTGGTAATTCTCTTATTGGCCTTCGGCAGCATCGTCGCTATGGGCTTACCGATCGGGTTGGCGCTGTTCGGTTTAGCGCTCGGTATTGGCGGAATCATTGGGCTGGTGGCCATCGGGATGGACGTTCCCGAGTGGACACCCAACATGGCCTCAATGATCGGCCTCGGGGTCGGCATTGATTACGCGCTGTTCATTGTGACCAGATTTCGTGAAGGTTTAGCTGATGGCCTGACTGTCGAAGATGCAGCCGGAAGAGCGAACGCAACCGCTGGGCTCTCAGTCATATTCGCCGGGGGGACCGTAGTCATAGCAATTCTGGGTCTTGCTATGGCTGGGCTACCTTTTATGACTGCTGCCGCGGTCGCGGTCTCAATCGTCGTTGCCCTCATGGTTCTCGCATCCCTAACGATTCTGCCTGCCCTACTCGGTTGGGCGGGACATCGCGTCAACTCGAAACGAACCCGTTCAAATCCAACAGTTCAACACGTCGGTGCTACCGGGCGGTGGCAACGTTGGGGCGATCATGTCTCCAAACATGCCTGGCCGTACATGCTGTCGACCCTGGTTCTACTGGTGGCACTAGCAGCTCCAGTACTTGACCTAAAACTTGGTTTCCCCGACCAAGGCAACATGCCAGAAGAACGCACTTCGCGACAAGCCTACGATCTGCTCGCTGAAGGTTTCGGGCCCGGCTTCAGCGGACCTCTGTTGGTAGCGGTGGACACGTCAAACGCAACCAACCAAGAGCTCACCTCACTAGCTGTCGCGCTCCAAAACGATGCCGGGGTGGCGTTCGTTCAAGCCCCAGACCAAAGCCCGGTCGGTGAAGCGGCGACGATTCTTGTATTCCCAACTACAGCACCACAAGACCCCGAAACTGTTGA
>Ga0315327_10002270_pt1 | contig 10164 bp, 9 predicted proteins | sample M110032315metaG_FD_203460 | JGI IMG/M metagenome (GOLD analysis project Ga0315327, IMG submission 203460) | Ammonia-oxidizing marine archaeal communities from Monterey Bay, California, United States - M1 100m 32315 | ecosystem: Environmental > Aquatic > Marine > Coastal | place: USA: California... | reverse complement strand
TTTTGAATCTCCATATAATTCTTAAGATCTTCATCAACCAAGAATCTTAAATTTAGATCACCAAAGTCAACCTTATCTCCAGGAGTTGGAATATCTCTTAAAGGGTTTGGTTGTATTGCAACACCAAGATTTAGATCTGGTATATTTGCTTGATTACAAAAGAATGCAACTCCAGGACTTCTCTGCAGACTAAATTTAAAACCTACAGGTGCTAGGAAATTCCTATTCTCAAGTTGTGACGTTCTCGTAGCCATTAGTTCGTGCAGGTCTCCTTATATATTTAGATTAGTATTGATTCCTTCATACCAATTTCTAAAGGAATATGCAGGCCATTGACCATATAATTTATTACCACCTATACCACCATAATCAGATGGTAATGTATCATAGATATTATTCTTAGAAGTCCATTCATAATATTTTTTAAATTTCTCATCATAATCAAAGGTTAATGATTTTGCATACTTCCAAAAAGGAGTATCATACTTAGATCCTGCTTGATAATGCCATAATAAAAAATTCTGACATTCTATCATATACTCTTTAGTATTTTTTCTTATTTGATTTAAATCAACTTTTCCTGGTACATAATAATCAAAGAATGCTCTTGCTATTTCAATATAAGTTTGTGTTGAAGAAGATTCTAATGGTTCCAAGAAAAATAATCTATTTCCATTTAAAAATATTCTATCATCTATTACAGGATCTTTAGCTACATAATTTCTATAATTAAGATTCTTTTGAATCTCAACATCAAACATATCTAAAAAATTCTTTGATGCTTCTTCCTTAGTTGTTATATCACTATTATAACAATACCCAACACAATAATCATTAGAAGGTGAAGATTTATCAGTTGGAATTACAAATGTCCATCCATCGGGAGTTGTAATAGCACGACTCCAATGTTGATCAGATAAATCCCAATTAGGTTTTCCCAAGAGACATGCATTAGTTGGATTTATTAGTTCATCATATTCAGAATAATCTCTTGGTTTTCCTTGACAATCAAAAACATAGTCGCCATCTACTTTATCAACATCTAATACATTACTTTCAGTTACTTTAAAATGTCCACAATTTAATATTGATTCTTGCATTTCCCAAGGACAATAATGCATTGCCATATGATCTCCTGGAAAGGGATGGAAAAATTTATCATTTTTTTGACCCCAACCTTCATATGATATCCCACTCTTAAATGTTGCATGTATTTTATTCTCATACCAATTAAATCCAGTAGCAGCCCATAGGAACTTTGGTGGATCTAATGTTGTTGCTTGACCAACTCTTTCTGGTGGTATATCTGGATTATATATTAACTCTACTTCAATATCTTTATTTTTTCTACCATAAAATCCACAATACAATGCTGTAAAGCATCCTGCATTACCACCACCAACTACTGTTATTTTCTTCATTTAAAACCATAATTGAGTGAGGTTTCTTCGCCCCTGGTATAGAAACCTCAAAAGATTATTCCAGAGCAGTCTAGGTAGCGATGCCTTGACAAGATTATTATAGCATAAAAAAAGACCTCCTGCAAGAGGAGGTCTTTATGTTGAATTACTTAATCAATTTTACTTGGATCTTCCAGTCCCGCACTTTTCATAGTTTCCTCACCAATTGTTTGTGATAAAGGATTACCATCCTTTTTGGTAATAGTATCAACTTCAATTAATGCATTGCACTTATCAATAATACGTCTAGCGATTAGAACATCTTGTTTTACACCACCAGCACCATCCATAAGTGATTTTTTACCAGTAGGTCTAACCTTTTTAAGGAAACGATCCATATAATATTTAAGTGCATAATTTTTATCACCATACCCAAGATCACCTCCACCAGTAAGCATAAAGTAAATAGCAGCAATCCCACCCAATAAACCAGCATTTATAGGTTTATCATCATCATTCCATTTTGGTGCATACGCATCACTCTTAAGTTCTTGAATCTTTTTAATCGCATGATGAATATTTGATGTTCCATACTTAGAATGTGCTTCCATTATCTTATCATATCCATGAACAGCAACCCCAGTAGGATCACCAATCAGATCAATGTTCACCCCCATATCTTTTAATTTCTCTTCAGTTTCTAGTGCTAGGTCATCACCAATAGCAATATCAGCACGAAGTTTATCAACCTTACCAACATTTCTTCTTCTGAAATTTAATAACTTAAAAAAGTGTGCTTCATCGGCAAGACACTCCTCTAGAGAATAATTTTTAGGATGTCTCCTTACTTGACAAGGCAATTTAAGTTGTTCACCCTGTAAGGTATATAAAATACCGATTATACCTTCGTGTTGACCATCAGCGACAGAATACCTACCATTAGGTCTTTCAAAAACATACAATGGTCGCACTAAATTCACATCAAATTTCTTTGCCTTTCTAATCATTCCTTGATTAATAAGACGTTGAAAATCTGTATCAGAATATAATAAATTTGCGTCTATTAACTCTATTTCAATATAATCTTTTTCTTTAAAAATTTCTTTTTTAGGAGTAAATCCTACATTTGCAGCGAGTTCTGTTAAAGGGACAAGTTTGTCCTCTAATGGATAGTTCATAATAGTACCTTAGTTTATTTTGCGTTGCCTCTCCACGTTTAAGGATGAACAACGTAGGTTTATTTATACACTTGTGTGCATCTTATTATTATAACATAAAAAAAGACCCCCGTAAAGGAGGTCTTTGTAATTAAAGAAGATATAAACTTCTTACATAAGGTTCTTAACAGCAACACGCCTGTAGTAGCGGTTCTGGTTGGCAAGTAATCCGCCAACTCCTTGAGTGGTTCCTTCTGCGAATGGGTTTGCAACAAGACCATATCTTGTCTTAAATCCAATTTTTGGCTGGAAGGAGTTCTCACCCACGGCACGAACCATCTGGAGTGGAACGTAAGGGCAGTAGAATATTCCTGCGTCATAAGGAGATGATCCCTTATAACCAACAACATAATACTGATTGCCACCTGTAGGAGCACCATTGGCACCTGTAAGGTTAGCAGAATAAGGATCGATGTATACACGATACTTACCTTGTAGCACACCAGCGAAGGTGTTACCTGTGTCGTCAACCTGTAGGTTAGCGTTAAGTGCAGGAGTATAATCCAATACACCAGCCATGGTTAGTGCAGACGCTACGTCAGCAGAACACATGATGATGTTGCCCTTTCCGCGACGAGTTCTTTGTGCGATTGCGTTGGCATCTCTTTCAATCTGGAACAGAAGTCCTTTGAACTTCTCAACAGACCATCTTCCGTTAGAGTCGATGTCGAGGTCGAATACACCAGCATTAGCAGTGTTTTGAACAGCTCCTTGCTCTGCAACCTTGTAGATAGTACGGATAACTTCGCGGTTAATTTCAGCGAGGATCTCTGTGCTAAGGATGTTTGCAAGTTCTGCTTCTGCATTCAAGCCGTGAATCGCCTTAAGGTCTTGAGCCAGTTCTAAACTGTACTCTGCCTTTAGTGCTCTTGACTTGGCAGTAACGGTGACTTTCTCAATCGAGAATGCCATCTGGTTGAACGCTACGTTCGAGGTACCTTGAAGGTTCTCAGCGTCTCCAGTAAGCATACCTTCACCAACGTTATATCCACGAGTAGACGCAGAAGAAACGGGGTTAAGGACCGATGGGTTGTCTCCACTCTGAGATGTAGTACCGAAACCAGCGTTGCCGTCTTCGAATCCACCTTCAAGTGCTCCGCCTTTGTTCTGGCCGGAGAATGCTGTATTTGCTTCGTTATAGAATGCTTCAGTTCCACTATTAGAAGTGTAACGTGAACGCATAGCGAAGATTAATCCAGTAGGACCACTCATTGGTTGAACACCAGCCAAGTCATAAGCGACTAGGTTAGGCATAGAACGACGAATGAGGCTGATCAGTACAGGGTCGAAACCTGCAACTGGACCTGTTGCTGTTGCTGATCCACCAAAACCACCTGAACTATTAATTCCGTTCGCGTGGTTAGTTGGGGGTGCTTCCATCAGGTTGATACCTGATCCGAAGGCTTGCTCCTCTCTGAGGAATTTCTCTTGGTTTTCTAGCAGGACGGCCGTAACCGCTTTTCTATGAGGATCTTTGATTTCATCAAGACCTTCATAGTTTAGAAGTGGAGCCCACTTTTCCTGCAACTGTTCTGATTGGAACATTTGCTTTTTTTACCTATAAAGTGTTGTTTGAACTAATAATAAGATCAGTTATTTCTTAAATGCTGAAAGTGACTTCAGATAAGCATTCATTGAATTCGAATGTGACACTGCACCTTCGGAATTGTCTACACCTTCTGAGAGAGTTTCAGATTTAGAATTTGGAGTTGTTGCTTTAGAAGTGAAATAAGATTCCTTCAAAGTTTCCAACTTTTCACGATAAGATTCTTCACTTTCAAACTCTACACTTTCGGAAAGTGAGGCGAGCTTCTCTTTCTGAGTGGACGCTAATCCATCAGAAACTGATTCAAGAATACCATTAGCAACTGACTCACCGAGTCTGCTGTTAAGACCGATATTCTTCTCAATCTGCTCATTGAGTTTGGTCTCCATATCATCTAGTTTTTCTACCATGCTCTCTAGCACATCATATTTTTCTTCAGGGATTGATACATAATGTTCTTCAAAAAGACCGCGCATTCCAGTAAGGAATGATTCAGTCATATCTGTTTTAAGTCCTTGCTCAACTGCAAGGGCATTTTCGTTGAACCACTCATCGGCAACGTACTCAAGATATGAATCAACTCTTTCGGAAAGTGCAGTCTTTTCTTCTGCAATTTTTTCTTCAAGGGTCTCTTGGTACTGTGCGTCCAATGCCTCTTTAACTTCAGCGACTTTGGAATTAAGTGCGGTCTCGAAAACAAGCTTTGCTTTTTCGCGGAACTCTTCTGAAAGTTCTTCTCCACCTAATAATGCATTAACATCATCTTCGATGTTAACTTCAGGTGTAGTGTTCTCTTCCACAGTAGTTTCCTCTTTTTCAGCGACTACTTCTTCAGTAGTGTTTTCTTCTTCAACTACATTCTCGTCAGAAACTTCAGCCTCTTCCTTAGCAGTTTTACCTTTGCGGTTAGTAACTACGTCACTAACTTGCTTAAGTGTTCCTGCTGGGGTCTTAAGTTTTGCTGAGTCGTCGTCCACCTTGTAATTTTCGGGTGTTGGACCACCAAGGTCTTCCCAAGTTCCACCTTTCGATGTATCGATAGGCATTCCTTTAGCAGCGTTGGCGTTCACAGCAGTCTTAGATTGCTTCGTAGATGAAGCTGTATCAATAAGGCCTTCTTCCATTTCTTGTTTTTTACCACGAGACATTTGCTTGTTCTCCGATTCCTGTAGTTAAAATCTATATTTATTTAGAAGTTTTACAAATTTGATAAGAAATCATTAAATAGATTGAGTTTATTCTCATCTAATTTTTTCTGATCAACAAGTGTATTGATGGTCTTATAGGTCTTAGTTGCGAACTTCTCACGCAAAATACCTCCATCCCATACCCAATCTTTTCCTTCCATAATTCCAGATACAAATGCATCAGGAGCTGAAGGATCGGCGACGATATCAGCAGCAGTTGCTAACATGAAATCTTCACCAACGACGCTATAACCTTCTTTTGTTTGCTGGAGTGAACCAACACCGCGAGAAGATACGCCAAGTTTTACTCCCTCTTCCACGAGAGATGAAGCAATCTTACCCATTGGAGTACCAAGGATTTTTGCTTTACCAATAAAATTAGATCCATTTTCTCTCAAAGAAACAATCTTATGAGATACACGATCCAAGTTTACTGTCGGACCATCTGGATGTCCTAGTTCGCCAAGTGCTCTACCTGACTGAATGTGATTTTCGTTATACCTACTAACTTCCTTGCGGAGAGTCTCCATAGGATAAACACGTCCATTACGGTTCTTCAAATCTGCTTGAAGGAATACTCCCTCAATATACATTGATTTCTTGCCGTTTTTATTTTCGACTAGAAACTCAACTGATTCAATTTCTTCTCTAATCAGTTTCATTATGCATCCCCGCTTGTTTGAACTTGTTGAACGAATAAGGCACCTTTAGAACCACCAGTTGAAATACCAGATACTCTAACTGATCTATAAAGTGAAGCACCAGATAAAGGATCAAATGCTGTTGCTATACCAGTAGTATTTGCATCAGTTTGTATTCTAGTTCTAAAGAGTCCATTAACACCAGTACCGACATAAACGCCAGTTACTTGTGCATTGGATATTTTAGTATTATAGTTAGAGTCATTTGCATCCACAAGAGTAACTCTATCACCAGTTTGAAATGGCATTTGAGTTCCTTCTGGACAATCAATAGTTGCATTAGCACCCACACTAACAGCAGTAACTCTTTGAGAAGATTTAGTCAACCCAAGAGTTGCCGTACCTCCCGCAGGAATATAGTAATCAGTGAAAGTTGCTTGTGGATCAGTTCCAATTGCAACGAATGCTGGTGCATCTGTTGCTACTAATCGTAGAACACTAGACTGAACTCTGAAAGCAGTTGAGGTCGAAGCCACCGCTGCTGTTGCAAAAGATTGTCCTGCTCCGACGGGTCTATGTGCCATTACTGTATAACTCTAGATTCATTTTAGTTATTTATAAAATTATTCTGCGCCTGTATCAACAGCTGCGACTGGAGTTTCCTCCTCATCTGCTTCTGCATCTACTTCAGTTTCAGAATCGACTTCATCATCAACTTCATCATCCTGATCACCAAATAAACTATTGGCAACATCAGGTTTATATGCATCTATACGTTCTGCTGATTTAGCAAAAAGCATATCTTTGATCTTATCACTAATCTTTGAAGGAGATTCATCCTTAGTGATCATATCCATCAATTCAGCTTGCACATCATTCATATCAGGCATAGTATTTATTAATAAAAATAACAGTCAAATAGTATTTATACTCTTAAAGAGTCAGAGATTATATTTCGCCACCCTTTGGTAGTGCCTTACTTCCCATATCTAAGGTTTCACCCTCTAAATCTGGTTCTTGCATAGGTGCTCCCATATCCATTCCAGCAACAGAACCATCTAATGGCAATCCTGTTTCTGGATCTACTGGTATAGAAGGATCTGGTATAACACCATCTTCAATCTCTTTTTCAATGAGTTTATCCTGTTCGATAATCTCCTCATCAGTCTGACGAAGAATATGTCTCCTTACATAGTCCTGAGAATAGTACTTACCAATGTAAGGTTCTGCAGTAGCAGCAACATTAATTCTCTCATTAAATAACTCAACTTCCTTCAATTCAGAGAAGTGATTGTCATATAAGAAGTCAAATTGGATATGTTCATTCATTATTTCCCAGTCTTCAGGGGTCACAATATTCTTAAGAATTAACTGTGTTTTGAGCATATCTTCGAACATTCTTGAGAATCTCTTCCTCAAACGTCCTACAAATTTAGTGAATTTTAACTCATCTCTTAATATCTCTGATGATCTTCCCAGGTTGAATCCTCCCTCTCCATCCATTCTTGATGGGGGTACATTGAGCGACCTATATAATTTCTTTTTGAAGTACTCAATATCCGTGATTTCACCAAGGTTCTGACCTCCAGGAAGAGTAGAAATTTCAGTTCCACGGCCTCCTTCGCGTCTAGGCAGCCAGAAATCTTCAAGCATTGCCATGTACTTTTTGTCATCACGGATCTCCCCAGTGTTGGCATCGTAGACTAACTTGTTACGATATCTCATCATCACATCTCGGAGATATTGCTCAGCTTTTACTTTAGGTAAATTGCCGACATCGATATAAAAAATTCTTCTTTCGGGTGCTCTAGATAATCTGTAAATAACAAGACTATCTTCAATCATCCTAAGTTGATTGATTGACTTGATTGCCTTGTGAAGATAAGAGAGTGTTGATCCCTTATTTCTATCTACTAATCCAGAAGTACAGTATGTTACTGCATCCCTAGTCATTTTAATGCCTTGACTATGGCCCTTTGCATTGATATTACCAGTAGGATAAGAACCTTTTGGATTATATATGAAGTATTCCTCCAGTTCGGGGAATTCATAATCCATAGGATTATCACTAGCCATTTTGTTTATGGCGTATTTTTCTCCTTCCTTTTTCTTTTGCTGTCTAACATAACGCATTTTCATTGCGTCAATATAACGCAATTCTTGAATACCTTCTTCAGGTTTCTTAAAGTCAATAACCTTATGATAAAATATTCTACCATCAATATACCAGTTCCTATAGATCTCATGAGATTTTTTATCAAAATCTAATAGATCTAAGATATTCTTAAATTCAGCTCTAATCTTCTTTTTAATACCATCACTAGCATTAAGATTAGAAAGTTCAATTTGTACTGGAGTGTCGTTAGTATCAGATACGATAGCTTCATTTACAATATCCTCAATAGCACTATCCGCTTCAGGATGAAGTGCCATTTCTCTATACCTTTTAATAAGGTCATATTCGGTTTTGTAAATTCCTTCAATGTCAACATAAGACCCAAAAAAACCACTACTCATATAATGGTCAGACCCGTCCTCATTATTCGGAGGAACGGGTGAAACCGCCGTTGGAGATAGTGGTTCGGAATCCTCTATAGAGAATCCAAATAATTTTGCCATGATTTATATCTTACCGTATGACTATTTAGTTAGCCATTTGCACCGCCAGCCGCAACTGCGTTGAACGATTGAACTTGGAATTCTACTGTGAACTCTTCTATAGTATCGCTCGAATCGTAAGATAAGTCAATAGCTGCAACGTTAGAAGGCCAGATATCAACAAACTCATACTCTTTCAGTACTGAGTTTGAAGTTCCTGCACTAGACTTGCTGCTTGTAGATGATCCTCTACCAAGTTGGAATACTTTAGCATTTGTCATATATGCTGATGGATCTGTAGCACCAAGGTTAGTATCTAACTTAGCGATCAGATTTGCCCACTCTTCAAATGCATTCCTTAATACGAATCCTTCATCATTAATTATAGTTACTGTCCATGTATCTATTGTACGGTCTCCAGCAACTTTAAAAATACGACCCCTAAACGGAACATCGATGTTTGCGACATTTTGTGCTGGCAACTGAGCCGCCTTACACATATATCTAAAACTATCTGAATCCCAAGAGATACCTGCAGGTAGAGTGGTTAGTTCTACCTCAAACAGATTGGGTCTTGCACCGCCACCAATAAGTGCGGATTTAAATTGAGAAATAGTCTTGTTTTCTCTTGATGTTGCCATGATTTTTTACTCTCCTGTTAGTTATTTAGATGAATGATACGATTAAACGCGACCAGCGACTTCTTCAAAACTTACCCCAGTTCTAGTAGCAACGAACGTAAGTGTTACGTAGTTGATAGACTTGGCAGGTTTCAAGTAAATGTCTGCTCTAAATTCATTGTTATCAATAACATCAGGAGTATTATTTGTGGTGTCGCAAACAACTAGGAATCCGTAGAGTCCGCGTTTTGCTTCGACATCGCGCAAATAAGGTTCAACAATGTTTCTAAAGTTTGCTCTTGTTAACTCATCGTTAAGTTCAAAGAGTTGTGCTTCAGCAGATCTTTGTAGTGCTTGCTCAATTGTAAGGAACAGGCGACGAACGTTAATTCTGTCAAATGCAGATGCATAACCAAGTGCAGTCTTATCACCAAAGAGCATAGTACCAACACCAGGTTTTGTGATTATGGCGTTGACTCTTTGAGGATAGAGTTGATCTCTTTGATCCTTAGTTGGGTTGTATGCAAGTTTGATGGCATTATTGATAATACCACGTTGTTGTCCTGCAGGTGAGAACCAAGGATATGCAACGATATTTGTGCGACACATTAAACCAGCAATGTCTGCATTGACTGGAACATATCTAAACTCGTTGTTAAATCTATCGTAGGTGTACTTATAACCACTATCAAAGATTCCGTAAGAGGAAGAAGATAGAGGACTGAAGTATTCTACAAGATTTTCTGTTTGTGTTGTTGTGTTAGTAACATTAACAAGGTCTGCCCTATGCGGACCAACAACTGCAACACAATCTTTTCTCTCAGTTGCGAGAGAGATTAAATAATTTGCTTTTGCCTGTGACTGGTTCTTAGCACCAAGTCCAGGGCCCATGATTAGATAATCAACAGCAATTTCATCCTTATTCTCAAAGAGTTTGTAGGATGTTTGAAGATCA
>Ga0315327_10002266_pt1 | contig 10174 bp, 11 predicted proteins | sample M110032315metaG_FD_203460 | JGI IMG/M metagenome (GOLD analysis project Ga0315327, IMG submission 203460) | Ammonia-oxidizing marine archaeal communities from Monterey Bay, California, United States - M1 100m 32315 | ecosystem: Environmental > Aquatic > Marine > Coastal | place: USA: California... | reverse complement strand
CATCCGTTTCTATTTCTGCTTTTAAAGATTTTTGGGATGAAAGAATTTTACCTGGAGACAAATTAGGATCTATATCATTTGTGTTTTTTTCAATAAACCAATCTTCTGAAAGTGAAGCCATCTTGCCGACAAGTGGCATAGTCATAGGTCTTCTATTCTTATAAACATGGTGATTATAAAAACATCTTTTGCATGAATGCCAAAGAAACGTTAGATTAGACGGGCTAAGAGTTATTTTATCTATCATAATAGATAATGCTAATTATTATTTAAAAGTATGCAATCATAAGCATGACATTAATTTGTAAAATGTTAAAATTATAATGGCTAATCTTAATATGCCCCGTTAGCTCAGTTGGTAGAGCAGATCCCTTTTAAGGATAAGGTCATAGGTTCGAGTCCTATACGGGGTACCAGTATCGACTCGAAACTTATTCCATATCAAGTTCTTTTATCAAATCTCTAAAAGCTATTATTTTTTCATTAAAAATTCTGAATTTCATTGATAAAATTCGAAAATGAAATATATATTACTTACTTTTTTGATATTCATAATTTCTTGTTCACAAGCTGAGTCTTTTGTAAATGAGAGAGATAATACTCAATCTGTTTCAGCTACACCTTCAGTATCACCAGTGGTTTCAAAAAAAGACAACTCTGCTGAATTAGATATTTTACACAAAGAATTACAATTGGTTCAAAAACAAATTAAAGAAAATACTGAATTATTAGAAAAACTAATTCTTCTAAATGAAGATAGATTAGTAGAAGAAAAGATTGAATCTGGAGAGCTTTGTGATTTTGGAGAATGTGAAGATAATCCTTTCAGTGATGAAATTACTTTTACAATAAGTGATGGAGATGCAGGAAGAGGGATATTTGATATTGAAAATAAAAGACCTTACGTAAAAGCAGGAACAAAAATCAATTATCATTATGTAGGAAATAGATATATGTTCTATGAAGATGAGAAGAACAAGCTTATATTAATTGAACCAGATGAAGTAATTGAATGTGTTCCATTGGGTTGGGAAGAACAGAAAATATGTTCAGCTAGTCATCCGTCAAACTATCTAGTCAGTGACCCTCAACTATCTAGCTTTGTCGAAAGCTCTGGCATTTCAGCTCCATATGGCACCATAGGTTTAGAATTAAGTAAATGTACTGAGCCTGATATGTGTTTTGTAGACTGGGTAAATAATCAATCTCTTAATAATCACCCACAAATAGCTCAGCAATTTGGTGAATTTAACGGTACTGCTTTTATTCAACCTAAAATTGTAGATTAGAACTACAAACACTGACATCATATATTTGATTAATTAATCTGACTGATTCATAATTACAAACAAACTCAATATTTTTTTAAAGGAAGTATAAAAATGTCTATAATGAATTTTCTCTCTAACATTCGTAATGCAGCAATTGCTAACGCAGTGATTGTCATCTTTCACATATATATCGCTTTCGCAGTTGAAGGAGCAAGTTTTCTAATCATCGTCCTTCCAATTGGTGCTTTGATTGCTGCGGCATATTTCATAAAGGGCAAGACTGGAGCCGCATTACTTGCTCTTCCAACACTAGCTTACCTATTCGTTTTTGCAACTAATGGAGCAGATATGTTTGAGACGTTAAAGAATGGTGGAGATGAGGACGTCGGATGGGTCGTGTACATATTAATTCCGTTCTGGTTGTTCACTATATTACTTAACATATTGACTATCGTTGCAGAGGTACGAAAAACTAACAAATAATCAAGCAGTTGAAAAAACTGTGAATATGATTCATAATAATAAAAATTTATAAAAGTATTTAGGAGAAATTTATGGATTCTAAAGTTATTGGAATTATGTTAATACTTGGTGCAATTCTAACTATGGGAGTTTGGATGATATTTGACATAGATACATCAGGGATGTCACCATCTGATTCTATGACTGCAATGCTAGCAGACAAAAGTAAAGTTGAAATTGCTTCAATACTTAATGTCTTTGGAGTGATGTCTATGTTCACTGGACTTTATTTCCTGGCCAAGTCATTGAAAAGCGATAATACCATAAGTAACCATTTCTCAGAAATAGGCGGTTTATTCCTTTTGCTATGTGTACCAATATGGGTCGTTCTTGTGGGTGCAGATTTATCAGCTCTTGATGCAGCTAAAGAATACGGCAATGATGTGGGATCAACAATAATAGCAACTTCTACAGCATTTGAAATGGGTGGAATCTTGTTGGTGGTTGGATTATTTATGCTGGGTATCTCTCTAACTTTGCTACGGAAGTATAAAGGTATTATTGGAATACTATTTATTATCGCATCAGTTTCCGCTTTTATTGATATGATATTTTCAATCGATATGTTCGGAATGATAGGTTGGATGGGAATGTTTCTCCTGACCTTTGTAACAGGTATATTAGTTATGTTAAAGAAAGAGAATTAAACCAAAGGGTATATGGTGAAGAAATTTGGCTCAATAACAATTGTAGTAAGTGTGCTGCATTTTATAGAGGATGCTATTTTAGTTGGATTAGGTAGATATACAGAGGTAAGTTTTTTAATACTAATGATTGGAACTGTAAGTTTTGGATTGGTTTTAGCTTGGTTAGCCCGAATACCTAAAATAAAAAATTGGTTAGGAACAGATTAGAAGTAACATATCTTCTATCTTGTTATGTCACTTCTAGTAAGGGAAGAGATTTGTCCTTTTTCACCTACTTCTGCTTCGATTTCATCAATGAATTCATCACAAATTTTAACAAAATCTTTAGGAAGCTGGTGCCTTATCATACTTTCTTGATACATTTTTCTCATCCCAGGGAAAAGTCCAAGTTGATTTCTTAGGTATTTTTTAGCATCTAGCTGTATAAGATGTGAGTAAAGAATACTGATATTATGTAGATTCATTTCTGCTGAAAATTGTCTGTAAAAACGAGTTCTTTCTGACTGGTTTTTTAAATCATCGAAGTTATGGTTACCTCTATATTGTAATTCTGACAATTTTTCATCAGATACAAGGATTGAAGCTAAATTTAACCTTTGTGAATTAATAGATAAAATAACATCTCTTTCAGCATCTTTGTGTTGTTGTCTTAATTGATAAACCAAAACCAATGCAACTATAAGAGTTGCCGTTCCAGTTATCAATTGAGCTATTAGGGCTATATCCATAAAAAGATTGTAGCAGATTCAGAAGAAACCCATACTTTACGACAAGCTTAAAGGCTACTCTTTTATATAAGGGTACCCCTATAGGGGAATCTATTTTATACTAAAATAATAATCACTCAGAATAAGGAGAAAACTATGTTAAAACCAAAACAAAACTCTTTTAGAGATGAAAAAGCCTTAGATGGAATATGGGATTTCAAAACTGATCCAAAAAATATAGGGCTTAATGAGAATTGGAAAGATGGATTTATTACAAATTCATCAATTGTTGTGCCATCTAGTTGGAATGACTTAGATCCCGAACTATCAGACTATATTGGAGTAAGTTGGTATCAAACAAGTTTTTATATTTCCAATCTTTGGGATTTGAAAAATATTTTCTTAAGATTTGATTCAATTACTTATCATTCGACAGTATGGATAAATGGAAAACTTATTGGGAAAAACGAAGGTGGACACTTACCATTTGAATTTAATGTAGACAACATCGTCAAAAAAGGAATAGTAAATAAACTTGTTGTGAGAGTTGAAAACGAACTCAATCCTTTAAGGGTCCCTCCAGGAAATGTTGACACAGGATCATTAAGTATTTTTATGAATAATATACCTAGTACAAATTATGACTTTTTCCCATATGCAGGCATTGATAGAAGCGTAAAATTATATATGGTCCCTGAATTTTATATAAACGATATAGATGTTAATACTACAATTCAAAAAAATAGTGGTTTTGTGACTATAGAAGTTATGTCTAATTCCAATGAACCTCTTGAAGCTTTTGCTGAATTAACTGGTGAGGATTCTTCATATAAAAGTGAAATAAATAAACTTAATAATAAACTGTCAATTAAAGTAGATAATCCAAACTTATGGTCACCTACAAAACCTGCTCTTTATAATTTAAACATCCAATTACTTAAAGAAGGGAATACTGTTGATTCATATGATTTAGATATTGGTATAAGAGATATTGAGGCCAAAAATGGCCAAATATTCCTAAATGGTGAAAAGATTGAACTTAAAGGATTTGGAAGACATGAAGATTCATCTCTTACAGGAAGAGGAAAAAACTTACCCCAAACTATAAAAGATCATAATTTATTAAAATGGATAGGTGCTAATTCATACAGAACTGCACATTATCCATATTCTGAAGAAGATTTAGAACTTGCTGATAGAAACGGATTTTTAGTTGTTGATGAAATTCCAGCTGTGGGGCTTTTTTTTGATGATGATGAAAAAAACATTGAGACTCGATTAAATATTTGTAAATCCCAACTAAAAAAATTAATTGATCGGGATAAAAACCATCCATCAGTTATCATGTGGAGCGTTGCAAATGAGCCATTCCCTCCAGATCTTCAAAATAGAATGCAATCAGGGAACAATGAAGACGTAAAGAATCCTGTTTCAACTAACTTTCTAAATTCTCTAATTAAAGATGCAAAAGAACAGGATAAATCGAGACTTGTTTCTTTTGCTGGAATACATGGAACTCCTTTAGAATGGTTTCAAAATGTAGATGTAATAATGATTAATCGATATTACGGCTGGTACTTTGATCCATTAAATTTAGACGAAGCAATCAAGAAATTATCAACTGAGATTGAAGATATCTACGAAAAAACAAAAAAACCTATAGTAATATCTGAATTCGGAGCAGACACAATTCCAGGATTTCATTCAGCTTCGGATGAATTATATACAGAAGAATATCAAGTAGAATATTGGAAAAAATATCTAGAACTAGCTGAGCAGAAAGATTATCTGGTTGGTTTGCACGCATGGGTATTTGCAGACTTTAGAACAACTCATTCAACTATGAGGATAGGTGGTCTAAATCATAAAGGAGCATTCACAAGAGATAGAAAGCCAAAAATGTCTGCTCATTTTTTAAAGAGTAAATGGAATAATTAAATAACAGCTATTAAGGATAAGGTAATAGATTGATTGAGAATAAACATAATATTAAGCATCAAATAGCATTAATTACAGGTGCATCCAGAGGAATAGGTAAAGCTGTTGCATTAAACTTTGCTAAAAACGGGATAGATGTCGTTTTAACAGGAAGGAATGAATCTAGATTGAAAAAAATAATTGCCGAAATTAAACCTTTAGGGGTTAATGCATATTATATTTCATCAGATTTGTCAGAGGATGCTGGGATAGAAAAGATTATTGATTTCTTAAAAGATTCTAAATTAAATGTAAACGTCCTTGTTAATAATGCAGCGATAATACATGAAAGAATTCATTTAGTAGATTTTGATATGGAAGAATGGGTAAAAGTTATTAATGTAAATCTTGTTAATGCTGTTAAGCTTACAAAATCTATTCTGCCATTAATGATTAAGCAAAATTATGGAAAAATTGTTAATATTTCTTCAATTGGTGGAAGGAAAGGAGCGGCCGGTAGAAGTGCATATAGAATAACCAAAGCTGGATTGATTAGTTTTACGGAATCTCTTGCTGCTGAGGTTAAGATTCATGGAATAGATGTAAATTGTGTATGTCCTGGACAAGTATTAACTGAAGGATATATTGAAGCGTTTGGTGAAGACTCAATTAAAAATAAAAACATGATGGATCCATTTGAAATAGCTGAGGTTTGTAGATTTTTAATAAGCAATGAGTCATCTTCATTGACTGGGTCTATTGTTGATGCATTTGGACCTTCAAATCCTTTGTTCAATTAATTAAATTAGGAAAATGAATAAAAAAGAGAAAAAAGTAGAAAAGCTTGACGTTATTATAGTTGGCGCTGGAATCGCAGGAATTACAACTGCTTATTATTTAAATGAAGAAAGGCCAAATTCTAGTTATCTAATACTTGAAGCTCTAGAAACTTATGGAGGAACTTGGTACACCCATAAATATCCAGGAATAAGATCTGACAGTGATTTATATACATTTGGATTCAAATTTAAACCATGGACTAGTGCACCAATTGCTACAGGAGAAGAAATACTTAAATACCTTGGAGATACTATAGAAGAAAATAAAATTGATAAAAAAATACGCTATAAACATAAAATTGTTAAAGCAGAATGGTCTAGCAAATCAAATTCTTGGTTATTAGAAGTTATTCAAACAGATAACAAAGAAGTATTATATTTTTCATGTAGCTTTTTAATGATGTGCCAAGGTTATTACCGTCATAATGAAGGTTACACTCCGAGCTGGAAAGATATGGATAAATTTAAGGGAAAAATAGTTCATACTGAAGAATGGCCAGAAAATCTAGATTATAAAAATAAAAATATCATTGTAATTGGATCTGGGGCGACATCAGCGACTACTATTCCTGCAATGACTCAAAAAGCTAATCACGTAACTATGTTACAAAGAACTCCAACTTTTTACAGAACATCTACCATTGGTACCGAGGAATTGGTAAACAATCTTAAAAAATTCAGTAATGACGAAGCATGGGTTTATGGAATAGTTCGACAACAAATTATATTAAATCAAGAAATATTTATAAGAAGATGTTTAGATGAACCAGAAGTAGTAAAAGAAGAGTTAATTGGAGAAGTAAAAAAATTATTAGGTCCTGATTTTGATGTAGAAAAGCACTTTACCCCTTGGTATAGACCATGGCAGCAAAGAATTGCACTAACTTCTAACGGAGAATTATTTAAATCTATAGCCTCAGGTAAAGCTTCGGTTGTGACGGATGAAATAGAAAAATTTACTGAAAAAGGGATTTTGCTAAAATCAGGATCTGAAATTAATGCTGACATAATTGCTACAGCCACTGGATTTAATATGAATATATTAGGAGATATTGAGTTCATCATTGATAATGAAAAATTAAAACTCGAAAATACTGTCACCTACAGAGGAATGATGTTTACTGATGTTCCAAATCTTATGTGGGTTTTCGGTTACTTTAGAGGAGCGTGGACTTTAAGAGCTGAACTTTTAGGCAGCTTTCTCTCAAGGCTTCTAACTCACATGGATAATTTAAAAGTCCAAAAAGTTACTGTCGCTTTAAGGGAAGAAGATAAAAACATGAATTTACTACCATGGATTGCTAAGGAAGAATTTAATCCTGGTTATTTAGATAGAGCTTTGTCAAAATTACCAAAAAGTGGTGATAAGCCTGAGTGGGTTCATAACCAGAACTATTGGTATGAAAAGGATGCAATTCCAGCAATTGATCTTAATGGAGAAGAATTTATTTATGAATAATATTGCTACAGATTTTAAATAGTAAATTATATAATTAAGTTATGGAAACAGAAAAAAAAATCATAGAGCTAGAAGACAGAGTTAAAAATCTAGAAGAAATCCAAACAGACATTTTAGATATGTTGGAATTTTTAGCTAAAAAAAATAACATTATTTCAAGTTAAACTTTCAACGTATTAATGTTAGAATCTTTGATTATGAGAACATTTTATATGAAAAATTGTTGTTGTTGCTGTGATAGAAACGAGAGGTTTCTTTAGTTAGCACTTGATTTTTTATATGTCTATTAGAGAAACCCCTTAAATTTTTATGGGGTTTTTTTTATGAAATATTAAAGGATAAATAATGAAAGAAAATATAAATAATTTTTTTACTTTCCCAGAATTAATAAATGAAATTGCAGCAAGATTAGTTGCACTAGGAGTACTGATTATTTCTATTCCGTCTTTAGTACTACTTATTAATGGAAATAATTACGCCTATATATTACTTTCTTTTCTTATATACGGTTTTTCAGCAAGAGTTTCTTCAGGCCCTAAAATTAGTCCTTTAGCTCTACTAGTAACAAAAGGCATAGTTCCTAGATTAAATAAAGACGAAATATTAGTCCCAGGACCTCCAAAAAGATTTGCTCAAGGAGTAGGATTGATTTTTTCAATCTTCACTACTATATTTTTCTTTTTAGGATTTAATTCAATTGCAATAATTCTTTTATCTACATTGATTTTATTTGCTTTTTTCGAAGCATTTTTGGGCTTTTGTGCTGGATGCAAAGCATTTAAATTCTTAATGAATATAGGATTAATCCCGGATAATGTATGTGAGAAATGTGCTAATTATCAATTCTAAATAATAAAACTAATAAAACTAATATTAAACAGCATTGTAGAAATATTATTCACCAATAAAATCTTCACTGTCTCAAAAAAATAAATAACTGATTTAAACTTCCTAAGGAGAAAAAATGTATAGTATAAGACGTGTTTATAAAACAAAAATAGGTAAAGCCAGAGAAGCTGCTTTATTGCTAAGAGAAATTGCAGATATTTATACTAAAGCGGGGCAAAGAGATAAATCTTTAATATATTACAACGGTGGTACTTTACCTTGCCCAAAAGAAGAGCTAAACAGAATTTACATGCATTGGTCAACAGAAATTTTAGATTCACCATACAGAGAAGATAACAAGTTTCCAAGCATGGATGGTAAATATGATAAATTCAAAGAATTGCTCGATGATTCTGATGGTCCAACTTCGTGGGTAGAGTTTTGGGAAGAAATCAAATAGTTATTTACTCTAAATAAACTGTAAATGAGTAAGAAGCATTAAGACTTGTCCCCTGTTGTAATCTAAATGTATATTCCCCAGGCTCAAGTTCAATTTTTTCTCTGGTTTTTTGATCAATGTTTTTATCATAGTACAAAATATCACTTCCTATTTTGTTAAAGTCAGTTCCTGGTCCAAAATGACCATAAGAGATCATTTTGTTTATATCATCTAAAGCAGTGTATTTATTATTATTTTCTAGAGCAAAAAATGCAATATCATCTTCTCCTACGAAAGAATTTAAGATTATATATTTTACTTTTGTATTTTCAGGAACTGTAAAAGTAACATAGTCTCTATCTATACCTCCAAAATTATCTGATATCAGAATATTATTGTCATTAAATTCTATAAAAGTAGGATTGGAAGGATCATCTGAATAATCAATCATAGGATAAGTATAGTTTAAGGGTCTATTAATTTGGTGATAAATAGGATTTCTCAAAACATCTTTCATTTCTTTAGAAAGTTTTTTTTCTAATTCTTCATAATTATTTGGGAACCCAATTCCCAACCAAGCAGGGTTCATTCCAGCCATAGTGATTAGTACTTGATGGTAGAACTCCACGACATCACAACTGGGACCTGAGCAATCTCCATCGTATTCTGCAGGCCTATCCTCGCAATCATTTTCTGGATGTTGCCACCAATCACAAGCTGCTGATTTTGCTTCTATAGCTACAATTGAATTCCAATCTTCAACTCCAAAAACATCTGGATAGACTGTACTGTAGCCAAGTTGATGAATGTAATGAACTATTTCCTCAACCATCACGGCTTTAGAGTGTTTATCCGGAGGAGTATTATCAAAGTCTTTATCTCCAATCATCCACCACCTTGGAAGATTTATACTATAAGAACCCAATTTTTGTTCAAGATATCCTTCAGTATCTACCCATGAATAAGGGGTTTGAGAAGGCATAGTAATCCAAGATCTTTTATAGTCAGATAATAAATCTACTACCTGAGGATCATTTGCAATACCATCCATATCAGGATCAAGAATCTCTGCTATTATTTGTGCTGATTGTTTTATATAAATATCAGGAACATCTTGTTGAGCCGCAATCAAAATACCAAAAGGACGTACACATTTAGTAAATTCTACTGATTCAAGGATCTCAATCCATTTATTAGTCAAATCTATTTCAGTATCAGAACATAAATTGGGAGTTATAGATACATCAATTGACGGAGTAGGGGTTGGTACATTTAATGGGACTTCATTGGTTGGAGTAGAAGTTGATATTGGTGTTTTAGTAGAAGTTAATGTTGGTGTTTTAGTAGAAGATGGCTGTTTGGCAAAAGTTTTGTCTGGATTTGAATTAATACATGCCATTCTTGTACACGCAAGGTTTCCATTCATACATCTACACTTATTACACCAATTATTTCCTTTATCATTTCCAGACCATCCTTCTTCAACTTTCTCTCCATTAGATAATGTGCAAAATTTGTCTGATGTATCCATTTTTGAATCATCGA
>Ga0315327_10002261_pt1 | contig 10182 bp, 2 predicted proteins | sample M110032315metaG_FD_203460 | JGI IMG/M metagenome (GOLD analysis project Ga0315327, IMG submission 203460) | Ammonia-oxidizing marine archaeal communities from Monterey Bay, California, United States - M1 100m 32315 | ecosystem: Environmental > Aquatic > Marine > Coastal | place: USA: California... | reverse complement strand
AGCCCGGCACCGGGCTTCGACAGCGACCACGACTCGGACGGGTGCATGGACTCGGAGGACGAGGACGACGACGGCGACGGCGTGGACGACGCGCAGGACTCCTGCCCCACCGGCCTCCTGGGCTGGATATCGACCAGATCTACTGACGTGGACGAGGACGGGTGCAAGGACGACACCGAGGACGACGAGGTCGACGCGGGCGTTCTGCAGTGGGTCAAGGCGAACACGCGCCTCTCCGCGATGCTGTTCCTGCTGGCAATGACCGTTCTGGCCATGACCTCCCTCAGGCCGATGCACAAGCGCCGGGGGAAGCGAAGGCGGAAGGGGCCGCTCGTCGCCAGGCGCGACCCACCCCCGATGCGCGAGCCCGACGAGGACGACGACCTCGACATGGGGCTAGACTCGCTCGAGTCGCTCACGGACGGGATGCCGTCCCTCCCCCCTGCCCCGGAGACCGATCCCGACCCCCTCGTGGAGTCCCCTCCCCCCCTTCCTCCCGGACTAGTCGAGGAGGAGGCACCGAGCGAGACCGAGGCATCGGGCGAGGACGAGTCCGACCCGGTTTACTGGCTCAACAAGGCAGCCGAGATGGCAGCGGCAGGCCGCAAGGACGAGGCGGCCGCGTGCCGGAAGACGGCGATGTCCCTGATGGGGGGGAACAGCTGATTCCAGTCCGGAAACGGGGTTCCACGGACATGTCCGGGTCCCCCACTATAGCCTGAGCAACGCCTCTGAGCCCATGAACCAGGCCGCCGAGCCGAGAACCAGCCAGCACGAGACCGCCAGATCGCTCGCACTAGCCATGCTGATCGTGGTGATGGACATGTCCGGGATGGCAGGCACGCTAGCCGTGGAGCTGGAGGACGGTGCCGACAGGCTCGAGACCCTATCGTCGCTCAACATGCCCGGTTTCCAGTCAGGGCTTGCTATAACCAATCAGACCTTCGATATTTCACGAAATGGGGATAGCGCCTGCATGGTACTCGACGACCAGTCCCTGTGGTGCTGGGGAGATGGAACTGATTACGCGTTGGGCACAGGCAACCAGTCCGGTTCAGTGACGCCAGTACCAGTTCTCAGGGACTCTGGTTGGGCCGAGCAGACGATAGCAGTGTCGCTGGGCGGCGAACACAATTGCGAACTCCTCGCTTTCGGCACCGTGCAGTGCTGGGGGGATGAATACCCAGCAGGGGCCGATGGACCACTAGTGTCCGCGGGCTTCAGTTTAACACAAAGCTCACCTGCTCCAGTAACCCTCGACTCCGCCGCGGTGCTGGTCGACTCTGAGCACGACCACTCCTGTGCCATCCTCGATAACGGCAGCGTGCAGTGCTGGGGCGACAACCTCTACGGCCAACTCGGAATCGGGTACAGGTGCCTCGTCGGGAACGAGGGCGACTGTGGGGCACACGGTCAGGGTAACAAGGTACTGTACCCCCACTATGCAATACTGCCCCCGGGCAGGACTGCAGTAGGGCTCAACCTATTCCAACAATCAACCTGCATCATCCTCGATGACGGGGCGTATGTCTGTACGGGCAGACAATTCGGAGATCCCATTTCGTCGTCTTACGCCACCACTCCACTTTACCTGAACGACTCTAACACGCATGTCGATTTTGCAGACGCTTATTCTGCAGTAGACGGAGGCAATCTCCTAGTCACTCAAGCATGGACCTGGAACAACTTGAATTCCCTCGAGAGAACGCTAATGAGGCAAGGAGGTACGAACACCCCCCATTACTTCCTCAACACGACCAACGGATACTGCTGTGGTGGCGCTGTCGAGGGCGGAATAGTCGGCATAGCAGGATCCACCACCAGCGATGACTCTGGTCAGGAGTTCCGTACGGGATGCACACTACTCTCAAACAACAGCCTCGGTTGTGGGAGAAACGACTACACATACATCGACTCTGACTTGTACACGGGCTACCTGTCCCGAGCGTGGATTGAACTACCGGGTGGATCTGAACCAGCTGCTGTGGTTTCCAAGGCGGGCAGCGAGCACCTGACATGTGTGGTGACAGACAACGGCAGCGCCATGTGCTGGGGCGAAAATACTCAAGGTCAGATGGGCGACGGAACCACTTGTACTTACCCTACCAGCATGGCGGGCTGCACGCAGAACCTCCAGGTCAACTCCCCGCGTTGGGTATCCATCCCTGCTGGCAGGCACATAGCCCTGGGCGAGCTCGACGCCGATGGCGATGGGGTGTCGGTCTCAATCGACAGGTGCCCTGACGGTACGACTGGGTGGACCTCCAGCGCCTCGACCGACTACGACGGCGATGGTTGCCAGGACTCGGGCGAGGACCTCGACGACGACAACGACGGCCACGAGGACACATCGGACGCATGGCCGTACGATGAGTACGCATACAGGGTCTTCACCGCATTAGATGGCTTCTACCAGGGGGTCAGGTACGAGAACGTCTCAGCTAGCGGCATGGCATTCCTGGATGAGGATGGGTGCGTGTACCAGATACAGGACAACCCAACTTGGGACCAGTGCGGCAGCACCAGTTTCCGATCCCTTCCCGCATCCCCCCATGGGGGTGGTGAGGACAACTACGCCATCTACCCCAACGGCACGACAGATGTCAGCGCCCTCGGCGCCCTAGGCATCCCCGTGACGGCAATCGCACTCGGCCTGAATTACCAATGTGCCTTGCTAGAGGACGACTCCATGCGCTGTTGGGGCAACAACAACGAAGGACAGTTGGGAATAGGCGGAAATTCCGATGTTTATGCTCCAACGAACGTGTCCTTCCCCACTGGCGAAATTCCTGTGGCCATATCACTGGATGGAAACCAAGATGATTTCACCTGCGCACTGATGCTCGAGGGCGATGTCTACTGTTGGGGTGAAAATAATCAAGGCCAGCTTGGCTTCGGCAATGTCGCGCCCTGCCCATCTCTTTGCGACGACAGTGGCGACCCACACTGGCCGACCATCCCCGTGCAGTTCTCCAATCCCAGCCCCGCTTCATCGATATACGCCCCAGGCTCCTATCCCTCGCGCGCATGTGCCGTGCACACCGACGGCAACGCATCCTGCTGGGGCTACAACGGTGACGGCGTACTTGGCAACGGCTTCATCGGCCAAGCCGAACACAGTCCCCAGACCGTCTACAACCCGACGAGCCAATCAATCACCCAGATGGCTCTGTCCGGGGGGTTCACCTGCGCGCTGATGGACAACGGCGAGGTCTACTGCTGGGGCGTGAACAACGACGGCCAGCTAGGGGACGGCACCATATGCTCGTCAGGCAGCTTCTCCAACAACTGCAATGGAAACTATGTCAAGCCAATCATGTACGATCCAGTCGTGCTGCCCAACGGAACTACCGCCATATCCATCTTCGTGGCCAACAACAACGACGGCAACCAGAACTCCTATGACGAAAACGTCTGCGCCCTCCTGAGCAATGGGCGCCTGTTCTGCTGGGGCAGCCAGTACTCCAGTTGGCTCGACGTGGATACGAGCGGCGGCCTGAACGGCAACGACGGAATTGGCACGTATCCAATAGAGGTGACCGGAAATAACATCCAACCGGGCAACCGTGATTGGGACGGGGACGGTGTCTTCAACTACCTAGACAACTGCGCCGACGGAACGCCAGGGTGGACCAGCACGACCACCAACGACTTCGACGGCGACGGCTGCGATGATGCCACCGAGGACACCGACGACGACAACGACGGCTTCTCAGACACCACCGAGACGAACTGCGGAACCAATCCCGTGGACGCCAATGAATACCCCGAGGACATAGATGGAGACGGGCTGTGCGCCTCATACGACGATGACGACGACGGCGACGGCATTCTCGACGTCGACGACGCCTTTCCAGAGGACCAATACGGATTCGTCCAGTTGTCCCTGGGTGACGGCTTCCAGTCGGGGCAGCCCGAGGACAACGCCACCATAGGGGGCGGCAGCTATACCGTGTGCTCGATACTAAGTGACGGCACCATGCGCTGCTGGGGCGAGAACAACAACGGACAGACGGGCAATGGTACTGTATCGTCTTCGACCAGCGTTCCACTCAACGTCTCCATCCCGGCCGGGCGCTCCCCTGCATCAGTCTCCTCTGGAAGCCAGTCCTCCACGGTTTGCTCGATAATGGACGACGGTAGCCTGTACTGCTGGGGATCCAATACGTACGGCCAATTGGGCATCGGAACAGACTGCGACAGTGGGTCATATCTCATCGGATGCAACGGGGCCTCCGGGATATCAACCCCCTCCCCAGTCAATCTGCCCACGGGCCGGACAGCCACTGCCGTGGCCACCGGGGGCGTCCACACCTGTGCCATCCTCGACGACGGATCGGTTTGGTGCTGGGGCTCCAATACGTACGGCCAACTAGGGATTGGCAACTCCAGCACAGGAACATGGGCATTCTCGCCCAATCCTGTGTCGATGCCCTCCGGGGTTTCTTCAACATCCATCTCAATGGGCTCCTCTCACACCTGTGTAGTCACAGACGACGGGGATGCGTACTGCTGGGGCTCCAATACGTACGGCCAGCTAGGGGATAATACATGGACTGATAATAATCTGCCCACCCAGGTGTACACAAGCGCCTCCTACGCCTCGATATCATCCGGCAGTAAATTCAATTGCGCAATCACCACCACAGGAGCAGTCCAGTGTTGGGGTAGAAATTCCAACATGCAACTCGGGCTAGGCTATTACTATGGTGACAGCGGTTACCCAATGGACACAGACATACCTTCAGGGACGGAGGTAGCCAGCATCGCTCTTGGAAATGAACACGCATGCGCAGTCACTACGGAAATGAGCGTCTACTGCTGGGGCCACGACTCCTTTTACCAACTGGGAACCTCATACAACTGCCAGCAAGGGGACCACACCAATGGCTGCTATGGGTGGAATGACGGCAACAGGCACACGCCCGCGCTCTCCCAGCTACCCACGGGACGAAACGGGATAGCCGTCGCCACAGGCGCCTACCACACTTGCGTGTTCATCGACAACGGGGGGCTCTACTGCTTCGGTAGAAATGATTACAATCAGATTGGAACCCAAATGGGTTCAAGCACCTACGGGCCTTGGTACATCGACTTCCCAACGGGAGTCTCCCCCATGACAAACGACCGCGATCTAGACCACGATGGAGTATTCAACAACGATGACGACTGCATGGAAGGAGAGACCGGCTGGACCTCCAATGCCTCCACGGACAACGACGGAGACGGCTGCCGGGACTCGAGCGAGGACCTCGATGACGACAACGACTTCCTCGAAGACACCGACGAGGCTACGGCCGGGACCAACTCCACAGACCCCGACACGGATGACGACGGCTATCTCGATGGCCTCGATGAATTCCCCTTGGATGGCTCTGAGTGGATAGACACGGACGGCGACGGGATAGGCAACAACGCGGACACCGACGACGACGACGATGGGTGGTCGGACGCGGCCGAATACTCGTGCCAGACGGATCCGCTCAACGGAACCGACATTCCCAGTGACTTCGACGGCGATGGTAACTGCGACTACACCGACAACGATGACGACAACGATGGAACATACGACTCTCAGGATGACTTCCCGTTCGATGCTGGCGCAGACACCGACACCGACGGCGATGGCATGCCGGACACGCTCATCGGCAACTACACGGGAGACCTGGTAGAGGACACCGACGACGACAACGACGGCTGGAACGATACCACAGAGGTCTCCTGCGGAAACGACCCACTCAGCAACATGAGTGTCCCATCCGACATTGACGGGGACACGGTATGCGACACCATGGACGCTTTCCCCAGCGACCCCTCGGAGTGGGACGACACGGACGGCGACGGCATAGGGGACAACTCCGATGCCTTCCCCAACGACGCCTCCGAGTCCTCCGACAATGACGGCGACGGCATAGGGGACAACGCAGACACCGACGACGACAACGATGGTTGGGACGACAACGACGAGGTCCTCTGCCTCACGGACCCATTGGATTCCTCTTCCATACCAGGCGACATCGACTCAGATGGGATATGCGATGCGCTTGAGCAGGACCTCGACAACGACGGCTGGAGCAATGCCAACGAGACCCTCTGCGGCACCGACTGGCAGGACGTCAACAGCGTGCCAATCGACACCGACGGCGACTGGGTGTGCGACATCATGGACTACGATGACGACGGCGACGGGTGGCTGGACGAGCAGGACGCCTACCCCTTGGACCCGGAGGAGTGGCTAGACACGGACGGCGACGGGATAGGCGACAACGCTGACCCCGATGCCGACAACGACGGCTGCATGGACGTATCCGACGACCTCCCCTTGGATCCCACTGAGTGCGACGACACCGACGGCGATGGCATAGGAAACAATGCCGACACCGACGACGACGGCGACGGGCTGCCTGACTCTCTCGATCCATTCCCACTTGATGGTGCAGCGACCGTGGACACGGACGGCGATGGTATGCCCGACTACCTAAACGGCAACTCGACCACGGGGCTCGTCGAGGACGCAGACGACGACAACGACGGTTGGAACGACACCGATGACGCGTTCCCGCTGAACGTCCATGAGTGGCTGGACACCGACGGCGACGGCATAGGCAACAACGCGGACGTGAACGACGACGGGGACAACTGCCCGGACGTCTCGGACGACTTCCCGTTGGATCCATCCGAGTGCTACGACACGGACGGCGACGGCATAGGCAACAACGCGGACAACGACGACGACAACGACGGTTGGCTGGATGGCACGGAGATGGCCTGCGGGGCGTTCGACCCCCTCAACGCAAGCTCGGTGCCCGATGACTTCGACGGGGACCATGTCTGCGACCTGATGGACGCTGACGACGACAACGACTCGTACGTGGATTCGAGCGACTCGTTCCAGTTCGACCCATGCGCAGCGGTGGACACGGACGGCGACGGCTATCCTGACTGGATATTCTTCAACTGCAACACGACTCTAGTGGAGGACTGGGACGACGACAACGACGGATATGACGATGCCAACGACTCGTTCCCGCAGGACCCATTAGAGTGGAAGGACAACGACAACGACGGCATAGGGGACAACGCGGACACTGATGACGACGGCGACAACGTGCCAGACATCTATGACGCGTTCCCCCTGAATGGCACGGAGTGGGCTGACAACGACAACGACGGCATAGGGGACAACGCGGACACTGATGACGACAACGACGGCACGCCAGACGAGGATGATGCCTTCCCCACCGATGCTGGCGCAGACACCGACACAGACGACGACGGGATGCCTGACACACTGGCAACGGGCTACAATGGTACGCTGATAGAGGACTCGGATGACGATGGCGATGGAGTGCTTGACGTATTCGACGCCTTCCCCCTCGACCCTACCGAGTGGTCCGACACCGACGGCGACGGGACTGGCGACAACCACGATGCCGATGACGACGGCGACGGGTGGTCAGATGACGACGAGTGGATATGTGGGACCAACACATTGGACAACTCCAGCTTCCCCCCGGACTCCGATGGGGATGGCATCTGTGACTCTGAGGACGACGACTCCGAGGCAACGACACTCGGAGGGAAGTTCATCCAACTCATCTACGAGCCAGTGATGATGTGGATGCTGATGGTGGGGGTCGCTCTGAGCCTGATCATGGGCATGACCGCCACAGGACTAGCTCTGAGGAAGGACAGGAACCTAATCGTCGACGAGTCGCGAAGAGTTGGAAGAGAGATGTCGGAAATAGAGGATAAATCATGGCAGAGAACATCGTCCATGGAGGCATACTCCCCCCCGACTAGAGCCCCCCCGATAGATACTGGGGCAAGTAGGCTCAGCGAGCTCATCGACCAAGGATACTCCCCAGAGGTCGCCGAAGCAATAATTGAAAGTGAGAAGTGAACGGTTTTCAGGGGGCCTATGGCCCCCTGGCGCCAGAACCTTCGTGCCCTACGTGAGTATGTCTATATCGAAATAACCTCACTCACAACTTATTGGGGGGGCCATGGATGCGCGCGGTGAGAGTCGAACTGGCCTTCGATAAAATTGAGCATGACCCCCGTGCACAGGGCGCACTCTCATGCATTAGCTGGGATTTCAGATCGACACTCGGCTTCGACGATGGGAGAATGAGGATTTTGTGTGAGTGCATCACAGTGGGCACGCCCTGCCCCCCTCCGGGATTCTCCATAGGCGGAATAACCATGTTGCAAATCCTAGAAGCGTGGGAGATAGGCAAGCTCAGACACCATCTAGTGGTGATGGAGTTTGACAACGACTTCATTGGAAGACACTTCCACAAAAGGGACATGGCGATTCTAGCAGGAACCAACCTAACCAGCAAGGGGCTCGTAATACAACTAGCAGGCAAGCAGGAGCTGATCATGGAGTTCATCAGGGAAATCAAGAAAGAAATTACCGTGGATAGGATAACAACCGGAAGGGGCTCCAGTGGCATGGTCGAGTCAGGCCCCACACTCCAGCAGCTGAGGATACTCAAGACGGCTCACCACTATGGTTGGCACGAGACTCCCAAGAGGATTTCGATAAGGGGGTTAGCAGAAAAGATGGGTCTGTCCAAGTCCGCTGTAGCAGAGCAGCTGGTAAAGGCCGAGGGCACTGTGATTGGTGACTATATCGACTCCTCTTCCTAGGATTTCGGACTTGTCCGGGCAATCACTATGCTGACGGGGGGCCTTCGACAGCCATGGTTCGAGCCACCGCCAGAGATAGTAGCAGAGTAGAAGTCACGAGAAATAGCAAGAAATCGCAGATGTCCATGCTGATAACGGCAATTCTCGTAGCTTCCCTGTTCGCACCCTCCATATCGCTCGGCCAGCTCTCCCTCGAACCAGAGCAAACCAGGCACCACACCGCCAACAACACCACTGACGAGGCAGCCACCCAAGCCCTCCTCTCGAACCTAAACACATCCAATCCAATAGAGGTCACCGGAATCATGGACGACCAAGGTAGAGTACACCTAGTTTGGATTGAGAATGGCACGTCACCGATGCTACAGTATGCCCTGATCTCCACAAACGGGGTCGATTCTGTGCTTATTGCCAACACCCTTGTCGGTCAGAGCAACTACACAGAGGTCTCCAGCCCCTCCATGGTCCTCGACTCCGACAACAATGCGCACATCGTCTGGGCAATCACCGATGTCGAGATACTTTACTCGATACTGGACCCTTCCGAGGACGACCAGGACGGCTCGACGGGCGATGTGTACAACATGACGCTCACCAGCGAATACATCATCGCCGATGGAACCGGCATTCGTAACGACCCTGACATAGCAGTCGACTCGAATGACGCCATGCACATAGTCTGGGTCGATACGTACGACCCTCAGGGACTCTACTTCGGGACCCCACTCATCTACTACAAGATGGTCGCAATGAACTCCACCGGAGGTGTCGAGGTCGTGATCAACAACACACTCGTCACCCCCGCACTAGGGTACAAGGGCAACCCCGCAGTTTCGATAGGTGTCAACAACACGGTTATCGTGGTGTGGGAGGACACCCGTGGAAGCCTGATTGAGTATGTGGGCCTCCTTGACACATCGGGTTCGATGACCGCTGAGTGGGAGGACATGTGCGCTGTCTTCTATGGAGGAAACCTGACCAGCGGCGAGTATTTCCAAGGAGTGAAGCCACTGCTGGAGTCAGCAAGCATCACCGTTCTCGAGACACTCTATGCTCTAAGCGGGCAGATGGCACATGCATCCGGTCACAAGAACTGCGAGGACGGGTACGCCACCGGTGGAAATGGGACCGCAGGGCCAAGAACCGACTACCTCGGTCAAATCCCAACAGACAACTCTGGCGGGATTAGGGCACTCACTGAAGTTGTTTACAACGAAAGCGTCCTCAGCATCCCTACCGACTGGGGGTACTACAGTGAGATGTGGGGACCAGGATCGACATGGGCCTGCACCTCATGGAGGGACTACTCGTCAATGACTCCCGGAAACCCACCTTCATCCGCAGATCACTCGTGGAACCCAAATGCGACCAAGCTGATCATCCCTGTTTCCGATGAAGGGCCATATGGCGGATCCGGCAATGGCTACCAGGCACAGGACGCCGATGACAACCAGAGTATCAGAGAGGCTCACGACGCCTGCGTCAATGCGGGGATTATTCCGATTCCCATAGCTGGAACAACTTCCT